>OFET01000080.1_pt1 | contig 163035 bp, 153 predicted proteins | sample 1521211 | NCBI WGS metagenome assembly OFET01 (sample SAMN03766358, study PRJEB24113) | microbial mat metagenome | isolation source: enrichment culture HLUCC-A from microbial mat sample contains cyanobacterium... | reverse complement strand
TAGCGGCCAATAGAGGATAACTTCTATAGCCCATTTGATCATCAGGGACCCTACATTTACTAATGAATTGATCAGCCGTTAAACGCGGGGGGACATCCGGGTGACGGTGGCATAGTAAAAACTGCACTTGACCATGCACTAACATTTGCTCGCAAGTGGCCATACTGTCAGAGTGCAACTGAACGGATTCAATGGGTGCGCCCTTTTCTGCGCTTCTTATCCAGCGCGGAAAGAATGTGAACGACAATGAATGGGTCGCCGCAAAATGAAGTGTTTTAGCGGCCGTTCCTGCGACTTCTTGCGCCTCGGCTCTGATCCGGTAGAGCCTGCTAGCAGCATCTTGCGCGCTCGCAAGAATATGCCTGCCAGCTTCGGTCAAAGTGGCACCTTGAGGAGTGCGGATGAACAGATCTGCCCCGATCCAATTCTCCAAAGAGCGTATTCGCCGGCTAAATGCCGGCTGAGTGATGTGCCGAGCTTCTGCGGCACGGACGAAGCTGCCGTACTCGGCCAACGCTTCAAAATCTTCCAACCAAATGAGTTCCATAGGGCAATGCCGTTTCAGTATAGGGCGCGGCACTTATAGCATTGGGCGTGCCTCCTCGCCAAGCTTACCATGGTGGCGTCAACTACAAGAGGAACACGTCATGCGTATCGTAGAGATCCGAGAGAAAACCGTTTCCATTGCCTCACCTATCGCTAACGCCTACATCGATTTTTCCAAAATGACCTGTTCGGTCGTAGCGGTCATTACCGATGTCATTCGTGATGGCAAGCCAGTCATCGGCTATGGCTTCAATTCCAATGGCCGTTACGGCCAAGGCGCTTTGATGCGTGATCGCTTCCTGGATCGCATCAGCGAAGCGGATCCAGATTCACTGATCGATCAAGAGAACGATAACCTCGACCCTTTCGCCATCTGGAAGACCCTGATGACAAACGAGAAGCCGGGTGGTCATGGTGAGCGTTCGGTCGCTGTTGGCACCATTGATATGGCTGTCTGGGATGCGGTTGCCAAGATCGAAGGTAAGCCGTTGTATCGTCTGCTGGCTGACCGTTATAGCGACGGTGTGGCCGATGACAAGGTCTGGGTTTATGCAGCAGGGGGGTATTACTATCCTGGAAAAGATCAATCCAAGCTAAAAGCTGAGATGCAAAGCTATCTGGATCGCGGCTATGACGTTGTAAAAATGAAGATCGGTGCCGTGCCTCTAGATGAGGACATTCGTCGCATCGAGGCCGTGCTCGACGTTGTTGGTGACGGCCGTCGCCTTGCCGTGGATGCCAACGGTCGCTTCGATCTGAAGACAGGCATCGCTTACGCCGAGGCTATCAAGAAGTACAACTTGTTCTGGTACGAAGAGATCGGTGACCCACTCGACTATGCTTTGCAGGCCGAGATGGCCAATCACTATGAGCTACCGATGGCCACTGGTGAAAACTTGTTCTCCCACCAAGATGCCCGCAACCTGTTGCGTCACGGCGGTATGCGTCCTGATCGCGACTTCTTGCAGTTCGACTGCGCATTGTCCTATGGCCTGGTAGAGTACATGCGCACTCTGGATGTGATGAAAGAACTGGGCTGGTCGTCGCGCCGCGTGGTACCGCACGGTGGCCACCAAATGTCGCTAAACATAGCTGCTGGTTTGCACCTGGGCGGCAACGAGTCCTATCCAGATGTATTCCAGCCATTCGGCGGTTTTGCTGATGGTACCAAGGTAGAGAACGGCTATGTGGGCCTGCCTGAGGTACCGGGCGTGGGCTTTGAAGCCAAGTCCGCACTGTATGCTGTAATGTGTGAACTCGGCGAAGGCTGAGTCTCGTCTACGAATGCCTCGGCACGTAAGGGGCATTCGTGCTTTTGGCGTCAATTCCTGATGCCTTCCAAAATGCCCATCAAATGCATATAAAAAGGCCACTTAAGCAATGAGCTAAGCGGCCTTTTTATTACTATATTTGGTCGGAGCGACAGGATTCGAACCTGCGACCTTTGCAACCCCATTGCAACGCGCTACCAAGCTGCGCCACGCTCCGAGTATCTGGGCAAGCTTCTTGCCTCGAGACGGTGCGTATACTAGCGTTTTATCACACAAATGAAAAGCTCTTTTTGCGCTTTCTTTTCAAGCGCTTGTCTAATCGAGCGATTGGCCTACCCGGCCTGCTCAGGGTGATCGGCTCGGTGCAGCAACGCGGCCATCTCGGCATACACGGACGGAGCAGTGACCAGCAAATCCCGGGAATACAGATCAGCGGGCACCCCATCAGGCACCCCGTAGAGGTGACCCACACTGGCGCCCGCCTCCCGCGCGATGACCCAGCCGGCAACGAAGTCCCAGGGCGAAACGCTCTCGTAGTAGGCATCCAGGCGTCCGCAGGCTATATCGCAGATATCCAGAGCTGCGGCGCCATTGCGGCGGATATCGCGGCAGTTGCCCAGCACGGCGGCCAAACGTGGCAATAGCGCCTCGCGGGCCTCTCGCTGATACGGAAACCCGGTCGCCACAAGGCTGCGAGAGAGTTCACTGGCATCGCTTGGCTGTATGGGTTGCTGGTTGCAGTAAGCGCCGCTGCCCTCAGCGGCGGTGAAGGTTTCATCAAGAAACGGCGCATGTACTACCCCGACCTTGGCGACGCCGTGTTCCATCCAGCCAATCGACACTGCCACGTGGCGCAGTCCCTGCGCAAAATTGACCGTGCCATCGATGGGGTCGACCACCCAAAGCTGCGGCGCATCAGCAGTCAAGGCCTCATCGGGAGACAGTTCTTCGCTGAGGCGAACCTCCCCAGGAAAATGGGCGTCGAGCTGTTCGCTGATGAATCGATCGACGGCAATATCGGCATCGGTCACCAATTCGTCACCGGCCTTATAATGGCGGCCAAATGACTGCTCCTCACGCGCCTGACGAATCATCTGGCCCGCCTGTTCGGCAATCGACCGAGCGATATCCAGACGCGATTCCAGTGTATAGGTGGGCATACCAACTCCGTAAAGGGGAACTGTGGTTAGCGTAGGGCATCCACCAGGATATCGACAACCACCTGCGTGGCCGCATCAATTAATACCACATCCGTACCCACGCGCTGCCATTCATAGCCGGGATAGCGCGGCAGCTCATCGGCCAGACGACCGTCAAACCGCTTGGCGATGCCCGGCGGTAAAGGCTTGCCCCGCGCCAGGTTGCGCTCGATGCCGGGCGGCAATGGCTCGGCACTGGGCGCGCCATATTCGCGCAGCAGACGGCTTAGAGCACGCTCGTCGATGCTCGGCCGATCGCCACGATTATCCCGCGCGTCGCGATCGTCGTAAGAGCGATTCTGGCGTTCCTGAGGCTGACCCTGATGCTGTTTGTCTCGCGCACCGTTGGCTGGCGCATGATCGGGCTGGGCAGCGGCGACGCCACTGAATAGAAACGCCGAGAACGCACTGACCACCGCGATTTTGAAAGGATTCATTGTAAGCTCCTCAGCTAGGCTTTGAGCTTACAGTGTAGCGAGCAAATGCGCAGGGATTGAGCAAACAACGAGCATATTACCGCCATGCAAAATTGCTCAACACTAACCAGTACCTAAAAACGCGTTCTTTGGAAAACCTAAAGCTCTTTCTGATCGCGACAGGAACCCGGCAGATATTTTTCATCCAATGCATTACCCGCCCCGGTCGTCGTGCGGCAGGACCACTGAATTGAACCATCCGTCGCTTCAGATTCCATCACCACCCACTTGCCCGCGATGGCAGCGTTTGCGTCATCGCTCATTTCCACGACAACCCGTGCGTCATAGTTTTCTTCACCCGGCCAGATGCCAATGTATTCCACATAACTGTCGTTGTTACTTTCCCCTCCGTTACCGCTCCTATCGGCGTCTTCAGGTAAACCAGCCTCCTCATTACTAACAGGAAAACGCCCTCTTACCGCATAAAACTCACTCATGGTCGTTTTATACGCCGATGCCAGATTAAAGGCTTCTGATACCTGGGCCCGAGCCGTGTAGTTCTGGTATTGCGGTACGGCGATAGATGCCAGCACGCCAATAATCGCCACCACGATCATCAGCTCGATAAGCGTAAACCCCTGCTGTGTTCCCTTCACTTTTTTATCCCTCTAAGCACGCCTTCAGGCGTCGCTATCTAAAAGGGGCCAATCAAGGCCCCCTATATAAACTTCATTTGGAATTAGTCTTCGCGACAGCCGGCAGGTAACCAGTTATCTTGACCACCAGAATCAAACGTACAAGTCCATCCGCTTCCTGGATTACTATCATCAGCCGGGCCGATAGCCATTACTGCGCCATCAAGAGCACTTTCACCTTCATCCTTGAAAGTAACTAAAATTTCGGAATTCTCGTAATCTACACTTTCAACATAACGCCCTTCAATATCTAAGTTCTCTTCATCATCGCCAATACCCAGCTGTGCTGAAGATGGCATAGCATTTCGCAGTGAATACTGCTCAGCAATATCCGCTCGCACCCCGGCCGTTACCGACAGGCCCTCACTGGCCTGGGCACGGGCGGTGTAGTTCTGGTACTGCGGTACGGCGATGGACGCCAGCACGCCGATAATCGCCACCACGATCATCAGCTCGATCAGGGTGAAACCGCCCTGGCGCTTATTGCGGGTTGCCGGTTGTGCAAAGTGCTGCATGGAGACGTCTCCTTAAGGAATCGTACCCGGCTTGGCGCTGGGCATCACAGTAGGGTAAAGATGTGATGACAGTAACTTACAGTCTGACCTTTATCAACGTCATACCTTACCCCGTACGTATGAAAACTATCGGCCGACCGCGCTCGGGCTTGAGCTAAACGACTTAGGCCGCGTTACTGCCTTGCAGCGCCAAGTATGATAAAAGTAAACAGCAGCAGCGCTATTCACCAACGAGTCCCGCATGAGCGAACCCAGTTTTGAGTCTACGTTAAGCCATGCCGCCGCCCGAGGCGGGCTGCGTGGCATTGCCCAGCGCCTCGTCAAGCACGGCTTGCTGACCGAGGCCCAGGCGACCACCGCTGAGACAACCGCCTTTGAGCTGGATATCTCGCTGCTCCAGCACGTGGTCGATAGCGGCCTAGTCGACCCCAGTAAAGCCGCGCTAGCCGCCGGCTGGGAGTATGGACTGCCGGTAATGGATCTCAACGCGGTGCGGCTGACCTCGCTACCGCCTGCCGCCGAATATCCGGTCAAGGTGCTCCAGCATTTGAACGTGCTGCCGCTGGCGCGTCATGGCCATCGGCTCACCGTTGCCGTCCCCTACCCGGCAACGCTGACGCAACTGGATGAGCTGCAGTTTGCCACCGGGCTAAGCGTTGAAGGGGTGCTGGCCCCCGTCGACCAGCTGACTACGGCGCTGAATCAGTATCTCACCCAAAACGAGCGCAGCATGCTCGAAGAGCTCGACGACGTCGATGATGCCGTCAGCTCATTGAATGTTGTCCAGGGGGCCGGTGATGATGCGCCCCTGGAAGAAGCGCCGCAAAACAGCGACGACGCGCCGATCGTCAAATTCGTCAACAAGCTGCTGCTGGATGCCATTCGCCGCGGCGCGTCGGACATCCACTTCGAGCCCTACGAGACCCAGTACCGGGTTCGCTTTCGCATCGACGGCATGCTGATCGAGGTGGCGCGGCCGCCTTTTGCCATGCGCAATCGTATTGCCGCGCGGCTAAAAATCATGGCAAGGCTTGATATCTCCGAGCGCCGACTGCCTCAGGATGGCGCCATCAAGCTGAAGCTCTCGCGCACCCGCTCGCTTGATTTCCGGGTTAACTCGCTCCCCACCGTGTACGGCGAAAAGCTCGTGCTGCGGATTCTTGACCCCACCGCGACGCAGCTGGGTATCGAGCAGTTAGGGTTCACCGACGACCAACGTGGTTATTACGAGCGTGCCCTGGCGCAGCCCCAGGGTATGATCCTGGTAACCGGGCCTACAGGCAGTGGCAAGACCGTGTCACTCTACACAGGCATCAACATTCTCAATCAGGTGGAACGCAATATCTGTACCGCCGAGGACCCGGTAGAAATCAAGGTGCCCGGGGTCAACCAGGTCAATGTGCTGCCGAAAATCGGCCTGGATTTTGCCAGCGCCCTGAGGGCGTTCCTGCGCCAGGACCCTGACGTGGTCATGGTTGGCGAGATACGCGATCTGGAGACCGCTGAAATCTCGGTCAAGGCGGCACAAACCGGCCACCTGGTGCTGTCGACGGTGCATACCAACTCAGCCGCCGAAACCCTGACCCGCCTATCCAACATGGGCGTGTCATCATTCAATATTGCCAGCGCCGTCACTCTGATCATCGCTCAGCGCCTGGCGCGCAAGCTCTGCCCGCAGTGCAAGGCACCGGCAGACATTCCCCATGAAGCCCTGAGACGCGAAGGCTTCACTCAGCAGGAAATCCAGCAGGCCACGCTGTATCGCCCGGTAGGCTGCAAACAGTGTACCCATGGCTACAAGGGCCGGGTGGGCGTCTACGAGGTAGTGCCCATTACCGACGCCATGCGCCAGTTGATCATGCGTGACGCCAATGCCCTGGATATTGACCAGCTGGCCCGCCGCGAAGGCTACCCAAGCCTGCATCGCAGCGGGCTTTTAAAAGTCATGCAAGGGATTACCAGCCTTGAGGAAGTTAACCGCGTCAGTAAGGAGTAAATCATGGCCAAGGCGCCACGCGCTCGCCGCCAGCCGACCATTCAGCTTTACCGCTGGAAATGGGAAGGCATAGGCCCGCAGGATCGTCCGCTCAGCGGTGAGATGATCGGCCGTAGCAAAGCCGAAGTGGCAAGTGAGCTCGCCAACCAGCAGATCAATGTGCGGCGACTGCGAAAAAAAGGTGGCCTCAGCGGCCGAGGACGCATCACTCCCCACGACATCATGGTGTTTGCCCGCCAGATGGCCACCATGATCCGCGCGGGCATTCCCCTGCTTCAGGCCTTGCAGGTGGTGGCCGAGAGCCTCAAGAAGCCCGCCATGGTGGCGCTCGTGCAGCAGATGATGAGCGATGTATCAGCCGGGTCGAGCTTTTCCGATGCCTTGCGACGTCAGCCCAAGCACTTTGACCGGCTGTTTGTGAACCTCGTTGAGGCGGGAGAGCAGGCCGGCGCGCTGGATCAGATGCTTGACCGTATCGCCACCTACAAGGAAAAGGTCGAATCACTCAAGAGCCGGGTCAAGAAAGCCTTGTGGTACCCCTCAGCAGTACTGCTTATCGGCGTGGGGGTGACCATGCTGCTGCTGATCAAGGTGGTGCCCGAATTCGACAGCATGTTCGACAGCTTCGGCGCCGAACTGCCCGCCCTCACTCAGATGACCGTCAATTTATCCGATCTCGCGCAGCGCTTTTGGCTGTATGCCCTGGGCGCCGTGCTGGCCAGCGTTCTGCTGCTCAAGCAGGCAATCAACCGCTCCCCCAAGGTGGCTTACCGCGCCCACAGCGTCATGCTGCGCCTGCCGATCGTCGGCGACATTTTGCATAAATCAGCCGTGGCGCGTTTTGCCAGGACCCTGGCGACCACCTTTGCCTCCGGCGTACCGCTGGTGGAAGGCCTGGATACCGCCTCGGGTGCCACCGGCAACAAGGTCTACGAACGCGCGGTGACCCAAACACGGCATGACGTGGCGACCGGCCAGCAGTTACACTTTGCCATGCGCATGACCAATCAGTTTCCGCCGCTGGCGGTTCAGATGGTCAGCATCGGCGAGGAGGCTGGCTCTCTGGATGCCATGCTAAACCGGGTGGCGGACTATTACGAAGAAGAGGTCGACAACAAGGTGGACGCCCTTACCTCGCTGATGGAACCGTTGATTATCGTGGTGCTGGGCCTGCTGGTCGGCGGTGTCGTGGTATCGATGTACTTACCTATCTTCAACTTAGGCTCGGCCCTGTAAGGACCGTACAAAGGCATGTCATGCAGTTTTCTTCACTCATTTTTTGGCCGTTGATCTTTTTACTGGGCCTGTGTCTCGGCAGCTTTCTCAACGTCGTCATTACCCGCCTCCCCGTGATGCTGATGCGTCAGTGGCGTCAGGAAGCACGCGCGCAGTTGGCTCTGGAGGAAGAAACGTCGCCGCGCTTCAACCTCGCCCAGCCGCGCTCCATGTGTCCTCGCTGTGAGACCACCCTTCGCTGGCACGACAACCTGCCGCTGTTGGGCTGGCTTAAACGCCGTGGCCGCTGCGCCCACTGCGATGGACGGATCAGCGTTCAGTATCCGCTGATCGAGCTTGCTGGCGGCGTTCTAGCCATTAGCGTGGCTCTGCTCTATGCCAGCGAATGGCAGGCCCTGTGGCTTTATGCAGCCTGCCTGACGCTGTTGACTCTGGCGGTTATCGACTGGCGCGTGCAGCTGCTGCCCGACATCCTGACGTTGCCGCTACTGTGGGCCGGATTGCTTTACCACTGGCTGTTTCAGCCCGCGTACCTGGGCGATGCGGTTATCGGCGCAGTAATGGGTTACCTGAGCCTGTGGAGTTTTTACTGGCTGTTCAAGCTGGCAACCGGCAAAGAAGGCATGGGGTTTGGCGACTTCAAGCTGCTGGCGGCACTTGGCGCCTGGCTCGGCTGGTTGGCACTGCCGCTGATCCTGCTGTTTTCCGCGGGCCTGGGGGCCATCCTGGGGCTTGTCTACCAAGCCTCGATGCCTCAAGCGCGCGGAACCCCCATGCCGTTTGGCCCCTTTTTGGCCCTTGCTGGGTGGATCATGCTGCTGGCCGGAAACGATGTGCTTGCCGTGTACTTGGCTATCGTCAGCTAATATCAGGTCAGACAGATTTCACACGGCCCCTCGCATCGACAGGCAGGTAGATCATGATCGTTGGTTTGACAGGCGGTATTGGTTCGGGCAAATCCACCGTCGCCCGCGCCTTTGGCGAACGCGGCATCGGCTGGGTGGACGCCGACGACGTTGCCCGGGAGGTGGTTGCCCCCGGTGAACCGGCGCTGGCGAAAATCCGTGACCGCTTCGGCGCGCTGGTTATCACCGACGATGGCTCGCTGGACCGCGCCGCGCTGCGCCAGATTGTTTTCGAGGCCCCCGAGGAGCGCCAGTGGCTCGAGCAGTTGACGCATCCCATCATCCGCGAACGCCTCGTCACCACCTTGCAACGCCTGCAATCTGGCAGCTCTCACTACGCCCTGCTGGTCTCGCCATTGCTGTTCGAATCCGGACAGGCGGCGCTGGTCGAACGAACGATCGTGGTGGATGTGCCAACCGACATGCAACTATCCAGAACGCTGCAGCGCGACGGTGTCAGCGAGGCAAACGTGCGTGCTATCCTGAAAGCACAAATGTCGCGGGAGGCGCGCCTCGCCAAGGCGGACGATATCATCGATAATAGTCGCGACATCGCGCACATGAAACAGCAGGTTGCCCGTCTTGATCGCGCCTACCGTGCGCAACTATCACCATAACGCCATCACGATCTAACTCAATCCGGATTATCTATGTCTCAACCCGCTAACGACAGCCCGCTTGAAGTTGCCTGCCCGCAGTGTGCCCGGGCCGTTCCCTGGCGCGATGAAAGCCAATATCGCCCATTTTGCAGCAAACGCTGCCAGCTGCTCGACCTGGGTGCCTGGGCAGAGGAGTCGCATCGTATCGCGGGTGAAAACGCCATGGACGAGGCAGATATAGACGCGCTGCTGGCACGCGCGGACCGCGATGCCCCTCTCTCTTGATCGCGACGCTTCAAACCCATATGAATGCGCCTCCCTATCACCTGATGCAGCAGCTCGAGTGGTCGTTTGACGCGCTCATACAGGCGCTGGAAGCCCTCGCGGAGCACTATGAGCGGCAGGCGCCGCCCACCTGGCAGCTAGCACCAGCAGGCGACGCCCCCGCACGGTGGATGAGGACGGCGCTACTGGACGTCTGGCATCAAAGCAGCCAGGACGGTCGGGAAACCCGTAATTATCTAGGTATCGTGGCCGCCGACGAAACGCTGCTTGCCGCCGCGCATAAGGTCAACGGAGCGAAAGAAGCGTTCCATACCACCCTGCAGACCATTAAACGCACCGCCCCCAAATCGCTGAGCGATACCAAAGCGCATCTCGCCAGACGGCATCCGGATGTCCAAAGCGTGCTAAACAAAGAGGGGCTGGCGCGGCTGCATTTAAAGCAGTGTTGGCGCCAACTGCCGATCGCCGATGCCGACGTCGCCAAAGTGCGCTTTGCGTGGTACCAGAGCGGCCGGTCCATCAAGCGCATTACGGTCAGGGAGGCGGAGCAGAAACTCCTCAAGCTGGATAGCGACGCGCCCCACGTACGAATGCAGCTTCGCCGTCTTGCCGGCATACCCAGCAGCGAGCCGCTCGCCCAGGTGCAGTCCCAGGCACCGCTAATGCGGGCTAACCTCTTTTTCAACCACCCGCTAGCGGATGGACACACGCGACGGGCACTGAACGTGGCAATGCCACTCTTTGTGCCCAGCGCGCAGGGTGTATTACCTGATATCAAGGCGCCGTCGGCACAGCCGCATGCATCGCGGACACGCGCGGTACGTCGCGATGAAAAAATAGAGTCCGAGGTCTTTCTACCCAGCCTGCGGGTATTCCGCTACCGCTAGCGCCTTCCCACCTTATGTCAGGCGGGCATCGGCCCATCTGACCAACGCCCCGTCGTCAATAACGTCTCGATCAACTGGCGAAGGTCGTGCGGGGCAATATGGTATTCCGTGAGCAACGCTTCAAATTGCCGCTCAAACTGTTCATCCCGACGCTCGGCATTCTGCTCCGCCTCTTCCTCTTCGAGCGCTTCCAGCGAGCGTACAGGCGGGCCAGTCGGGATATCCATGGCGCTGTTGGGATCGTCTAGCTGACGTAGCGCTTGCGCAAACGCATCATCCAATTCACGAAATTTGCGAAGCTTGTCACGCTCGTCCGTCGGCTTGTGAACTTTTTGATATTTCATTGATGTTTCATCTACACCCTTTCGACTGGGGAGGCCCCTGATTGTTTGGCTATTTTCCCAAAAACTGTGCCCAAACGCGTAAAAAGGCAAAGCAAACTTGCCTTCGAGCGCGGTTACTAGCATAAAGAGAGCATCGTTATAAATCGGTGCACTTCGTAATAAACGCTTACGTATCGCAGTCAATTTTGCAATCACTGCAATAGTAAGCTGCACTGTGATCGTCACGACCGACCACCAACCATCGTCGTGTTGTCTTGGCGCGAAGAGTTACCTGACACCAACGCACCGGGAGGGTGCAGATTACCGCCAGCAGCATCCTCTGGCAGTAAACACTTGCATAGGAGGCCAGATAATGTTCAACGCAATGACACGAGCTGAGATCTGGCTGCAGGACACACTTGAAAAGCCACTAAGCATCGACGACCTTGCTCAACATCTAGGGTATTCGGCTTCTCAAGTGCGGCGCCAGTTCCGCCATTACTTTCATACCTCACCGAGTGCTTACCGAGAAAAACGACGCTTGGAGCGAGCGGCGGTCTTACTTGCCTTTACTCCCCGTAATATAGCGCAAATTGGACTACGCTGCGGTTATCAAAATCACTCTTCTTTTTCGCGCGCCTTTCAACGACACTTTCAGTTATCACCGCGAAACTACCGCCACGCTATCGGCCATGTGCTGCATCAGCAGACACCTTCACGGGGTTACACGACTCGCATTGAGCGTAGTTCGGCGCGCCAGGCCGTTCTCATGCGGCTTTACAAGTCGCCTGATCACCTGCAAGGGCTTGGGGACAGCAACTACCATAGCCATCAGCTCGAGAGCCTGCAAGCGCGTCTGGCAGACTCCATGCCTGCCGTGTCGCTGCCTGACCTTCTGAGTGAAAAAATAGATGCACTCAGTGACCAAGCCCTGCATCCGGTGCGCACCGATATTGGACTTTATCTGGAAACGCTTCATAACATGAAGAGTATCCCGCTACCGGCGCCCTACCGTCGAGTGAACATTACCTCGCGGCATTATGCGAGCACCTGCTTTGACGAGTTCTCACAGCTGTCGCGAGCACTCACCAGCACGTTACTGGATCTTCTTCACAAACCGAGGGGCTACTACATTAGTGGCGAGGCGCCCATCGTACTGTGGCAGCCAGATCATCTTGAATTAAGGGTACCGCTGACTAGCTGAAGGCAATATTTACCGCTGACTAACAAAACCGGCATTTCTAGTAGAAATGCCGGCTTGGGTCCTGCTTAGTCTTCCATGCGTACGAGCCAAGACTCGACGGTCTCATCACCGTGTTCGTCTTTCCAGCTACGCAGCCCTTTATGGTTGCCGCCACGCGTTTCAATCACCTCACCAGTGTGGGGGTTCTTGTAAATCTTTAAACGACGCTTACGACGACCCGCGTTGTTGCTGGCAGCTTTTGGAGCACGCTGGTCTGCCGCTGGGTCGAGCAAAGCCACCACATCGGCAGGACGCTTGCCAAATTCGTTCATTAGCGCTTCAAGCTTTGATTTAAATTCAAGCTCGCTCTTGAGACGCTGATCACCCTCTAGTCGCTGAAGGTCTTCTTGGAGTTGCTTCAGCTGCTGTTCTTTTTGGATGTATTCATTAAGTAGTGACATGGGGAATCCTTTAACATCAAGTCAAACCAGATAAGATACCGAATCGACATTGCCAGTATCCATTAGTTCAGAATGCGCGTTCATTATTGCTGTAAAAAAGCCAACTGACAACAGTCTAGTTGATTTTTAGTCAATTACGAAAAAAATTTTAAATATTGACTTAGTAATGAACTACTTTAAGTACCTTAATCGCTGAGTTGCCGAAGTAAGAGAATGACAAAAAAAACGCCGCCCTAAAGGCGGCGTTTTTATGAGGCAAGCACTAACGAGGGTTAGTCTTGACCCATTTGCTGCTTAATCAAGTCACCGATAGTGGTTGCACCACCTGTATCCGGCTCCTGGTCACGCAGTTTCTTAAGGTTCTGGCGAGTATCATCCTGCTCTTTCGCTTTCACTGACAGATTAATCTGACGGCTCTTGCGATCAACGCTTACGATACGGGCCTCAACACTGTCACCTTCGTTAAGCACATTACGAGCATCTTCAACGCGATCAGCCGCGATTTCAGACGCCTTGAGCACGGCTACAACGTCGGTTGCCAGCTCAACATGCGCTTCCTTGGCATCCACTTCAACGACGCGACCAGTAACGATACTGCCCTTATCATTGACGGACAGGTACTCGGCAACCGGATCGGAATCCATTTGCTTAATACCCAAGGAAATACGCTCGCGCTCAGGGTCGATAGAAAGAATAACCGCTTCAGCTTCGTCGCCTTTCTTGAAGTTACGCACGGCTTCTTCGCCGGTATCCGTCCAAGAAATATCGGACAGGTGAACCAGCCCGTCGATACCGCCTTCTAGACCGATAAAGATACCAAAGTCAGTGATTGACTTGATGGTACCCGATACGCGATCACCCTTGTTGTACTCAGCATTGAAGGTTTCCCACGGGTTAGCAGTGCACTGCTTGATACCCAGGGAAATACGACGACGCTCTTCGTCGATATCCAATACCATGACGTCAACATCATCGCCGACCTGAACCACTTTGGACGGATGAATGTTCTTGTTGGTCCAATCCATTTCGGAAACGTGAACCAGACCTTCAACGCCTTCTTCAAGCTCAGCAAAGCAGCCATAATCGGTCAGATTAGTGACCACAGCATGCACTTTGGTGCCTTCCGGATAACGGTCTTTGATGTTGACCCACGGATCTTCGCCAAGCTGCTTGAGACCCAGAGAAACGCGGTTGCGCTCGCGGTCAAACTTCAGCACCTTCACGTTGACTTCGTCGCCGACAGCGACGATTTCAGACGGATGCTTGATGCGCTTCCAAGCCATGTCGGTGATGTGCAGCAGGCCGTCCACGCCGCCCAGATCAACGAAGGCACCGTAATCGGTCAGGTTCTTGACGATACCCTTGATTTGCTGGCCTTCCTGAAGGGTCGCCAGCAGCGCTTCGCGCTCGGCGCTGTTTTCAGCTTCCAGAACCGCACGACGCGATACCACCACGTTGTTGCGTTTCGGATCGAGCTTGATGACCTTGAAGTCCAGCTCTTTATTTTCCAGGTGCGCGGTGTCGCGAACCGGACGCACGTCGACCAGAGAGCCCGGCAGGAAGGCACGGATAGAGTCGACGTCGACAGTGAAGCCGCCTTTGACCTTACCGTTGATCACGCCTTTGACGACTTCATCTTTTTCGAAGGCGGCTTCCAGAATCTTCCAAGCTTCTGCGCGCTTGGCTTTTTCGCGGGACAGACGCGTTTCACCGAAGCCATCTTCAACGGCTTCCAGTGCAACATGTACGTCGTCACCGATCGCGATGTTCAGTTCGCCGTTCTCATCGCGGAACTGCGCCGCGGGGATCTGACCTTCAGATTTTAGACCGGCGTTAACGGTAACCCAGTCACCGTCAATATCGACAACCTGGGCCGCGACGATAGCGCCTGGCTCCATGTTAATGTCGTTAAGAGACTGTTCAAACAGTTCAGCAAAGCTTTCGCTCATGGTGTTCCTACGTGATCAACGTTGTTGAGGCATAAATGCCTTCTCCGTACCACCAGCAAGTACGGGCCTAATGTCACTCTGCCTTTGGAGGTGTTAACGCTGGTTAGACCTGACCGGGCTCACCGATGTGAGTATTGCGCCCTGCCATGTCGTGACACCCTTCCAAAAACGCCGCAAGGGAGATTCAAATGCCGTCTGCCAACCCCCGTTGGGCCAGCAATTCGGTCAGTCGATCCACCACTTCCGGTATACTCAGGCGCGTGGTATCAAGCGTAACGGCATCGTCTGCCGGCTTGAGAGGAGCCACTGCGCGCTGCGAATCGCGTGCATCGCGTGCCTGAATCTCCTTTAAAAGACTCGAAAGACTAGCATCCACGCCCGCTTCCTGCAACTGCTGATAGCGCCGACGCGCACGCTCGTCGGCGGAGGCCGTGAGAAATATCTTCAAAGTGGCGTCGGGGAAAACCACCGTGCCCATGTCGCGACCATCGGCCACTAATCCCGGCGCCTGGCAAAAATCACGCTGACGCTGCAGCAGCGCCTGACGAACCGCCGGGAGCGACGCCACCTGGGAAGCACGCTCGCCTGCCTGCTCGGTACGAATGACCCGGCTGACGTCATCGCCTTCCAACAGCGTTCGCGGCTGACCGTTATCCACCGGAAACGCCACGTCCAATGTCTGCGCCAGCTCAGCGAGGGCGGCTTCGTCATCGAGCGCCACCTGATGCCTGACGGCGGCCTGGGCGGTTAAACGATAAAGCGCCCCGCTATCCAGCAGATGCCAATTCAGCCGATCGGCCATCAGCCCGCTGATGGTGCCCTTGCCCGCACCACCCGGCCCGTCAATCGTCAATACGGGGACCTGTTCAGTCATGCACGCCCTCCACCGCCAGCGACATGCCCACGCGGGCTGCCAGGTCGACGAAGTCGGGGAACGAGGTGGCCACATTGGCACAGTCGTCGATCACGATATCGTCGCTGGCACGCAGCGCGGCAATGGAAAAGGCCATGGCGATCCGGTGGTCACCCAGACTATCGATGCGGCCGCCGCCATAGCTGGCCGTTTGTTCGTCGCCATTGCCGACGATATCGATGCCGTCGCTGACGACCGTGTGCTCGACGCCGAGAATGGCCAGCCCATCGGCCATGGCCTGGATGCGATCCGACTCTTTGACGCGCAGTTCTTCAGCGCCACGCAGCCGAGTAGTGCCGCGAGCGTTGGCAGCCGCAATAAATAATGCCGGGAATTCATCGATCGCAAGCGGCACCTGGTCGACGGGAATGTCGATACCGCTGAGCGGCGCGTAACGAATACGTATATCCGCGACGGGCTCACCGCCGACTTCACGTTGATTTTCAAGCGCCAGATCGGCACCCATCAGCTTAAGGATATTGATCACGCCGATACGCGTTGGATTGATGCCAACGTGTTCGAGAGCGATATCCGAGCCAGGCGTGATCGCTGCGGCAACCAGAAAGAACGTCGCCGATGAAATATCCGAGGGCACATCGATGGGCCCCGCCGTGAGCGCGCCGCCACCCTGCAACCAGCAGGTGTCCCCTTTGCGCGACACCGGGTAACCAAAGCCGTTGAGCATACGCTCGGTATGATCGCGGGTCGGCGCCGGTTCACGCACGCGGGTCTCTCCCTCGGCGTAAAGCCCCGCCAACAGCAGGCAGGATTTCACCTGGGCGCTGGCCATGGGCATATCGTAATTAATGCCCTTGAGCGCGGCGCCGCCTTTGATCTTTAACGGCGGCCGCCCGCCGTCGGCGGTATCGATGGTGGCGCCCATCAGGCGGAGCGGGTCGGCAACGCGTGCCATCGGACGCTTGTTCAGCGACTCATCGCCGGTCAGCTCACTGTCGAATGCCTGCCCGGCCAGCAGCCCTGCGAACAAACGCATCGCCGTGCCCGAATTGCCGACATAAAGCGGCCCCGAGGGCGCCTTCAACCCTTGCATGCCCACACCATGAATGGTCACTCGCCCCTGGTGCGGCCCTTCAATGGCAACGCCCATTTCGCGAAACGCCTGCAGGGTCGCCAGACTGTCTTCGCCTTCAAGGAAACCTTTGACGTCAGTAACGCCCTCGGCAAGTGCCCCAAGCATGATGGAGCGATGCGACATCGATTTGTCACCGGGCACGCGAATGCGTCCCTGCGCCTGGCCGCCTGGGTGCACCCGGTAGGTCACCTTACCTTTTGGTTGCATATGATATTCCGCCTGATAAGTAGTCTTGTTCAGTAACGTATCAAAATAATGACGCGCATGGCTGGCTCGGTCGAACGTGGCGATCAGCGCGTCGCTGTCGCCATGCTCGACGGCCTTGCGCAGCCGGGCAAGACCGGCCTCAAAGTCATCCAGCGACGCCAGCACCGCCTCACGATTGGCGATGAATATATCCCGCCACATCACCGGATCGCTGCCGGCGATACGCGTAAAGTCGCGAAAGCCACCGGCGGCGTAGCGAAAAATATCCAGCCGGTCGTCTTGGCGGGCCAGCGTATCGACCAGCGAAAAGGCTAGCAGGTGAGGCAAATGACTGGTGCGCGCCAACACCTGGTCGTGGTGCTCAACGCTCATTTCCAGCACCTCCGCCCCGCAGGCACTCCACAGCGCCTGAACACGCCTTAGCGCCGCCGGCTCGACGTCCGGCTCGGGGGTGAGTATTACCTTGTGATGACGGTAGAGGTCGGGATTCGCTGCCGACACACCGCTTTTCTCCGAGCCGGCTATCGGGTGGCCCAGCACCATATTGGTGGGCACCCGACCAAACACCCGCTCGGCGCAGGCGCGGATGGTCGATTTGGTGCTGCCCACATCGGTGATCACCACGTTAGCGGCGGCCCTGGGCAATACCTCAACCAGCGTCTGCATGACCGTTTCCATGGCCAGCACGGGAACGGCCAGCACGATCAGCGAGGCATCGACGACCTGATCGCCCAGCTCAGTGCCACCGGCATCGATGAGCCCCTTCTGCATGCCCAGGGCAATTTCGTCAGGATTGGGATCGCAGCCCACGATCTGGCCCTGGAAATCAGCGCTACGCAGCGCCGCCGCCAATGACCCGCCGATAAGTCCAAGCCCGACAATTAGCAGCCGCGGTTCATCGACACGTGACACACCGGACGATCCTTTAACCGCTGGCGTCACAGTACGCCCTGGGGGTAAGACCCCAACACGCGCAGCTCGGCGGCACGCAGTTGGACTTCCTCCAATACGGCGGTGACGCGCGGCTCATCGCGGTGGCCTTTAAAATCGATGAAAAATACGTAGTTCCACACCCCGGTCCGCGAAGGGCGCGTTTCCAGGCGGGTCATGTCGATCTGATGACGGTGAAACGGTTCGAGCAAGTCATGAAGCGCGCCCGGCTGGTTGCGCATGGCCACGACAATCGAGGTCTTGTCCTCTCCCGACATGGGAATATCCTGATTGCCGATGATCAAAAAGCGCGTGGAATTGTCCGGGCGATCCTCGATCTTTTCCGCCACCCGCTCCAGGTTATAGAGCTTGGCCGCCATGTCACCGGCGATCGCCGCACTGTGCCATTCGGTTTTGACCAGCTTGGCCGCTTCGGCGTTGGACGAAACTGGCACCCGTTCGGCATGCGGGAAATGGGCGTCAAGCCACTTGCGGCATTGAGCGAATGACTGTGGGTGCGAGTAAATGCGCGAGACCTTGTCACGCCGAGTGGTCTCGCTGACCAGAAGGTGGTGGTGTATGCGCAAGACCACTTCACCGCAAATGCGGATGGACGAATCCATGAAGGTGTCCAGGGTGTGGTTAACCACCCCTTCGGTAGAGTTTTCTACCGGCACCACGCCGTAGTTGACGGCGCCAGCTTCCACCTCACGGAACACTTCATCAATGGCGGCCATGGGCAGGCTCACGGCGCTTTCGCCGAAGTGCTTCAGCGCGGCCTGCTGAGTAAAGGTGCCTTCCGGGCCCAGGTAAGAGACCTTGATCGGCTTTTCCAACGCCAGACAGGCAGACATGATCTCGCGAAACAGACGCGCCATTTCCTCGGAATCCAGCGGGCCCTTGTTCAACGCCATGATCCGGCGTAACACCTGGGCTTCACGCTCAGGGCGATAGAAGACCGCATCTTCATCCTGGGAAAGTTTGACATGCGCGACCTGCTGGGCGCAGTGGGCACGCTCGCTGATCAAACGCAGGATATCGTCGTCCAGTTGATCGATACGCTGGCGCAGCGCTTCCAGATTGATCGACGTGTCGGACATGATGATTAGCCCCTTCGTTGTTCGAAATCTGCCATGAAGGCAATCAAGGCGTCCACCGCCTCTTCAGGCACCGCATTATAAAGACTGGCGCGCATGCCGCCGACGCTGCGATGACCCTTGAGATTCAAAAGCCCCGCCTCGTCAGCTTCTTTGAGAAAGTCGTTATCGAGCCTGGCATCGGCCAGCACGAACGGCACGTTCATGCGCGAGCGGTTGGCAAGTGCAATGGGGTTGCTGTAGAGCCCGCTTTCATCGATTGCGGCGTAGAGCTTTTGAGCCTTGCGGCGATTTACCGCGTCCATCGCTTCGAGGCCACCCATGTCATCCTTCAGCCACTGGAAGACAAGTCCCGCCAAATACCAGGCGTAAGTAGGTGGAGTATTGACCATCGACCCTGCCTCGGCGAGCTGCTGGTAGTCGAACAGCGAAGGAATGGTGGGCGGTGCATTACCCAGTAGGTCGTCGCGCACCACGACCAGAGTAAGCCCCGCTGGGCCAATATTCTTCTGCGCGCCGGCATAAATCACCCCGAACTGACTGACATCCAGCGGCCCGGAGAGAATATTCGAGGACATATCGCAGACAAGCGGCACATCAGCGCCGTCAGCACGCCGCGCTTGAGGCACGTAATCAAACTCGAGGCCGCCTATCGTCTCGTTGGACGTATAGTGCAAGTAGGCAGCATCGGCGCTGATATGCAACGCATCCTGCGCCGGCACCGCGGTATGACCGGTCGCCTCACTGCTGGCCGCCACGTGGTGGCGAAACCCCAGCCGCTTGGCCTCAGTGAGGGCCTTCTTGCCCCAGATGCCGGTTTGAATGAAATTGCCGCTGCTTCCCTGACCCAAGAGGTTCATGGGCAGCATGGCAAACTGCAGGCTGGCGCCGCCTTGCAGAAAAAGCACTTTGTAGTTGCTGGGCACTCCCAGCAGCTGGCGGAAGTCCGCTTCTGCCTGCTCGGCAATCGCCACAAACTCATTGCTGCGATGGCTCATTTCCATCACCGAGAGGCCACGCCCCTGGTAATCGAGCAATTCGTCGCGGGCCCGCGCCAATACCGCTTCCGGCAGTGCCGCCGGTCCCGCGCAAAAATTATAACGACGTGTCATCGGCTCCGGCATCCTGTGCGTCATTATCGTTGGCGTCGTCTGTCTCCGCCTCGTCCAGCGCTTCAAACTCTGCCTCTTCAGGCTCATCAACGCGCACGGTCTTGACCAGTTTCTCTTCTTTACCGAGGCGGATCAGCATGACCCCCTGGGTATTGCGCGATGTGATCGAGACTTCTTCCACCCGCGTGCGGACCAGCGTGCCGCGATCGGTAATCAGCATCATTTCGTCGCTGTCGTAGATCTGCATGGCGGCCACCAGCGAACCATTACGCTCGCTGGTCTGCATGGCGATCACGCCCTGGCCACCGCGGCCGCGCAGCGGGAACGCTTCCAGCCGGGTGCGCTTGCCATAACCGTTTTCACTAGCGGTGAGAATGTAGATATTGCCGCCATCGGACGGGCTTTCGACATCGCCGTCGATGGCGTCGTCTTCGCCGTCGATCTGCTGCGTCTTGGGGATGATCAGGCTGATGACTTCAGCGCCATCCGTCAGACGCATCCCGCGCACACCGCGGGCCGTGCGCCCCATGGCGCGAACGTTACCTTCCTCGAAGCGGATCGCCTTGCCGTTGGACGACAGCAGCATTGCATGATCAGACCCCGAGGTAATCGCGGCGCCCACCAGACGATCGCCTTCTTCGAGGTCGATCGCAATCAGGCCCACACTGCGCGGCCGCGAGAACTGTTCGAGACTGGTGCGCTTGACCGTCCCCTGGGCGGTGGCAAAGAAGATGTAGTGATCGGGATCGTAATCGCGCACCGGCAGGATCGCGTTGACCGCCTCGCCTTCCTCGAGCGGCAGCATATTGACCAGCGGCTTGCCACGCGAGCCTCGGCTGGCGTTGGGCATTTCGTAGACTTTCAGCCAGTACACCTTGCCGCGGTTGGAGAACAACAGCACCGTGTCGTGGGTCGACGCCACCAGCAGGTGCTCGATGACGTCTTCGTCTTTCATGGCCGTGGCGGACTTGCCGCGGCCACCGCGACGCTGGGCCTGGTAGTCGGAAAGCGGCTGGGTCTTGGCATAGCCCGAGCGGGAGACGGTGACCACCATGTCCTCTTCGGCAATCAGGTCTTCCATCGACAGGTCGAGATGGCTGGCCTGGATTTCCGTACGGCGGTCATCGCCGAACTGATCACGCACCGCGTGCAGTTCGTCACGAATCACCTCCATCAAGCGATCCGGTGAGGCCAGAATCTCGGTCAGCTCGGCAATTTTTTCCAGAATGGAGAGGTATTCATCGAGCAGCTTTTCGGTTTCAAGCCCCGTCAGACGATGCAGGCGCAGCTCAAGAATTGCCTGGGCCTGTGCCGCCGACAAGCGGTACTCGGTAGCGCTTGTGTTGAGACCGTAACCTTCTTCAAGGCCTTCCGGCTTGCACGAGGTCGCCCCCGCGCGTTCCAGCATGTTGGTGACCTGGCCAGGCTGCCAGACTTTGGCCAGCAGCTTGTCCTTTGCTTCCGAGGCGTTGGGCGACGCCTTGATGAGTTCAATCACTTCATCAATGTTGGAAATGGCCACCGCCAGGCCTTCCAGAATATGGCCGCGCTCTCGGGCCTTTTTCAGCTCGAACAAGGTGCGCCGGGTGACCACTTCACGACGGTGGCGGATGAACGCTTCGAGCATCTGCTTCAGGTTCAACGTGCGCGGCTGGCCGTTCTCGAGCGCCACCATGTTGATACCAAACACATTTTGCAGCTGCGTCTGGGCAAAGAGATTATTCACCACGACGTCGCCGGACTCGCCGCGCTTGATTTCGATGACCACGCGCAAACCGTCTTTATCCGATTCGTCGCGCAGCTCCGCGATGCCCTCGATTTTTTTGTCTTTCACCAGCTCGGCGATCTTTTCGATCAGACGCGCCTTGTTTACCTGATACGGCAGCTCGGTGATGATGATGTGGTCGCGGCCGGTTTTATCATCGTGCTCAATGGTGTGACAGGCACGCACGTAAATACGCCCGCGCCCGGTGCGGTAGGCATCCAGAATACCCGCTCGACCATTGATGATACCGCCGGTGGGGAAGTCAGGCCCCGGAATATACTGCATCAGGTCATCGACGCTGAGCGTGTAGTCGTCGATCAACGCCAGGCAACCATCGATTACCTCGCGCATGTTGTGGGGCGCGATATTAGTAGCCATGCCCACGGCAATCCCTGATGACCCATTGATCAGCAGATTGGGCACCTTGGTCGGCAACACCTCAGGAATTCGCTCGGTACCGTCGTAGTTATCGACCCAGTCGACGGTGTCCTTTTCAAGATCGGCAAGCAGCTCATGGGCGAGGCGCGACATGCGCACCTCGGTATAACGCATGGCGGCCGCGTTATCGCCGTCGATCGAACCAAAGTTGCCCTGGCCATCGACCAGCACATGGCGCATGGAAAAGTGCTGCGCCATGCGAACGATGGTGTCATACACCGCACTGTCGCCGTGCGGGTGGTATTTACCGATGACATCACCGACGACACGCGCCGACTTCTTGTACGGTTTATTCCAGTCATTGCTCAGTTCATGCATGGCAAACAGCACGCGCCGATGAACCGGCTTCAGGCCGTCGCGCACGTCAGGTAGCGCGCGGCCGATAATGACACTCATCGCATAGTCGAGGTACGACTGTTTGAGCTCGTCTTCAATATTGACGGGCAAGATTTCTCTGGCGATGTCACCCATGAAAGTCAGATCCTTTGCACTGCATTGGCACTGCGAGAGTTGAAAGCGCTTAAAAATACCGCCGTCGATAACACAACAGGGCGGCGCGCAGATACCTCGCCATCATACCACTGCATTAGCACCATGGGCAGCCGCTCAGATCGTCAACGCGTCTCAATCCGCAAATACCGACTTCTCGACGGTCAACGACGCCAGTGTATCGCGGACGTGACCCTCGATCGGACTGGCTTTGTTGGCGCGTATGTCCAGCAACACAAAGGTCAGATCGGCCTTGGCTACCAGTTGACCATCCTTGCGGCGAATCTGATGGTGGCAGATCGCGCTGCGCTCACCCACCTCGACAATCCCCGTCATGATGACCAGATCATCGCCCTGCACCGCCGCCGCCCGGTAGTCGATATTCAGATTGACCACCACAAAGGCCCGCCCGGCGTCGTGTAGCTCTTTCATGAGCGACGGGTGCTCATCGAAGAAAGCCCAGCGGCCTTCTTCCATAAACTCCAGATAGCGAGCGTTATTGACATGACCATAGCCATCAAGGTGATAACCGCGCACGCGCAGCTGGACCGATGAAAGCGACATAACAAACTCCTGTAATGCGTAGATGGATAACAGCCTTAGAGGCGCCTTCCAAGCGCACCCGGCCAGGCCATCTAATCAAACACAAGTTTGAAACACTCGCAACAGCCGCCCTCTGTGTTACGACGCTGGTAGGAAAGCGCTGCTTTCGCCATAATGTGCCACCTTTTACACAGGACAGGCGACATGTGGTTCAAACACCTGCATTTATACCGCGTTCACAGCGCTCCGGAGCTGAGCGAGACGGCACTTGGCGACGCGCTGGATGCCCACGCCGCCGCCCCCTTGGGCAACGCCGATGCACGCCGCCTCGGCTGGACAGCGCCGGCCGGACGACTCGGCAACGGCCAGCGGCTGCATGAAATCCAGGGGCATCGCCTGCTCTCGGCACTCCGCCAGGAGCGCCTGCTGCCTGCTTCAGTGGTCAAGGAAGAAGTCGACGAGCAGGTGGCCAACATCGAAGCCAGCGAAGGTCGCAAGGTGACCCGCAAGGAAAAGACCGCCTTCAAGGAGCAAGTGACCGAAGACTTGCTGCCGCGCGCCTTTGTCCGCAGCCAGAAAATCGACGTATGGTGGGACACCCGTCGCCAGCTTATCGGCATCAACGCCAGTTCACGCACGCGGGCCGAAGACATTCTGGATCTGCTGCGCGAGACCCTGGGCAGCCTGAGCGTGACTCCGCTCGCCTCCCAGACGTTGCCCATGCGCGCCATGACGACCTGGCTGGGCGACGCCTCAAGCCGCCCCGCCGATCTTCAACTGGGCGACCAGGTTGAACTGAAAGCCAAAGGCGACGATGGTGTGCTTCGCGCACGCCAGGTCGATCTCGACAGCGACGAAATTCAGCAGCTACTGGAAAGCGGACGCCAGGCCAGTAAACTCGCCATACACATCGAAGGTCGCCTAAGCTTGGTATTGCACGATGACCTGGCACTGAAGTCTCTTCGCTTTGGCGATGCGCTGATAGAAGAAGCCGACCAGGCAGACGATGGCGATGATGCGCTGGCCCGGCTCGAGACCGACTTCATCCTGATGGCCAACGCCCTCTCGGAGGATATTGTGCGCCTGATGGAATGGCTTGGCGGTGAGGTTCAGCGTGAGCCTTCACCGGCTTGATAGCGCTGCTTCGGCATCGCGGTTGACTGTTTTCACCCATTTGATTTTATTAATGACATCCCACGGATCGCATGACACATCACAATAACGCTTCGACTGCCTCGACGCCTTCAGACCCCTGGGCGGATATTCGCCCCTACATGGACCATGAAGTGGCCGACGTGCTTGCCAAGCTTTCACGGGATAATGAGCTGCTCAATGCGCTGACCCGTTTTCGGCTCCCCCGCCTGGCGCGCTGGGCCCCGCCGTTGGCGCGGGGCATCGCCAGTCACGCCGTTCGCCGGGAAGTCAAAGGTGTCACCAGCGTGCGCGAGTTCCAGATGCGCATCGCCAGCTACATGGTGCGTATGATCCGCACCACCACCGACGCTTTCGACGTTACGGGGCTCGATAAGCTTGACCCGGGGAGCGCCTATTTGTTTATCGGCAACCATCGGGATATTTCACTGGACCCAGCCTTTGTCAACTACGCGCTTTACCAGGCGGACCGGGATACCGTGCGCATTGCGATTGGCGACAACCTGCTCAAGAAGCCCTATGTCACCGACCTGATGCGGCTCAACAAAAGCTTTATCGTACCGCGCAGCGTCCGCGGCAAGCGGGCCATGCTCGCCGCCTATCAGCAGCTTTCTGGCTATATTCGACATTCGATCACCGAGGACCAGCACTCGATCTGGATGGCGCAGCGCGAAGGCCGGGCCAAAAACGGCATCGACCGCACCGACCCGGCGATCATCAAGATGCTGACCATCGCGAGCCGCACCACCGACCGCGACGCTGCCTTTGGTGACGCCATTGCCGAACTAAAACTGGTGCCTGTCTCGATCAGCTACGAATACGACCCCTGCGATCTACAAAAAGCCCAGGAACTCTACGATATCGACACCAAGGGCAGCTACGCGAAAAGCGAATTTGAAGACATCCGCTCCATTGTGGCCGGCATCACCGGCACCAAGGGGCGCGTTCAACTGCGCTTTGGCACCCCGGTGGGCGCCGACATGGCCACCCCGGACGAAGTCGCCGCCGAGATAGACCGGCAGGTGATCGGCGGCTACCGGCTGTTTCCAAGCCATTACCTGGCCCTTGAAGCGCTGGGCGATGCGCCTGAGCTGGTGGCGCGCCGCTCCATTACCCGCGACGACCGTGAGCGCTTTAACGCGCGGCTGGCCAGCGTGCCGGAACCGCTGCGTCCCTACTGGCTGGCGCAATACGCCAACCCGGTAAAACACAAGGCCGGTCGTTTGACGAGTTGAGCATAACCGCCATGCTCGGTGGCGGAAAAAATGCTATGGTCAAGGCATTTAGTGGTCTCGTTTGACGCCCCGCGTCGCGATATTAAGGAGAACCCCATGTCCGCTTCAGAAATTCAGAAAACGCGCATCATTAATGAGTTACGCGGTTTTATCCGCAAGCTGCTCCAGGACCCCAACATCCTCGAGCAGTCGCTGGCGATTGCCCGTGAAGAATTGACCGAAGGCAGCAGCCCGGCCGTCATGGCGCGGATTGCCAACCAGATTTCCGACACTACCAGCGTGCATATTCCCGAAGACGCCGCCGAGCACTCAGAGGCGGACAAGCTGTTTTTAGAGCTGTTACGGGAAGTGGTTCAAGAGGAGCAGGCGCTCTACTGAGCCTTGCCACGTCTTCATCCGACGGCGACGCCAACGGCGCCTCGCCGTTGTGTCTTTTTTGTTAATGCCTGATCGGGACCTTCATTCATCATGTCAACGACCTCCCCACGCCGCATTCTGGTCACCAGTGCGCTTCCCTATGCCAACGGCGCCATTCACCTGGGCCATTTGCTCGAATATATCCAGACCGACATCTGGGTGCGCTTCCAGAAAAGCCGTGGCCAGCAGTGCTATTACGTATGTGCCGATGACGCGCACGGCACCGCCATCATGCTGCGTGCCGAACAGGAAGGTATTTCTCCCGAGGCATTGATCGAGCGCGTTTCCAGCGATCACCAAGCAGATTTCGCACGCTTTGGCGTGGCCTTCGACAACTACCACTCGACCCATTCGGCTGAAAACCGCCATTACAGCGAGCTGATTTATCAGCGCCTGCGCGACAAGGGTCATATCGCCACGCGGGAAATCGAGCAGATGTTCGATCCGCAAAAAGGGCTGTTTCTAGCCGACCGCTTCATCAAAGGCACCTGCCCCAAATGCGGCGCGGACGATCAGTACGGCGACAACTGCGAAAAATGCGGCGCCACCTACACCCCCGCTGAGCTGATCAATCCGGTGTCTGCCATCTCCGGCGCCACCCCTGAAGTACGCAGCTCCATGCACTACTTCTTCAAGCTGCCGGACTTTGCCGAGTTTCTACAGCACTGGATCAACGACGGCCACGTACAGCCACAGATTCGCAACAAGCTGATGGAGTGGTTCGAGTCGGGCTTCAACGAGTGGGATATCTCCCGCGATGCGCCTTACTTTGGCTTTGAAATCCCCGACGCGCCCGGCAAATACTTTTATGTGTGGCTGGATGCGCCGATTGGCTATCTGGCCAGCTTCAAAAACCTGTGTGAGCGCGAAGGCATCGATTTCGACAGCTTTTGGCAGCCATCATCCGACGCCGAGGTTTACCATTTCATCGGCAAGGATATCGTCTATTTCCACGCCTTGTTCTGGCCGGCCATGCTCCATGGTGCCGACCTGCGCACACCCACCGCGGTTAACTGTCACGGCTTCCTGACCGTGGATGGCGCCAAGATGTCCAAGTCCCGGGGCACCTTTATCAAGGCGGCCACCTACGCCGACTACCTCGACCCTGAATACCTGCGCTACTATTTTGCCGCCAAGCTGACCTCTAAGGTCGACGATCTGGACCTGAATCTTGAGGACTTTGCCGCGCGCGTCAATTCGGACCTGGTCGGCAAGGTGGTCAACATCGCCAGTCGCTGCGCTGGGTTCGTCAAGAAGCTGGGCGGCGGGCGTTTGTCTGCGCACTGCAGCGAGCCGCAAATGGTCGCCCGGTTCATTGCGGCCGGGGATGGCATCGCCGAGGACTTTGAAGCCCGCGAATTCAGCCGTGCCATGCGCCGCATCATGGAACTCGCCGACGAGGCCAATACCTACATCGCCGATAAGGAACCCTGGGTACTCGCCAAACAGCAAGGACGCGACGCCGAGGTACTCGACATCTGCTCGGTGGGTATCAACCTGTTCCGCCAGCTCATGATCTACCTGGCTCCCGTGGTGCCCGCCATGGCCGAGCAGGCACGTGTTTTCCTCAACGTCGACACCCTTGATTGGGAGAGTCGTCATGACCTGCTGGTCGACCACGACATCAACAAGTTCAAACCGCTCATGCAGCGTATCGAACGCGACAAGATAGATGCCATGATCGACGCCTCAAAGGAGGATCTCGTGGAAGAGCAAAAACTCAAACAGACCCCCAAAGGCCCCCTGGCCGACGACCCCCTTGCTCCCGAAATCAGCTTCGAGGACTTTGCCAAGGTGGACCTGCGTATCGTCCGGATTGCCAAGGCGCAGTACGTTGAAGGCGCCGACAAGCTGCTTCAGTTGACGCTTGATCTGGGAGGCGAAACCCGTAACGTCTTTTCCGGCATTCGTTCCGCTTACGCCCCCGAAGCGCTGGAAGGCCGTTTGACGGTCATGGTCGCCAATCTGGCGCCTCGCAAAATGCGTTTCGGCCTCTCCGAAGGCATGGTGCTGGCCTCAGCGAACCAGGACGGCATTTATCTGCTGTCGCCGGACTCGGGCGCTGAGCCGGGCCAGCGCGTCACTTAACTCCCCATCGCTCGGCAAAAAGGGGCAAGGCGGCTGGGCCTTAGCCCCTTTTTTTAAACACATAATATTGTTCATTCTTCTGAGTTCAGCCTATGCACTGGTATGTTCCCCGCTCATTGCGTTTTCGTTTTTTTGCTGCCCTGGGCGGATTACTGGTATGTGCCATCGCGGCACTTGCAGGGCTGAGCGCATGGGTTATATTTCCGACGCTCCAGGCGGAAGAACGCATGATGGTGAAACGCGAGCTGGACCGGGTCGAGCGCAGCTTTGAGCGGGATCAACAGCAACTGTTCGCTCAGGTTCGCGACTGGGCGCACTGGGATGACACCTATCAATTCGTCCAGGGCGACTACCCCCGCTACCAGGACGTCAACTTCAGCCAGGAAATGTTCGAGGATATGCGCTATCAACTGATGGCGTTTTTCAACACAGACGGCGAGGTGCGTTTTCTGGCAGGCATTAGCCCGGCGACCGGTGATTATCAAACCTGTACTGCGCTCGTTGATGAGTGCGCCTGGATGGCACCATGGGTCAACAACATGCAGGCCGCAATTGATGACGACAGCGTCAGTCAGACGGCCATTTACGCGGATCAGACGCCCGTATTGGTAGCGGCCACGCCTATTTTACGAACCGACAGCAGCGGCCCGCCCGCCGGCTGGCTGTTCAAGGCGCGGACCCTGGACGATGAATGGCAGGCTTTTCTGGAGGATTACACCGGGTTGCCCATCAGCCTTGAGCTGGTCAACCAGCCGACGCCCCCCAGCGATGACTTGAGCTTTTCAGGCAATAGCGTCTATGCCGAGCGTTACTTCCCGATCTTGAGCTCAGTGGGCCCGCAGTCCTTGGGTGTCGGGATCGAGCTCAACCGCACCAGCTATCTGACCAGCCTGACTACTTTTCGCTATGTGCTGTTATGGACAGCCGGCCTGATGATATTGGTCATCGGGCTGGTCCTGTTGCTGCTCGAAAAAATGGTGCTCCGGCCGCTTCGCATGCTCACCCAGTTTACCCAGCATCTGACTATGCACGAAGCGGATGTGCATGGGCTCACCCAACGCAACGATGAGATAGGGATACTGTCGCGGGCGTTTCAGGAACAGTTCACCTGCCAGCAGCGGCTCAATGATGACCTTCTGAAGCTCTCCACCCATGACCCGCTTACCGGGCTGCCCAACCGGCGGCTGTTCGACCAGCATCTTGATACCGCTTTTAGCGAGGCCGGGGCCGATTCGCTGGCCGTGATGATGCTGGATATCGATCACTTCAAGCTCTATAACGACCACTACGGACACCCGGAGGGGGACGTTTGCCTGCAGCGACTTGCCGACGTCATGCACAGCGTCGCCCAGTCACGGGGCTTTTTCATTGCCAGGACAGGGGGAGAAGAGTTCTGCGCCATTCTGCCTCAGGTGTCACCCGAGTCGGCCAAAGCCATTGGCGAGCAGCTATCGGCAGCGGTCGACGACTTGCATATCCCGCACACAACCTCCCCCGTGAAGCCATTCGTCACTATCAGTGCAGGCATCGCCATGCTTCAGGATCCTGACTCCCAGTCACCGAGTGCCGTCGTCAGCTGTGCCGATCAGGCGCTCTACCAGGCCAAGGAAGCTGGCCGACACCAGGTGGCATTATTCAGACCACCGCTAGCCAGCGGAATGATTTCTGAGCACAATACGCCACAATGAATGAACTCTTTGTGATTTTGGTCAGCACGGCACTGGTCAACAACTTCGTGCTGGTACAGTTTCTTGGCCTGTGCCCGTTCATGGGCGTTTCCAACAAGCTCGAGTCGGCGATGGGCATGTCCCTGGCCACGACCTTTGTGCTGACGCTGGCCTCCGCTGCGAGTTTCGTGGTCTACCATGGCCTGCTGGTGCCTCTGGACGTCACCTATTTACGCACCATCAGTTTCATCGTGGTGATCGCCGCCGTGGTGCAATTCACTGATATCATGGTGCGCCAGCTAAGTCCGTTGCTGCATCGCGTACTGGGTATTTTTCTTCCGTTGATCACCACCAACTGTGCGGTGCTGGGCGTTGCGCTGTTATCGCTCAACCGCGAGCTGGATTTTCTCTCCACCACGCTTTACGGCCTCGGCGCTGCCGTTGGGTTTTCCCTGGTGCTGGTGCTGTTTGCCGCCATGCGCGAACGCCTGGCAGCGGCTGACGTTCCGTCCCCTTTTAAAGGCGCCGCCATTGCGATGATTACCGCCAGCTTGATGTCGCTCGCCTTCATGGGCTTTTCAGGCCTGGTTCAGGGTTAGGGGGATCAATGAGCGATGCATTTTCGATGGTCGGTCTGCTCAGCGCCGTGGGTGTGCTCACCGCGCTGGGGGTGGGCTTTGGCGCCTTGCTGGGCGCGGTCAACGAGCGCTTCAAGGGCGATGATTCGTCCCTCGTTGAACAAATTGACGCCCTGCTCCCGCAGACCCAATGCGGCCAATGCGGCTACCCCGGCTGCCGTCCCTACGCCGAGGCCATCAACCAGGGCGATGCACTCAACAAGTGCCCACCCGGTGGGGAGTCGACCATCACAGCACTCGCCGACCTGCTGGGTCGCGCGCCCGAACCGCTGGACGGCGAGGCCACCGACGAGGCCCTGGTCGCCTTCATTCGCGAGGATGAATGTATTGGCTGCACCAAGTGCATCCAGGCCTGCCCAGTGGATGCGATCATCGGGGCCGCCAAACAGATGCACACCGTAATCGAGGATGAGTGTACGGGCTGCGATCTGTGTCTTGACCCCTGCCCGGTGGATTGCATCGACATGCTGCCGCGACGCACCCCGCTTGAGCAGTGGCAGCCAGTCACCCGCCCACCGCTTGTGATTGCCAGCGACCGTCACCCCAAGGAGACGCCCCATGGCTCGCACATTTGAGTTTCATGGCGGCGTCTACCCGCCCGAACGCAAACAGCGCTCCCTGGTGCCGCTGCGTCATGCAGCGCTACCCAGTCGCGTCGTGCTTCCCCTGGACCAGCACGCCGGGCGCCCCGCCCGCGCTATCGTCGTGGTAGGCGACCGGGTGCGCGTCGGCACCCCCATTGCCCGCTGCGATGGCATGATCTCAGCGGACCTGCACGCCAGCATCAGCGGCACGGTAACCCACAGCGACGCCATGGCCATCACCATCGAGGGTGACGGTCACGACACCTGGCAGCGCCTGCCGCCGCTGGACTGGCCAAACGTTAGCGCAGAAGCACTGTTGGTACGCCTTGAGCAGAGCGGCGTGGTAGGTCTGGGCGGGGCGGGCTTCCCTACCCATATCAAGGCGCGCCTCGGCGAGCGCCAGCGCATCGATACCCTGGTGGTCAACGCCGCCGAGTGCGAGCCCTACATCACCGTCGATGACCTTACCCTGCGACACTTTGCCGACGACGTTCTCGAAGGCGCCCAGCTCATCGCCTCGCTGTGCGACGCCCGCCGGATCGTAGTGGGCATCGAAGACAACAAACCCGAGGCCGTCCAGGCGCTTGAGCACGCCATGGCGACAAGCCAGCCGCGGCCAGTGACGCTTCACGTTATCGCTACGCGCTACCCAAGCGGTGGCGAACGCCAATTGATCAAGGCACTTCTTGACCGGGACGTGCCCCACCAGGGGCTACCCGCCGACGTCGGGGTACTGTGCCATAACCCCGGCACCCTGTTAGCCGCACTGCGCGCGGTTCGCGATGGCGAACCGCTGGTGGAGCGGCTGGTGACCCTGACCGGTGACGCCCTCGACGACCCTGGCAATCGCTGGGTGCGCATCGGCACACCGGTGGCGACACTGCTCGAGGAAGCGGGCCTGCAGCGCGCAACGCTCGATCAGCTCATCGAAGGCGGGCCGATGATGGGCACGCAGCACGCCGACCTTGACGGCGTCATCTGCAAAGCGACCAACTGCCTGATTGCCGCCACGCGGCAGGAGCTGCCACCTTCGCCGCTGGAATCCCCCTGTATCCGCTGTGGGGCCTGCGAAGACGTCTGTCCAGCTCACCTGCTGCCCCAGCAACTGCACTGGTACGCCCGCGCCCAGGACGATGACAAGCTGGCCCACTATCGCCTGTTCGACTGCATCGAGTGCAACGCCTGCAGCTATGTCTGCCCCAGCCATATCCCGCTGGTGGTCGACTACCGCAGCGCCAAGGCACGGCTTCGCCACCAGCGGCTGGAGGCCGCCAAGGCCGAACACGCCAAGCATCGTTTTGAATGGCGCCAGGCACGGCTCGCCCGCGAAGAGGCACAAAAACAGGCCCGCCGGCAGGCACGCCTGGCAAAGCAAGCGTCAGGCCAGCCCACGGGCGCCCAGTCGACGTCGCCCCAGGCCGACCTGCGCAGCTTGCGGATCGCACAGACGGCGGCCAAAGCCGCCGTCAGAAAGGCCGAGAAGAACCTGGCACGGGCCGCTCAGCAGGAACCCGATCAGCCCCACGAAGACCTGGAAATCCAGCTGGCCACGGCGCAGGAAAACCTGCAAGCGGCCGACGCCCACCTGGCCAAGGCCCGTGACGCCAGCGCGCCCCAAGAGAGCCGTTAACCATGCTGCATGCGTCCCACACTGATCGAAGCCTTATAAAGCCGGCGCCGAGCACCGGCAGCATCATGGGCTGGGTGATCGTCGCGACGCTGCCCGGCCTTGCCACCATGACGTTTTTTTTCGGGCTGGGGGTGATCAGCAATGTATTACTTGCCGCCGCCTTCGGGCTCGGCTTTGAAGCGCTTATATTGCGGCTTCGCCAGCGCTCCCTGCGCCCGCTCAGTGACTCAAGCGCGCTACTCAGCGGCGTCTTGCTGGGCGCATCGCTGCCCCCGGCAAGCCCCTGGTGGCTGATCGGTGTCGGCATGCTCGCCGCGATTGTGGTGGCCAAACAGCTCTACGGTGGTCTGGGCCATAATCCCTTCAATCCCGCCATGGTGGGCTATGCGCTGCTTCTGGTATCGTTCCCGACCTACATGACCCTGTGGTCGCCCCCTCAGCCGCTATGGCCCGATGCACTGTGGGGGCAAATCACCGGCAGCGCCTCCCTCGCGCAGATTGATGGCCTCAGCGGCGCCACGCCCCTGGATGCCTTCAAGCATAAAGGGGATAGCGTGTCGGCCAGTGACTTCTGGGCCGGTCAGCCGCTGCCCGAGGGCACTCTGAATGCCTGGCGGTGGGTCGCGCTCGCCTGGTTGGCGGGCGGCGTGCTGCTGCTGGCCAAACGTCTTATCAGCTGGCACATTCCCGTCGCCATGCTGGGCAGCATGATGGTCATGGCCACGCTGCTGCACTGGCTCGAGCCGGACCGCTTTGCCTCGCCCTTGCTGCACCTGTTGACCGGCGCGACGCTGTTTGGCGCGTTTTTTATTGCTACCGACCCGGTCTCGGCCGCCACCAGCCAGCGCGGTAAACTGATTTATGCGGCGGGCATTGGCGTGCTCGTCATGCTGATTCGCACCTGGGGCGGCTACCCCGATGCCGTGGCGTTTGCCGTGCTGCTTATGAACCTGGGCGTCCCGCTGCTGGATCTATACACCGCGCCTCGCCCGGCGGGCCGCCAACCTGCACCGGCCAAGGAGCGCTCATGACCACCTTCAGCGCCATGCAGCGCGGCGCACTGGTGCTCGGCACCTTTGCCCTGATCACGGCGGGTAGCGTTGCCTCGCTTCGCGCCTTCACCGCCGAACGCATCGATGCCCACCAGCACGCCTATCAGCAGCGCCAACGCCAGGCCGTGCTGCCTGAGGCGCTTACCCGCCAGGCATCCGCCTCAGAAATAACGCTACCCAATGCACGACAACTAGGCTTCCCCGAGGGCGCCACCGGCTGGCGGGTGGAAAACGCCGACCAGCGGGCGGTTGTTCTGCCGGTGGCGACCCGGCGGGGCTACAACGGGGAGATTCATTTGCTGGTAGGTATTGACGGTGAGCAGCGCATCACCGGCGTGCGCGTCACCCAGCATCAGGAAACCCCGGGGCTGGGGGATGACATCGAGCGCCGACGCAGCGACTGGATTACCAGCTTTAACGGCTTGAGTCTTGACGCGTTAACATCCGGCGACTGGGCCGTTACCCAGGACGGCGGGCACTTTGATGCCTTTACCGGCGCTACCATCACGCCCCGCGCCGTGGTCGGCGCCGTGCATGATGCGCTGCAATACGCTGATAATACACCGCTGTTCGACGACCCTGTGGAGACGTCACCATGAGCCAGCTAGGCCAACTGACCCGTGAAGGGCTATGGTCGAATAACCCGGCCCTCGTGCAGCTATTGGGCTTGTGCCCGCTGCTGGCAGTAAGCGCAAACGTCGTCAACGCCCTGGGCCTGGCGATCGCGACCCTGGTGGTGATGGTCGGCGCCAGCACCACGGTATCGCTGATGCGTCATCAGGTACCCAGTGCCGTTCGCCTGCCGGCGTTTGTGATGATCATTGCCGCCTTCGTCACCTGTGCCGAGCTGCTGATGGCCGCTTACGCCTACCCGCTTTATCAGGTGCTGGGTATTTTTATTCCGCTGATTGTCACCAACTGCGCGATCCTGGGCCGCGCGGAGGCGTTTGCCTCGCGCCAGCCAGTGCTGCCCGCCGCCCTTGATGGCCTGATGATGGGGCTCGGTTTTGGCGCGGTGCTGATCGTGCTTGGCGCACTGCGTGAGCTGCTTGGCCAGGGCACCCTGTTCAGGGAGATGTCGCTGCTGTTTGGCCCTATGGCCGAGGGTTGGCAGCTGACGTTGATCGACGACTATCAGTTCCTGTTTTTCATTCTGCCGCCCGGCGCCTTTTTTGTGGCGGGGCTGCTGATCGCGCTCAAGAACCGCATTGATCAGCGGCGTCAGGCGTCCCAACAACCCAAGGCCGTGACGCCCCGGGAACAGCGCCGAGTGCGCGTCACCGGAACGATCAAATAACCCAGAGGTTTGCCATGAATGCCCAAAAGCGTTACGAGATTTTCGCTCGCCTGCAGGCAGAAAATCCTCACCCGACCACCGAGCTTAACTGGAACACGCCGTTTGAACTGCTCGCCGCCGTGCTGCTCTCCGCCCAGGCCACTGACGTAGGCGTCAACAAGGCCACCGACCGGCTATTCCCCGTTGCCAATACGCCCCAGGCAATCATCGATCTGGGCATCGACGGGCTGAAAATGCACATCAAGACCATCGGTCTGTATAACACCAAAGCCGAGAATCTGATGAAAACCTGTCACCTGCTGGTCGAGCACCACGGCGGCGAGGTGCCCCAGACCCGCGCGGCGCTCGAAGCTCTGCCCGGTGTCGGCCGCAAAACGGCCAACGTCATTTTGAACACCGCCTTCGGCCAGCCGACCATGGCGGTGGACACACATATATTTCGTGTGTCCAATCGCACGGGCATCGCCAAGGGCAAGAACGTCATCGAAGTAGAGCAGAAGCTGCTGCGACATATCCCCAAGCCGTTTCTAAAGGACGCCCACCACTGGCTGATTCTGCACGGCCGGTATACGTGTATCGCCCGCAAACCTCGCTGCGGCAGCTGCATCATTGAAGATTTATGCGACTATAAGGAAAAGACCGAGATCGCCTGACGGCGTTTCATCATCTGGAGACAGACCGTCCATGCCCACCCCTGCCTCACTGCTGCATGACCAGCCCATCGAAGCGCGCATTGACGCGCTGTTCGATTTATCGCGCCAACACGCGGCGCACTTTTGCAGTCCTGAAGCCTGGCTGGCCAGGCAGCGCTATATCGCCAAGCACCCCACTTCGCTACTGGTCATGAAATGCATGGACGGCCGCATTCATATTCCCCACGCCACGCGCACGCCGCTGGGCATCATTACCCCCTTTCGCAACCTGGGCGGCATTTTCGACCTCGGCTGGCCGTATTTGGGCGAACTGCTGACCGAGTCGGTCATCGAAGCGGCCAGGGAAGGCCGCGGTACTCTGATGCTGATCACCTATCACTTTTCCCAGGGGAATAGCATGCGGGGGTGCGCTGGCTTCAATTGCGATACGCACGCCGCCAGGGCACATGCCTATACCATCGCTGAACAGGCCGAGCATTTATTCGGCCGTGACCGCCAGCAGGTCTACCCGCTGGTTTGCGGGTTTGAAACCGACAGTGACGCCTTGATTGTTCACGGCCAGCACGGGGCCACCCTGGATATACGCGACTGCCTTGACCACTCAGCGGAACAGCTTGGCGCACAGCTGCAAGCCACCTGCCCCGATATGCCTTTCGAGATGCGCCGCGATCTGTTGCCCTTGCTAACCGGCAACCTCGCCCACGTTCGCGAACTCCAGGGCGTCAAGCGCGAGTTGGATATCGAGCATCGCGAATGGGTGATCTGCATCGGCAGAGGCTTTGATTTCCTGCACCTGCCCAACACCGCGCTGATCATCGGGCCTTACGGGCCGGACCTCGCCGCGCCGATTGGCACCGCCGCGGCTATTATCGACGCCAACCGCCAGGCAGGACGCATCCCCGATGATGGCTTTCTGCTCCTCGCCTCCACCCCTTACCAGCACAGCGGGGTCGATCGTGCGCGCGCCGAACTCAAGTCGCGCTTTCTCTCTGACTTTGCCGAGCAGGTCATTCGTCGTGAGCATCCAGCGCTGGCGGCCACCATGCGGCGACACACGGCCGTCGTACATTGGCCGACGCGCCGCCTGGATCAGTTAGAGGCGCCTTCCGTCAGCAGCTCAGCGTAGGCCGCCTGCCAGGTGGGCCACTCCCAATGATCGGTCATCAGACGCTCGGGCCGGGTGGCTGGGGCGGTCAGCCATTGGTGAAGGCGCTCGTAGAGCCCTTGACGCGTGCCGTCGTAGCGATAGGCCGCCGGGTAGAGGTCGGGGAAACACAGCCGATCCGGCACCAGGGGGAGCGCGCCGCGCTGGGCCGCCTCCATAATCGAAAGCCCCTGAAATTCCTGCCAGGTGGTGGACACCACGATGTCCGCCTTATCCAGCTCGGCCTGGTAGTCTCCTTCCGGCAGGGGGCCCCAGGCAGTGATATGAGCGGCTAGGCGCTGCTCCGCCTGGGCAAAAATCGCCGGCACGTGACGAAAGCGCTGGCCCACCACCGTCAGTTCGAAGTCCACGTCACGTTCGCTTAGCTCGAACAGCACCGCGAAAAAGTCCTCAGGGTTTTTATCGTACTCCCAGCGGTGGTTCCAGAGTATGCGTCCGGGGCGACGCTTGGCGAGTGGCTCGGCGGCAAGCGGCATGATCGGCACGGGCAACACCCTGGCACGCTGACGAAGCGCTTCGAGGGGTTTTACCGCTGGCACATTTTCGGGCATTTTCTTTAAAAAAGCGCGGGCACCGTCAATGAACGAATCGCGGTTGTAGGCGGTATTGAATACTAGGGTATCGGCCGCCAGTGCCGCATACAGATTCACCATCTTGGCTTCCACCTGGGGCCGCTGTGCTCCCGATTCGGGGTAGGCAAACTGATTCTCGTGGAAATAGACGATCTTGCGCGCGCGGCCTAGCGACGGAAACAGCCCCGCCAGGGTCGCCAGATCCACCATCGAGGTCGCAAGCACCACATCGTAAGACTGGCTTAGGGTGTCTCCTTCCTTCAATAGCCACGTTAGCGGATTGCCCCTGACCCGCCAGCTAAAATTCCGCGCCGGCAAACGTAGCGCCGTCCATTCCACGCCCTGGACGTGTTGCATAACGCTATCGGCCCAGTAACGGTGGCTCACGGCATCGTAAGCGGACAGCAGCAAAGCCCGCATTAAAAGCCTTGCTGTTCAAGTTTGCCGGCTAATGTCTCCAGTGCCTGAAACCCTTGAACATCGGTGGACAGCCAGGGCAGCGTTGGGCGTGGCAGACGGGAAAACAGTTCATCAATACGCGCCAAATAAGTGGCCTCTTGTTCGCGTCGCGACTGTAAAAATGAGCCGTCTGCCTCCTGAGGTATGACACGATTAATCAGCGTGCCTGCCACCGGTATATTGACCTCCTCCAACGCGCGCACGGCGCGATCGGTTTCCAGAATCGGCAAGCGCTCCGGGGTCATGACAAACAGAAAGCTGCACGTCTGGGGATCTTCGATGCGTCGTCTCGCTTGGTGAAACAAGCGACGACGATTGAGCAATGTCTTCGCCACATCCCGGGTACGGTCGTCCAGATCATCCATGGGATCTTCCGTGGGGTCGTCAAACGGCGTCGCCACATCTCGACCGCGTTTAGGGGTCAAGTGGTCCAGCACCTTACCCAGTTCTGCCGATTTACGATTATGAGCTAGCAAGCCATCCGTCCAGGCCGCCATGGCTTCCGGCAGGGTTAACAGCCTAAGCGTATGCCCCGTAGGCGCGGTATCAAAAATGATCAGATCATAGGGAGCATCATCATCGATCATCAAACGCGCCAGACGCTCCAGCAGCGCCGCTTCCTGCGTGCCTGGCGACTGGCGTGTAAGCCGCATCTGCCGCTCTAACTCCTTCATCATATCGGGAGCCGCATAGCGCCGCATCTGGTCAGTCACACGCTTTAGATGCGCCTCCACTTCGACGTCAGGATCGATTTCCATCGCGTCAAGGTTGGCTAACAGGCGCCGGGGGGTGTCGCCAAGCGTGCGGTCAAATACATCACCAAGACTGTGGGCGGGGTCGGTCGACACCACCAATACCCGTCGCCCGCGGCTTGCGGCCAACACGCCCAGTGATGCAGCGACGGTGGTTTTACCCACCCCGCCCTTGCCACCCACCCATAACAGACGTCGATTCAATAAAGCTTGCATGTATGACTCAATAAAAAACGCCAAGGCGAGCTCAGCAGCAGCGGAAATTATCCAGAGGCGAACGCTCCATACCCATGCGGATATGCCAGTCATGGAAGCGTTCCAACAGCAGCGGCTGAAGCTCGAGCGTGTAGTAGGAAGCGGGATTTTGTAACCCCATCATTTCGGAAAACACCAGCAGCATAAACAGATCGTCCTCGTCGCGGCGCGCGCGTGCGATAGCGCCTCGATAGCGCGAGCTGTACACCTCTTCGGTGTAGAAGCGGGCCTGGTACAACCAGGCCCGCCAGCCGCTACGACGCGATGATGACCCGTGTTTGGGCTCGTCGTTCATCAGCTGTGACTCCTACAGATTCATCATGATGAGCGCTGAGCGGCAATGTCCGCCCGCGAACGCTTGAGCGCCGACGCACACTCCATTGCTACCAGCACAGCGGCAATAAGCACCACGATATCCAGCCCCAGCAGGAACATGTTGCCGTCATTCCAGAACGTGCGAAGCTGAAGCAACAGCGCCAGGATGGTCATCACCAGCAAAAAGCAAAGCGGTGCCAGCGTAAACCACATCGGACGCTTAAGCCGAACCAGCATAACGGTAATCACCAGCAGCGTAAGACCTGCTAAAAGCTGATTGGTGGTACCGAACAGCGGCCAGATAATCAGCCCGCCTGATCCATCAGCGCCACCGGCACCAAAGGCAAGTAGCAAACAGGAGCCCACGGCCAGAAAGGTCGCAATCGCCGGCTTTTTCATCCACTGCTGCTGATAGATCTCGCCCCACTCCTGGAATATATAACGCTGCAAACGTAGCCCGGTATCCATGGTCGTGCCCGCAAAGAGGGCTGCCATGACGGTTAACAGGGTGGACGCCGTGGCTTCCGGCAATCCGATGCCGTTATGGATGACAAAGGCACCCCCTTCAACAAAGGCGTTCACGCCCCCTTGACCGAAGGCGGAATACATTGCCTCCCAGTCGCCCAGCGAAGCAAAACCAGCGGTTGCAACCAGAATGGCGGCCAGCGCCAACATGCCCTCACCGACGGCACCAAAATAGCCCACGAAGCGAACATCGGTTTCCTTATCCAGCTGTTTTGACGTGGTGCCCGACGACACCAAACCGTGGAAACCCGAGATCGCACCGCATGCAATGGTCACAAAAAGCAGCGGTAACAGTGAAGGCGTTCCATCAGGCACATCACTGTTGAATGCCGGTGCAACCAGGTTGGGGTTAAGTAGCACTAATGCCCCGTAGAGAATGATCAACCCGATAAACAGCTGAAGACCATTAATATAGTCGCGTGGCTGCAATAGCATCCATACCGGCAGTAGCGATGCCACAGCGGCATAGCCAAATAGAATTAAAATCCATACTGCGTTACCTGACATGGCACCCACTTCGTCAGGCATTTGCACAGGCACTGAAGGCCCAATCCCTATCAACGCATAGAGGGCAATGACGCCCAATATCGAGACGACCGGAAGACTCAAAATCCGCCGATAAATCAATTGGCCTATCACCAACGCCACCAGAATAGCTCCCCAGACCGGCACCACTGCGCTGGAGAAATCCATCATCAAGCCCGCGATCACCACCGCAAACACGGCGTTAACCATCAGCAAGACCAAAAAAATGACGATCATGAAGATACTGCGTGCACGCGCGCCAACAACGTCACCTGTCAGCGCCCCTACGGATTTCGCCTTATTGCGCACACTGGCCCATATGGCCCCGGAATCATGAATACCGGCAAAAAAGATAGTGCCGAACACCACCCACAAAAACGCCGGCGCCCAGCCCCAGATCACGGCGATCGCGGGGCCTACGATGGGCGCAGCACCCGCTACCGACGTAAAATGATGCCCCCACAGTACAAAACGGTTGGTCGGGACATAGTCGACACCGTCTTCAAACTCATGGGCTGGGGTTTTAAAGTCCGGATCGAGCTGATAAATCTTTTCAGCGATGAACCTTGAGTAAACAAAGTATCCTGCTGCCATGGCCCCAAGACCTAGCAGCAGCAAAATGACGGCACTCATTGGCGTTGCTCCTTTGGGTATGGTTATCAATCAGTTATAAAATCAGAAAAGCACAAACTCCTATATGGTGGCCTGCCGACGGGATAACGTCCACGCGACCAACCTGTCACACGGCAAAAATACATCTAAAGTTGTACACATCAGTCTAAAAATGAACGCCAAGCCTCCATTTCATGCCATCGCATTCGGCCAAGGTCGTCTTGGCGCATCCCTTTCACCTACCTACACTCTGGCTATTCACGGGGACGTTTTGCGTCCCTCTAACCCTTAACGTTCGGGAGCCCACGATGGCCAAAGTGCTTGTGGTCGATGACGAGCCCAATATCCTCATATCGCTTGAGTTTCTGATGCAGCAGGCGGGCTTCGACGTCATCACGGCAGAAGATGGCGAACAGGCCCTTGCCCATGTGCAGCAGGCCCCTCCTGATCTGATCCTGCTGGACATCAGCCTACCCGGCATTAGCGGTTTCGATGTGCTGGAACAGCTTCGCCAGCAGACTGCCACGGCCGCGCTGCCCATCATCATGCTGACGGCGCACGGCCGCGAGGTCGAGCGGGAAAAAGGCATGGCCCTGGGCGCTGATGATTACATTACCAAGCCCTTTTCCACCCAGGCGCTGGTTGAAAAAGTCAACGCCCTGCTAAGCGGACACCCTTCATGACACGAGGCGGGCTACCCAAACGCCAGCGACTGATTGGCCTGTGGCTCATTCTCAGCGGTATCAGCCTGCTGGGCGGGGCGGTGTTTGCCGCCTGGCTGGACACTCAGCTTGCCCCCACCGGCACAACGCGCATTGCCCTGTGGCTCGGCAGCTTTGCCGGCGGCGCGACGATATTCCTGGTCGGCTTGCTGCTCGAACGCATGCTGTTTACCCCGCTGCGTCATTTACAGGTTCAACTGGCACGCCTGGTGGCCAACCCCGATGCCCGCGATGAATACCCACCTGAAGGCTGGCTTAAGGGCCTTGGTCCAGACCTGCAGCGCGTCCGCGAAAGCTGGCGGGAAGACCGCAGCCGTTTAGCCACGGCACACACGGAGGGCGCTCGCAGCGCCGCCAAGATCCGCCAGGAGCTGGAAACCCTGCTGCAGGTGCTCGAGACGCCGCTGCTGCTGTGCGACCACCATCGCCGGGTCATGCTGTTCAATCAGGCCGCCGAGGATTTTTTTGTCGACCATACCGGCCTCGGCCTGGGCAAGCGTCTCGAAGCGCTTATCCCGGTCGCCAGCTTGCAGCAGGCGATTAGTCAGCTACCCGACGATGGTGCCCCACGCGAGCTGCTGGCGCCCTGCGATGACCGCTGGCTCAAGGTTATTTTGCGCCGCGTACCGGGCAGCGATGGCGAAACGCTGCTGACCTTCAGCGACGCCACCGCCTCATGGTCGAGTGAAATGGGCGTTAGAGCGGAACTCGCCGGTATGTTGACGCCGCTGCGCCAGCATACCGCCAGCCTGACCAGCGCCGCCGACGCGCTGATTCAGCTCAGGCATCAGGGCGACGTCGACACCTCAGCGCTGCGTCAGCGGTTCGAGCGGGTTATCCAGGAAGAAGGCGCCACGCTTGGCGACAACGTCGCCAAGATTGGTCAGCTACTGGATGACATGCAGCATCAGGGCGAGCGTCTGACGCCCATGTGGTCCAACGATTTCTGGCAGGCGCTGGATGAACGCCTCGACCCCGAGCACCGCCTGATCACCCCCGTGGGCATGCCCGCCTGGTTCAAGGGCGACGCGCCGGCGCTGATCGCGCTGTTCGATTCGCTGGTCAAGCATCTCAACACCCATCTTCCCGACAGCGGCTTTGAAGGCGAGATGTGCCTGGGCAACAAGCGCGTCTATCTGGACCTTATCTGGCACGGCAAGGCACTGCCCGAACACGAGCTGGCTGAATGGCGGCAGCAGACGCTGCCGTCACTGCCGCTGAGCCCAAGCGTTGCCGACGTGCTGCGCCAACACGCCAGCGATATCTGGAGCCTGGCCGACGATAACGGCACCCATGCCCGGCTGCGCCTTCCGTTACCCGCCATGGAGCGCGTCGGCGCTCCGCGGGAAACCGCCCCGCCGCGCCCTGAATTTCATGATTTCGGCATTGCCGACCTGCCGCCGCCCGACGAAGCCCTTGCCAGCCGTTCGCTGCGCAGCCTCGAGATCGTCGCCTTTGATACCGAAACCACCGGACTTGAACTGCGCCGCGGCGATACGGTGATCAGTCTCGGCGCCTGCCGCGTGGTCAACGCAAAGCTGCTGGCAAGCGACGTCTTCGACCAGAAGGTCGACCCCAAGCGGCCTATTCCGCTGGCCAGCACCGCCATCCACGGTCTTACCGATGCCGATGTGGCCGGCGCGCCGCCGCTGGACATCGTCCTGACCCGCTTCCGCGACTACGTGGGCGACGCCGTCATGCTGGCCCATAACGCCGCCTTTGACTTACTGGCTATCAGCCATAAAGGCGTTACGTTCGACATCCCGGTGATCGATACCCTGCTGATTTCACGCGCCCTGGACGAAGCGCTGGATGGCCACGACCTCGACAGCCTTGCCCAGCGGTATGACCTGGCGTTTCCACCCGGCACGCGCCACACCGCGCTTGGCGATGCACGCGTCACCGCCGAGCTATGGCTGGCGCTGCTGCCGCGGCTGGAGGCGCGGGGGATCGATACCCTGGAGCAGTTGCTCGCCCTTCAGGCCAATGCCTTTGACCGACAGGATGCCAGCTCCACATGAAACCGTCAGGCCTCAAGTCACGTAAAGCCGAACGGCTGATGGCCCTGGTGGCCATCGCGCTACTGCTGTTCTGCCCGCCCGTGATCCTTGTGGTCGACCGCTTCCCTGCGTCGCACATCGGCTGGCTGCCGCTGTATCTGTTCAGTGCCTGGGCGATCGTGATCGGCCTGGTGGCGTGGCTCATGGAACATCGTGCGGGCCGCTGACCATGCTTACTGATCCGCTCATACTCGGCACCGCCTTTGGTTATCTGGCGCTATTGTTTCTGGTCGCTGCCTGGGGAGACCGCCGCGCGGAACAGGGCCGTTCACTGATCGGCTCGCCTACGGTCTATGCCCTCTCCATTGCCGTCTACTGCACCGCCTGGACGTTCTACGGCAGCGTCGGGCGGGCCGCCGAGCACGGTCCCAGCTTTTTACTAATCTATCTGGGCCCAACACTTGCCATGCTGCTGGCCCCCTTTGTGATCCGCAAGATGGTACGCATCGCCGCGCGGCAGCGGATCACCTCGATTGCCGACTTCATTAGCGCGCGCTACGGCAAGAGCAGCGGCCTGGGCGCCCTTGTCGCCCTGATGGCGCTGATCAGCATTACTCCGTATATTGCGCTCCAGCTGAAGGCGATCACGGTGAGTCATGCGGTATTGATCAACTACCCGAATACCGCCGACACCACCCTGGTGGATGAACGCTTCTGGATGGATAAATCCCTCTGGGTTGCCCTGGTGCTGGCGATTTTCATCATCCTGTTCGGCACCCGCCACCTGGATGCCAGCGAACGTCACGAGGGCATGGTGGCCGCCATTGCGCTTGAATCGATCGTCAAGCTGGTGGCCTTCATGGCCGTGGGCATATTCGTCGTTTTTGTGATGTTTGAGGGGCCTGCTGCGCTGTTTGCCGAGGTAGCCGCCACGCCGGGCCTCGCCGACAGCATGCGCCTGGACAGCGTACCCGGCGGGGTTACCGGCTGGGTCGGCATGCTGGTGCTGGCGTTTCTGGCGTTCTTGACCCTGCCACGCCAGTTCCAGGTATTGGTGGTAGAAAACGTCGATGAGCAGCATTTGACCCGGGCGAGCTGGCTGTTCCCGCTGTATATGCTGCTGATCAACCTGTTCGTGATCCCCATTGCCCTGGCCGGGCTGTTGCTCGGCGTGAGCGCTGGCGACCCTGACAGCTTCGTGCTGACGCTGCCGCTCTCGGCGGGGCTTGAAGGGCTGCCGCTGCTGGTATTCATCGGCGGTCTGTCGGCGGCCACCGGGATGGTCATTGTCGAGACCATTGCACTGTCGACCATGGTCAGCAACCAGCTGGTGATGCCGCTGCTGCTGCGTTCACGGCGCTTGCACTTGAGCACCAAGGGCGAACTTGCCGGCTGGCTGCTCGGCATCCGGCGGGTGGCCATTGTGCTGATTCTGCTGCTTGGCTATCTCTACCACGCGCTGATTGGCGACTCTTACAGCCTGGTGACGATTGGGCTGGTGTCCTTCGCGGGGGCCGCCCAGTTTGCCCCCGCGCTGCTGATTGGCCTGTACTGGCGGGGCGCCACACGCCAGGGGGCGGCTGCCGGGCTGATCGCCGGGTTTCTGGTCTGGTGCTACACGCTGCTGCTGCCGGGGTTTGCCCAGTCGGGCTGGCTGGATGCCTCGCTGCTCACCGACGGGCCCTGGGGCATAGGCTGGCTGACGCCCTACGCGCTGTTCGGCCTGGAAGGCTGGGATATTTACACCCATTCGCTGCTGTGGAGCATGCTGGCCAACGTCGGGCTCCTGGTCGGCGTGTCGCTATTTACGCGCCCCACCCCGCTTGAACAGACCCAGGCAGCGCTGTTTACCCAAGCCATGCACCCCAACCTGCAAAGCACCCCGCTGTGGCGCGGGCAAACCACCCAGGGGGCGCTCAGTGAGCTGCTTATTCGCTACCTCGGCGAGCAGGCCACGCGTCGGGTGTTCCGCCAAAGCGGGCCCAAAGGTGGGTTCGATGCTGAAGAGCCCGCCGACGCTGGGCTGATTACCCGCGCCGAACAGGCGCTCGCCGGGTCGCTCGGCAGCGCCTCGGCGCGGGTGCTGATCAATTCGGTGGTGCGCGGCGAAGCGCTGGATATCGAGTCCATTCTGAGCATTCTGGATACCACCTCTCAGACCCTCGAGTACAACCGGCGCCTGGAGCAAAAGTCCCAGGAGCTGGCGCAGATTGGTGAGGAGTTGCGCAGCGCCAACGAGCGCCTGCGCGAGCTGGACCGGTTGAAGGACGAGTTTGTCGCCATGGTCAGCCACGAGCTGCGCACGCCGCTCACCTCGATTCGTGCCTTTGCTGAGATTCTGCGTGACAACAGCGAGCTACCCGACGACAAGCGTGAGCACTTCCTTGACGTTATCGTTCATGAAAGCCAGCGGCTGTCGCGCCTGATTGAAGAGATTCTGGATCTGGCCCGCCTGGAGAGCGGCCGCTTGACGCTCAACCCGGTGCCGCTTGACCTGGCGGCGCTGGCGCGGCACAGCGTCGATGCCATTGCCCACCTGCATCAGGAACGCGGCATTGAGCTTGAGATTAGCCTCGAGGCCGACCCGGCCATGGTGATCGGCGACCAGGACCGCCTCGAACAGGTCATCATCAACCTGCTCGATAACGCGGGCAAGTTTGCCGACCGGCAGCACCCCAAGGTCCGCCTGACCCTCTACCATCACCGCCGTCATTTTCGCCTGAGCGTGGAAGATAACGGCGCCGGCATCAGCGCCGACGAGCGCGAGCGGGTATTCGAGAAATTCCACCAGCTCCAGCAGGACGGCGACATTCCCCACGGGCGACCCAAGGGCAGCGGCCTGGGGCTGCCCATCAGCCGAGGCATCATTGCCCATCTGGGCGGGCGACTCTGGGTGGAAGATGCCAGAACCCTTGGCGGCGCCTGCCTGACCCTCGAACTGCCGCCGGCACCGGACGACACGACAGCGCCGTCATCCACATGAGGCCGGCCCATCATCAACGGTCGCTTACCTGCTGGACAAACGCTTTGATCTGCTGGAGATCAAACTTCAGCAGCAGGCGCTCATCGTCCCTTAAAGCCCCCAGGTCTACCCAGCCGTCGGCGGCCTGACCTCGGGCTTTATTGGCGCGCTGCTGATTCAGCAGGCACTGCTGAAGGCGCTCAAGGGCGGCCACCAGCAAATCCGCCTGCGCCACAGGCAGCACACCGGCCACATGGCTGAGCGCGGCCAAGCGTTCGCGAGTCGCGACTTCACGGCGCTGATGGCGCACGCACAGCAGCCGCACGGCGCTGATCAAGGGCAGCAGGCCCTGCTGCTTGAGGTTGATGGCTTCGTCATGGGGCGCATCCAGTGCGGGGCTCGAGGCAATCCGGCCAAAGCGATCCAGCGCGACCGGCAGCTCCTCGAGCAATGCGCTCATCTCATGCATGAAAAGAGCAGCCTTGGGGAGTGTCGCCGCGATGCAATCGCCAAGTCGCTCAGCCAGCGCTGGATTGCCCGCCACCGGGAAAAAATCGAGCAGGATATTGGTCTGCTGCACGCGCTTCACCCGCCGGTCAGCGCTCCAGATCGATAGCTGCGCGCACCATTCGCTGAGCCGTTTACGCCACATCGGCCAGCGCGCCATGACATGGCCGCGGCACAGCGGTATGCCCGCATCGTCCAAGCGTGCGGTAAATCGCTCCCCCAATGCCTGAAAGTAGCCGTCGATTTCAACGTGGCGGTGGTCAGGGTAGTCGCCAATAATCAACGCATTATCCTGATCCGGGCCCAGCAGGCTTTCGTAGCGCGCCGCCGAGCCCAGCAGCAGTACGCAATAATCGGCCGGTGGCTCTCCCCAGCCCTGGGCGCGCATATCGTCAAGCGAGAGGTTGATCGCCTGGCGGTAAAGACTGGCGTTATGGTCGCTGATGAGCTGGCTGATGCGCCAGGCAGGCAGATCATAGTGCACCAGCGATTCTACCAGCGACAGCTGCCAAGCATGGGCATGGGGTAGCGAGGACGGCAACGACGACGTGCGGGGGGTGAGACAGTCCGTGAGATAGTCCAATGGCGCGGTGAGCGCCGGGATATTGAGCGCTCCATCGTCATCGATCAGGGAGCGCCAGGGTGAGGCACGGTGGATCAGGCGCATAGACCTCCCCTAGCGTGATGGCGGTTTTGCGGTTAGCCGTTACCTTCATGACGAGGGTCAGGGGCAAACATGTCGTCACCCACCTCATCAATATAGCGCTGGGCTTTGCTGACCATCAAGGCGTCGCACGCCTCTCGACTGGGCACCATGTCCGAACGCTCGAAACGGTGCTCCAGATCATCGCCGTCTCCCTGAGGCCGACGGATCGTACCGCTCACCCGATACTGGCCGCTCTGGTTATCGGGCTGAGAGGTGATCAGGTAGCCCTTGTACTCGACGGGCTCGGCGGTCTGCGACGGGGCCGAGGCCCCCTCGCGACCGCCACCCAGCAAGCCTGAAAGTAGTTTTTTAAGCATCTTGCCTCCTGCGTCGGCAGGCGGCGCATGGTACTCGCCGCCTGCCCTGCCCGTTAGCTCTGTTTACGACCTTTACCTGCGGCAATCCGCAGGCGCAAAGCGTTAAGCTTGATGAAGCCTTCGGCATCCTTCTGATCGTAGGCACCCGCATCATCTTCAAAGGTGGCGATCGACTCGTCAAACAGCGACTGTTCGGACTTGCGCCCAACGACGATGGCGTTGCCCTTGTAGAGCTTCATGCGCACGACGCCGGAAACGTTATGCTGGGTTTCGTCGATGGCCGCCTGCAGCATGCGACGCTCGGGGCTCCACCAGTAGCCGTTGTAGATCACTTCGGCGTACTTCGGCATCAATTGGTCTTTCAAGTGCGCTTCTTCGCGGTCCAGCGTCAGCGACTCGATGGCCCGGTGAGCGCGCAACATGATGGTGCCGCCCGGGGTCTCGTAACAGCCGCGGGACTTCATGCCCACGTAGCGGTTTTCGACGATATCCAGGCGGCCGATGCCGTTGTCACCGCCCAGCTTATTGAGCTTTTCAAGCACTTCGTGGGGCTTATGGGCCTCGCCGTCAATGGCCACGATATCGCCCTTGTCGAACGTCAGCTCCACATAAGTGGGCTGGTCAGGTGCCGCTTCCGGCGAGACGCTCCAGCGCCACATGTCCTCTTCGGCTTCCGCCCAGGGATCTTCCAGAATGCCGCCTTCGTAAGAAATGTGCAGCAGGTTGGCATCCATGGAGTACGGCGACTTTTTCTTCTTGCTGGAAAAGTCGACGGGGATATTGTGCTGTTCGCAGTAGGCCATCAGCTTTTCCCGCGAGGTAAGATCCCACTCACGCCACGGCGCGATGACTTTGACGCCAGGCTTTAGCGCATAGCCGCCAAGTTCGAAACGCACCTGGTCGTTGCCCTTGCCGGTCGCACCGTGGGAGATCGCATCGGCACCGGTTTCGTTGGCAATATCGATCAACCGTTTGGCGATCAGCGGGCGAGCGATGGAGGTGCCCAGCAGGTACTCACCTTCGTAGATGGTGTTGGCGCGGAACATGGGGAAGACGTAGTCGCGGACGAATTCTTCGCGCAGGTCTTCAATGTAGATTTCTTTGACACCTAGCGCTTCCGCCTTGGCACGGGCGGGCTCGACCTCTTCACCTTGACCGATGTCGGCGGTAAACGTCACCACCTCGCAGTTGTAAGTTTCCTGCAACCACTTAACGATAACGGATGTGTCCAGGCCGCCTGAATATGCCAGCACAACCTTTTTGACATCGGACATTCTTGACTCCTTCTGCTGTACAAAATGCGCAACCAGACACGCCAGAGAGTGAGTGGTTCACGCGATCGGATAAATGCCAAGTATAGCGTTCTCAGTGCTCAGCGAATACCGCCAACGACGGCTTTGCCGGAAACTGCTAGAATCTCTCCACGAAAAGCGCTAGATGCTCTTTGCCCACTGATTACTCGCTTACTAAGGAGAGCTGCATGAGCGAGGCGATTGCCCGCGAATTGATGGCCCAACGTTTTCGCAGTTACCTTCCCGTTGTCGTTGATCTGGAGACGGGCGGCTTCAATGCACAAGGCGATGCCCTGCTGGAAATTGCGGCGGTCACCCTGACGATGGACCCTGAAGGCAACCTCCTGCCCGACGCCACTTACGCCTACCACATCCAGCCGTTCGATGGTGCCAATGTCGAACAGTCTGCACTGGATTTTACCGGGATCAATCTGGATGACCCGTTACGCCGGCAGGTCGCGTTGAGCGAAGAACAAGCCCTGGGCGAAATCTTCCGACCCATCCGCAAGTCGATCAAGGCCCATGGCTGCTCGCGGGCCATCCTGGTCGGCCACAATGCCGCCTTCGATCACGGCTTTCTGAACGCGGCGGCGAATCGCTGTGGCATCAAGCGCAATCCCTTTCATCCCTTTTCGAGCTTTGATACCGCCACCCTGGCCGGCCTGATTTACGGCCAGACCGTGCTTGCCCGGGCCTGCCGGGCAGCGGGCATCGAGTTTGACAACAAGGCCGCACACTCGGCACGTTACGACACCGAGCGCACCGCCGAATTGTTCTGCGCCATGGTCAATCGCTACAAGGACCTCGGCGGCTGGCAACTGGCACAGCGCGAACAGTCGATGGATAACGGCGACTAGCCGGATGCAGGCCATGCGGCTTTACGCTAAACTTTGCCCACTTATTTTTGCGTTCACTACGCCTTCCGACCCCCAGAGATGAGACGTTTCCATGGCCCAGCATAATGCCTTTTACGCCCAGTCAGGCGGTGTCACCGCTGTGATCAACGCCAGCGCTTGTGGTGTCATTGAAGCTTGCCGACAAGCCCCCGACCAGATCGGCAAGGTGTATGCCGGCCATAACGGCATTATCGGCGCGCTCACAGAAGACCTCATCGACGTAACCCAAGAAACCGACGAATCAATTGCCGCCTTGCGCTACACGCCGGGAGGCGCATTTGGCTCTTGCCGCTACAAGCTCAAGGATATCGACACGCATCGCACCCAGTACGAGCGTCTGATTGAGGTCTTCAAGGCCCACGACATTCGCTACTTCTTCTACAACGGCGGCGGCGACAGCGCCGATACCTGCCTGAAAGTATCCCAGCTGTCCGAGAAGCTGGGCTACCCGCTGACGGCCATTCATGTTCCAAAAACTGTCGATAACGATCTGCCAATCACCGATAACAGCCCGGGCTTCGGCAGCGTGGCAAAATATATCGCGACGTCCACCCGCGAGGCGTCACTGGACATTGCCTCCATGTGCGCCACCTCAACCAAGGTATTCGTGCTTGAGGTGATGGGTCGCCATGCGGGCTGGATCGCAGCGGCTGGCGGATTGGCGGGGGAAGGCCCGGACGAACCACCCCACCTGATCATATTCCCGGAAATACCGTTTAATCGTAAAGCGGTAATGGCGCGGGTTGAACAGAGCGTTAAGCAGAATGGCTACTGCGTTATCGTGGTGTCTGAAGGCGCTCGTTACCAAGACGGTACTTTCCTGGCCGATGCGGGTAATACCGATGCCTTTGGCCACCGCCAGTTGGGCGGCGTTGCGCCGACGCTTGCCGGCATGATCAAGCAGGATCTGGGCTATAAGTATCACTGGGCGGTTGCCGACTATCTGCAGCGCGCCGCCCGCCATCTGGCATCCAAAACCGACGTCGAACAGGCCTACGCCGTGGGCCGCGAAGCCGTGACCCTGGCACTGGCGGGCAAGAATGCCATGATGCCGGCCATTCGCCGGATCTCGCAGACTCCCTATCAGTGGGATGTGATTTCCGCTCCGCTTGCGCAGGTGGCCAATCAAGAGAAATTCATGCCCCGAGATTTCATCAGCGAAGAGGGCTTCGACATTACCGACGCCTGTCGCGAGTATCTCTCCCCGCTTATCCAGGGCGAAGACTTCCCGCCGTTTGAAAACGGTCTGCCCAAAGTGGCCAAACTGAAACTGGCCAAGGTCGAGCGCAAGCTGCCGGTTTTCACCCTCTAAAAGCTATCATTGCACGACAAAAAAACGCCCGGGCATCTCAGCGATACCCGGGCGTTTTTGTATGGCAAAATCCTCTATCGCTGGCTTAGCGCAACAGCCAGGAGAGCACCAGCAGCAACAGCAGAATGCCCGCCACTCCCTGCCAGAAACGACGCGGCTCCTGGCGCTCTTTCTCGGCATCGGCCGCAGACCGTTTGCCCAATGGCAAGCGTAGCGCATGCAGGAATTCGGATAGCCGCCTGAAACGCAGCGACCGCTGGGTATCCAGCGCGCGCCTCAGCGCCTCGTCGAGCTCCGGCGATATCTCGGGATTGGTGGTGCGAGCATTGCGGTAAGTCAAGCCTTCCAGGTCGGTATGACTGCGTAGCCGGTTGGGCGTCATGCTGTAAGGCATTTCCCCGGTCAGCAGCCAATACACCGTCGATGCCAGGGAATATTGATCGCTGCGGCGGCCAACGCTATCGCCCAGCGCATATTCAGGCGCCGTATGCTCGTTGAGCCCAACCTGCCTTAGCAGCTCCCCTGAATGGCGATGGCCATCCACCTCGCGCATGTGACAGGCGCTGAAATCCGTCAGCACCACCTTGCCATGCGGGTCGATCAAGATGTTATCCGGCATGATCTGCTGGTGAATGATGTCCCGATGATGCAGCGCCTGCACGGCCTTGCCGAGCTGGTTGGCGATATCCAGGCGCTGGGACAGGTTCGCCTGGGGATGGCGTTCCGCCCACTCGCGTAAGGTCTCACCTTCGATATACTGCATCAGATAGTAGAGATAGCGCCGCGGGCGTGATGGCTCGACCACCTTGACCACGAACGGCGAGTTCACCCGCTCGACGACCCACTGCTGCAAAAGGAAGTGCTCGAGATAGGAATTGCGCAGCGAAAGCTCGGGGCTTGGGGCCTTCATGACCATTTCGCGCTCGGAGTAGACATCGCGGACGCGATAAATGCGCGACTGTGCCGTGCGCGACAGGACGGCCAGCACCTCGAGGCCATCCAGCCTCGACCCAGGCGCAAGCTCAGGGGGAATGGGCAGCTCGCCGTATAGCTGACCGGGATGGTCACGGCTTTCCTCGGGCAGCTCGTCAATGCGCACCAGTTGGAAGCAGAACTGGTCACCGCCATAACCGCGCTCCTGGGCGCGCTGCTTGGCTTCGTTGGCAAGGCGCTCGCAGGCCGCGTCCAGGTCGCTGGCATCCTGGCGAATCAGGCGCACGTAGTCCGAGGGCAGCAAGGTGCCGCCGACCGCCTGGGTGGTGAACAGGAACAGGTCGCCCTGTTTCATGGGCAGCAAGGTATAGTCAATGTCCACGCTGCCATCCATGCCCAGCGCCCGGGATGGATAGCGATAGCCGCCAAGGTCGGTGACATGGTCCCGGGTCAGCTGTTCGAACTCGGCCCCGCGCAGACGAAACACCAGGGTATCGCCCATGTGAAACAGGTGGGCATCGCGCTCGCGAAATACCATGGCGGAGAGCGACGACACGAAGCTGCCGTTTTGCACATGCTGACTTTGGCCATAGCACCAGCCGTTGAGAGCCAGCAGCACGCGGGTTGCCGACGTTTTGACATCCCAGTGATCCGGCGTTGAGAAATAATCGGCCAAAAACCCGCGCACGCTCAGATCGCCCGCCTGTTTTGCCAGAGTATTGCGTGATAGCGAGTCACTAATGACCGCACAGCCACCCTTTGCCTTGAGCAACGGCGGCTCGGGAAAGCGAACCGACATGGAGCTGCGGTGCAGCCGTCGGTCAGGGGCAACAAATGCCTGACCGTAACTGATCAGCAATTGGGCATGTGCCAAGTCATCCTCCTGAGCATACTGCGTTGGCAACTGACATCACTGTCTAGGAGACCCTATGATACACGCTGAAAACGTCAAGTGATGCCCGCCAAACGTCGCGGCATGGCAACCCGTGTGACCGCGTGCTGCGCAACACCTATGTCGCATTGGTAATCCTGCAGCCATGTTCGTATAATTCGACGCAATCCATACAGCAATTTCGATTGCCTAGCCATTGTACGACCAAGGAATCAACGATGAACTTCGACAACATCCCCGCTGGTAAGGATCTGCCCAACGACCTATACGTGGCGATTGAAATTCCTGCCAACCATGCCCCGATCAAGTATGAGATCGACAAAGACATGGGGGCTCTGCTGGTCGACCGCTTTATGGCCACCCCCATGTTCTACCCGGCCAACTACGGTTTCATTCCCCACACCCTGGCCGACGACGGCGACCCGCTGGACGCGCTGGTCGTCACGCCGCATCCGGTTCAGCCAGGCAGCATCATTCGTGCGCGCCCGGTCGGCATTCTCAACATGACCGACGAAGCCGGTGAAGATGCCAAGCTGGTGTGCGTGCCGCACCCCAAACTCAGCTCACTGTACGACGACGTGCAGGAAGTCACCGACCTGCCCGAACTGCTGCGTCAACAGATTGCTCACTTCTTCGAGAACTACAAGGATCTCGAGAAAGGCAAGTGGGTCAAGGTCGAGTCCTGGGAAGGCGTAGAAGCGGCGCGCAAGGCAATTGAAAAATCAGCGGCGGCTTACCACAAAGCCTAAGCACTTAGCGTTAGCATGAGACGGGGCTGCCTTCGGGTGGCCCCGTTTCGTTGACGGACACTCATTGTCCTGAAGGCCGGCGCCGACCATTGCCAGCACGCCATGTTGCGTTATGCTAGCCGCCTGATATGACGTTATCGACCAAGGACACGTTTTGCTTACGATTCGACGTTTAGGGCTGTTGCTTCTGCTCGGTGCGCTACCCCTATTGGCCCAGGCGCAGTGGTTTTCTTCAAGCGATCAGGACGATGACTTTCTCCCCGTTCTGGAAGCCTTTCAACCCACCGCCTGGCACGACGGTGACACCCTCTTCGTGGGCGTCGAAGCCGCTGACGAGTACTACCTCTACCGGCACCAGTTTGCCGTGGAAAGCCTGAACAATGAGGCTCGCCTGGGTGAACCCGAACTACCCGAAGGCACGTTCACCAATGATGAATTCCTGGGTGATGTGTATATTTTCCGTGGCCGGGTGGTCATGGAAGTGCCGCTGGAAGACAGCTTCTCGGGTCCGCTGGATATCGATTTCACCTTCCAGGGCTGCGCCGATGCCGGGCTCTGTTACCCGCCGGAAACCGTTGCGCTGCAGGCCACCGAAAGCCAGCCGCCGCGTGCCTTTGCCGATTGGGAGCCCGCCACTGACGACGAGGCGGCGCCCGCCTCGTCGCCCGCAGACACGTCGAATGACGCCGACAATACGGCTGAGACCACTGACACCTCGGCTGGGCTTGAGGAATCCGCCGCTTCCCTTGGCGCGCCACAGAGCGAGGACAGCCGCTTTAGCCAGTTGATGACCGATGCAAGCTTCCCCTTGGCGCTTGGGCTGTTCTTTCTGGCGGGCATCGGGCTGACCTTCACCCCTTGCGTACTCCCCATGGTGCCCATCCTGTCGTCGATCATCGTCGGCCAGCAAGCCACCCGGCCCCGTGCTTTCCTGCTGTCGGCGAGCTATGTGCTCGGCATGGCCGCCACCTATGCAGCGGTCGGCGTACTGATGGGCCTGTTTGGGGCCGGCCTCAACCTCCAGGCGCAGCTCCAGTCCGCGCCGGTACTGATCACCTTTGCCGTCCTGTTCAGCCTGTTTGGCCTGGCGATGCTCGGCGCCTTCAACCTGCGCCTGTCGCCACGTCTGGCACAGCGCATCGACGCCTGGCAGGCGCGGGCGCAGCGCAGCGGTCCGCCCGGCCTGGCGCTGGCAGGGGCGTTATCGGTGCTGGTGGTGTCGCCCTGCGTCACGGCGCCTCTGGCCGGTGCGCTGGTAATCATTTCCACCACCGGCGATGCCTTCTCCGGCGGCGCCATGCTGTTTGCCCTGGGCATGGGGATGGGGGTGCCCCTGCTTCTCGTCGGCACCTTTGGGGCGACCCTGCTGCCGCGCTCGGGGGCCTGGCTCAACGGCGTCAAGATCGCCTTTGGCCTGCTGCTGTTCGGCGTTGCCATCTGGATGGTGGAACGCCTGGTGCCCGGTCCAGTCGCGCTGCTGCTCTGGGCAGCCCTGGCCATTGGCACCGCGCTGGCATTGGGCGCCGTGCAGACCAACACGCCTTCAGGCTGGCCAAAAGCCCGCCAGACACTGGGCCTGGTGTTGTTGACCTGGGGCATTGCCCTGACGATCGGCGCCGCCCAAGGGTCGAATAACCCACTGCGCCCATTACAGCTGTCCAGCCCCTCAACGGGCACCTCTACCGCGCCGCTGGACTTTCAACGCCTGGATCGCCTGTCTGACCTTGAGAGCGCCCTGGCCGACGCTGAAGCGGCGGACCGGCCCGTTTTCGTCCACTTTACCGCTGACTGGTGCATCTCCTGCCGTCAGTTGGAACGGGAGGTGTATACCGATCCTGCCGTCATTGACGAACTGTCAGGCTTCAACCGCATTGCGGTCGACGTCACCGATACCAATACGCAAAGTCGCGCGCTGCTGAATAAGTTCCAGCTTTTCGGCCCGCCTAGCCTGTTATTTTTTCATCAAGGTCAGGAGATCCGTGACGCGCGCATTCAGGGCGATATCAATGCCGCTGACTTCACCCAACATTTACGCGAGTTGGCGCGATGGGTAGACAGTCGCTAGGCTGGCATAGGTAAGGCAACTACCCGCGCCGCGTGATCTGGGCGGGTCTTGTCGCGAAGTTCGTCAAACGGCCGTTTAAATATAGCCTTGAGCCCGAACACTGCGGTGGCTGGACATCGTATGAGTTTTTCGGCACACTTCGCCACCATATTAATTGAACTTCTGCTTTTATTAGCAGTAAAAAAGGGTAACGTTCGTCATCATGCGGCGTTCTCTAATTTTTTTAATTTGGTTTACTGCGCTGTTTCCGCGTAGTAAGCACACCACTCTTAACGATAGTGATGGGGCCAGGTAATGGATATCCGCAAAGTCAAAAAACTGATTGAGCTGCTTGAAGAGTCCAATATTAGCGAGATTGAAATTCAGGAAGGCGAAGAGTCTGTCCGCATTAGCCGCCATCCTAACGGGGCTACCTGGCAGCCACAGTCAATGCCCCAGTATGCTCAGTACGCCCCTCAACAGGCGCCGGCCGCCCCCGCTGCAAATGTGGCGCCTGAAGCAGAGTCGGCCCCCGGCAAAAGCTATCGCGGTGAAGCCGTCAACTCGCCCATGGTTGGCACCTTCTATCGCAGCCCTGCGCCGGGCGCCAAGTCCTTTGTAGAAGTTGGCGACACGGTCAAGCAAGGCGACACGGTGTGCATCGTGGAAGCCATGAAAATGATGAACCAAATTGAAGCGGACCGCGACGGCGTAGTGGAAGCCATTCTGGTAGAAGACGGTGAGCCGGTGGAATTCGATCAGCCAATGATCGTCCTCGCTTAAACCTTCATTTCAATACGGATGGACTCTCCCATGCTCGACAAGGTACTTATCGCCAACCGCGGCGAGATTGCCCTACGTATCCTCCGGGCCTGTAAAGAGCTAGGCATCAAAACCGTGGCGGTGCACTCCAAGGCCGACCGCGAACTCATGCACGTACGCCTGGCTGACGAAGCCGTGTGCATCGGCCCGGCCTCCTCCGCACAGTCCTATCTCAATATCCCGGCATTGATCAGCGCCGCGGAAGTCACCGACTCAAGCGCCATTCATCCCGGCTACGGCTTCCTGTCCGAGAATGCCAACTTTGCCGAGCAGGTAGAGCGCTCCGGCTTCACGTTTATCGGCCCACGCGCCGAGACGATTCGTCTGATGGGCGACAAGGTCAGCGCCATTGAGTCCATGAAGGCGGCTGGCGTGCCCACCGTGCCCGGCTCGGACGGCCCGCTGGGCGACGATGATGATATCAATCTCGCCACCGCTCGACGCATCGGCTACCCGGTGATCATCAAAGCGGCAGCCGGTGGTGGTGGCCGTGGCATGCGCGTCGTGCACGCCGAAGGTCACCTGTTATCGGCCATCAACGTCACGCGCACCGAGGCCCACTCTTCATTTGGCGATGGCACCGTCTATATGGAGAAATTCCTCGAAAACCCGCGCCACGTGGAAGTCCAGGTACTCGCCGATGGTCAGGGCAACGCCATTCATCTCTATGACCGCGATTGCTCCCTGCAGCGCCGCCACCAGAAAGTGCTGGAAGAAGCCCCGGCACCGGGCATCGACCCCGAGGCCCGCGCCAGGGTGCTGGAAGCCTGCCGCCAGGCCTGCCTGGAAATCAACTACCGCGGCGCTGGGACGTTCGAATTCCTCTACGAGGACGGCGATTTCTTCTTTATCGAGATGAACACCCGCGTCCAGGTTGAGCACCCGGTCACCGAGATGGTCACGGGCGTCGACATCGTCAAGGAACAGCTGCGTATTGCCTCGGGCATGCCGCTGACGATTCGCCAGGACGACGTCAAGATCAACGGTCACGCCTTTGAATGCCGCATCAACGCCGAAGATTCCCGCACCTTCATGCCGTCCCCCGGCAAGGTGACGCTTTATCACGCGCCTGGCGGCCTGGGTGTACGCATGGATTCTCACCTGTACACCGGCTACACCGTGCCGCCCCACTACGACTCGCTGATTGGCAAGCTGATCACCTGGGGAGAAGACCGCGAGATTGCGCTTACCCGCATGCGCAATGCGCTGGATGAGCTGCTGGTCGAGGGTATCAAGACCAATATCGACTTGCAGAAGGACCTGGTGCGGGACAGCTACTTCCGCCAGGGTGGCGTCAACATCCACTATCTCGAAAAGAAACTCAGCAGCTAACGCTTACGCTGAGCACGGTCCGAACGGGGTGGCAGCGCCATCCCGCTTTTTTTGGTGTTGCGGAGACCCGGCATGCCCTGGCTTCAACTGAAAGCGCACGTTCCCCCCGAGCAGGCAGAACTCCTGGAAGAGCTGCTACTGGAAGAAGGCGCCACGGCCATTGGGCTGCAAGACGCCCACGATGACCCGGTATTCGAGCCCGAACGCGGAACGACCCCCCTTTGGCAAGACACCGTCGTGACCGGCCTGTATGACGACCTGGAGGGCATCGACGCAATGCTTGCGCGTATCGAAGCCGCCTGGGCCGAACAGGTGCCGGACGAACCCTGCCCGACAATTGAGTACGAATTGCTGGCGGATCGCGATTGGGAGCGCGAGTGGATGGAGGACTTCACGCCACTGCGCATGGGGGAGCGGCTGTGGATCGTTCCCAGCTGGCACGAGCCGCCCCAAACCGACGGCGTCAATCTGGTGCTCGACCCCGGCCTTGCCTTTGGCACCGGCACCCACCCGACAACGGCACTTTGCCTGGAATGGCTTGACGGCTTGGCGGTCAACGGCCTGCTCGCCGGTCAACAGGTGCTCGATATCGGCTGCGGCTCGGGCATTCTGGCCATCGCGGCATTAAAGCTCGGCGCGGTGCATGCCGATGGAACAGATATTGACCCACAGGCACTGCAGGCAAGCCGCGACAATGCCCAGCGCAATCAAATCGGTGAGTCAGTGCTGTCGCTTTGCTACCCTGAGCAGCTGGCGGCGGGCCAGTATCCGATCGTGACCGCCAACATCCTGGCAGGGCCTCTGGTGGAGCTTGCGCCGACGATTGCCAGCCACGTAGCGCCCGGCGGACGACTTGCGCTCTCGGGCATTCTGGCCAATCAGGCCGACGACGTGATCCACGCCTACCAGGCGCAGGGCTTGCAGATAGATTCACCGACCGTGCGCGAAGGCTGGGTGCGGCTAACCGGGCAGCGCCCTGCTTAATCTTTAGTTTACGACATAGGCCGCCTTCACCCCGCCGTCGAGGAGGCGTATCATACGCCTCCTCGAACGACTCCAGGGTCGTTAATCGCACTATCAAAGCGCCCATTGCCATGACCCTATCGACATCTCAACCGCTCAAGATTGGCCTGTACGCACTGCCCAACCGGCTGATGCTTGCGCCTATGGCCGGGGTAACCGACCGCCCATTCCGCCAGCTATGCCGGCGCCTGGGGGCGGGCTGGGTGGTGGGCGAAATGGTTACCGCCGACCCCAGCCTTTGGCATACGCGCAAATCCCAGTTGCGCATGGACCATCGCGGCGAGCCTGATCCACGGGTGGTGCAGATCGCCGGCGGCGATGCCGAGATGCTCGCCCACGCCGCCAGGCTGAATGCGGACCTGGGCGCGCAGGTGATCGATATCAATATGGGCTGCCCGGCCAAAAAGGTCTGCAACAAGGCCGCTGGCTCTGCCCTGCTGCGCGATGAAAAACTCGTCGGCGCTATTCTTGACGCCGTGGTCAACGCCGTCGATATCCCCGTGACGCTGAAAATACGTACTGGCTGGTGTGCTGACTCCAATAACGGCGTGCGTATTGCGCGACTTGCCGAGGAGGCAGGCATTCAATCGCTAGCGGTTCATGGCCGCCATCGCGAGCAGCGCTATACTGGATGGGCGGAGTACGACACCATTGCGGATATCAAGTCGCGCCTGGGCATTCCGGTGATTGCCAACGGCGATATCACCAGCCCGGAAAAAGCGGCGGAGGTACTGCGCTACACCCAGGCAGACGCTGTCATGGTGGGCCGTGCAGCCCAGGGCAATCCATGGATTTTCCAGCAGATTCAGCATTTTCTAGAGCACGGCGAGCACGGTGCTGCGCCCAGCCTGGACGAACGTCGCCATGTGCTGGTTGATCATTTGAGTGCTCTGCATGGGTTCTACGGGGCGACCATGGGCGTGCGCATCGCGCGCAAGCACCTGGGCTGGTATCTCAACGAGGATGCCCGCTTCACCCCGGATCAACGGCGTGATTTGAAACAGCAGTTCAACGGATTGGTATCCACTGAAACACAAGTTAACTGGATCAACGACGCCATGGCGCCCGATGCCATCAAGCGTCTGCTAGCCAAAGGAAGCTATGCAGCATGACCGAACGCGATCTTGATCTTCTTTCCAGCGATAACAGTGTCAGCGACACCCACACCCGGCTTAACGGCACGCTTGCAGACCCGGCGGCCAGCGCTCCACCGCAGCCGCTTCGCGAAGCCGTGGAGGACGCGATGCGTCGCTACTTCGAGCATCTCGATGGCAGTCAGGCAACCGACCTGTACGCCATGGTGATGGCCGAAGTAGAGGCGCCGCTGCTGGCCTGCGTACTGGAGCACACCGACGGCAACCAAACCCGGGCCGCGGATGCGCTTGGCCTCAACCGTGGCACGCTGCGCAAGAAACTGAAGCTTTACGGACTTATTGAAGGTGACGCCCCCTGACCGTGGGGCGTTATTGTTTCCCACTTTTACCCTGCACACGAGCACCCTCATGGCTGATAGTACTGCGACCCCCGTCCGACGCGCGCTGCTGAGCGTTTCCGATAAAACCGGTATCGTCGAGTTTGCCCGCGGCTTGAACGAACATGGCGTGGAACTCCTTTCCACCGGCGGCACCTTCAGGCTGCTGCAGGAACACCAGATTCCAGTCAAGGAAGTCAGCGAGCATACCGGCTTTCCTGAAATCATGGATGGCCGGGTCAAAACGCTGCACCCTAAAATCCATGGCGGCATTCTGGCCCGCCGCGGACAGGACGACGACGTCATGGCCGCCAACGATATCACCCCGATCGATATGGTCGTGGTGAACCTCTACCCCTTCGCCGCCACGGTTGCCAAGCCTGACTGCACCCTTGAGGACGCGATCGAAAACATCGACATCGGCGGCCCGACCATGGTCCGCGCCTGCGCCAAGAATCACGCCTACACCACCATCGTGGTCAGCGCCGACGACTACCCGCGAATCCTTGGCGAACTCGCCGCCCAGGAAGGCAAGGTCAGCGATGCCACCCGCTTCGACCTCGCGGTCAAAGCGTTTGAGCACACCGCCAGTTATGACGGTGCCATAGCCAACTATCTGGGCCGTAAAGTGGAGGCGACGGCAGGCGACTTCCCGCGCACCTTCAACCTGCAGCTGCACAAGCAGCAGACGATGCGCTACGGCGAAAACCCGCACCAGCAGGCCGCGTTTTACACCGAAGCCGACGCCAACGAGCCCAGCGTGGCAACGGCCAAAATGCTCCAGGGCAAGCCGCTGTCGTACAACAACGTCGCCGACACCGATGCCGCCTTTGAATGCGTCAAGGCATTCACCGATACCGCCTGCGTGATCGTCAAGCACGCCAACCCCTGCGGTGTTGCCATTGGCGCCACGGCCCTTGACGCCTACGACAAGGCCTTCGCTACCGACCCGACCAGCGCGTTTGGCGGCATCATTGCCTTCAACGTGGCGCTCGATGCCGACACCGCTAAGGCCATCATCGACCGTCAGTTCGTCGAGGTCATCATCGCGCCTGGGGTTAGCGCTGACGCGGCTGCCATCGTCGCAGCCAAAAAGAACGTTCGACTGCTGGACGTCAGCGCGCACTGGCCCGGCGAGACCGCCCACGCCCTGGATTTCAAGCGCGTGAACGGCGGCTTACTGGTACAGGAACGCGACCAGGGCATGGTATCCCGGGATGAACTGACGGTGGTCAGCAAGCGTGCCCCCTCCGACCAGGAACTGCGCGACCTGACGTTTGCCTGGCGGGTAGCCAAATTCGTCAAATCCAATGCCATTGTCTACGCCAACAACGGCCAGACGGTTGGCGTGGGCGCCGGGCAAATGAGCCGTGTCTATTCCGCCAAGATTGCCGGCATCAAGGCCGCCGATGAAGGCCTCTCCGTGCCGGGCTCCGTAATGGCGTCGGATGCATTCTTCCCCTTCCGTGACGGCATCGATGCCGCCGCCGAAGCGGGCATCACCGCCGTCATTCAGCCGGGCGGCTCCATGCGCGACCAGGAAGTGATCGACGCGGCCAATGAAGCCGGTATTGCCATGGTGTTTACCGGCATGCGCCACTTCCGCCACTAATCAATGCGCCTCAAAAAAGCCCTCGTCGACGCTGTCGATGAGGGCTTTTGCTTGCCTGTTTCCGCTTGCGCGTTTCAAGGCGAGGCGAGCGGGTCGGCTCAGCCGATATCAATACACAGGTATTTGGTCTCCAGATATTCTTCCAGGCCCTGGTGGCCGCCTTCGCGCCCCAGACCCGATGCTTTCACGCCGCCAAACGGCGCCGACGCATTGGAAATCAGCCCGGTATTGATACCTACCATGCCATATTCCAGCGCCTCGGCCACCCGCCATACGCGCCCGAGGTCACGCGAGTAAAAGTACGACGCCAGCCCGTATTGGGTGTCGTTGGCCATTTCAATGGCGGTTTCTTCATCATCGAAAGGAAATACCGCGGCCAAGGGGCCGAAGGTTTCTTCCTGCGCAACTTTCATGTCCTGGGTGGCAAAGCTGATCAACGTCGGACTGAAGAAGTTGCCGCCCAGCGGGTGCGGGTGGCCACCCAGCAATAGCTGAGCCCCTTTGTCCACGGCGTCCTGAACGTGCTCACTGACCTTCTTGACCCCGTCGCCATCGATCAGCGGACCGATATTGATATTCTTCTGCGTTCCATTGCCCACGTAAAGCTCGCTGTTCATCGCAACGGCCAGTTTTTCACAGAACGCATTGATCACGCTCGACTGGACCAGGAAGCGATTGGTGCAAATGCAGGTCTGCCCGGCATTGCGGAACTTGGCGGCCATAGCTCCGTCGACGGCGGCATCCAGATCGGCGTCTTCAAACACGATGAAGGGCGCGTTGCCGCCCAGCTCCAGCGATATCTTTTGTACGTGTTCAGCCGCCTGCGCCATCAGCTTGCGACCCACTTCGGTTGAGCCGGTGAAGGTAATCTTACGCACTTTGGGGGACTGGGTAAGCGCCGCGGCAATGTCGGTGGCACTACCCGGCACGACGTTGAAAACACCCCGCGGGATCCCGGCGCGTTCCGCCAGCATGGCAAGCGCCGTGGCCGAAAACGGCGTCTGGCTCGCGGGTTTGACAACGATGGTACAGCCGGCCGCCAGCGCAGCGCCCGCCTTACGGGTAATCATCGCCGCGGGGAAGTTCCAGGGCGTGATGGCCCCGACAACGCCCACAGGCTGCTTGGTGACCACGATCCGCTGGTGGGAATTGGCGGCGGGAATGGTTTCGCCGTAGACGCGACGGGCCTCTTCAGCAAACCAGCGCAGAAAGCTGGCGGCGTAAGCAATTTCGCCCGCGGCTTCTTTGAGTGGCTTGCCCTGCTCGTGGGTCATCAGCATGGCCAGATCCTGTTGATGCTCGAGCATCAGATCGTGCCATTTCAGCAATAAATCCGCTCGCTCCTGGGCGGTCAGCGAGCGCCATGCCGGGAGTGCCGCATCGGCCGCCTCGATAGCGCGCTCGGTTTCCGCTTTGCCAAGCCTTGGCATGTCACCGACCGTCTCGCCAGTGGCCGGATTCAGCACATTGATCTGCTCGCCGCTGTCGGCCGCCACCCAACTTCCATCGATATAGGCAAACGGACAGTACAGCTTGGTCTCTTTAAGCGCTTCCATGACAGACTCCTGCCCCTTGCAAGGGACTCATCAGCAAATAGACTTCTTCATGCTATGACGAAACAGGGTAGCAGACCAACCGTCTGACACTATCGGGCAGATAAGTGTTAGCTGACCAGCATTAAAAATTCCTGGCGGGTCGCCTGATTGGCACGAAAATCGCCTAGCATTACGGACGACGTCATGCTGGAATTCTGCTTCTCCACGCCCCGCATCATCATGCACAGGTGACGCGCTTCGATCACCACCGCCACGCCGCGCGCCTGGGTGACCTGCTGGACGGCCTCGGCGATTTCCCGGGTCAGGTTCTCCTGAATCTGCATGCGACGGGCAAACATATCGACGATACGGGCAAACTTGGACAGCCCAAGCACCCTGCCGCTCGGCAGGTAGGCAATGTGGCACTTGCCGATAAATGGCAAGAGGTGATGCTCGCACATCGAGTAAAGCTCGATATCCTTCACCAGCACCATTTCATCGGTTTGCGACTCGAATACGGCGCCGTTAACAATTTCATCCAGCGACTGATGATAGCCCGCATTCAGGAACTGCATGGCTTTCGCCGCGCGTTTTGGCGTGTCTCTCAGCCCCTCACGCTCTGGATTTTCCCCAAGCGCGCTAATAATGTGTCGATAATGCTGGGCGATATCATCCGTCATGGTAAGCCTCGTCGAAAGGTGTCGAACGCGCGGGGCTAGATCCGTCGCGCTTAATAGTGCCGGCCATCGGCGGTCATGGCAGGAGTTGACCTCTACGGGCCTCTACCATGTACAAAAAATATACTTTTAATAGCGCATGTACAATAAATTATTAACATAGCGCGTCAAGACGGCGTATTTTAACGCACCCCACGCCCTGGGGGCAGCGTCGCAACGACCGTCTCCTTGCCGATTATCGCCACCTGGGTCGCCACCTCGAAGCTTATGCCAACCAGCGCGGCGACTGTAGCACCAGCAATTGCTGCTCTAACTGACGAATGTGCTGGTCCCAATAGCCTTTATCGGCGACCCAGGGAAACGCCTGCTGGAAGGCGGGATCTTCCCAGCGTGACACCCACCAGGCGCTATGACGAATCAACCGGTAAGCACGAAGCGGTTCAATCAGCGTCATTTGCGCGTGGGGAAAAGGCCGCACCTCCTCGTACCCTTCTACCATCTCGCTCATCTGACGTTGCCATTCCTGGGGCTCGTTGGCCGACAGCAGCATCCAGACATCCTGAATCGCCGGCGCCATCAGACAGTCATCAAAATCAACCAGCGAAAACTGCTCGTCGCGCCCGAGAATGTTGCCTAGATGACAATCTCCATGGCAGCGAATCATCTCGCTATCACGCCATTGATGCGGCGCCAGGGCCTCGCTGATCCGGGTAACGACACTTTCATAGGCCCTGCGCTGATGCCGGTCGAGACGCTGGCTATCGAACACCCGCTGCTGGGCGTCCTGCACACCCGCCACCAGTTCAAGGTGTGGTCGATGAGTGAACGACGCCTTGCTTGACGTCTCGTGCAAACGGCCTAACAACTCGCCCAGCGCAAACAGATGGGCATCATTATCCAGCTCCGGGGCCTGCCCTGGGCAGTGCCGGAAGAGTGCAAAGCGAAAGCCTTCGAAGCGGTGCAGACTTTTCCCACTTACATCGGACCATGCCGCGGCCACCGGCACGCCTGCCCCGCTCAGCTCCTCCAGAAAGTCGTGCTCTTCCTGAATGGCGGCGTCCTGCCAGCGCTCCGGACGATAGAACTTGATGACCCACTGTGTGCCCTGCTCATCGCGGAACATCATCACCCGATTCTCGTAGCTGTTTAAGGCAAACGGCTCCGAGGTCGGCCATATATCCAATGACTCCACCGCCGACATCACAAGGCCGGGAGAAAGCGAGCGAAAAGCATGCGTCATGGTGACTCCAGGAGCAGTCGGTAAGGGAGATGCCACATCGGGGTATTACGGCGCGTCGCTACGATTGCTCAACCACCAACGGCGTTCGGGCTGCAGCCCAGACGTCCACGCGTTCGGCCCCGGCCCGACGCAGCGCCAAGGCCAGTGCATGGGCGGTTGCCCCGGTGGTGACCACATCGTCGACGATGGCCACATAGCGCGGCGGCGAGGTAGTGATCCTGAACGCCCCGGACAGGTTGGCAAAACGCGCCTGTCGGTTCAAGCGGCGCTGCGAAGGCCCCTGCTTGACGCGCTGTACCTCCAGCACCGGCAGACGCTCACGTCGCCCCAGTTCGGCCGCCAGCCAACGGGCCTGGTTGAAGCCACGTTCACGGGCACGCTCGGGCGTCATGGGGACGGGTAGTATCGCATCAAAAGGCGGCGACGGCAGGCTTGTCTGCATCAACTCGCACAACAGCATACCGGCACGGGGTTTGGCATTGAACTTGAAGTCGCGCACCAGCGCAGTGATGGGAAACTGGTAACGCAAGGCGACATGAGCGGCATCGAAGGCCGGTCGCTTGCTGACGCAATGACCACACAGGGATTGCTGATGGTGGGTGAGCCCATCACCACAGCGCGGGCAGGCGGGATGGTTCCAGGGCAGCTGGTCGAAACAGGCTTGGCACCAGCTCGCCTCCCCACTCAACGGGTCGAGACAGAACGCGCAGTAGCCGGGTAGCGCGCGCCTCACCACGCGACCTCCGGCGGCTATCCAGCGTGTCAGCATCAACGGCTCCTTCCCTGGCCGGGCAACGAGTTTATGATTGACTTTATGCAGAACGTTGATAGTATACGCGTCGTTCTGCGGATGTGGTGGAATTGGTAGACACGCTAGATTTAGGTTCTAGTGCCGTAAGGCGTGGGAGTTCAAGTCTCCCCATCCGCACCAATTCGATAAAACGCTGTTACTTGACTGCTTTATACCCCCACTTTCCCTAATGTAGATTCATCGCTACATATATCCCACGCCAGCAGGCGTTTTTTTAGCCTCATTATATTCGTACATACTAATAAATAAGCCAACGCCGTCAACTGGCATTTTCTGCGCAGTGGGCTAACGTTGCTGCTACCTACAATATCTTCCTGCAGGCAAAGGAACGCTTCCATGGAATGGTTGAACGACAATGGTCAGGCGATTTCCGCCATTACCAGCGTGCTGACGCTCTTCGTCTGGTTTTTTTATGCGCAACTGCTATACAACGGCTACGTTCGCCAGCGACGCCCCCGGGTCATTATCAACCGGGGACTCGGCACGGGTCAGAACGCGCTGTGCCTGATCAGCAACATGAGCAGCGAATCCATCTATATCCAGCATGTGGTGGCTCTCCTGCATACGTCGGATGAAACCTACATGGTCGATGTGGCGGAGTATCAGGAAGAAAAGGACGAGCAGCAGGAGAAATCGGTCAGAAGTCATCAGGGGCCGCTTTCATCGGGCGACTACCTACACATGCAACGCTTTGCTGACATTGCCGAACAGATTCGCGCCTCCTGGCAGCTGGACGACGATATCTTTGAGCAGATCAATCTGCAAATGGAGATACGGGTCATTGCCATCTATGGCTCGGAGGACAGGCCGATCGGAGCATCACGCTCGTTCTACCTTAATGCCCCCTCCACTTCAAAGCGGGCATTGATACCTCTCAGCATCGATACCAAACGGCTCAACAGCCGACTTCAACGGCGCAAGGTGAAGCGTTGGGCAGAAGAAATCGACCACCTGGAAACGCGCCGCTGAGCAATACCCGCAAGGTCGTACCACCACATTTCGACATGAACACCTGCGGCTCTAAATCCGCAAACCACCATCACATTCGATGATGCGCCCGGAGAAGTAATCATTCTCCATCACGAAGGCGACGCTTTGCGCGATGTTATCCGGTTCTCCCAAACGTCTCAGCGGCACCCTTGAGGCAATACGCTCCAACATGTCGGGGCGCATTGAGGCGGTCATTTCGGTATCAATGAACCCCGGTGCTACCGTTCCCGTGCGAATACCGTAGCGCGCCAGCTCGCTCGCCCAGGTGACGGTCAAGGCATGGACGCCGGCTTTGGCGGCGGCGTAATTGCTTTGCCCCGGATTGCCCGCCTTGGAGATACTCGAAATATTGACGATCACGCCTTCGTGACCGGCCTCGATCATTTGCGTTGCCGCTTCGCGCCCGCAAAGGAATACCCCCGTCAGGTTGATGTCGATGACCCGTTGCCATGCCGCAAGGGACATACGCGCTTCGACCTGCCCTTCCTTGGCTTTGACGACCAAGGCATCGTCGGTGATGCCCGCGTTGTTGACGCAGCCGCTGACCGGGCCTTGGCGTTCGGCTATATCGGCAAAGGCCTGGACGACCGAGGTCTCGTCGGCGACATCCACCACCACGCCCAGAGCCTCAATGCCCTGGTGAGCCAGTCTCGAGACCGCGTCATCCAGCGCCTCTGCGCTGATGTCCATCAATGCCAAGCGCGCACCTTGCTGCCCAAAGCGCAACGCCACGGCATACCCTAAACCACGGGCGCCGCCCGTTATCGCAATCACCCGACCATTCAGTTTCATTTAACGCTCCTCTCGTTCAGCCTTTATCAGATCGATATCGTTCCGTCCTTCAAATTGACACGCTGGCTAACAACCGGCAATCCCCAAAAGGCGCAATGCGGCTAGCGCGGCCATTTTGTTTGCCTTGTTTTTCAATCAGACTGTCACCATATCTAACGCGACATCTATGACGGAGTTTGTGATGCCTATTCTGGTGTTTGTGTCTTTATTCACGCTGCTTGATTTTGTCATTCTGTTTTCGATTGGCAGCCAAATTGGTTTATTGATCACCCTACTGCTGGTGATCGGTACCGGCGTTGTGGGGCTTCATCTTATCCGCAAGGAAGGGGTCGCCACGTTTTCCCGCGCCCGCCAGCGCATGCAGGCAGGCGAAATCCCCTCAAACGAACTGTTTACCGGTGCGGCGCTGATATTTGGTGGGGCACTGCTGATGGCACCCGGCTTCCTGTCGGATGCCCTGGGGCTTGCCTGCCTGGTTCCCGATGCCCGCCGACTGCTGTTTAAACTGTTGACCGCTCTGGGGCTAAAGGTCACGGCCCAACGCACCGGGGGGACTTACACCTCCCAGACCTACCAGCAGAACGAGGCTGATTACCGTCAGCGTGAAGGCACGTCGTCATCTGAACAGCCCGAGGGCCCGATCGAAGGCGACTTCATCAGCCGGGATGAGCCCAAGCACCGTGGTTAAGCGTTTTGGCAAAGAATGCAAGCTTCAAGATTTTTTTGTTAATACCCCCTTGAAAGGTTACCCGCAGCCCCCATTTTTGAGGCAGCACACAAGTTCGGTAACCGCTTCACTATAAAGTGGTTGCCATTAACAGCGAAGACGTCTCGTCTTCATTTTTCGCGGGCTCTGCCCACGAAAACCATCAACATTAACCGCCCTGAATGGGGCTTTGACGATACTTAGGAGAACGTGAGCATGAATATCCGTCCTTTGCACGATCGCGTCGTCGTCCGTCGCGTGGAAGAAGAGCAGAAAACCGCTGGCGGCATCGTGCTTCCGGGCAATGCGCAGGAAAAGCCTACTCGTGGTGAAGTACTCGCCGTAGGCAATGGTCGCATTCTAGAAAGCGGTGATGTTCGCCCTCTCGACGTGAAAGTTGGCGACAGCGTGATCTTCAAAGACGGCTTCGGCGTTGAAAAACAGAAAATCGACGGCGAAGAAGTCTTGATCATGAGCGAAGCCGATATTCTGGCAGTTGTCGAAGGCTGATCATTGCCTCGACCGATTACTTACTTTCCCATTTTTCTGAATTTATTAGGAAGTAACGAACATGGCAGCTAAACAAGTCAAGTTTTCCGATGATGCTCGTAAGCGCATGGCGCGTGGTGTTGACGTTCTCGCCAACGCAGTAAAAGTTACCCTGGGCCCGAAAGGACGCAACGTCGTTCTTGAGAAATCCTTCGGCGCGCCCACCGTCACCAAAGACGGCGTCTCGGTCGCCAAGGAAATCGAACTGAAAGACAAGTTCGAGAACATGGGCGCCCAGATGGTTAAAGAAGTCGCTTCGCAAACGTCTGACGTTGCAGGTGACGGTACTACGACCGCGACCGTGCTGGCCCAGGCCATCATTGCGGAAGGCCTGAAGGGCGTGACCGCCGGCATGAACCCGATGGACCTCAAGCGCGGGATCGACCAGGCCGTGGCGGCAGCGGTCAAGGAAATCCAGGCAATGTCTGTGCCCTGCACCGACACCAAGTCCATTGCCCAGGTAGGCACCATCTCTGCCAACGGCGACAAGCGTATCGGCGAGATCATTGCCGAGGCGATGGAGAAAGTTGGTAAAGAAGGCGTCATCACCGTTGATGAAGGTCGCGGCTTCGAAGACGAGCTGGAAGTCGTTGAAGGCATGCAGTTCGACCGCGGTTACCTGTCGCCCTACTTCGTGACCAACCAGGACACCATGTCCGTTGAACTGGAAGATCCTTACATCTTGCTAGTGGATAAGAAGATCTCCAACATCCGCGAGCTTCTGCCGGTCCTCGAAGCCGTTGCCAAGCAAGGCAAGCCGCTTGCCATCGTTGCCGAAGACATCGAAGGCGAAGCGTTGGCCACGCTGGTCGTGAACAACATGCGCGGCATCGTGAAAGTAGCGGCCACCAAGGCGCCCGGCTTTGGCGATCGTCGCAAGGCGATGCTTCAGGATATCGCGATCCTCACCAATGGCACCGTGATTTCTGAAGAAGTCGGTCTGACCCTTGAGCAGGCGAACCTGGATCACCTGGGTACCGCCAAGCGCATGACGATGACCAAGGAAAACACCACCATCATCGATGGCGCCGGTGTTGAAGCCGATATCGAAGCCCGTGTGGGTCAGATTCGCACTCAGATCGAAGATACGTCTTCCGACTACGACAAAGAGAAGCTGCAAGAGCGTGTCGCCAAGCTGGCGGGCGGCGTTGCGGTTATCCGCGTCGGTGCGGCTACCGAAGTCGAGATGAAAGAGAAGAAGGCACGCGTTGAAGATGCGCTGCATTCGACTCGCGCCGCCGTTGAAGAAGGCGTTGTCCCGGGTGGCGGTACCGCACTGGTTCGCGTCATGGCCAAGGTACAGGGTCTGACCGGTGATAACGAAGACCAGAACCACGGCATCAACATGGCGCTCCGCGCCCTGCAGTCGCCGCTGCGTCAAATCGTCAGCAACGCTGGCGAAGAACCGGCTGTGATCATCAACCGCGTGAAAGACGCTGAAGGCAACTTCGGCTACAACGCGCAAACCGGCGAGTTTGGCGACCTGTTCGAAATGGGCGTTCTCGATCCGGCCAAAGTAACGCGTTCCGCGCTGCAGTCTGCGGGCTCTGTTGCTGGTCTGATGATCACCACTGAGTGCATGATCGCCGACGATCCAGACGAGAAAGAAGCCGCGCCAGACATGGGTGGCATGGGCGGAATGGGTGGTATGGGCGGCATGATGTAAACTGCCGACTACCCCTAGCATCCTTTTGAAATCAATGTCTTACGAAGCAATGTAGGCATAGATGTAGGAAGGAATGTAGGAAGATTGTAGGAAGGTCTGGGACAGCTGCGAAGGCTCCAGACCTCCCCCTAACGACCTTCCTGCCCTGCTAAACGAAACCCCCGGTCATGGGAATGTAGGAAGCCTACTCCCAGACACCGGGGGTTTTCTTTTGGTGGGTATCTGACCAGCTCACCCCGCATCGGGTACCAATAATTTGACTGACAGTAAAACTACAGGTATTGTTACTTTCAGGCTGGGTGTACCACCCAGGTGCTCTTTAAACGTGTTGATTTACCTCGATTGAGCTTGCAAGCGGGCCAACCTTGTTGGTCACCCAGGGAGTTGTTCACCCAGGGTTCACTTGCCGCACAGCGACCCGGCTGCTCGGTGTCTCAGATACCCGGTAGTCAGCTGTTTTGTACGGCGGGAGGCTCCTTTGAAAAGGAGCTGAACGGTGGTTTGCTGGAGCATCTACGCGTTCCTTATCGGCTCAATTGCTTGACGGCGGGGCAATTCCGCCCGATGAGAGAAGAGGTATTTCGGATGAATACTGCACGTTTAACCAAGACTGTCGACCTGCTCAAGCAGGTGCGGTCGGAGATGCATGACGACGTAGATGCTCGCGTTACAGATGGACTGGATGAGGCGATTACGATTCTGGAGGAGGCACTGACTGCCGATCCAAAGCCAGCAAGGGCGGCTGCCGCTCTAGCCAAGCTCGGTGAGGCATTGAAGTACCTTCCCGTGATCAAGGCGCTTTTTGAGGACTTCCTGTGACACAGCAAACCACTACTTTTAGATTTTCGATTGGTTGCGAAATATGAATATTGGCTACGCAATCAAACTGTGCCGCCAGCAGCGTAAGCTGACTCAAGGTGAGTTGGCCAAACGTGCTGGCGTGTCAGTCTCCTATCTATCGCTCCTTGAGCGGGGTGAAAGATCAGATCCGGGCCTGTCCTCGCTGGAGAACATTGCCAAAGGGTTGGAAGTTCCGATGACCCTGCTGCTCTTTCTCGCTGCTGAGGAAGACGATCTGGAAGGCTTTACTCCAGAGCTGAAGGAAAAGCTCTCAGCCGCTGCGCTGAACCTGATGAGAGAGTCGGCTTGATGTTCGTCTCGCCTGAGCTGACGCCGTTTTACCCCCACAACCCGATTGTGGATCCTGAGCACCTCGCGCGATTACTGAATACACCACTCCCTAAACTGAAAGCCATCGCCGAGAGCGCGTCTGCTTCGTACCGGCCTGTTCCTCAGAAGAAGAAAGATGGCAGCCTTCGGATGACCTACGATGCGTACCCAGAACTGAAACGTGTGCAGCATCAGATCGTCCAGAAGATCCTCCACAAAGTGCGCTTCCCGCGCTACCTGCATGGCGGGATAAAGGATACCGAGTTCCCAAGGGATCACGTATCGAATGCGGCCCTGCATACGGGGGCAGCTATTCTCGTATTGGACGATATTGCCGACTTCTACCCATCGCTGGATCGCAAACTGGTGTTCACAGTCTGGCTACGCTTCTTTGGGTTCTCTGCTGAAGTAGCAGAATTGTTGACCAAACTGACTACGCGCAAGGGATCCATACCACAGGGAGCCAAAACGAGCAGCTACCTAGCAAATCTCGCATTCTGGGACCGGGAGGCTCAACTGGTCGGAGAACTGAAGGCGATGGATCTGACATACTCCCGATTCGTCGATGATGTCACCTATTCATCCCGCCGCCGGATTCCAGACAGAACCATTGGCGAGGCCAGGGCCAAGTTATACCGGATGCTGACTTCAAAGGGGTGTCGGCCTAAACGCTCCAAGAGCCAAGTCAGCCGCAAGGGGCGAAAGTTGGAAGTCACAGGCCTGGTAACTGCCGGGCGATGTCCAGCAATCAGCAAGGACGAGCGAAACAGGATCCGGTCAGCAGTCCATAACCTAGAGAAGGCAGTCAACGAAGATGGCATGACGCCCGAGAACCGCAAAGCCTGGGACAGTGCCAAGGGGCGAGTCGGAAGACTCATTCGCCTGAAACACGCCGAGGGAAGGCGACTATCCCAGCGCCTGGATGCACTCCTCCAGGCCGTACCCCTAGCGCACCGAATCGACAACCAATGACACCAGCTCTTCTCCCTTGGGGGTCAAGCGAGCCAGCTTCCGGCGTCTCTCCGAGGGGTCTTCCTGTGTGTACACTAGATCCAGTCCAGGCTTCCCGAGGCGGTGTTGGGCTGATAGCAGCGCCAGGTTGCGAGAGCAAGATGACTGCGATAACCCCGTCTTCCTTATCAGCTCACTGACTGTGATTCCGGGCTTTCTGGCAACCTCCAGCAGTATATGAACGGCCTGGATGCCGATATCCGGCGCAACCTCACGGATGACAACGACTGCGCCGATCAGGCGTGTGATGCCGATTCTGGCTGCTACTCGCTCTGTTGCTTCCCCTTCGATGTCAGGGATATGACGAGGGGCACCGAGGGTATCCATCAACTCTCCCTCCCTGTGCGCTCAAGGCGGTCAACATAGCGACCTGTCGAGTTCCAGGCCACCTCCAGCCTTCCAGGGATCTTCAGGTAGAAGTCCCCCAGGAACAGGCGCAGCTCGAAATCTCCGATTGCCACACCGACACCCCAACGCCCAATCTCTAGCTTCATACCGAATCCTCCGATGCTATATGCGAGAGACCTTATTGGTATAGCATCATCGTGACCAACAATAAAGACTGTAAAATCAATAACATATAATTCACTACTGCATGTGATGACGCTGCGCATCAGTTGCGGGCATGGTGGGTTGTCTTACTCACCTGCCAGGGGAAGGGGTTGCTGTAGTAAGATGCATAGCTAATATCAGACAAAGCATGATCAATAAGCATTAGGAGCAGTACACCTTGGTTAACGGAGACGTGGGGAAGCGCCTATGGGCAGCAGCTGACCAGTTATGGGCCAACACCGGCCTCAAGCCCGCCGAGTTCTCGACCCCCGTGCTGGGGCTCATCTTCCTGAAGTACGCCGACAAGAAGTACTCAGCCGCCGAGGAGAAGCTCGGGCCGGTGGGTTCCGGTGGCCGCCGCAAGGTGAGCAAGGATGACTACCTGGCCGAGGGAGTGATCTTCCTCCCTGAGACGGCCCGCTTCTCGCACCTGCTGTCGCTCACCGAGGGCGACAACATCGGCAAGGCCATTAATGATGCTATGAAGGCCATTGAGGACGAGAACCCCGACCTCAAGGGTGCCCTGCCGCGAACCTACACCCGCCTGGACAACTGGGTGCTGCAGGAACTACTCAAGCAGCTCGCTCCGGTTGACCTGTCGGGGGACGCCTTCGGCAAGGTCTACGAGTACTTCCTGGGCAACTTCGCCCTGAAGGAAGGTCAGAAAGGCGGTGTCTTCTACACGCCCGAGTCCATCGTCAAGCTGATCGTCGAGATCATCGAGCCCTACCACGGACGCATCTTCGACCCGGCTTGTGGCTCAGGGGGTATGTTCGTCCACTCGGCAGAATTCGTGGAGCGTCACCACAAGACGGCCATGGACGAAATCTCGATCTTCGGCACCGAGAAAGATCAGACCACCGTCAACCTCAACAAGATGAACCTCGCGGTGCATGGCCTCTCCGGCGATGTGAGGGTGTCCAACACCTACTATGAAGACCCTCACGGCTCGGTCTACAAGAACGGTAATGGTTTCTTCGACTTCGTAATGGCCAATCCTCCGTTCAACGTCTCGGGGGTGGATAAGGAGCGCCTGGAGGGCGACCCCCGGTTCCCCTTCGGTGTGCCCAAGACCGACAACGCCAACTACCTCTGGATTCAGCTCTTCTTCGCCTCCCTCAAGCCGACCGGACGAGCTGGCTTCGTCATGGCCAACTCAGCGGGCGATGCCCGAGGCAGCGAGCAGGTAATCCGCCAGAAGCTGATCGAGTCAGGTGCTGTGGATGTGATCGTCTCGGTGGGGCCGAACTTCTTTTACACCGTCACGCTACCCTGCACCCTGTGGTTCTTCGACCGAGCTAAGAGTGAGACCGAGCGCGGCGACAAGGTGCTATTCATCGATGCTCGCCACCTCTATCGCCAGATCGACCGGGCACACCGAGACTGGCTACCGGAGCAGGTCGAATTCCTGGCCAATATCGTCCGCCTCTACCGTGGCGAAGAGATCGAGCTGGATCAGGGCAGTGAGCCGCTGCTGGCCGAGAAGGGGCTGTCGGAGGGCTACGCCGATGTCCCTGGGCTCTGCAAGGTGGCGACTCGGGAGGAAATCGAGGCGCAGGGCTGGTCGCTGAACCCTGGGCGCTATGTCGGAGCGGCTGCGAGGGAAGCTGAGGATGTGGACTTTACGGAGCGGCTGGAGGAATTGGCTGAGGAGCTGGAGGTGTTGAACGCTGAGGCCAGAGAGTTCGAAGAAACTATCAGCTTGAACTTAAGCTCTGTTCTGGAGGCTGCCTCATGAGATTGCCAGAGAACTGGGAGCGTGTCCCGATAAAAGCAATTTATGATGGGCTTTATGATGGCCCACATGCGACTCCGAAGCCCTCAGAAGATGGCCCGATTTTTTTGGGGATTGGTAACGTAACTGAAGACGGCCACCTTGATTATAGCAAGGTGAGGCATATCTCGGAGGATGACTATCCCAAGTGGACGAAAAGAGTCACCCCTCAACGGGGTGATATTGTCTTCACTTACGAGGCGACCTTGAATAGGTATGCAATTATACCTGAAGGATTTCGTGGATGCCTTGGAAGAAGGATGGCTCTGATAAGGCCAAATACCGAGAAAGTCGATACCAGGTTTCTGCACTATTACTTCTTTAGCAAAGACTGGCGAGAGACGATTGAAGCAAATAAGCTGGCAGGTGCGACCGTTGACAGGGTTCCCCTGACGCAGTTCCCAGAGTTTCCTATCAGTCTCCCGCCGTTAACGATTCAGCAGCGGATTTCCGCTATTCTCTCCGCCTACGACGACCTCATCGAGAACAACACGCGCCGCATCGAGATCCTCGAGGAGATGGCCCGGCGGCTTTACGAGGAGTGGTTCGTCCACTTCCGCTTCCCTGGGCATGAGGAGGTGAGCTTCAAGGAGAGTGAGCTTGGGGAGATTCCTGAGGGGTGGGAGGTTCGTCGACTTGAGGATACGGTAGCTTTAAATCCACGCACTAAGGTTCCCAAGGACGGAGAAAAGTGGTTTGTGCCGATGGGGGCGTTATCAGAATCCAGCATGATTGTTGGCAGCTTGGAGAGGAAGCCAGGCAACAGTGGTGCAAAATTCCAGAATGGCGACACCTTGGTTGCTCGGATTACGCCTTGTCTTGAGAACGGAAAGACCGGATTTGTTGACTTCCTTCCTGAAGACCAGCCGACCGCTTGTGGTTCCACCGAGTTCATCGTATTGCGTTCAATCAGTTTGTGCCCAGAAATGGTTTACTTACTCGCGAGAAGTGACCGATTCCGTGATGTCGCCATCAAAAGCATGTCAGGGGCTACTGGAAGGCAGCGAGTGCGGGTCGAGAGTTTGGTGGAGTTTCCGGTGGTTCAACCTGACAATGCTACCTTGGAAGCCTTTCAGCGTTTTGTGTCGCCTTGTTTCAAGCAAGCACGTACATTGGCACTAAAGAATAGAAACCTCCGCACCCAACGCGACTTGCTGCTCCCCAAGCTGGTCTCCGGTGAGATCGACGTATCCGACATTACCATGCCCGAAGACAAGGAGGTCGAAGCCGCATGACACCCCCGCCATCCCCCGCTTATGCCTACTCTGAAGATGCCCTGGTCGAGCAGCCCGCTATCGAGCTGTTCGCTGATCTGGGCTGGGACACTGCCAATCTCTACGGAGAGTGGTCGGGTACGGTATCGAGCGAGGGACGGCAGACACAGCAGGATGTGGTGCTGGTGCCCCGGCTGCGCGTGGCCTTGGAGAAGCTCAACCCCCAGCTGCCCGCCGATGCCCTGGAGAAGGCCATCGAGGAGCTGACCCGCGACCGCTCAACACTTCTACCAGTGAGCGCTAACCTGGAGATCTACCGGCTACTCAAAGATGGCGTAAAGGTCGAGGTGTCGGAGAAGGATGGCGGCACCGCTATCGAGACAGTGCGGGTGATCGACTGGAGCCAGCCTGAGGAGAACGACTTTCTACTGACCTCGCAGTTCTGGGTTAGGGGCGAGTTGCATACACGACGTACCGATCTTGTCGGGTTCGTGAACGGGCTACCGCTGCTGTTCGTGGAGCTGAAGGCCAGCCACAAGACCCTCAAAGCTGCCTATGACGGCAACCTGAGCGACTACCGCTCGGTGATCCCTCAGCTGTTCACCTACAACGCCGTGGTGATGCTCTCCAACGGGTCCGAGACCCTGGTGGGCAGCACCTTTTCCCCCTGGGAGCATCTGTTTGAGTGGAAGCGGATCAACGACGAGGGTGAGAAAGGCGTGGTGTCCCTGGAGACCGCCATCCGTGGCATTGCCGAGCGGACGCGACTGCTGGACATCGTGGAGAACTTCACGGTGTTCGAGGAAGCCCAGGGCGGCACCATCAAGAAGATTGCCAAGAACCACCAGTACCTCGGGGTGAACAAGGCCATCGCCGAGCTGCAGCGGATCAAGGATCGCCCTGCCGGTGAGGCGGGTCGGCTGGGGGTCTTCTGGCACACCCAGGGCTCGGGCAAGTCGCTCTCCATGGTGTTCTTTACCCAGAAGATCCACCGCACCATCCCTGGCAACTGGACGTTCGTGATCGTCACTGACCGAAACGAGCTGGACGAGCAGATCTACAAGACATTTGCCGCCACGGGTGCGGTCAACGAGGTAGAAGCCCACGCCGAGAGCGGTGCCCACCTCAAGCAGCTCCTCAGCGAGGATCACCGCTACGTCTTCACGCTGATCCAGAAGTTCGGCACCAAGCAAGGTGAGACTTATCCCAAGCTCTCCGATCGCCAGGATATCATCGTCATCACCGACGAGGCCCACCGCTCCCAGTACGATACCCTGGCGATGAACATGCGGACGGCCCTCCCCCATGCCGCCTTCCTGGGCTTCACAGGGACGCCTCTGATGGCCGGTGAAGAGAAGACCAAGGAGGTGTTCGGTGACTACATCTCGGTCTACGACTTCGGCCAGTCCATCGCCGATGGGGCGACGGTACCCCTCTACTACGAGAACCGGATTCCCGAGCTGCAACTGATCAATGAGAACCTCAACGACGATCTGACTCGGCTGCTGGAAGATGCCGAGCTGGACGAGGATCAGGAGAAGAAGGTCGAGCGAGTGTTCGCCCGTGAATACCATCTGATCACACGCGATGACCGCCTGGAAGCCATCGCCGACGATCTGGTGCAGCACTTCGTCGGCAGGGGCCACCAAGGCAAGGCGATGATGGTCTGCATCGACAAGGCCACCGCCGTGAAGATGTACGACAAGGTTCAGGCCCACTGGAAAGACTACCTGGCCCGACTTCAGGCTGACCTGGCATCGGCCCCCAAGGAGCAGCAAAAGGCTCTCAAGCACAAAATCAAGGTGCTGGAGACAACTGATATGGCGGTGGTGGTCTCTCAGGGTCAGAACGAGGTGAAGGAGCTGGCGGACAAAGGTCTCGACATCCTGCCCCACCGCAAGCGCATGGTGGAGGAAGACCTCGATGAGCAGTTCAAGGATCCTGACGGGCCGCTACGATTGGTGTTCGTCTGTGCCATGTGGATCACCGGCTTCGATGTGCCCTCCTGCTCGACTATCTACCTCGATAAGCCGATGAAAAACCACACCCTGATGCAGACTATTGCCAGGGCCAACCGCAAGCACCCCGGCAAGGAAGCGGGTCTGATCGTGGACTACGCGGGTGTCTTCAGGAAGCTGCAGGAGGCGTTGGCCATCTATGGTGGGGCTTCATCCAAAGTAGCCGAGCCGAGGCCAGGATACGGTGATGAGCCGCCTCAAGACGGTGACACACCGATCCACCAGAAGGCCGAGCTGGTTGAGTACCTCAAGCACCTGCTGGCCAAGGGGGTTGCCTTCCTGACCGAAAAGCAGATCTACCCCGAGGCGATCAAAACGGCTGGTGGCTTCGATAAGGTTGCCCTGCTGGACGATGCTCGCGAGAAGCTATTGGAGAGCGAGGAGTCCAAGAAAGCCTTCCTTAACCTCGCCAGGGCCACTTCCCGAGTCTACCGAGCTATCCTCCCCGATCCCTCAGCCAATGATCTGGCCCCCGATGCAGTACTGCTTTCGGTGCTGGCCCAGAAGATCAAGGCGCTGGAGCCCGAAGTGGATATCTCCCAAGTGATGAAGGACGTAGACGACCTGCTGGATCAGTCGGTCGCTCCGGTTCCCTACGTCATCGAGGATACGGATGAGGAGAAGCTCTTCGATCTCAGCCAGATCGACTTCGAGAAGCTCAAGGAGCGGTTCAATAAGGGCAAGAAGCGCACCGAGGCCGAGAAGCTAAGGGCGCTATTGAACCAGAAGCTGGAAAGCATGGTGGCGAAGAACCCCAGCCGCACCGACTTCATGGAGAAGCTGCAAAAGCTGATCGAGAGATACAATTCCGGCAGCTTGAACATCGAGGCTTTCTTCCAGCAGTTGATGAAGTTCACAGAGGAGCTACAGGAAGAAGACCAGCGCGCAATCCGTGAAGGACTGACAGAGGAGGAGCTGGCACTGTTCGACATCATCACCAAGCCAGCCCCGGAGATGACCGACAAGGAGGTGGCCCAGGTGAAGGCCATGTGTCGGGAGCTGCTGGAGACCCTCAAGGAAGAGAAGCTGGTGCTGGACTGGCGGAAGAAAGCCCAGGCCAAGGGCGATGTCCGCCGTACTCTGGAAATCGTCTTTGACCGGGGACTACCGGATAGCTTCGAGGAAGACATCTACAACGAGAAATGTGATGCGGCTTTTCACCACCTGATGACTAGCTACTACGGTGGTGGTCAAAGTGTGTATTCCGCTATCTAAATGGACAAAATTAAAAGGGGTTAACCTTGGCGGATTACATTAACAAAAACATACTGAGCCAAGCCTACATCCATGTTGAGCCTGTGGCGCTTGACTCTGAAGAAGATATTGACAGGCTCAAGCAACACATAAAGGACTTCGCTCGCACACGGTCGGATTTCTATCTACATCCTGATGTCGATGTTGAAATAGAATTTGAGGAAGGGTCTCTTAAAGCAAGGGTGACCGTAATCGGGACGTTATTTTTACTGCTTCAAGGAGTCTCGAACTATCCCGACTTCAGAGAGGGGGCTGTACTTCTCTACAATGATTCCAAAAGACTCGCTGAGTATATCGTGTCTGAAATGCAGTTCCTGTCTGGAGCCAAGCACCAAGATGTTATTCGCTTGGAGTCGCGTACCGGAGTCGTGGGCTCTCTCAACAAGGTCACACGGCAGCTGGCTTATATTCGAAGGGCGTCAGAGGGAAGTCTTACGGCAAGCGAGATCACGATGCAGTTACAGGAAGTCCAAGACGAAATCAAAAAACTTTTGGAAAATCTGAGTGATCAACAAGACATTGAATTAGTGACAAACGGTTTAAAGTCTCTAGCCGATACAATACCTTCAATCCCGAAACCACCGAAAGAAAAGACGAATAGTCCTACTGCTATTGGTCTTTATCAACGTGAGCGAAGAAGTCTTCGAAGATACTTTTCGTTAGATGAATGACTTTTTGGAAAAGTAAAAAATAAAGACACACCAAACCACGAATCCAGGTTAGTAAACACTAACGATACGTCCAGCCGACTTGTGCTAACTTGTGCTTAAATGGGTATACCCCAACGAGTACACATATGTACCTGCCAGAATTGTACCGATAAGTATCGCTTGACAATCCAAATGGGTACGCTATAAATCGATACACCCGTCTCGGTACAGAGACATTTACGAGATATCGATTATGTCCCCTCACATCTTCATACGAGGCTACCTCCGCGCCTCCACTGACGATCAGAACGCTGAGCGTGCCAAAGAAGTGCTCAGCCGGTTCGCAGATGAGCATGGCTCCAGGGTCGCCTCGTGGTACACCGAGAACGTCAGTGGCACCAAGACGAACAGATCCGAGCTGATGCGGCTTCTGTCCGACTCAGGACCTGGGGATGTGCTCCTGATCGAGCAAGTGGACCGCCTCACCCGACTGACCCGTGACGACTGGGAGACGCTCAAGGCCGCCATCCAGAAGGCAGGTGTGCGGATCGTCTCACTGGATCTCCCGACCAGCCATAACGCCATGCGAGTGACCAGTAGTGATGACTTCACTGCGAGGATGCTGGATGCGGTGAACGCCATGTTGCTGGACATGCTGGCCGCTGTCGCCAGGAAGGACTACGAGGACCGCAGGAGACGCCAGGTCCAGGGGATCGAGCAAGCCAAGGCAAGGGGCGTCTACCAAGGTCGTCCAACTGACGAGGATCTCCACGCCAAAGTGAAAGAGCTTAGAGCCAAGGGGTTCAGTATTCGTAAGACTGCTGAGCTGGCGGGATGTGCATCCAGCACAGTGCAACGGGTGCTGAAAGACACTGGCTAAGTTCTTGGCAGCATTTATGGTCCCGCACCTCAGGGAGTTGAACCGGGGTGCGGGGCAACTGTTTCCAGGGCGAACCGAGCAGACATGACTCCCCGTGGACGGCACCCACCTGTCAAAGAAGTAAGGGAGGGGGTGCCAGGGGGAAAGGCAGGAATGCTCGCACGTGTGTGTCGGCTCGAAAATGTGCCACAAAAAATCTGTAGCTCCCCGAGACGACCGCCCTGTCATCACCCTGCCCTGCCGGGTTGCCCCGTTGTCGGTTCCCTCGCCTGAGATAAAGGACTTGAATCTCCAGGACTGCCAGTGTCGCCCTGCCGTTTAAGCCAAGGCTCTCTCGCGCTTCAACGCCTGGGTTCTCGGAGATGGTACCGAGGGCTCGATTCGCTTTCCCATTGATGACAGGTCAGGCACAGGCACACCCCTCGTCTGCTGGAATAGCACGGAGTTCGTCAGGACGACTGTGCTGCGGCGTGACCGGTCCCGTGTTGCCCGCGTGGGTCCGCACACGTACTACTTGTCCGTGGCTCGCAGCAGTCGCCAGCCGGTCTGCCAGCTCGTTCATCGGATGCCCGTTGTGTCCCTTCACCCAGCAGAACTCGATGGTGTGCCTCTGGATTAAAGCGTCCAGCTCCTGCCAGAGATCAGCGTTCTGCACTGGCTTGCCGTCTGAGCGCCTCCAGCCGTTCCGCTTCCAACCATCCAGCCACTCGGTGCATCCCTTCTGGACGTACTTGCTGTCCGTGTAGACCTTTGCACAGGCGTACTCGCGTCGAATCGCTTTCAGTCCCTGGATGACAGCCGTCAGCTCCATCCGGTTGTTGGTGGTGGTCTGCTCTGATCCACTGATCCTGAGCTGATCTTGCCAGTTCTCCAGTACCGCTGCCCATCCACCTTGGGCGAAGTCAGAACCGTTGTTCCGACAGGCACCATCGACATAAATGGTGATGATGGTGGTGTTGATGTTCGTGGTCATTGGTGTGTCCTCATTTGCAAAGACGACAGTCCCCACAGGCAGCAGACCCAGCGAGCGGACACATGCCGCTACCTGTCTGTCGCCTTTGGAAATGTCACTGTGGTTACATGATGATTGGCTTGGGGAAAGCCAGTGGTGGTGCTGACAGCCGACACAAGGGAATGGCTGACAACGTTGCAGGTGTTTCCCGAGAGTGAGTAATCCATCACAACCATCACCGATTCCATCCCTCCAGGGTTTCCATCATCAAGATCGCCTTGAGGAGGTCACTGGTGGATGAGCCATGAGTGGTTCCTCAAGATCTCTTGATGGTTGTCCCAGAGAGAGAATCTTTGTTGGGATTATCAATGGTGGTATTGATGGATGAAGATACCCAGAAGAACTCCTAGAGTATCTTTAAGGGGCTACGCCCTACCCCTTCCACCACCCGTGATGGGTGTTGTCTGCCTCAGCACAGTGCCCTACCAACTCATCTGCGCCAGCTTTGTCAGGTTCGCGTCGTTCACCTACCACCCTTGTGGGATGTGGTCATCGGGTTACGCCTGAGACATAAAGGTCGAGGTGAAGATCAAGCGTGAGTGATCGTCCGTGATCAGGCGCTCGTTTCTCCATAACTGTGTGGTAATCGAACGTCGTCGATCTTGCTGCCATCTTGCAGATTTCATCTTGGGCATCAGGAGGTGCTGTAAAACACCTCGGCCATGCTTAATCATCCAAAGCAGAGAAATATGAGAATAAATCTCAGCTAAATAGGATAGCCAACGGTTGGTATTTACCCTGCTGGAAAGGGCTGATGACGTCTGGTGATTTGACCAATATGGCGACACTCCACGGACACCCGAGAGCCTAGTTACGATCAACAGCAGGATCTTGAATATCTCTGCCTACATCCACTGCCTAATCACACCGACCACTTTGTTCTGGGCCGTGAGTAAACGTTTGGCATCATAGCCCTTGCTGTAATAGCCATAGCTCATGGTCAGTCCTTTTCGACTATGACCCAGCAAATATGCAGTTTCTAACTCTGACACATCCGCTTGCTGCATTGCTGTTGCCATCATCACTCTGAAAGAATGGAACCCTTTATCCTGGCGATCAGTGACATGCTGTCGCTTGATCTCACCGAACTGCTTGGTCGCAGCATAGGAATGGCGGCCATCTGGACGAATGCTGACCAGATCATGGAACAAGTACTCAGATTTGGCGTTGACAGCACTCGCTTGAGCTCGTTTCAGGGCTTCATGACAAGGCAGTGGTACAGGAATCCAGCGAGAAGCTGCTTTCGTTTTACCATCTCCCTGCTGTGCAATTCCCATCATTAGGACGCCGTCATCTTCTTTGAAGTCCTCCAACTTCAAGCCCACCAGCTCACTGATCCTGGCACCAGTGTATAGGCCCATCTGGGTGAGGAGCTGCATCGACTGAGGCTGATTCTCCATGACTGCAAGAAGTTTCCTCAGCTCACTCGATGTGAACGGCTGCTTCATCTGCCGTCCTTTTGTGGTGTTGATCTTGTGTTTTTCGAACGGATTATCAGCTGATACCCACGCTCGCGAATAAGCGTAATCCCAGAGGTTCTTTAACCGAGAGATATGGCCTTGCACCGTGGCTCCTGACAGCTTCTCTCGGCAGTGATCAATGAAACCGAAGACCTTGGACCGCTCGATCTCGCTCATCTGGATATCATCGGAATTGTGATACCGGAGGAAGACCACCACGGTCTTCTTGAACCGCTCCCGTGTCCCAACGGTATGCAGTTCCTCACGCTCGCTGGACTTGATGAAGTGATCCAGCACCTCATTCAGCGTGACTCCGTACCGGTCACTCTGGGTTTTACCCTGCATGACCGTCTTGAAAGCCTCAACGTACTCAGGGTCACTCGCCTTTCTGACACTCTCAGGATCGAGAACTTCATGCCACATCAGACCCGGCCCAACGAACTGCTTCGCAGCAACATCCTGCAGTTCATCTACATACTGGAGGAAACGCTGCCTTGGCTGTGACTGGATCTTGAGGAGTTGCTCGCGCTGCCTCAGCTGCCCAAGCAGAATGTCCCGCTTGTACCGTGCCTCCTTGATGTCGCCTGTTTCCAGAGACTGCTCGATCAAGACCTGGTCTGGATAGAGGTGCTTGAGAGCCTTCGGCACCCGCTTTTGGAAGTACCATGTGTTATGACGCAGCTTGAGGTACTTATGGTCGGATGAGGACATGGGCGGCACACAATGTAGGAAGGAAAGTAGGAAGTATTGTAGCCGCAACCAGCTGAAACACAAGGATTTCAGAAACTTATCCTGCCTGACAACGGCATGATGTAAATTGCCCCTGAGCCCTATCGCTCTGACGGTTAGCCGTCATCAAGAACCCCGCCCTGTGCGGGGTTCTTGTCGTTAAAGCATGGTAAAATCGTCGTTTTCCATTCGCTATTCAGGCTGTCTTATCACCGTGCTTTCCAATATTCGCATTGTGCTGGTGCAAACCTTTCATCCCGGCAATATTGGCGCCACCGCCCGGGCCATGAAAACCATGGGCTTGACGAACCTGGTGCTGGTCAATCCGCGTCAGTTTCCCGACGAGGAAGCCACCCGTCTTGCCGCCGGAGCCACAGACGTCATCGACAATGCCCAGGTCGTCACCCGGCTTGACGAAGCAGTGAGTGACTGCGTTCAGGTAGTAGGCGCCAGTGCGCGGCTGCGCAGCCTGCCCTTGCCGCACTTTGAAGAGCCCGATGACATGGCCCAGGCGGTGACCGACAATGCACAATATGCACCAGTGGCCATAGTGTTTGGCCGCGAACGCTCCGGGTTGACCAATGAGGAAATCCGCTGCTGCACGCATCAGGTCAGCATCCCCGCCAACCCTGACTATGGCATTCTGAACCTTTCCCAGGCGGTCCAGATACTCGCCTATGAGGTGCACCGTGCCTGGCGCAAGCGCGACGACAGCCTCTACACCTACCAACAGCCAGTTGAAAGCACGCCACCCAGCCGCGAGCAAATGACCCACTTTCAGGCGCATCTGGGCCGTCTCATGCAGCAAAGCGGCTTTATCACGCAGCCGCATGCGCGCACCGAAGAACAGCTGCAGGCGCTGTTTACTCGCGCCCAGCCAAGTCGCAAAGAGTTATCGCTACTGCGCGGCCTGCTCAGCGCCTTTGAGTCACACCTCCCCGAACGCTAAGGCAATGCCCGGCTGGCTGGCTGGCTGGCTGGCCTGGATGTTCGCTTCTCTGGCCGCTCGGTCGTCAAGCGCGCAGTAAAAAACGGCGGGCACAATGCCCGCCGTTTTCGTTTATCGACTGCGTGTCGCGTGGGGTTAACGCACAAGCCAGCCAATGAGCGCTTTCGCCGTTGGGGCTGATGAAGGCGGGTTTTGCCCAGTAATCAGCTGACCGTCTTCACGCACGTAGGGCGTAAAGTCGTCGGCTTTGCTGTAGATGCCGCCGCATTGCTGCAGCGCATCTTCGACAAGGTGCGGTACCACCTTGGTCAGGCCGACCGCTTCCTCTTCCCCATTGGTAAAGCCGGTCACTTCGCGACCTTTCACCAGCGGGTCGCCATTGGCGGTTTTCGCGTTGACCAGCACGATAGGCGCGTGGCACACCGAGGCCACGGGCTTGCCCTGTTCGATAAAGGTCTCAATCAGCCTGATGGAATCCTGGTCGTTGACCAGGTCCCAAAGCGGACCGTGGCCGCCCGGGTAAAACACGGCATCGAAGTCATCCGCACTCATGTCGCTCAGGCGATGCGTGGCCGCAAGAGCAGCATTGGCCTGTTCATCCTGCTTGAAGCGCCGCGTTTCATCGGTCTGGCTGTCTTCCGCGTCGCTTTTTGGGTCAAGCGGCGGCTGGCCGCCTTTGGGTGACGCCAGCGTTACCTCAGCGCCAGCGTCCTTGAACACATAGTAGGGCGCGGCGAGCTCTTCCAGCCAAAAACCGGTCTTTTCGCCGGTATCGCCCAGTTGATCATGCGACGTCAGTACTACCAGAATACGCTTGCTCATCGATCATCTCCTAACGGTGAAGCCTTGGATCGCTTCGAATGTCACCTATCCTAGGTGGGGGCAGATTCACCGGGTTGCAAGCCGTCTCTTATTTCAGCGGCGCTGACATCGTCAGATTCAGCCTACAGCGTCATCGCCGCCAGCCAGCCGAAGCCAATCAGCGGCAGGTTGTAGTGCAGGAAGGTGGGGACCACGCTGTCCCACATATGATCGTGCTGTCCATCCACATTCAGCCCCGCGGTTGGGCCAAGCGTCGAGTCGGATGCCGGCGAGCCCGCATCCCCCAAGGCCGCCGCGGTACCGACCAGCACCACGGTCGCCATGGGGGAAAAGTCGAACTGAACGGCGAGCGGCACAAAGATGGCGGCAATGATGGGAATCGTCGAAAACGACGAGCCGATGCCCAGGGTGATGAACAAGCCAACCAGCAACATGACCAGGGCGGCCAGGCCGCGATTATCACCGAACAGGTCGACAGCGCCGGAGACGAGCGTGTCGATATCGCCGGTGGTTTTCATGACCTCCGCAAAACCTGCCGCCGAAATCATGATAAAACCAATCAGCGCCATCATGCGCATCCCGCTGGTGAACAAGTCATCGGCCTCGCGCCATTTAAAGATACCGCCCAGCGACAGCAGCGCGATACCCACCAGACCGCCCAGTATCATCGAGCCGCTATACAGCTGAAGCCCGAGGGCGGCGACAATGGCGACCCCCGACATAACCAGCCCAAGCATATGGGGCTTGGCGGGCGTGGCTGAATGCCCTGCCGACGTGTTCGCTAACGGCTTGGCCGCATAATCACGACGGCCGCGATAGCTGAAGGTTAGCGCCACGATCAACCCCATCAGCATACCGACGACGGGTATTGCCATGGCCATCGGCAGCATCTCTCGTGAGATTTCCAGACCCAGCGGCTCACCCGCGCTATTCAGGTTGGCCAGCAGGATATCGTTGAGGAAGATCGCCCCAAAGCCAACGGGAAGCAGCATGTAGGGAGCCGTCAAGCCGAACGTCAGCGCACAGGCCACCGCCCGACGATCTAGCTGTAAGCGGTTCATGACGACCAGCAGAGGTGGAATCAACACCGGGATAAACGCGATATGCACGGGGATCGCGTTCTGGGACAGAATCGCGACCAGCACGACCGCGGCCAACAACACCCACTTCACTCTATTTTGGTTGGCCGCATGGGTTTCTTTCCCCAGCATTCTGATCAATACGTTGGCCAGCATGTCCGGAAGCCCAGAGCGGGAGATCGCTACGGCGAACGCCCCCAACGTCGCGTATGCAAGCGCCACCTGGGCGCCACCGCCAACACCATCGTTGAACGCCTCAAGCGTCTGATCCAATGAGAGCCCACCCACAAGCCCCCCAACTAACGCGCCCACGATAAGGGCGAACACAACCGACACCCGCGCTAGCGAGAGCGCGACCATGACAAGTACGGCAATAATTACGGCGTTCATCAATCTTCCTAAAGCAAAGCAATGAAGTGGTCAGCGAGAAAACGCGGGATTTTATCAGAGAAAACACCTACATGAGGCGTCTTTTGCCTGATATAACACTTATTTACTTCACTACCACTTTAGTCACATGCTTATTGCTGCCATGCAACATAATGCCTAGCATCCACGGTTTACTTACGACTCGCCTATATAAATGAAATTTTGCCAGGAGCCCACATGAGCACCCTCGCCATTGTCATCTCGTTAATGCTGCTCATCTTTCTTGCTTACCGAGGGATCAGCGTTCTGCTGCTAGCCCCGCTGATGGCCACACTCGCGGTCACGCTCTCCGGCGATGCCGCCTTCCTGCTGCCTATTTACACCGATACCTTTATGGGCGCGCTGGGTGATTATGTCATTCAGTTCTTCCCGCTGTTTTTGTTGGGCGCTCTGTTTGGCCAGCTCATGGCGGACTCCGGCGCAGCCCAGGCAATCGCTAACGGTATTGTCAACAAGCTAGGCACCCAGCATGTGGTGTTAACGGTGGTCATTGCCTGCGCAATTCTTACCTACGGAGGGGTTTCGCTGTTCGTGGTGGCATTCGCCATTTATCCGATCAGCCGTGAACTGTTTCGTCGCGCCAATGCGCCTAAGCGGTTAATTCCAGGCGCTATTGCGCTGGGTTCTTTCACGTTCACGATGACCGCCCTGCCTGGCACCCCGGCGATTCAAAACGCTATTCCCATTCCCTACTTTGAAACCAATAGCTTCGCAGCCCCCGGTCTTGGCATTATCGCCGGGCTAATCATGCTTGGGTTAGGCACTATTTATCTGCAGTCACGGGTGAAGCAGGCGGCCGCCAAAGGCGAAGGTTATGGCCAGCATACGGAACGCGAAGCCGAACAGACTGACACCGAAAATACTGACGCCTCTGCCGCCTCGATGCCCATGGCCGTCGCACTGATTCCCCTGATAATGGTGATTGGCCTGAATGCCCTTCTCACTTACGGCATCTTCCCGTCACTTGACTTGAGCTTCATCAGCGATGAATTTGAAGACGTGTCGCCAAGTGGCCAAACCGGCCTGTGGTCGATATTAATTGCCCTGCTGAGCGCGTCGGCCTGGCTCATCATCAGTCAGTGGAAACGCTGGACCAACTTGAAGGGTACAGTGAATAACGGCTGCTTCGGCTCACTGCTACCGATTTTCAACACCGCCTCCGAAGTCGGTTATGGCGCGGTAATTGCCAGCCTTGCCGGTTTTGCATTGATTCGCGATGCGGTGCTTAACGTGTCACCAGGCAATCCGCTTATTTCCGAAGCCATGGCGATGAGCGTGCTGGCGGGCATAACGGGGTCGTCTTCCGGTGGCCTATCCATTGCGCTGGAAACACTGGGCAGCGAATACCTCACAATGGCCCAGGAAGCCGGCATCGACCCCGAGCTCATGCACCGTGTGGCCACGATTTCTGCCGGTGGTATGGACACGCTCCCACACTCGGGAGCGGTGATTACCCTGCTGACCATCTGTGGGCTGACCCATCGCCAGTCCTATGGCCACGTGGCCATGGTCACCATTGTGTTGCCCATTGCGGCCCTGATCAGCGTAATCACTCTCGGCACCCTGTTCGGCAGCTTCTGATAGTAGGACTGCGCACTACCTTTCTGATATTAAGTACGGTTTACATTGAGCAAGATCATATTTTTGTAGGCCGTACTCCTCTACACTGAGTCTCTCACAAGGTTTGTTCGCCCCTCCCTGATACACGGAAATGCTGATGTATTTTGTCGCATCGCTTGCCCGCCAACTTAAAGATAGCTTGCGCGATTTAGCCCCCGTCGTGCTGGTCATGGCCTTTTTTCAGTTGGTAGTTATTCGTCAGCCCCTTCCGGACACCTTGGCATTAGTAGACTTAGCCTTAGGTCTGCTGTTTGTCGTAGTCGGCCTGACACTGTTTATTAAAGGGCTGGAATTAGGACTTTTTCCAATTGGCGAGAACTTGGCCCATGCGTTTGTTAAAAAAGGATCGGTCGCATGGCTGCTGCTTTTCGCCTTTGCCCTGGGGTTTGGCTCCACGGTGGCAGAGCCGGCCTTGATCGCCATTGCCGCTCGCGCAGCAGAGGTCGTAGCGCAAGGTGGGCTGATTATCGACACGCGCAGTGCACAAAGCACTTTTGCCTTTACCCTTCGTATGGTGGTGGCTGCTTCAGTTGGGCTGGCGGTGGTCGTCGGCGTGCTGCGGATTTTCAAGGGGTGGCCACTTCATTTAATGATTATTACGGGCTACCTGATCGTCCTTCTGCTCACGCTATTAGCGCCCGCCGAAATGATCGGCATAGCGTATGATTCGGGGGGTGTTACAACCTCCACCATTACAGTACCGTTAGTGACGGCCCTTGGCGTTGGTCTCGCCTCTTCTATTAAAGGTCGCAGTCCTATGCTAGATGGCTTTGGGCTGATTGCGCTCGCCTCGGTAATGCCGATCATTTTTGTATTGTTATTCGGTATTGTTGGCCTTCATGTACTTCCAGGAGTTACCCCATGACGTTTATAGCGACCTTATGGGGAACGCTACTGGATATTCTGCCCATTGCCGCCATTATTTTTGGTTTTCAGTACGTCGTTATTCGCAAGCCCGTAAAACGCCTGGCTCAAGTACTCACCGGATTTGTGATGGTGTGGGTGGGATTGTCTTTTTTCTTGGTGGGTTTAGAGCAGGCGTTGTTTCCAATGGGCGAACTGATGGCGACCCAGCTCACCAACCACGATTTTTTACCCACTTTAGCGAACGACGGTCAGCGCCATTGGAGCGATTATTATTGGGTGTATATTTTCGCTTTCACTATCGGTGCCAGTACGACTATCGCAGAGCCCTCGCTTATCGCGGTATCCTTGAAAGCCGGTCAGATCTCTGGCGGAACGATTAACCCATTTATGCTGCGAATAGCCGTCGCAATAGGCATGGCGTTCGGCATCACTCTGGGCGCATGGCGTATCGTCATGGGCTGGCCACTTCAGTGGTTCGTCTGCACGGCTTATCTGCTAGTGATTGTACAAACGCTTCGCTCACCCCGTGCGATCATCCCCCTCGCCTATGACTCTGGCGGGGTGACAACGTCAACTATCACTGTTCCTATTATTGCTGCTTTGGGATTAGGGCTCGCATCAGCCATTCCGGGCCGAAGCCCCGTAATGGACGGTTTTGGCATGATTGCCCTGGCCTGCTTGTTTCCAATTATCACCGTCATGGGCTACGCCCAGCTTGCTGAAGGGCAGGCCAAGCGTAAGCGCAAAGCTACCACTTCTGCACCCAGCAAGGCTCAGTCTGCCTCAAAAGGAGGTCCGTAATGCGCTTTAAACTTATTGTCGCAATGGTCGAGGATGACCTAACCAATACTCTGCTTGACGCCGCTCGGCAAGCAGGCGCCACCGGCTCCACCGTGATTAATAACGCACGCGGAGAAGGGTTAAATAAAGCGCTGGGCATCTTTGGTATGGAGATCACCGCACAAAGAGACATGTTGTTATTCCTTGCCGAAGCACACCGGAGCCAGCACATCCTCGAAGCCATCGCCCGAGTTGGCGAATTTGATGAAACGCCAGGCACCGGCATCGCATTTCAACTAGACGTAGAAGAGGCTGCCGGGGTGCAACATCAAATAGAAGCCCTATCCGATACCAAAGGCCATAAAAACCAGTAACCCGCGCTAACCTAGCCTTAACTCATTCGCCAGCGACGCCACTGGCGCGCAAGTACGCCGTGCCTGGGTGAAAACACCAGCGCCGCAAAGAACCAGCCGGTGGCGACCAGCACGATAGTGCCGCCCGAAGCCACATCCAGCGCGGCCGAGAGCCATAGGCCGATCACCGCTGAGCTCACGCCTACGGCAACCGAAATCAGCATCATGCTGCGAAACCGATCGGTGAGCAGGTGGGCGGTGGCCCCGGGCGTTATCAGCATCGCCACCACCAGAATAATGCCCACGGTTTCGAGGCTCGCCACAATGGTCAGCGTCAACAGCAGAATCAGCCCGTAGTGAATCACGCTGGTGTTGAAGCCAAGCGCCTGCGCCTGCTGGGGGTCGAAGGCGTATAGCAGTAGCGGCCGAAAGCAGAGCCACACCACCAGCAGCGCGATAACGCTGGCGACCAGGGTGAGCACAAGCGCCGATTCGCGCACGCCGAGCACGTTGCCAAACAGGATATGCATCAGGTGGGTACTGGAGGCGATCTTGCTGATGATCACAATGCCCAGCGCAAACGCGCCGGTAAACATCAGCCCCATGGCGGCATCCGACTTGATGCGGGTGTGGCGTTCAATGGCCCCGATACCGATTGAGGTCAAGGCCCCGGTGATAAAGGCCCCGATGAAAAACGGCCAGCCAAGCAGATAGGCAATCGCCACTCCTGGCAGCACCGCGTGGGAAATGGCGTCGCCGAGCAGCGACCAGCGCTTGAGCACCACATAGCAGGAAAGCAGTCCGCAGATCGCACCGACCATCACCGAGGTCAACAGCGCGCGCTGCATAAAGCGGTACTGAAAGGCATCCGACAGCGTATCGGGCAGCAGATTGACCACGACCATCAGCGCGCTGATCAGGCCGTTTACCAGGCCGTTGCCTAGGGTAGATAGCAACTCCATATGTGCAGCGCCTCCTGATTATCCTGTCGCGGTGGAAAATGAACCGGCAACGTCATCGCTGGGCGACGACGCCATGGCGCTGACCGCCAGTGCCGCCAGCTTGGCGTCGCTGAGCATGTCGTCGGGTCGCCCTTCGCCGCGAATCACCCGGTTGATCAACACCACATGATCCACATAGCGCCGTGCACTGGGCATGTCGTGGGTGACCATAATGACGGTACGCCCCGCCTGACGCTGACCACGAAGCACGTCCAGAATCAGCTTTTCACTGGGCGGGTCGACCCCGGCGAGCGGTTCGTCCAGCAGCAAAATGCGCGCTTGCTGCGCCAACGCCCGGGCCAGCAGGACACGTTTTTTCTGCCCGCCGGAAAGCGCGCCAATCGGCCGGTTCGCATATGCCAGCATATCGACGGCTTCCAACGCATCGCGGACGGCATCGCCATGGCGGGGATGATACCAGCGCGCCGGAATGCAGCGCCGCCACCATGCATCCTGCCGCATGTGGCCGAAACGGCCGCCCATCACCGTTTCCCAGACCGACACAGGGAAATCCCATTCGATGGCCTCGCGCTGGGCCATATAGGCGATGTGGCCGGCACGGCGATGGTCGGCAATCGGCTCCCCAAAGGCGCGAACCCGGCCACGCAGCGGTTTCATGCTGCCCGTCAGCACATGGAAAAGCGTCGACTTGCCCGCGCCGTTGGGGCCCACGATGGCGGTCCACTGGCCGGCTGGAAACACCAGATTGATATTTTCCAGCACCGGCTGGCGCTGATAAGCCGCATACAGACCTTCAATCTCAACGGCGGCGGTGGATGTGCCAGAGCTTAGGGACATAACGGATTACTCACTTGCCAAATGATCACGCAATAGCTCAGCGTTGTGGCGCAGCATGGCAAAATAGTCGGGGGCTTCGCCATCGGGTTCGCTCAGCGAGTCAACATACAGCGGGCCAGCCACGGGCAGGTCCGTATCATTCGCCACGCTGGTGACATGGCGATCAGAAATGGTGCTTTCCCAGAACAGCGCGGCGGGCTTGCGCTCGTTGATCATGTCGATAACCCGCATCAACTGGCGCGGCGAGCCCTCGGTTTCAGCGTTGGTGCCCCAGATGCCGTCGTGTTCGAAATCGTAAGCATCGGCGAAGTAAAGAAACGCAGCTTCGCTGGAAAGCAGCACACGACGCTCTTCAGGTATTGAGGAAAGGGTTTCTTGCAGCTCAACGTGCAAGTCATCGAGCGACGCTTCAAGCTCATCAGCACGACGCTGAAACTCATCCGCCCGCTGCGGCAGGCTATCTTCCAACTGATCGGCAATCGCCTTCACGTAGGCTACCGCCGCGCGCGGGTCCATCCACAGATGGGGATCGACATCGCCTTCCATATCACCGGTCACGATGCTCTGGGTCGGATAGCCCGACTCTTCGGCCACTGCCATCACTGGCGTATTGTCACCCACCGTCTCATTGACCTGTGACATCCACTGCTCTAGCTGATAGCCGTTGTAAAACACCACGTCGGCATCTTCGAGAGCGGCAAAGTTATCAGGGGTCAATTCCCACTCGTGCACTTCGGCATTGATCGGAGTGAGCACGGTTACCTCGGCATCCTCTCCCGCCACTCGCTCGACCAGATCACCCAACACCGAAAAGGTCACCGCCACCTTGAGCGACGGGGCGTCTTCGTCGGCCTGGGCACCGGTCGCCGCCCCGGCAAGGGCGACGGGAATACTCAACCACAACCACATATCTCGTTGGCGCATGGTAACTCTCCTCTGTGATAGGATCGCGTTAAGCACAACTTTAGCTCACTTAAAAAGCATCATGCAAATAGTTTAGCCTTGGCTAACAATTATTCCGTAAAATAAGCTACCATGCTAATCAACGTTTTTACTCACTCTGATATAGCCAACCTATATAGCCATTATGAGCGATCACGAACAGCGGCCATTGCCTCCTACTTCTCGCCTGAGCGGCGATGCGTTGCCGCCTGTCGAGCAGCACGCACAGCAGTACGAAACCGTACGCAATGCTCACGAAACCGAGCTTATCGAAGACTACGTAGAGCTGATCGGTGATCTGCTGCGCCATCGCGGCGAAGCGCGCGCGGCCGATATTGCCAGCCGCATGGCGGTCAGCCAGGCGACCGTGTCCAAAATGATCCGCCGCCTGAACGAGCTGGGACTGGTAACGAGTCGCCCTTACCGCTCGCTGTTCTTGACCGAGGAAGGCCAACAAATGGCCGAAACATCGCGGGAGCGACACGACATCGTGCTGCATTTCTTGCGCGCCTTGGGGGTCCGCGATACCACCGCCCGCATCGATGCCGAGGGCATGGAGCACCACGTAAGCGATGAAACCCTGGCCATCATGCAGCGCTTTACCGAGTCGCATCAGCCATAACGGGAGCGCTATCGGGGCGGCACCGGTACCGCTGAAAGCCGGTTGACCTGGGCAATGGCGCCGTTCCAGATCATTTCCAGGTGGGTCGTCTGCACAATGTCGATGACCTGGCGCGGTGTCATTAGCGCCCAGCAGGTGGCGCCGGCATGGCGCACCGAATGATAACGCAGCCCCACCCCTGATTCGTTGCGCAGGGCCGCGCCTAACGCTCGCGACGCCTGGTAGTCGTCGGGTCGATAAATGGCATGCGCCCGCGCCAGCCGGGTCGCGTCCCGACACCCGGCTTCATCGAAGACGCACTTCAAGCCTCTGAACACGAACCGCTCATAGTGCAGCGACGGCACCTTCTCCCAGTAGGCTTGCTGATGGTGCTTCACCTCGCTGATGGCGGCGTTCAGCGAATCAGCGACATACAGTACGCCAAAACTGCCATCGCTGAACCGCGAACCATTGGGGTTAACATGCGTAAAAGGCGCGGCGGCATAGGAGCAGCCGCGAATACGGAAGGGAATATCCTTGACTGGCAGCAATCCCAGGTCGCCGACGTCATTGCGCAGGCGCGGGTTAGTCAATGCCTGAAGCGCATATAACGCCTCGAACTCCTCCGCCGTGGCCACGTCATCAAACAGCGCAATCGGCGGAAACTTGCTGTTGATCAAGCGGTAGCTCTCCACTTGGTGGGCGCCACATTCCGGCAGCTCATTCGGGGCTACCACTGCGCACCCCGCAAGCTATCAATCCGCTTGAAGGTTTCGTATAACGCTGCGAAATCGCCACTGCTGATGATGTCGAGCGGGGTACGGCCGTTAAAGAAAGGGTTGTGATTGGGCATGGACACAAACCCGTACAGATTGTCGGGGTTTTCAAACAGCATGCGTAACGCCGCATGAATATTAAGCAGATAGCTGATCCGTGTGAGCTGATCGCTATCCAGCTTGATTTCTGCCAAGTCACCCCGCCGGGCACGCGCATAGGTGCTGTGTGAAACGCGCAGGATCGCCTCGCCCTGCTCGCCGGTTGCCTGCCACTTATCCAGGATACGCACGGCCGTCTTCAAACCGGCCGCTGCCGCGGCTTTGTTTTGCGCCTGTTCACTGACCGTTTGCATGGCCACCTCGCCTTGTCTCTACAAAAACATTTAATCATTAAATGTATCTACAGACATAATACACCCTTCCGGGCGGGTTTGCCCACACAGGTGACATTCGCGCGATGGCCGGTGCTTACTGGTGATTGCCCATGACGCGGGCCGGCATGCCCAGCCGTCCAATCCCCGGCAGTTTCAACGCAGGTCGCATGAAGTCGACTCCGACGCCCAATCCGAGCATATTGACTTCGATGCCTTCTTCCAGCGCCACCAGCACCCCCACGACACCGCCCAGCGAAAGCTGATACCCGGTACCGCTGGGGGTCGGCGCAAACACTCCGTCGAACAGATAGTCCTTGCCCACGGCCGTCACCGGCAGCGATACGTCGAAGCCCGGGACTTCTCGGGCCACCCAGGCAATAAAGCTGTTGCTGTTGGGACCCGGCCATACGCGGTAGAGATCAGCGTAGGGAAAGCGGGCCGCGGCATCGATAATCTGGGGAATCATCTGCTGAGCCTGGTCGCCGCGATAATCCGCCAGCACTTCGGGCGCGTGGCCAAACCACGAACGGTCGGGTATGTCTATCGACGACACCACCGTCGGACGCCGCCAGCTCAGCACCTGGTGCAGACGATAGTCGTCAGCATTTTGCGCCTTGGTGGCGATCCAGATATGCACACCGAACGCGCCGCGCCAGTTGTACGCGCGGGCCGCGTAGACCTGAACCACCGCCTCTGAGACTTCCTCGGGGGACGGGGCAATCGCCGCAGAGGAACGGTCAAGCGCCGACCAGTGGCCCTCGGTCACGATCTGGTCGCTGGCCAACATCCAGATGGGCCCGGCCAGCAGCACCGCCAGCAGCACGACCAGTACGGCCACCCAGCGTCCAAACGCCGCTAGCGCTTTCTTCATGTCTGACCTCGATTGACATCGGACCCATTATGTTCGGCAAATAACCTAACCCGGCGCTGAGCACAAATCGAGGCGCTGATCTAAACGCGGTGCATACGCAAAAGCCAAGCCAACTAGGAAGGGGGTAAAAAACACGGCGGCGACGCGCATTCACTATCGGCGTCATCCTCTTGCCGCAACGCTTCGAGGAGCATCTTCCTTAGCACAGGCAAATGCGAATGCTCGGGGTCGCGGGCAGCGGTCAGAAGCGTCAGCTTGCCCTGGCGGGCATAACGCATCAGCGGCACCAGCACTTCCGGCTCGGCCCTCAGCGACTTGCGATAGTGCTCGCGAAAGTCATTCTCGCTGATGGCGTGGCGGTGATAGTCGCGTCGCAGTGCCGGCGCAGGCGAGGCGTCGCGGTACCATTCGTCCAGCGCAAGCGCCGCGCGGGACTTGCCTCTTGGCCAAAGCCGGTCGACCAGCACCCGGGCACCGTCGTCCTCCGTATGCGGTGAGTAAATACGTTTGAAAACGATGTCATAACTCATCAGGCTCTCCTCATCATGCTACCCCGCGCGAGGCTAAAGAACGTCATGAAGCTGTTTCATTGCTGAATGCAAATCGCTCACTTGCTTTAGAGTGGTGCAATTTGTCATTATCTGCACTCTTTTGATGCAACAAGGCGCCCAATGAAAACCTATCTGGGTAAAATGCGTGGCGAACGTACCCGTCGACCTTTTGTCGGTTGGCGGGATGCCTTCTGGTCGTGGCTGGGCGCCTTTAGCGGCATGGCGCTGATTTGCTGGTTAAGCGCGGGCTGGCTCTCCAATGAACTGCTGATTGTCGGCTCGTTTGGCGCCACCTCGGTACTCATTTACGCCGCGCCGGAAAGTCCGTTTGCCCAACCCAGCCACGTGCTGTTTGGCAGCATGCTGTCAGCCGCCGTGGGCGTTGGCTGTTACCAATGGCTGGGGGCGACTCCGATGGCCATGGCGCTGGCCGTGTCATTATCCATTCTGGTCATGCAGCTCACTCACACAGTCCATCCGCCGGGAGCCGCCGCGGCGCTGATTGCCGTTGCCGGCGGCGACAACGTGCATGCCCTGGGCTGGTGGTTTCCCCTGGTACCGGTTGGCGCGGGCTGTTTGATCATGCTGGTGGTTGCCATCCTGATCAACAACCTGGCCCGCCATCGGCGCTATCCACGCTACTGGTAATCCATCGGTATTGATAACTCTGCGTCTTCACGCCCTCCTTACCAACATTGACTCAGCGCATGCTGATGATGCGCCAAAGAACCCAGCGGTTAACATCCCTCACGGGTTGTTTATACTGTCTGGAAACGGCAACCACATGCCAATGAAATGAGCATTCGTGCTAACCATCGCCGTACAGGTTGAATGGGCCTTGCAAGTGGTTCTGTCGCTCAGCGCTAGGGGATAAGGAGATATAATGCGACTGAAACAGCTGGCTTGGTGTGCGCTGGCATATCTATGCATCGGGCTGGGCATAGCAGGCATTATATTGCCGCTTGTTCCCACCACGCCATTCCTGCTGTTGGCGCTATGGGCCGCCACCAATGGCTCACCTCGCCTCGCCAACTGGCTATATTACCACCCTCGCTTCGGGCCTTACCTGCACGCTTGGCAAGAGCAGCGTGCCATACCCAAACGAGCCAAAATCATCGCCCTTCTTTTGCTTGCCACCAGTTGGGTGACACTTTGGGCAAGTGGCGGACATCCTTTGTTGCTTGCAGGAATGGCGGTGTTCTTTTGCGGTGTTGCTACATTTATTTTAACGCGACCTACCGCACGAAACTCGGTTCACGAGATGTGAGGAAAAGTACTACGTAGATAAAAACGGCGAATTTGCCCATGCAAAACAAACTGCCTGAAGATCAGTAACAGCGTTTACGGGCAAAAAAAGAGGACAGAAATGGAGGCGGCCCCAAAAGCCACATCCCGGCACACGCGGCCACCACTACCGTTGCTCCCTTCCGGGCCTGGCGGGGTTTGCGGTTTAGCGTTGCGGGAGGACCTAAGGGGCCACCATAGCGACTGACTCATTGATAAGTCTGTCTTCGCTGACTGGTGGCTACGCCCTGATTTGAACAGGGGACCCCATCATTATGAGTGATGTGCTCTAACCAGCTGAGCTACGTAGCCTTTCCGACTTCAGCGAGGGCATATTGTGCCTACCTAAACGGCAAAAGGCAAGCCGCGAATCGGCTTGCCCTTCACCGCAAGTGCTGCTTATTGCAGGGCGTTACGCACCGCTTCTTCGGCAGGTTCGCCGTCGATGGTCTCAACGCCTGCCAGCCACTCTTCCAGCAGCTCGTCATTTTCCTGCAGGTAAGCGCGGGCGGCATCACGGGGATCTTCGCCCTCGTCCATGATTTCACCCATGAGCTGGTTTTCCATCTCGAGCGTGAAGGTCATGTTGTTGAGCAATTCGCCTACATTGGGGCACTCTTCAACGTAGCCGCCGCGCGCATTGGTATACACCGTCGCGCCACCCAGGTCAGGGCCGAAGTAGTCGCCTGCGCCTTCAAGGTAGGCCATGTCGAAGTTGGTGTTCATGGGATGTGGCTCCCAGCCCAGGAACACCATCCATTCTTCGTTGGGTACGCGTGCGTTCAGTTCCGCGAGCATGCCAGCTTCACTGGAGTCGACTATTTGCCAGTCGCCAAGGCCGAAGGCATCGTCATCGATCATCTGCTGAATCAATTCGTTGCCGTCGTTGCCCGCTTCAATGCCGTGCAACTGCTGATCGAATTCATCAGCATGCTCGGCCAGGTCTTCCACCGAGGTGATGCCTGCGTCATACACGTATTGCGGCACCGCCAGGGTGTACTTGGCTCCTTCGAGGTTGGCGGTCAACCGGTCGACGGTGCCTTTGTCGACGTAAGGGTCGCTGATGGAGGCCATAGACGGCATCCAGTTGCCCAGAAACACGTCGAAGTCACCGTTTTCCATGCCCGAATAGGCGATGGGTACCGAGACGGTATCCACACTGGTTTCGTAGCCCATGCCTTCAAGCACTTCGCTGGCAAGCGCCGTGGTCGCGGTAATGTCGGTCCAGCCTACCTCGGCAAAACGCACCGTGGTGCACTCATTCGCCATGGCCAGGGTGGGAAGCCCTGCCGTGACAACCATCGCCCCCATCATACTTAAACGTGTTTTTTTCATTCATCATCCCCTTTTCATCGAATTGTCTAATACCCGCTCGACGTTATCGTTTTGGCGGATAATTGCAGCACCTTTTTATTGATTGAACGTTCAATAAAAAAATGCGACTATATCTAGGTAACCATGCCTACCTCTCTTTTTCAAGTTGAGGGGACGAACAGGCATTCAACGTGAGGAGAGGAAGCTGTGCCTAAGGTGGGAATGGAACCAATACGCCGCCAGCAGTTGATCAAAGCCACCATGGCGGCCATTGATGAAGTCGGTCTGGCGGAAGCCACCGTTATGCGCATCGCCCGTCATGCGGGGGTTTCCGCAGGCATCATTAGTCACTACTTCGGTGGCAAGGATGGCTTGCTGGAAGCCACCATGCGCCAGATTCTGACCGACCTGAACAACGCGGTGTCGATCCGCCGCCATGCCCTGGAAGACGATTCGCCGCGCGCCCACATCGGCGCCATCATTGAAGGCAACTTTGACCGCACCCAGGTAACCGGCCCGGCGGCCAAGACCTGGCTCGCCTTCTGGGCCAGCAGCATGCATAAACCCATGCTGCTACGTCTGCAGTACGTCAACGACCGTCGGCTCTACGCCAATCTATGCCATCAGTTTCGCCGGGTAATGCCAAGACCTGACGCGCGCAATGCCGCCCGCGGCCTGGCAGCCATGATCGACGGCCTCTGGCTTCGTGGCGCACTAGCGCCGGAAGGACTGGACGCCGCGGAGGCCCGCCACCTGGCACATCATTATCTGGACCAATTACTGGCTCACCATGGGTGCCAACAGCCTGCATCCATCACCGAATCTTATTAAGGAGACCACCATGGCCGTTCAAGACGTGCAGCCCCTTTACATTAATGGTCGCCCGGTAGAAGCCACCTCAGGCGATACCTTTACTATCACCAATCCGTTCGATGGCAGCCTGCTGGCAACCGTCGGCCAGGCCAGCCAGGCCGACGTAGACAGCGCGGTCGAGGCCGCCCGCCACGGCCAACGCCAGTGGGCCGCCATGACCGGCATGGAACGCGCGCGCATTCTGCTGCGTGCCGTTGCCATCCTGCGCGAGCGCAACGACGAGCTGGCCGAGCTGGAAACCCGCAATACCGGCAAGCCGATCAGCGAAACCGCCAGCGTCGATATCGTCACCGGTGCCGATGCGATTGAGTACTATGCGGGCCTGGCCCCGGCGATCGAGGGCAGCCAGATTCCCCTGCGCGAGAGTTCCTTCGTTTACACCCGCCGCGAGCCGCTGGGCGTGATCGGCGCCATCGGCGCCTGGAACTACCCGATTCAGATTGCCTGCTGGAAAGCCGCCCCGGCGCTGGCCGCGGGTAACGCGGTTGTCTTCAAGCCCAGCGAAGTCACGCCGCTCACCACCATCAAGCTTGCCGAAATCTTCACCGAAGCCGGCCTCCCCGACGGCGTGTTCAACGTGGTGCAGGGCGACGGCCGCGTGGGCGCCATGCTGACCGGGCATAAAGGTATCGACAAGGTATCGTTTACCGGTGAAGCCGGTACCGGCAAAAAAGTCATGTCAGCGGCGGCCGAGTCGACGCTCAAGGACGTCACCATGGAGCTGGGAGGCAAATCGCCGCTACTCGTTTTCGCCGATGCCGACCTGGATCGCGCCGCCGACGCTGCCATGATGGCCAACTTCTACTCCAGCGGCCAAATCTGCACCAACGGCACGCGGGTATTCGTTGAACGCAGCGTAAAAGACGCCTTTGAGGCCAAGCTGGTCGAGCGCGTCAAGCGTATCAAGGCAGGCGACCCCATGGACCCGGCGGTCAACTTTGGCCCGCTGGTCAGCTTCGAGCATCAGGAGAAAGTGCTTTCCTACATTGCCCTGGGCAAAACCGAAGGCGCACGCGTCCTGGTGGGCGGCGAAGACTGGAACACCGGCAGCTGGGCCAACGGTGCCTGGGCGGCACCCACGGTCTTCACCGACTGCACCGATGACATGCGCATCGTCAAGGAAGAGATCTTTGGCCCGGTGATGTCGGTACTCGCCTTTGATGACGAGGACGAGGTGATTCGCCGCGCCAATGACACCACCTACGGCCTCGCCGCCGGTGTCTTCAGCGAAAGCCTGAACCGCGCCCACCGAGTGATCCATCAGTTGGAAGCGGGTATCTGCTGGGTCAATACCTGGGGCGAGTCGCCCTCCGAGATGCCAGTCGGCGGCTACAAAGAGTCGGGCATTGGGCGCGAAAACGGTGTCGAGACGCTCAATCACTATACCCAGACCAAGTCCATACAGATCGAGATGGGGCCGTTTGAGTCAGTGTTTTAATCTTTGCCAATGACACGAGCTCACTAGTAAAGGGGCGCTGGAGGTAGCTTGGAGCGAGGGTCTTTTCCCAGGGATGGGAAAAGTAGCGCCCAGGGAGGGGTTCACAGCGCCCTCGCGGAAAGCTACCACCAGCGCCGCCGCCTCACTTTCAGCTTTGGTAATACACTATGTCTCAACCACGCGAATTTGATTACATCATTATCGGTGCTGGCTCGGCGGGGAACGTGCTTGCCACCCGCCTCACCGAAGACAGCGACGTAAGCGTCTTGCTGCTGGAAGCTGGCGGCCCTGACTATCGCTTTGATTTCCGCACCCAGATGCCCGCCGCACTCGCCTATCCACTGCAGGGCAAGCGTTACAACTGGGCGTTTGAAACCGATCCTGAACCGCACATGGATGGCCGTCGTATGGAATGTGGCCGCGGCAAGGGGCTCGGCGGCTCCTCGCTGATCAACGGCATGTGCTATATCCGCGGCAACGCGCTGGATTACGATAACTGGGCCAAACAGCCCGGCCTTGAAGACTGGGATTACCTAAGCTGCCTGCCCTACTTCAAGAAAAGCGAAACCCGCGATATCGGCCCGAACGACTATCACGGCGGTGACGGCCCAGTGAGCGTGACCACGCCGAAAGCCGGCAACAACCCGCTGTATCGCACCTTTATCGAGGCCGGCAAGCAGGCAGGCTATCCGGAAACCGAGGACGTCAACGGCTACCAGCAGGAAGGCTTCGGCCCCATGGACCGTTTTGTGACGCCCAACGGTCGCCGCGCGTCTACTGCGCGTGGCTATCTGGATACCGCCAAGCAGCGCGACAACCTGACCATCGAAACCCACGCGGTGACCGATGTGATTGAGTTCGACGGCAAGCGCGCCGTTGGTGTTCGCTATGAGCGCAAAGGCCAGCCGCTAAAGGCCCGTGCGCGTCGCGAAGTGTTGCTTTGCGGTGGCGCCATTGCCTCGCCGCAGATTTTGCAGCGCTCGGGCATCGGCAACCCCGAACTGCTCAAAGCACTCGATATCGAGCCGGTCCATGCACTACCCGGCGTAGGCGAAAACCTCCAGGACCACCTGGAGATGTACATTCAGTACGAGTGCAAGGAACCCATCTCGCTCTATCCGGCGCTGAAATGGTACAACCAGCCAAAAATCGGGGCTGAATGGCTGTTCAAGGGGACCGGCATCGGTGCCAGCAACCAGTTCGAATCCTGTGGCTTTATCCGCAGCCGCGATGAGGAAGAGTGGCCCAACCTGCAATATCACTTCCTGCCCATTGCGATCAGCTACAACGGCAAAAGCGCGGTGCAGGCCCATGGCTTCCAGGCTCACGTGGGCTCGATGCGCTCCGAAAGCCGCGGACGTATCCGGTTGACGTCAAAAGACCCCCACGCCGCGCCCAGCATCCTGTTCAACTACATGGCCAAGGACAAGGACTGGGAAGAATTCCGGGATGCCATTCGCCTTACCCGCGAGATCATCGCCCAGCCGGCCTTTGGCCCCTACCGTGGCCGCGAAATCGCCCCCGGCCCGGACGTGCAATCAGATGCCGAGCTCGATGCCTTCGTCAAACAGCACGCGGAAACCGCCTATCATCCCTGCGGAAGCTGCCGGATGGGCAACGACGACCAGGCGGTAACCGATGGCCAGGGCCGCGTACACGGCGTGGAAGGCCTGCGCGTCGTCGACGCCTCGCTCTTCCCGGTGATTCCCACCGGCAATCTCAACGCGCCAACCATCATGCTGGCGGAAAAGATCGCCGACCGGATTCGCGATAAGGAGCCTCTGCCCCGCGCCGACGTTGACTATTATGTCGCCGATGGGGCGCCGGCAAGACAACACTGAACCAAGGTCCGGTAGCAAAACTCTAAAACGCTGTGGCAAACGCCGCGGCGTTTTTTTATGTCGTCTATTCGTAGTGAAATACTTGCACTGGACAGCGCAGGTCTGCCAATATTCAAACATCTGTTTAAATGTGGTCATCCACCACACGGCTCTATCCTCAACACTTTCTTTTCCTAACATATGGAGAGGCTCTATGCTCACCCTATTACTGATTGTGCTGGCGGTTGTTGGCCTGCTTGCGGTGATGCGCCGCGAAGCAGGGGCGACCGCCGCCCTGGCGGTGCTTGGCGTATTAGGCCTGGCGGGCCTGCTGGTCGACGCCACCGTTATCGGCGTGTTGCTACTGCTCGGCGCAGCCGCGGTGGCCGTGGCCGGCCTCCCGGCGCTGCGCAGTAAATGGCTCACTCCCCGGGTGTTTGCCATGTTCAAGAAGGTCGCGCCCAAGGTATCCGCCACCGAGCGCACTGCGCTGGAAGCGGGCACCGTGTCATGGGACGGCGAACTGTTCTCCGGCAAGCCCCAGTGGAACACACTGCTCAACTTCAAAGACGATGGCCTGCGCGACGATGAGCAAGCTTTCCTCGATAACCAGTGCGCAAAAGCCGCCGGCATGTGTAACGCCTGGGATATCGCCATTGAGCGCGCCGACCTCCCCCAGCAGCTGTGGGACTACCTGAAAAAAGAAGGCTTCTTCGGCATGATCATTCCGAAGGAGTATGGCGGTCTTGGCTTCTCTGCCAAAGCGCAGTCCATGGTGCTGCAAAAGCTCTCGGCCAACGAAACCCTGATGGTCACCGTCGGCGTTCCCAACTCGCTGGGCCCAGGTGAGCTGCTGCTCAAGTACGGCACCCAGGAACAGAAAGACCACTACCTGCCACGCCTCTCCGACGGCCGTGAAATCCCCTGCTTCGGTCTGACGGGGCCGCGTGCCGGTTCGGACGCCACCTCGCTGCCGGACACCGGCGTCGTGTGCAAGCAACTGGTTGACGGCAAAGAAGTCCTCGGTCTGCGTCTCAATTTCGAAAAGCGCTGGATTACCCTGGCGCCTATCGCCACCGTGGTGGGCCTGGCGTTTCGCCTGTTCGATCCCGACCACCTGCTCGGCGAGGAAGAAGACCGCGGCATTACCCTGGCGTTGATTCCCCGCGATACCGACGGCATGGAAATCGGCCGCCGCCACCACCCGATCGGCAGCCCGTTCATGAACGGCCCGATCAAGGGCAAGGACGTCTTTGTTCCGCTTGATACCATCATCGGCGGCCCCGACATGATCGGTCAGGGGTGGCGCATGCTGGTCGAGTGTCTCTCCATCGGTCGCTGCATCACCCTGCCCTCCGGCGCCACCGGCACCGCGCGCTATGCGCTGGGCTGGAGCGGTGGTTTCACCCGCGTGCGTCGTCAGTTCAACGTGCCCGTAGCGGAAATGGAAGGCGTTCAGGAACCTTTAGCGCGAATCGCTGCGCTCGGCTATATCTCCCAGGCGACGGTCTACCAGACAGCCAACCTGATCGACCACGGCGAGAAGCCCGCGGTCCCCTCGGCGATTCTGAAAAGCCAGCTGACCGAATTCCAGCGTGACATCCTGGCCGATGCCATGGACGTACACGGCGGCAAGGCGGTAACCCTCGGCCCGCGCAACTACCTGGGGATCGGCTACAGTGCCAACCCGGTGGCGATCACCGTGGAAGGCGCCAACATCATGACCCGCAACCTGATGATCTTCGGTCAGGGCGCGATCCGCTGCCATCCCTACGTGCTCGAAGAGCTGGCCGCTAAAGACGCCAACGATATCAAGGCGTTCGACAAGGCGTTCTTCAGCCATGCGGGCCTTATCTTTGGCAACGCAGCGCGCGCCTTTACGCTGGGCTTCGGCATCGGCAAACCCCAGGTGCCGTTCGACGGCCCGGCGACCGCCTACGCACAGGATATCGCGCGTCTCTCGGCAGGCTTTGGACTGTGCGCCGATGCAGCCATGGCAAGCCTCGGCTCGGCTCTGAAAAAGCGTGAAATGCTCTCCGCGCGCCTCGGCGATGTGCTTTCCAACCTTTACCTGGCCTCAATGGTACTCAAGCAGTGGCAGGCGGGTGACAAGGTGGAAGGCGAAGAAGCCCTGCTGCATTACAGCTGCCGCTTCCTGCTCCAGCGCGCTGAGCAGGCGTTCGTGGAAATTTTCGATAACCTGCCCAACCGGGCGCTGGGCAAAACGCTGAAAGTGATCGTGATGCCGACTGGTCGCCGCTGGGACAAGCCCCACGATGACTATGCACGGGATATCGCCACGCGGGTGTCCACCCACAGCGCGTTACGCAGCAAACTGCTGCACAACACCTGGGACGCCGACGACGGCGAACAGCGCAACCCGCTCGCGCGCTATAACGCGCTGCTGGTCGATTACGACCGTGCTGAAGCGATCTATCGCACGGTCAACAAGGCCTATGCCAAGGGCGAGCTGCCGCAGACGGCACTGCACCCTGAAGCACGGGTAGAAGCCGCGCTGGCCATTGAGCTGATCAGCGAAGAAGACGCTCAGTTCATGCGCGAGTTCGAGGCGGAAGTGCTTGAAATGCTCACCGTGGATGACTTCCCCTACGACACCTTTGCCACCAATAAATCGACGCTGATTGACCACAACGCCCAAGGCGCTGATCAACCAACGACCACGTCGGATGCGCCTTCCAGCGAGGCATCCGCCAGCGTGAAATAGCGTCACCCTGGCGCTGACCATAACCGGCCATCGCGGCCGGTTTTTTTTGATCCTAGACTTTCGTTTAATTTTCGAATTTTCATGCCTTTTCAGCAAACGAAAGCGATGAAAGGCATTGCAGGTTCGAAAACGATCAACTAGGATTTCGTAAACGAAAGCTAGATACTTCCCAATAACAACGACGCTAGCGAGATTCGCATGTCCCTACATTTGCAAAATATCGCACACACCGTGGGCGGTATTCCCTATATTAGCGACGTTGACCTGGCACTGGAGCCTGGCTCTTTTAACGTGCTACTGGGTAGAACGCTTGCCGGCAAGACCACCTTGATGCGCCTGATGGCCGGGCTCGAACCGCCCACCAAAGGACGCATCCTGATGGACGGCAAGGACGTCACCGGGGTTTCGGTGCGTAACCGCAACGTTTCCATGGTGTACCAGCAGTTCATTAACTACCCAAGCTTAACGGTCTACGACAACATCGCCTCCCCCCTCAAGCTCGCCAAGCATGCGCCGCGCGAGATTGACAAGCGCGTTGGCGAAATCGCCGAAATGCTGCACATTGAACATCTGCTTGACCGCTACCCCCAGGAGCTTTCCGGGGGGCAGCAGCAGCGGACCGCCATGGGCCGTGCGCTGGTCAAGGACGCCGATGTGATTCTTTTCGACGAGCCGCTGGTCAACCTGGACTACAAGCTTCGCGAAGAGCTGCGCGACGAGCTGCGCGATTTGTTCAAGGTGCGTAACTGCATCGCGGTATACGCCACCACCGAGCCCAATGAGGCCCTGGCCCTTGGTGGCAACACCGCCATCCTTCACGAGGGCAAGCTGCTGCAGTACGGCCCCACCGATCAAATCTATCGCGAGCCCAACGGTATTCAGAGCGCCGAAATGTTCTCGGAACCACCGATCAATATTATCCCGGGACGGCTCACCGAGAATGACATCACCTTCGATAATGAGACCCACTTTGCCTGCGACAACGCCCTGCGCCGACTGCCGCCGGGCGACTACCGCTTTGGGGTCCGCGCCTCGCATTTAAGCCTGACGCCCCGGGCGCCCGATGACCTCGAGCTGTCGGTCACCGTGGACGTTGCCGAGATCAGCGGTTCGGAAACCTTTCTGCACGTTCGACACCCGCACTTCCCACTGGTGCTGCATCTCTCCGGCATTCATGAATTGAAGGTGGACGAACCTATCAAGATCTATTTCCCCACCCACAAACTGTTCGTGTTCGATGAACAAGGCAGCACCGTGCATACCCCGGTGCTTCAGACGGAGGGCGTCGCGCATGTCTGAGATCGTGCTTAAATCACTCGCGCACACTTACAGCGCCAACCCGCAATCCGCCGAGGATTACGCTATCCGTCACATGGAGCACGTGTGGCATCAGGGCGGCGCCTATGCGCTATTGGGGCCATCGGGATGTGGCAAGTCGACGCTGCTGAATATCATCTCCGGGCTGTTGGCGCCCACCGAGGGCGACGTGATGTTCGATGGCCATCGGGTCAACGAACTGCCCCCAGAGGAGCGCAATATTGCGCAGGTGTTCCAGTTCCCGGTGATCTACGACACCATGACGGTGTACGACAATCTCGCCTTTCCCCTGCGCAACATGAACACCCCGGAATACCGGGTCAAACCCAAGGTGCTGGAAGTCGCCGACATCCTCGACCTGACCCCGCTGCTATCGCGCAAGGCCAAGAACCTGACCGCCGATGAAAAGCAAAAGGTCTCCATGGGCCGCGGGCTGGTTCGCGATGATGTCACCGCGATCCTGTTCGATGAGCCCCTGACGGTCATCGACCCCCAGTTGAAGTGGAAACTGCGCCGCAAGCTCAAGGAAATTCACGAGCGCTTCAACATCACCATGATCTACGTGACCCACGATCAGCTCGAGGCCTCGACCTTCGCCGACAAGATCGCCGTGATGTACGAAGGCCAGGTGGTGCAATTCGGCACGCCGCGCGAACTGTTTGAGACCCCCGCCCATACCTTCGTCGGCTATTTCATCGGCAGCCCCGGTATGAATTTCTTCGCGCTCAACTACGCCCAGGGCACCGCTTATTTCGGCGAGCAGCCACTTCCGTTGAGTGATCGCTATCTACGCACACTCGGCCGGATTGAAAGCAATAACGTCAAGCTCGGCATACGCCCGGAATTTATTGAGGTCTGCACCAGCGCCGAATCCGACACATTAGCGGTGCAAAAGGAAAACCTGCAGGACCTGGGCACCTACGCCATTCTCACCTTCTCACTCAACCAGCAAACGTTTAAAGCCAGGCTCCCAGAGGATCACCCACCGCTTGGTGAGACCGTATACATCCGTTTTCCCGACGACAAACTGAGCCTTTACGTCGATGAGTACCGAGTCGAGGTAGATCATGAATAAAGTCCATAACAACCGCGCATGGCTGCTGGTACTGCCCATGCTGATCCTGGTCGCGTTCTCCGCGATCGTGCCGCTGATGACCGTTGTCAACTATTCGGTTCAGGATGTGCTGGGGGCGAACGCCCGCTTCTTTACCGGCACCGAATGGTTCAAGACCATGCTCAACGACCCTGGGCTGCAGGCAGCGTTTCTGCGTCAGATCGTTTTCTCGCTTACCATCCTGGCCATTCAGGTGCCGCTGGGGATCGGCATTGCGCTGATCATGCCCAAGCGCGGCTGGCAGGCATCGGCCGTGCTAATTCTGATCACCCTGCCCTTGCTGATTCCATGGAACGTGGTCGGCAGCATCTGGCAGATCTTCACCCGGGGTGATATCGGTTTGATGGGCTGGGGGCTGCGCCAGTTGGGCGTTGACTACAACATTACCCGCAACGGTACGGATGCCTGGCTGACCATCATCCTGATGGACGTCTGGCACTGGACACCGCTCGTCGCCATGCTTTGCTACAGCGGCCTGCGTTCAATCCCCGAGGCCTACTATCAGGCGGCGCGCATCGACCGGGCTTCCAAATGGGCCGTCTTCCGCTACATCCAGCTTCCCAAACTGACCAATGTGCTGGTCATTGCGGTGCTGCTGCGTTTTATGCACTCGTTCATGATCTATGCCGAGCCGTTCGTGCTGACCGGTGGCGGACCGGGCAGTTCAACGACGTTCCTAAGTCAGTCGCTTGCCACCATGGCGATTGGTCAACAAGACCTGGGGCCATCCGCTGCATTTTCCATTATCTACTTCCTGGTCATCCTGCTGGTGAGCTGGGTGTTCTACACCACCATCATGCACATGCAAAAAGACCGTAATCCCCAGGGAGGCGCGTGACATGAGTTATCAACTCGACAACGTCCAACAGGGCGAAAAATACAACAATATATTCAGCCGCATCACACCGGCACAGCGGCGCAAGCGCAACACAAGAAGCAGGCTCCGTTCACGATTGCTGCTGGGGCTCTATCTGGTCTTGATGATTCTGCCAATTTACTGGCTGCTGAATATGTCGCTGCAGACCAACAGCGACATATTGGGCTCCATGACGATGTGGCCGGAAAACATCACCTTTGATAACTATATCGGCATCTTTACCAATTCAAGCTGGTACATGGGTTACGTCAATTCGATCGCCTATGTACTGATGAACATGCTGATCACCATTTGCGTGGCGCTCCCCGCCGCCTATGCCTTCAGCCGCTACAGCTTTATTGGCGACAAGCACCTGTTCTTCTGGCTGCTGACCAACCTGATGGCGCCGCCAGCAGTGTTCTTGCTGCCCTACTTCCAGCTGTACTACTCGGTTGGCCTTTTTGACACGCACATTGCCGTGGCGCTGGCGCACTGTCTGTTCAATATTCCGCTGGCCATCTGGATTCTCGAAGGCTTCATGAGCAGCGTGCCCAAGGAAATCGACGAAACGGCCTACATCGACGGCTACAGCTTTCCTAAGTTCTTCGTGAAAATCTTTATCCCGATGATTAGCTCAGGGATCGGCGTCACGCTGTTTTTCCTGTTCATGTTCTCGTGGGTCGAGCTGCTCCTAGCACGCACGCTGACGTCTACCGGTGCACAGCCTATTGGCATGATCATGACGCGCACGTCCACTGCGTCAGGGATCGACTGGGGCACGCTTGCCGCCGCCGGTGTATTGACCATTTTGCCCGGTATTCTGGTGGTCTACTTCGTTCGCAACCATATCGCCAAGGGCTTTGCCCTGGGTCGTACCTAAGGAGGTGACGTATGTCTTGGATGGTATGGACGGTGCCCACTGCTATTTTCTTTTCTGCCATCGCGGCCATGCTGGCCGGGATGACGGTATGGGAGATTGTCTCGCCCACAATCGAACGCAAGGGCTTTCTGCCAATCTCGACGACCCGAGGGGACCGGCTGTTTGTTGGCCTGCTTTCCGCTGCGTTTATTCATCTAGGCGTGATTGGCTATACCTCATTATCAATTTGGTTAGCACTAGCCGCTTCGCTTGTCTGGCTGTTGGTGCTAATGCGCTGGGGGTAACCCGGCTCAGTAACCAAAAGCGGTCTCAAGGACGGATTCGCCATTAGGGAAGATCACAACAAAACGAGGTTAATATGCAACATAACAAGTTCAAACTCACTACCCTCGCCGCCAGTTTACTGCTGGCCTCCGGCACGCTAGTAGCGGACGACCATGATGCACGCGCCGTTGCCGAGCGGCTGGTCGATGAGCACTTTCAGAATTCGACCCTGAGCCGTGAGGAACAGATCGAAGAGCTGATGTGGTTTGCCAAAGCGGCCGAGCCGTTTCGCGATATGGATATTGAAACCGTCGCCGAAGGTCTGACGACCCACGTCTACGAAAGCGAAGTCCTCGCCGAAGTCTTCGAAGAGCTGACCGGTATCAACGTCACCCACAACATCATCGGTGAAGGCGATGTCGTCGACACCATGCAGAACCAGATGCAGTCGGGTAACAGTATCTACGACGGCTTCGTCAACGATACCGACGCTATCGGTACCCACATCCGCTACGGCACCACCATCAACCTGTCCGACGCCATGGAAAACGAGTGGGCGGACTACACGCTACCCTCGCTCGACCTGGACGACTTCATCGGCCTGCAGTACGGCACGGGCCCCGATGGCAGCCTCTACCAGTTGCCTACTCAGCAGTTCGCCAACCTTTACTGGTTCCGCTATGACTGGTTCCAGCGCGAAGACCTCCAGGACCAGTTCCGTGAGATTTACGGCTACGACTTAGGCGTGCCCACCAACTGGACCGCCTACGAAGACATCGCCGAATTCTTTACTGAACATGTCGGCGAGATCGACGGCGAAAAAGTCTATGGCCACATGGACTATGGTCGTCGTGACCCATCACTTGGCTGGCGTTTCCACGATTCCTGGCTTTCCATGGCCGGCATGGGTAGCCCGGGCGTACCTTCCGGTAACCCGGTGGATGACTGGGGTATTCGTGTCAACGAAGACAGCCAGCCGGTGGGCGCCAGCGTCAGCCGTGGTGGCGCCACCAACTCACCTGCGTCCGTCTTTGCCATGCAAAAGGCCGTTGACTGGCTCGCCAACTATGCGCCTGAAGAAGCCCAGGGCATGACCTTCGGCGAAGCCGGCCCGGTACCCGCCCAAGGCCACATTGCCCAGCAGATTTTCTGGTACACCGCGTTCACTGCCGACATGACTGACCCGGATGTTGCCGTGACCGATGACGAAGGCAATCCAAAATGGCGTATGGCTCCCTCGCCCACCGGTCCGTACTGGGAAGAAGGCATGAAGGTTGGCTACCAGGACGTGGGTGCCTGGACGTTCTTCGACTCTACCCCGGAAGACCGCCGCACCGCCGCGTGGCTGTTCGCCCAGTTCACCGTCTCCAAGACCGCTTCGCTTGAAAAGCTGATGCATGGCCTGACGCCGATCCGCGAATCAGACATCTTCTCTGATGAGATGACCGAAATGGCACCCAAACTGGGCGGCCTGGTCGAGTTCTACCGCAGCCCCAACGAGTCCAACTGGACGCCGACAGGTACCAACGTGCCTGACTATCCGCGCATGGCGCCGCTGTGGTGGCAGAACCTCGCACCCGTCATGAGTGGCGAAGTCACGCCCCAGGAAGGTCTTGATGACCTGGCGGCAGACCTGGATAGCACCATGAACCGCTTGGCCCGTGCCAACGTCTTCGATAGCTACGCCCCCGTGCTGAACGAAGAGCGCGACCCGCAGTACTGGCTGGATCGGGACGGCGCACCGAAAGCCAAGCTGGATGATGAAATGCCACAAGGCACCACCATGCCTTACGACGAAATGATGGAGGAATGGATGTCAGCCGGTACGCGTTAATTCCGGTTGGGCGGGCCTTTGGGCCCGCCCTTTCCGGCTTCATCGGCGGCACCCTCTACCGACACCACGGTAGCCCTTGCGCCGCAAGCATCCGGTTTCACGTTGTTACACCGCCTGAGCGGGTGAACGGCCATCCGGAGACCGTGAACGGGGCTTTTACTTTGCTAATTTGGATCCGCTATGAAACTGCGTAACCGAAATATAGAGCAACTGCACAGCGAACACTTCGACGTACTGATTATTGGTGGGGGCATCAACGGTGCCGCCACCGCCGCTGCGCTGTCGGGCAAAGGCGCCAAGGTCGCACTGATCGATCGAGGCGACTTTGCCGGCAGCACCAGCATGCACTCCTCCAATCTCGTTTGGGGAGGCATCAAATATATGGAAAGCAAAGATTTTGCCCTGGTGAGAAAGCTTTGCAAAAGCCGTAACCATCTGATTGAAAGTTACCCCTCTACCGTCCAGGAAATCCGCTTTCTCACTAACATCACCCGCGGATTTCGTCACTCGCCGCGTTATTTATGGATCGGCACCTGGCTCTACTGGCTGATGGGCAATGGTTTCACCAAGCGTCCTCGCCTGCTGTCGCCCAAGGATATCAAGCAGGAAGAGCCGATCATCAGCATCGATGACTCTGTCGGGGGCTTTGAATATTCCGATGCCTATCTGCACGACAACGATGCACGATTCGTCTTCAATTTCGTCCGCCACGCCCTTAACTATGGCGCCATCGCCGCGAATTATGTCGAGTCACTGGGCGCCGAGCGAGATGGCGATCATTGGGTGACCAAGGCCCGCAACGTGATGAATGGCGAGACGTTTGATATTCGCGCCAAGGTCCTGATCAATGCAGCGGGCCCCTGGGTGGACCAGCACAATGCGCTGACCGGGCAGAAGACCAGCCACCAGCACTTGTACTCCAAGGGTATTCACCTGATCGTCCCCCAGCTGACGGAAACAAAACGCGTGCTGGCGTTTTTTGCCGACGATGGCCGGCTGTTCTTCGTGATCCCCATGGGAAACCGCACCTGCATCGGCACCACCGACACGCATATGGAGCACCCCGAGGTGGAAGTCACCGCGGAAGACATCGATTTCGTGCTGGAGAACATCAATAAACGCCTGACCCTCGACAAACCCCTGGGCCAGGCGGATATCATCTCGACCCGCTGCGGCGTGCGTCCGCTGGCGATCAAATCCGACCAGGGAAGCGACCGCGACTTTTTGCAGCTGTCACGCAAGCATGTCATTGATACCAATGGCGATAGCGCGCACATCAGTATCTTCGGCGGCAAGTTGACTGACTGCCTCAACGTGGGAGATGAAATCGCCGAGGCGGTGGCGAAACTGGGCGTCGCGTTACCCGATCAGGGCTTCCGCTGGTATGGCGAGCCACCCAACGCCGTCAAGCAGCAGTTCATGGATCACGCAAAGCGCATGGACCTGGACGCCATGACCGCCGCAACGTCGTCAGAGCCCCTTTCATCGCGTCTATGGCGGCGTTACGCCGAACAGGCGATGCCCATGCTGGAAAAGATTCGCCAGGATCCCTCCGAGGCCGACATTCTGATCGAAGGCACCGAGTACATCCGCTGCGAACTCGAGCATGCCCGCGACCATGAAATGATCACGCAGCTCGAGGATTTCCTGCGTCGCCGGGCAAAAGTCTCGTTGGTGGTCCATCACGAGCAGCTGCGCCACTCCAAAGGTTTGAGAGAGGCCTGCCGCGTGCTGTTTGGCGAGCAAGCCGACCAGCGTTTTGAGGCGTATTTCGCCGAACATCGCGATACCGCTCAGCCCTATGTGCCCAAGCAGGAAGTCACTTCATAAATGCGCGCTTGTTACCATCCCGGCCCAACGATGAAAGCCCCCTCACGGAGACCGTCAGGGGGCTTTCATGTCTTGCTTGGCTAGACGTTATTCTTCGTTCTCGACCAGCAATTGAGAGTCGCCTGCCAGCACCTCGTCCCAGGCTTCCTCAAGGGTGTAACCCATGCGATTATCGATGGTGTCAATCACTTCAACTGCGTGTTGAAGCGACTCGCGCTGACCCTTTAGCGCCAACACCAGCTTGGCAAGGTCCATTTTGCTGAAAGTATTCGCGATACGGTCGGCTTGTTGGCTTAATTCGGTGCAGTTCATGGTTAAACCCTCATGGTATGGTCATCCGCTGCTTACTATTGTCATTAATCGTTAAGCAGCCATCTTGTTAGTGACGAATGGTGACGTTGCTACTCATGCTGGACCGGATAAGTGTCCAGTTCGGTGACTGCGATGGGGTCACAAGCGTTACAAGACCTTCGCGTGAAGCGCCTGGGTAATGCAGAAGCGCCTCGGTTGTAGCAGGGATCAAGCCGACATACCGGGATAACGAAACACCGCCCTGATCCATGACTTCACTATGGTGCACTGCCGTAAAAGCCACAATGCGTCATTGGCCGCAGGCGGCGTTGTAGCTTGACTACATACACGGCAATCAGGCGTTGAGGGTGTTATAGAATTTCACAACGGATACATATGGGCGCATGGCGCGCCGACAAGGCAGGAGGCGAACCCAGGGAACCTGGGCAAGCGCGAAGCAGTATACGCCATGCTGGCGATGACGCCAGTCGACGAAGGGCTAATATGCTGGGGATCATAAAACGACGCCGCTACGGCCCGAGGCCATAGCGGCGTGCTAGTGCATAAAAAGGGGATTCAATCCACGGAGCGGACGCGGGACACCGCATCCAGCCAGCCCTGGTAGAGCGATTCCCGCGTGGCGTCTTCCATGCTGGGCGTAAAGCTGCGCTCGCAGCGCCAGAGCTCCTCGATCTCGTCAAGCGTCTGGTACCAGCCCAAACGCAGCCCCGCCAGGTAGGCAGCCCCCAATGCAGTGGTTTCCAGAATGGTAGGACGGTCCACCTGCACGTTCAGCATGTCGGCCAGAAACTGCATGACCCAGTTGTTCTTGACCATGCCACCATCGACCCGCAGGTTACCGGGCGTGGCTTCCATATCGTCGTTCATGCAGTGCTGAAGATCCCGCGTCTGGTAGCAGACCGCCTGAAGGCCAGCGGCGACGATCTCCGCGATCCCGGTGTCGCGGGTCAGCCCAAAAATCGCCCCGCGGGCCTTGGGGTCCCAATGCGGTGCGCCGAGGCCGGTAAACGCAGGCACCAGATAAACGCTGTGTCCGCTGCGCGTCTTGCGGGCAAGCGCTTCGGTTTCCGCCGCGTCGGCAAACAGGTTCAGGCCGTCGCGCAGCCACTGCACGGTGGCACCGGCAACGAAAATACTGCCCTCCATGGCGTAGGTGGGCTTGCCGTTGAGCCGATACCCGATGGTGGTCAGCAGCCGGTTACGCGACAGCGACGGCGTATCACCGGTGTTGACGATCATGAAGCAGCCGGTGCCGTAGGTACTCTTGCCCATGCCGGGCTGAAAGCAGGCCTGCCCGACCAGCGCAGCCTGCTGGTCGCCGGCAACCCCGGCAATGGGCAGCTCGGCCCCCAGCCAGCGGGCCTCCATGGTGCCGAAGTCGTCGCTCGAGTCCTTCACCTCAGGCAGCAGCGACGCTGGAATATCGAACAGCTCGAGCAGTTCGTCATCCCAGCACTGGGTATGGATGTTGAACAGCGCCGTGCGCGAGGCATTGGTGGCATCTGTCACGTGCCGGCGCCCGCCAGTCAGTCGCCAGATCAGGAAGCTGTCGACCGTCCCGAACAGTAACTCACCCTTTTCCGCCCGTGCGCGAACGCCCTCGACGTTGTCCAGCACCCAGGCAAGCTTGGTGGCGGAAAAGTAGGGGTCGATGAGCAGGCCTGTCTTGGCCTGGACCCGCTCGGTATGGCCGTCAGCGCGTAGCCGCTCGCATAACGCCGAGGTTCGCCGGTCCTGCCAGACAATAGCGTTGTATACCGGCTTGCCGCTATTTTTGTCCCACACGATGGTGGTTTCGCGCTGGTTGGTGATCCCCACGCCGGCAATCTGGTCGACGTCGATCGCCGCCTTTTTGACCACGTCGCAACAGGTGGCGACCACCGTGTCCCAGATGTCTTCGGGATCATGCTCGATCCAGCCGTCGTGGGGATAGTGCTGGGTGAATTCCTGTTGCGCAACGGCGCTGACATGGCCTTCGCGGTCAAACAGAATGGCGCGGGAACTGGTCGTGCCTTGATCGATGGCAAGTATAAAGGAGGTCATAACACGTTCGCTTTGTTGTTGGGTATTTTCGATTTTGCGTGATTGCTTTCGATTTATTATGTTTTAAGGCTACGCCAGCCGCCCGCAATGCTCAAGTATGAAACCTACCGTTTTATCCGCTCAGGCGAGGTGTAGTGCAACATCGTGCTGGGTCAGCAGGCGTTGAATAGCCTCCGGCGGTTTGCGGTCGGTAAACAATGCATCCAGCTGTGCGATATTCCCCTGGCGGACCACAGGGTTACGGTGGAACTTGGAATAATCGGCGGCCAGATAGACGCGCCGGGAATTGGCGATGATCGCCTGGGCGACGCGCACTTCCTGATAGTCGAACTCGAGCAGCGAACCGTCTTCATCGATGCCGCTGATGCCGATAATCCCGTAATCGACCTTGAACTGATTGATAAAGTCGATCGTGGCCTCGCCAATAATCCCGCCATCCCGGGAGCGGACCTGCCCACCGGCGATGATCACGGTAAAGTCTTCCTTGTGCTGCAGAATCGCCGCCACGTTCAGGTTGTTGGTAATGATCTCCAGCCCCTGATGATCGAGCAGGGCCTGGGCAATCATCTCGTTGCTGGTACCGATATTGATGAACAGCGAGGCGTCATTGGGGATCTGCTCGGCGAGACAGCGGGCGATGCGCTCCTTTTCTTCCAGGTGCAGGGTCTTGCGCGTGCTGTAAGCGGTATTAACCGTGCTGGATTCGATGCCTACCCCGCCATGAACCCGCCTCACGCGGCCATCGTTGGCCAGGGTATTGAGATCACGGCGAATGGTTTGCGGCGTCACGGCAAAATGGTCAGTAAGCTGCTCGATGCTCATGTAACCATGCTGGCGGACCAGCTCGATGATCGCGTCTTGACGAAACTGTTGATTCATAAGCCGGCCCGTTACGTTATTTTTTCGCTTTAGAACGTATTTACTTTAAAACTGTTTACTTTAAAACATACCAGCGTAGCAAAATTTTCATCAAATAACGCTTATCGATGATCACGGGCGAAGGTTATCCCGCCAGCGGCCAGACCCACAGTATCATCGGCATGGCCACCACCAGCACCACCACCGACAACGGCAGACCCAGTTTCCAATAGTCGCCAAACCGGTAGCCACCTGGCCCCAGCACCAGGGTGTTGGACTGATGGCCGATCGGCGTTAAAAACGCACACGAGGCGCTAACCGCCACGACCATCAGGAAAGGATCGAGGGACGCGTCAAAGCCCTCCGCCAAGCTTACCGCAATGGGCGCCATCAGAAGCGCCGCCGCGGCATTATTGATCACGTTGGAAAGCAGCATGGAAAGAATAAATAGCCCCACCAGCGTGACCACCACCGGCCAGTCGCTTCCCCAGGTCAACAGCGTCTGGGCGATCAGGTCCGCCCCGCCGCTGGTTTCAAGCGCTTCACCCACCGGTATCATCGCCCCCAGCAGTACGATGACCGGCCCATCGATCGCCTGATAGCCCTCGCGTAACGGCAGCACACCGATCAGCAATGAGATCAGGGCGGCGGTGCTCAAGGCCACCGCCGCAGGCAGCACATCCAGCAGCATGGCGACGATGGCGGCGGCAAAAATGGCCAGCGAGAGTATCAACTTGCGCGGCTGGCCAAGGTTGAGATCGCGGTTTGCCAACGGCAAGCAGCCCAGCGTTGGCAGGCTTTCGGCTATTTCATTTTCTTCCCCCTGCAAGAGCAGTATATCGCCGGCCTTGAAGCGAACGTCGCGCAGCCGCTGCTTGAGGCGCGTGCCATCGCGCGCCACGGCCACCAGATGCAAGCCAAACTGATGATTGAGGCGCAACTGGCGCACGCTGCGATTGAGCATCATCGAGTCGTTGCGCACCACCACTTCCACCAGCTGAAGCCCCTCCGTATCGACGGGTGGATGGGCATCACCGTCTTCCGCCGACGTTTCAGCCGCGTCGGAATCGGCGTCTGCTTCGTCCTCATCGAGCTCCGCCACGGCACTCAGCCCTGCTTTGTCCTCAAGCAGTTTGAGTTCTTCAGGGCCCGCTTCCAGCAGCAGTATATCCCCGGCCTGAAGCATCCCATGGAAGGTATAACCCGCCTGACGGTTGTCGTCGCGCACCACGGCCAGCACCGGAATGGTTTCGTCGAGCTCATCGCGCAGTTGCTGGAGCGTCATTCCCTTGGCTTTTGATTCTTCGCTCACCTTGAGCTCCACCAGATAATTGGCGGTATCAAACATATCCGCGGCGGAAGCCTGTCCGCTACGCTTGGGGGTTAAGCGCCAGCCGACCAGCACGATAAACGCCAACCCCACCAGCGCCACGACGATGCCCACCGGTGCAAAGCTGAACATGCTGAAATTGCCGTCCGACACGTCGGCCCGGTAGCTGGAAATAATGATATTGGGGGGAGTACCAATCAGGGTAATCAGCCCGCCCAACAGCGAGCCGAACGCCAACGGCATCAACAACAGCGACGGCGAGGTATTGTGTTCACGCGACAGGCGCATGGCCACCGGCAGGAGCAGCGCCAGCGCGCCGACATTATTCATTATGCCGGACAGCACCACCACGGTGCCCACCAGCACCAGCAGCTGAAGCACCAGCCGCTCGCCGACCTTGAAGACCTGTCCGGCAATGACATCCACCAGGCCAGAGCGCTCGAACCCACGGCTGAGCACCAGCACGGCGGCCACGGTAATCACTGCAGGATGCCCGAAGCCCAGGAAGGCCTCTTCCGCGGGTACCAAGCCGAGCATGACCGAGCCCAACAGGGCCGCCAGGGCTACTAGATCGTAACGAAACCGCCCCCAGATAAAGGCCACAAGCGTCAGCCCGAGCACCATAAACACTAGGGTGCTCGGTGCAAGCCCCACGTCCTCAATTGCCATGATTACATCACCTCCCTATGAACCAACGCGGCCAACTTAAGTGAATGGCTCCCACCACTCTAAATCAGATACCGCTGTGCGGGTAACCAATATTAGACGTTTCTGCTGACGCCTGCGGACACAAAAAAGCCTGGCAAGACCAGGCGATGGGCACGTTGAGCCAACGTCAGTGGCTGTCAGGACGTCAGGTTTTCATGCGCGCCAGCATGTGCTGAACGGCCTCGAGATGCTCGGGCTCGTTGTGGCACATCCCCTGAAAGACGGCACAGACGTCCAGAAACGCCTTGAGCTCCATATCGGGGGCCATTTTCATCAGCCGTTTGGTCAGCCGCGTCGCCTTGGGCGGCTGAGCGGCAATCCGCGCGGCGTGCGTCATCGCTGACTCCATCAACGCCTCGGGCTCGACCACTTCGAGCACCACCCCGTACTCCAGGGCTTCCCGGGCATCGATGACACGCCCGGACAGCGTGAGCTCGAAGGCGCGCTGATAGCCAATCTGGCGCTGCAGAAACCAGGCGCCGCCGTCACCGGGGACAATCCCCAGATTGAGAAAAGTTTCACCAAACCGCGCCTCGCGGGAAGCGATACGTAAATCCGCCATGTTGGCCAAATCAAAGCCGGCGCCAATCGCCGGGCCGTTAACCGCTGCAATAATCGGCACCTCTACCTCGCTGAGCGCCAACGGCATACGCTGGATGCCCCGCCGATAGCGCTTGGCCACCTCCGCCACATCACCGGCAAAATCACCGTCGCGGCGAGCCATATCCTTGATGTTGCCGCCGGCGCTGAACGCCGTCCCGGCCCCGGTGATCACCAGCACCGAGACGTCATCAGCGCGATTCACCCAGGCGGCGGTGGCCACAATGTCATCCACCAGCGCGGTGCCGGTAAGCGCATTGCGCACGTCGTGGCGGTTCAGCGTCAAGGTGGCAATCCGCTTATCCAGCGTCAGGGTGGCATCCGTTAGCACGGGTAACGTCTGGCTCATTGGTCACGCTCCACAATAATTCGGGCATCGACAATCGCATACCCGCTGGGGTGGTGGTCGGGATAGGCGATCACCGGGTTCAGATCCAGTTCGCGAATCGATGGATAGGCCTCCACCAGCTGCGAAACCTGCATCAATAACTCGACCAGCGCCGGCTTGCTGACGGCCTGGGCGCCCCGAACGCCTGCCAGCATCTTTTGCGCCTTGATCTGATTCACCATGGACTCGGCGTCGGCCTGGGTGATCGGCAGTGCGCGAAACGCGACATCGTCGAGCACCTCGACAAAGACGCCGCCCAAGCCAAACATCAGGACCGGGCCAAATATCGGGTCGCGCAGCATGCCGACGATAACCTCGACCCCCTTGTCGGCCATGGGGGTCACCAACACCCCGTCGAGCACAGCGCTGGGGGCGTATTCACGTGCGTTGGCGACAATCGTCAGGTAAGCATCGCGCAACGCGGCTTCGCCTACAAGGTTCAGCTTCACCCCACCGGCATCCGATTTGTGCAGAATATCCCGTGAGACCACTTTCATTGCTAGAGGCCGGTCAGCAAAGTCCGCCGCCACCTCCGCAAGCTCCTCCAGATTTGTGACCAGCCGCTCGTCAGGGACGCAAATAGCGTGCTCGGCCAGCAGTGCCTTGGCTTCAAACTCGAGCAGATCGCGCCCTTCAGCCTGGGCGTTCGCCAGCAATGCGCTTCCGGTGGCGGACGCAGGCGCGGGTGGCGCCACCTGCCTGCTTGCGTGTCTTGCCAGATAGTCGCCGCGTTCCCCCAGGGCGGCGAGCACCCGAACCGCGTGTTCGATCGAGGCGTAGACCGGCAGGCCCGCCTCGTGCAAGCGCCGCAGCGGCGGCGGTTTGACCGGTGCGTAGAGGCTGTAGATGACCAGCGGTTTGGGCGTGGCCTTGGCAAGCGCCAGCATGGCGTCGGCACCGCGCATCTCATCCTCCAATAGCGACTCGTCAAAGCGCAGGCTGTAGCCACCGAACATGCCCACCAGGAAAATGCTGTCGACGTTGTCATCCTCGGCGACGACGGCCATGCACTGCGCCAGCAGCGAAGGATGCGCATCCGACGAGCCAGCCACGTCCACCGGGTTCAGCGACGACGCCTGGGGCAGCAACAGCGCTTCAAGCCTTGCCTGGGTGTGATCGGACAGCGTGGCAAGCACAAGCCCCGCTTCAGCCAGCCGGTCCGCGGCGATGGTCGCCTGGCCGCCGCCATCCGCGATCACCGCGACGCGCTTACCGGCAGCTTTCTGCAAGCGGCCAAGCCCCTCCGCGACCGGGAGAATTTCGTCGGAGTACTGAACCACGCTTACGCCAACCTGGCGCAGCAGGTCAACGGTCATCTGGTAGCTGCCGGCCAAGGCGCCGGTATGCGAGCTGGCCGCTTTTTGACCCTGTTCGGTAGCGCCTGATTTATACACCACCACGGGCTTCATGGCGGCGACCTCGTGCGCCACGTCGAGAAAATTGCGCCCGTCGCGAAAGCCTTCCACGTAAAGCGTTGCCACCCGGGTGTGCTCATCTTCCCCCAGATAGCGCAGGTAATCGTTAAAGCCGATGTCGGTCTGGTTGCCCGGGCCGATGTAGGTACTGAACCCGACCTGACCGTTATGCTGGGCCTCCAACGCCAGCGAAAGCAGCATGTTGCCCGACTGGGAGACGATTCCGATGTCGCCGGTCTTGAGGTTGTCAAGCGCCAGCAGGTTGACCTGATGGTGCAGGTTGAATAGCCCAGACGTATTGGGTCCAATGATGCGCACGCCATGGGCCTGGGCGTTGGCCATCATCTGGGCTTCCAGCGCCGCACCGGCCTCGCCGGTCTCGCCAAAGCCACTGGCCAACACCACGGCCCCCTTGATACCGCGACGACCGCATTCGGCGATCAGGTCGGGCACTGTGGAGGCGGGAGTGCAAATCAGCGCCAGCGCCGGAGTGCCTGGGATGTCACTGATCGACGCAAAGGCCTTGACCCCTAAAATCGAGGTCGCCTTGGGATTGACCGGGTACACGTTACCGCGGTAACCGCCCTTGCTGAGCCCCACCATGGCCTTGTAGCCACGCTTGGTGGGATCAGAGGATGCGCCTACGACAGCGATGCCCGACGGCGCCAGAATGGCATGCAGCGGGCTTTGAGAAGGCAGGTGACCTTCGATGGATTGCATGGCGTTACCTATAGAAAGATGACAATCGACAATGCGTGTCGGCGCGGGCGCCTAGCGCCCCTTGAACTGGGGCGTGCGTTTTTCGGCGAAGGCGTTGACACCTTCCTGCCAATCCTCGGTGGTCGAGCAGGTAAACACCGCGTCCAGCTCTTGCTGGAGCTGGCTTGGCATATCGGTTTGCGCGGCGCGATTGACCAGCGGCTTCAACATCGCCAATGACACCGGCGCCTTGCCCGCCAGCTGCAACGCCAGTGACTCGGCCTCGGGCATCAACTGATCCAGCGGATAGTTGGCCAGCGCCAGGCCCAGCCGCGTTGCCTCGGCCCCGTTGATGTTTTCGCCGGTATACAGCAGCCGGCGCGCCTGGGCCAGGCCGACCAGTTGAGGTAGCCACTTGGAAACGCCGCCGCCGACGCAGGTGCCAATGCTGGTTTCGGGAAAACCGATCTGGGCATCGTCGGCCATCAGGATGAAATCGCAGGCCACGGCCATCTCGGCACCCGCCCCCAGGGCATAGCCGTTCACCGCGGCGATCACCGGCTTGCTCAGTTGGGCGATCGCCTCGCCCACGTCGTTACCCAACTGGAGGTACTGGCGGCGCTGGAACAGCGTCCGCCCCGCGCCTTCGTGGGCTTTCATGTCCGCCCCGACGCAGAAGGCGCGCCCCTCCCCAGTGATTACCACCGCGCGGATATCCCGCTCCCGCTGGGCAATGGCCAGCACGCCGAGCAGTTCGTCATAAAGGGCTTCCACCACCGCATTGAGCCTGTCGGGCCGATTGAGATACACCGTCAGCACATGGTCTTGCTGGGTGACGAGAAGATGGGAATAGGAAGGCAAATCTAGCGGCGTGGTCATCACGGTCGGGTTACCTGGTCAGCGAGAAGAAACGGCAGCTCAATACATTTGTTTCTTTTAAAAAACCAATAAGAAACAAATGTGACAATCAGCATGCTAGCGAGACCTTGCCACGCGCGTCAATACATATGTACCTATAAAAGCCAAAATAGATACAAATGTACCATTTGCAGCACGATGCGTTACACTGCAGCCCACTATCCGCCGGAGGCCGAACATGACGCGCTACCAGACTGATGGAGAGCCCCCCTCCACCACACCGTTGGACGCCATCAACCAACGTCTTGCGGTGCTTTACCCAACCTTGAGCCCGCAGTTAAAGCAGGCCGCGGGCTACGTGATGGAGCATCCGCTGGACATTGCTTTCCAGTCGATACGCAAGACGGCGGGCGCCGCCCAGGTCACACCTTCAACGCTGGTACGCCTGGCCAAGCGACTGGGGTTTGAAAGCTATGAACCGTTCCGCGAGGCGTTTCAATCCTCTGTCCAGGCGCCGCCGGTGGAGCTTTCCGGGCGCGCCAGTCGGCTTCGCCACCAGGCCAACCAGCCAGACGACCCGCTGTTCGTGAACGTCGGCGAGGCGGCATTCGACAACATCGGCCGCCTGTTTACTGCCGATAATCAGTCGCGGGTTCGCGACGCCGCCAGGCACCTGCTGGCGGCGCGTAACGTGGCGGTGGTGGGGTTTCGGGATACGTTTGCCTGCGCCTATCACTTTGCCTATGTAGGCCGCATTGCCATGCCCAACATCACCCTTATTCGTGGGCTTGAGGGCGGGCTTTTGACCGAGCTGGATCACTTCAATGAACGGGATCTGGTGGTGGTCTTTGGCTTTGAGCCCTACTGTGCAGAAACCGTCAAGGCGCTGGAAGTCACTCGTCGAAACGGTGTTCAGGCCATCGCCATCACCGATACGCTGCGCTCACCGCTGGTCCCCGGTTCGCTGATGACCTTTACCGTGGCCAATGCGACGCCCCACTTCTTCCCCTCGATTCTGTCCGCCATCACCTTAAGCGAGGCCATACTGGCGGAGTGCGTGGCGTTTGGGCCCGATCATTTGGTCGACAATGTCAAAAACTTCGAAACCCGTATGCGTAACATGGGCGCGTACGTAGACGTGTCCTGATTTTGAACCGGACCCACCACTGCCACCCGCAAGCGCAGTGGTAGGCTTCGCCACTTTCTAAACTGACTTATTGCTCAGGAAAGAGGATGGTTGAGCCGGTGGTCTTGCGGCTTTGCAGCGCGTCCTGGGCGAGGCCCACATCTTTCAGCGGGTAGCGGTTGGCCACATCAATCTTGATCTTGCCGCTTTCCAGCATGGCAAAGAAATCCTCGCACATCATCTCGAAGCGCTCGCGGGTATCCGCGTAGCCATTCAGGCTTGGGCGGGTCACGAATAGCGAGCCTTTCTGATTGAGAATACCGATGTTCACGCCGTCGACGGGGCCTGAGGCGTTACCAAAGCTGACCATCAGGGCGCGCGGCTTGAGGCAGTCAAGCGACATTTCCCAGGTATCCTTGCCTACCGAGTCGTAGACCACGTCGCACATCTCACCGTTGGTCAGCTCGCGTACGCGTTCCACCACATCCTCTTCGGTGTAGTTGATGGTCGCCCAGGCACCGTTGGCCATGGCCAGATCCGCTTTCTCCTGTGAGCTGACGGTTCCGATCAGCTTGACGCCCAGCGCCTTGGCCCACTGGCAGGCAATCGATCCCACTCCACCGGCTGCGGCGTGGAACAGAATCGTTTCGCCGCCCTTGAGTTCGCAGGTCTGGCGCAGCAGGTACTGCACCGTCAGCCCCTTGAGCATGCTGGCGGCGGCGGTTTCAAAGTCGATGAAGTCCGGCAGCTTGACGACTTTAGACGCCGGCAGCGTATGCAACTCGGCATAGGCACCAAGCGGCCCCTGGGCATAAGCGACCCGGTCGCCTTCTTTCAGGTGGGTAACGCCTTCACCAACGGCATCGACCACGCCCGCGCCTTCGGTGCCCAGCCCAGAAGGCAGGGACGGCGCCAGATACAGCCCGGTGCGGAAGTAAATATCGATGAAATTAAGGCCAATCGCCTTGTTGGCCACGCGGACTTCGCCCGCGGCCGGTGCTGCCGGTGTGGCATCCACCAGTTCAAGCACCTCCGAACCGCCGGTGCGGGAAAACTGAATCCGTTGAGACACATGTGCTTGGGACACAGGAAACTCCTTGTTGTTGGGTGAAGGACAGACTAGCAAGCTAACGCTATCGGCTCGCCAGCGCAACGCGGCTGTCATAACGCGCATGCTAGAGTGGGGCTTTGTTGATGACCGACGGCTAACGGAACATTGCTCATGCACCCTGCTATCGCGCTGCCCACGCTTATTGCCCACCGTGGCTACTCTGCCGCCGCTCCGGAAAACACTCTCGCGGCCGTCCGTGCCGCTCATCAGGCGGGAGTTGACTGGGTCGAGCTCGACGTTCAATTGCTGGGGGATGGCACGCCTGTGATCTGGCACGATGCCGACGTTGCCCGCTGTTCGAACGGACGCGGCAGGCTGCGGCGCATGAGCTGGCCCCAGGCGCAGGCCCTCGACGTTGGCCACTGGTTTGGGAAGGCGTTCGCCGGGGAAAAGATGGCAAGCCTGGAGGCCATGCTGGCACTGCTCAACGAGCTGGGGATGGGCGTAAATCTGGAGCTCAAGGTCAACCGCGGCCACGACCCCATCGCGCTGGTCGACCGCGTGCTGCCGAACGTACTCGACGCCTTGCCCGCCGAGCGGCTTGTCCTGTCGTCTTTTGACCAAACGGCGCTACGCCACAGCCGCACCTTTGCCCCGGCCGACAGGCTTGCGCTCGGCGTACTGGTCAACCGCCTGCCCAAGGAGTGGCGGACGCTGTGTGCCGACGTCGATGCCTTCAGCCTGCACGCCCACTGGTCACGCCTGAAGCGTGCGCAGGCCGAGGCCATTACCCAGGCGGGCTACGCGCTGCTCTGCTATACCCCTAACGATCCCCACGCTTTTCATCCGCTCTGGGACTGGGGGCCTGCCAGCGCGATCACCGATGAACCCGAGGCCTTCCAGCGTTATTTATCGGCCTCGGTCAGCGCAGCACCTGGCAGGTAATGGATGACATCGTGAAAGCGCAGCGGTGTATCGCCATCGTTGCGCATAACGTGCGGCCGGTCCGCGGCGAAGCGAACGCCCTGGCCTGCCGTCAGCGTTTGCCAGGCGTCGTCAATGCGCAGCGCCATGCTCCCCTCGATCACCACGATATGCTCCACCACGCCGGGCGCGTGAGGTGCCGATTCGCTTGCGCAATTCGGCGCCAGCTCGATCACCAGCATTTCAAAGCCGAGGAGCGGGTCGTAGGCAAACAGCACCTGCGCCTGCATACCGGCGCTGTCCTGCCAGGTAGGCGGGTGCGGCGGCCTTGTCACGGCGTCTGAGCCAGCCTCGAACAGACTGGAAAACGACACGCGAAAGCCGCTGGCCATCCGCCACAGCGTGGCAATGGTCGGGCTCGACTCGCCGCGCTCGATCTGGCCCAGCATGGCTTTACTGACGCCGGTGGCCTCCGCCGCGCGGGTCAGGCTCCAGCCACGCTCACGGCGCAGTTGCTTCACGGTCGCGGCGATATGCGCCGCCAAGGTGTGAGGCTCAGCAGTCATGAAACCGCTCCTTGAATACGTGGCGTCATTTTAAACCGGCGCCTGAGCGTTTGGTTTGAGACCACTGATGGCCAGCTTCTTTGCATCTTTCTGGGCTTGCTTGGAGTAAACCCACCTCCATGTCACCCGTCCAGCTTATTGCATAACGCCAGCCATCACGTGCTTGTCGCGTGCATGGCATTGTTTTGCAATGCCTCCCATTGCTCGGACGTTAGCCGGTATAGCCTCACCGGCCTGCCATGAAACTCCAGCACATCAAAGCTGGAAAAACCCGCTTTCTCAGCGACCTTCAGTGATGCCACATGCTCGGGCTCTATGATCACCACCACTGAATTGAACAGTTTCTCGCCAAAAACATAATCTAGAACTGCTCTAGCCGCCTCAGAGGCCAGCCCTTTATTCCAATAACGCCTGGCAAGCCGGTAGCCGAGGTTGATTTCCTCCACATCAGCGACCATTTCTGGCGCAGCGCTGCAAAAGCCTATGAGTTCAAAAGCTTTCTTATCGATTAGCGCCCACGGCCCCGCACCATGTGATTCATAACAGGATAAACACCACTCAACAAATTTTCGGGTGGCGGCCTCATCACAAACGCCATTCACCGAGTGCTTCATCACCTCAGGATCGCTGAGGATTTCGGTCAATGCGGGAACATCCTCGAGGGATAACCGACGTAAAATCAACCTCTCTGTTTCACAAACCTGCACCATAGCCTCCCTGCGAATAACGCCTCAGCGCACCGGTTACTTTGACGTAGCGAAGCGGAGACAAAGGCACCTGAGTGACGCGCCTAGTTAAATGCTTCCGAGCATGAACGCACGAAGCTGCCTTTCCTCTCGCATGACATAGAGGACGAGAACCCGCTTCTCATCCTCCCGATAAAAAATGCGGCACGGCGTCACCACTACTTCCCTGTATACCGAATTGGGGAGTTCAGGAGGAACCCGTCCGGATTGAGGAAAATTTTCCAAACGCTCGGTCTTATCGAAAACTTCCTGAATCAGCTCGCTTGCGGCCGCAGGTTTGTCCAGAGCAATGTACTCAGCGATGGCATCCAGTTGCTGAAGGGCGGGCTCCGTCCAGACTACTTCAGCCATTTACTCATTTTCTCCCTGGCCTCACTTTGGCTGTACGTTCTTCCCTCAAGTACAGCACGCTCTCCTCGTGAGAGCCCCTCAAGCAGCTCAAGCCGACGCTGCATAAACTCGTAATCCTGAACGTCAACAAGGTATGCGGATGGGTGACCATGCTCGGTAATCAGTACCGGTTCTTTCGACAAATGCAGATCTGCCAAAATCTTTGTGGCTTGACGTTTGAGGTTCGTAACAAGCTCAACTTTCATGGGCTCACCCTGACAGAAATAGATAGTGACACTATAGTATCACTTTACGGGTAAGGCAATTACAGCTAGCGCCGAAGCTCAGTTGCCAGCCGAAGCGCAACAGCGTTTTGGACGGTCAACTGTAGTGGTTAGTTAGGCCTTTACGCCTTAAAGCTTCTATTTGTTCAGACACTGACATAACCCCCTTTAGCTTTATGACGGGACATGAACGCTGCTCTAGCCAAGACTGGTGCTTGGCGAGACTTCTTCCCGGCGCAGTGCCTTGGTCATACTGTGCCGCCCATTCCAAAAAGTCGGAATCTGCAGCGCCAAAAAGATAGACTTCTCTTTCCCGTAGCCTCTGCAAGCGGATATGGGTTTCCACATAAAGAAAGATAATCACATTAAAAGCATCCTCAATCTGCTCGCCCCAGTTCATTACAGATCCTGAGACAACTGCGTTCGGATAGCTTTTCAATCTCAACATCAGCAGCCTACGCCTTTCCTCTACGGGTCTTTTCTTCGTGAACGGCGGATTGGTTTCTAACCAATAGAAGTCATCGGCCTCCAAGAAGGAGGCATTCAGCTCCTTGGCGAGAGCTTTGCCGAGTGTGCTGGTTCCGGAACCTGCTGCACCGGTAATAAGAATATGCATCGTGAAAACCTAACGCTTGCAGCATGCGCGCCCATGGAATGGAGCCGAAGGCGCAATGTAATGGGCGTCGCCGTGCCTGCACTGGTTAGGTTCTAGCATGCGACTGGATAATTCCGTTGCAGACATAAAGGCAATTTCGGACAGTACTATCAACTTTTTTAAAGAAGTCATCGTCGAGAACCTGTTCCTTATGTCCTCCACTGTAGTACTGAAGCACATAGCCATCGTGCTGATCGTGGAGCACCTGCCCATGGGCGAATGCATTTCTCCACAACATCAGTTTGTTTAAGTCTGCCTTCAGAATTCTGATCTTGTCCTGCCCTAACAGCTCAAATTGTTCAAGTAGACGCGTGAAGGCCCGACGTTTAAATGAGAACGAGAAGTCGGAGGTTCCCATGATCTCGCTAACGAAAAAATCTCTGTAATTGCTATTCTGATCTGTCTCAGTAAAAAGAATTTTGCTGACCGCCTCAATGATTCGATCCTCTATCATCACCATCGCGGAAAGTATTTCAGTACCGTTTTTCTCTATTACAGTCATCTCATCGACCAAACGTGACGGCCGCCTTTGCAACGGGTCAGGGCGATCAAGATCTAGACGCAGAGTGATAGCCTTCGGGAATTTCAGCTCTTTCATATGAACCTAATACCAATATTCAGCGGCGGCACGACAGGGACGTCCAGTGAGGCCCTCAGGGCCGGAACGAACTGGAATAATTGGTTAGCGCTCACGGTAACCCGTCAATTCTCGAAATCGCTCCCGTTCAGTCTCATGTGCCCTACGGAAAGATATGACACGGACAGTTTCATCAGGACGCATTGTCGTCACCATGAAGACTACCTGCCAGTTGTCATCAACGCTCATGTGTTGATGGCGCGTTTCCCCATTTTCTTGAAAGGCATCACTCACTGCATGATGGAGTGGGCCACCAGTCGGCAGCATGATTCGCTCAAGTAAGTGAACTGCACTTTCGAGGGAGTAACCATGCTTTTTCCGATTCGCTGTCTCTTTGGCTGGATCGTAGTCGATTCGTGTTCGGCCAAAAACGAGCCTGAAATCTTGATCAGCCACACCTCTCATCTAACACTCCTGGGCTCTAACAGTGATTATACCGCCAGCCACATAACGTTATTGAACGTACCTGAACGTTTATTGATATTACCTCTACAGCCAGCCTCTAATAAACCACTGATTTATAAGACATAAACCCGACCGCTTGGTAACATATCCAAAACACGCGTGCCCGCTAGTATTACTCTGTTCATATCACTCTATTCATAAGTTTCGCTTAGATCACGCCCTGGCGGGAATTTTTGTCCGCCACTTATCACAGGACATAGGCCGGTAGCTGACGTTGATGGTAAGTAATGTGCGGAGGCCGGTTAGACGCTGATCGTCCCTTACACTAGGCTCTGGATAGCCCCTCTGGGTCGTGACCAACATGGAGAGTGAGATGAACGATACGGACCTCGGCACCCTGGATGCGCAAACCCTCAGGCAGCTCTTCGAAACGCGCCGGGCCTCGCCGCTGGAGGCGACGCGTGCCGCGCTGGCGCGCATTGACCAATTCAACGAGGCCGTTAACGCCTACGTCCATGTGGATGCCGAAGGCGCAGAGCAAGCCGCGAAAGCTTCGGCCCGACGCTGGGGCCAGGGCAAACCGCTTAGCCCGATTGACGGTATTCCGGTGTCGATGAAGGATTTGACCGAAGTGGCCGGTATGCCCTGCCGAGCGGGTTCATTGACCACATCCAATGCACTGTGCGATACCGATGCGCCCCCTGCGCGCATGCTCCGCGAGGCCGGGGCGATTTTTCTCGGCAAGACCAATACGCCCGAATTTGGCTGGAAAGCCGTCACCGACAATCGCGTGTTTGGCGCCACCACCAACCCCTGGGACACGCGTCTTACCCCCGGCGGGTCGTCAGGCGGTGCCGCCGCGGCCGCGGCCCTCAACATGGGGGTGCTGCATCAGGGCGGTGATTCAGGCGGCTCTATCCGCATCCCCGCAGCCTTCACCGGGGTATTCGGCTTCAAGCCTACCTTCGGCTGGACGCCCCAGTGGCCGCCAGCCAAGGAACCAAGCCTTTCGCACCTCGGGCCGTTAACGCGCTCGGTGCGCGATGCGGTGAGCATGCTCAATGTAATGGGCCGCTACGACTACCGCGACCCTTACGCCACCCGCGGGCAGCCCGAGTGCTGGGGCGCCGACCTCGACAAAGGCCTTGAGGGATTACGCATTGGCTACTCGGCGGATCTGGGCTATGCCGACGTTGAACCGCAAATTGCCAGCCGGGTGAAAGAGGCTGCCGAGAAGATGGAAGCACTGGGGGCGGAGGTCGTCGAGGTGGATCCCGGCTTTTCCTCGCCGCTGGATACCTTCCGCAAGATGTGGTTCACGGCCTCGCTGGACCAGTGGCGGCAGATGGATCAATCCCAGCGCGAGCAGTTGGACCCCGGCATGGTGGCCAATGCCCGCGAGGCCGAAGCGTGGTCCGCCCTAGACCTCTTCCGTGCACTGACGGATCGGGCGCTGCTGACCCAGCAACTCGAGCATTTTAATCAGCACTACCACCTGATCATGACGCCATCGGTAGCCGTCCTGCCGTTTGAAATCAATCAGGAGGTGCCGCCAGGCAGCGACATGCGCGATTGGGAAGAGTGGGCGCCCTTCTCTTATCCTTTCAATCTCAGCCAGCAGCCCGCCGCCTCGGTGCCCTGCGGCTTTACCGACAACGGGCTACCGGTGGGTTTCCAACTGGCGGGCGGCAAGTTCGATGACGTGCGGGTGCTACGCGCCTGCCATGCCTTTATGGAAGCGCATCCACCGCGTTTCCCCACCGTTCCCAACCCTTCTCAATACGCTTGAACACGGCGTAAAAGGTATCGCTGACTGCCATTGTGCGTTATAGCGCACAATGATAGGCTTCATTTGTGCGCTATAACGCTCAGACCATCGACTCGGCTGAGCGTTTGCGTTTTCCTTTGAAGCCAGCCGCCAGCGAGTGACCGCAATGTCGACCACGTCCGCTACCCATACGCCCTGCCTGAAGCGCGATATATCACTCTCCAACGTGACGGCGGGTATTGTCGCGGTAGTCATCGGCTATACCAGTTCAGCGGCGATTATCTTCCAGGCGGCATCAGCCGCCGGCGCCTCCAGCGCCCAGACCAGCTCGTGGCTGTGGGCGCTGGGCATTGGCGTCGGGCTTACCTCACTGGGCTTGTCGCTTCGCTATCGAATGCCGCTGGTGACCGCCTGGTCGACCCCTGGCGCCGCTTTTTTGGCGACCAACCTGCCAGGCGTGCCACTTGGGGAGGCGATTGGCGCCTTCATCGTCTCGGCGGGGCTGATCACGCTGTGCGGCATCACCGGTCTGTTCGAACGGCTGATGCGGCATATTCCGAGCAGCCTGGCGTCCGCCATGCTGGCGGGCATCCTGCTTAACTTTGGTCTGGAGATATTTACCCAGCTTGAGCAGCACTGGCTCATGCCGCTGGCACTGCTGACCGCGTGGGGTGTCGGGCGGCGCTACTGGCCGACGCTTGCCGTGCCCGGCGTGGTCTTGACCGGCGTGGTGTGGGCCATGCTGGACGGGCAACTGGTGATTGAGGGCCTGCCGCTATCGCCTACCTTTCCGGTGTTCATGGCGCCTGAGTTTTCGCTTGCGACGCTGATTAGCGTGGCGATTCCGCTGTTTATCATCACTATGGCCACCCAGAACGTTCCGGGCATGGCCGTGTTGAACGCCGCGGGCTATACGCCGAACAGTTCGCCGCTGTTGATCGCGACCGGCGGCGCCACCCTGGCCCTGGCGTCCTTTGGCGGTTACGCGCTCAACATGGCCGCCATCAGCGCCGCGGTGTGTACCGGCCCTGATGCCCACCCGGACCCCAACCGCCGCTACCCGGCCGGCATTGTCGCCGGGCTGTTGTACCTGCTACTGGGGGTGTTTGCGGCCACCGTCACGGCGCTATTTGCCGCGCTCCCCGGTGCCATGGTGGCGGTCGTGGCAGGCATTGCCCTGCTGGGAACGCTGAGCAACGGGCTGGCCGATGCGTTCGCGAAGCCCGACGAACGCGACGCCGCGCTGGTGACGTTTCTGCTCGCCGGGTCGGGTATTACCTTGCTCGGCATCGGCGGCGCTTTCTGGGGACTGATCGCCGGAATGCTCACCCGTTACCTAATCGCCAAACGGGGCTGACAGCTTTGCCGCCGGGTCAGAGCGGGCGGGTGTCACTACATGGCCGAGAGACGATCATCATCCATCACCCCAGACATGCGCACCATCGCCAGGGCTTCGTCCAAGCTATCCACCTCTTCGACTTTCATCAGCTCGCTTTGTAGCGTAACCGGCTGGCCCGCCTGCTCGGACAGCAGCTGTTCAAGCGCGGCGATGTCCATGTTGTCGTCCAGCGGTTGCGTGTCGATATCGCCGCTCGTCCGGCTGGGTAGATAGATCGTGCCATTCGAGAAGTCGACGGCATAGGCAATCACGCCCGGGACGATAAAGAACAGCAGCCCAACGCCATTGGCCACCGCCACAGCTGGGTCGATATCACCGCTCAGCTGGCCCTTGCGTTCCGGATAAAAAATGGTCCCGCATCCACTAATGGCGATAACTGACGCGCCGATGACGGCCCCTTTCAACCACCGTTTAACTGTCCGTTGCATGCAGGGTCTCCCCGTTATTAATCAATGTTATGTAGGGTAAAACGAACTGAGTTTACCACACCGCACGGCCACGTCAGCGCCCTTGCGTGCCGCGCAATTTTGCCGCCTTACCCGCTTGGCCTTACAATGCCCCAACGAACGATAACGGGTCCGCCCCTTCACCAAGGAATGCTCTCGCCCATGCGCGCCAGCCAACTACTCATTGCCACCTTAAAAGAAACCCCGGCAGACGCCGAGGTGATCAGCCACCAGCTCATGCTGCGCGCGGGCATGATCCGCCGCCTGACGTCGGGCCTGTATACCTGGCTGCCGATGGGGCTTCGTACGCTGCGCAAGGCGGAAGCCATCGTGCGCGAAGAAATGGATCGTGCCGGTGCCCAGGAGGTGTTGATGCCCGCCGTGCAGCCGGCCGAGCTATGGCAGGAATCCGGCCGCTGGGAACAGTACGGCCCTGAGCTGTTGCGCCTTAAGGACCGCCATGAGCGCGACTACTGCGTGGGCCCCACCCACGAGGAAGTTATTACCGACCTGGTACGCAAGGAAATTGCCAGCTACAAGCAGCTGCCGGTCAACTTTTACCAGATCCAGACCAAGTTCCGCGACGAGATTCGCCCGCGCTTCGGGGTGATGCGTTCGCGGGAATTCATCATGAAAGATGCCTATTCGTTTCACCTGGACGAAGCCTCGCTGAAAGACACCTACCAGGCGATGTACGATGCCTACATCCGTATTTTCACCCGCCTGGGGCTCGACTTTCGGCCGGTAATTGCCGACAACGGCTCGATTGGCGGCACGGGCTCCCATGAATTCCACGTGCTGGCCGACTCAGGGGAAGACGACATCGTCTTCTCCAACGCCTCGGACTACGCGGCCAACATCGAGAAAGCCGAAGCCTTGCCGGCGCCGCTGGGTAGCGATGTCACCCGGGCCGCGCCCCAGGAAGACATGCGCCTGGTCGACACCCCCGATGCCAAGACCATCGCCGCGTTGGTCAAGCAGTTCGGCCTGGCCATCGAGAAGACCGTCAAAACGCTGATCGTCAAGGGCACCGAGGACGATCTGGTCGCCCTGCTGGTCCGCGGTGACCACGAGCTCAACGAAGTCAAGGCGGAAAACCTGCCCCAGGTGGCGAGCCCGCTGACCATGGCCAGCGAAGAGGAAATTCGCGCGGCCATTGGCGCAGGCCCCGGCTCGTTAGGTCCGGTGGGCCTCAAGCTGCCGATCATCATCGACCGCAGCGTCGCCCTGATGAGCGACTTCGGCGCCGGCGCCAACATTGAAGACAAGCACTATTTCGGCATCAACTGGGAGCGCGATACACCGCTGCCGACCGTTGCCGATTTACGAAACGTGGTCGAGGGCGATCCGTCTCCCGACGGTCACGGCACGCTTTCGATCAAGCGCGGCATCGAAGTCGGCCATGTGTTCCAGCTCGGCAAGAAATATTCCGAAGCCATGAACGCCAGCGTCCTGGGTGATAACGGAAAGACCAGCCACCCCTGGATGGGCTGCTACGGCATTGGCGTCACCCGCGTGGTGGCCGCCGCCATCGAGCAGAACCACGACGCCGCCGGGATTATCTGGCCCAATGCCCTGGCGCCTTTCCACGTCGCCCTGGTGCCGATGAACGCGCACAAATCCCAGCGCGTGCGCGAAGAGTCCGAGCGGCTTTACCAGGCGTTGAGCGCTGCCGGCCTGGATGTACTGCTCGATGACCGCGACATCCGCCCCGGGGTCAAATTTGCCGATCTCGAACTGATGGGCGTGCCGCACCGCCTGGTGATCGGCGACCGCAGCCTGGATAACGGCGAGCTGGAATACAAGGGCCGCCGGGACAGCGATGCAACGATGGTGCCCGCCGAGCAGATTATCGATTTTCTGCGCGAAAAAGCCGGTCTTGCGCCCAGCGCCCAGTAACTTGCATTTCGGCCGCGCCAACGCCATGGCGCGGCCGCTACTGGCGGCCAGCCTGGTGGTTGGCTGGGCGATGATCAGCCCGGTCGCGCAGGCGGAATCTTTGCCTGCATCGCTTCGCCCGACCCTGGCCGACACCCACCAGCAACAAACGCCTCAACAACAGTGGCTGATGCGCCAATGGCGCGACCGCATGGACGCGCCACTGTCGGACTTTATCCCCGCGCCAACCCAACGCCGCGAGCTGTTAACCACTATCTATCAGGAAGCTCGCCTGGCCGGGCTACCGCCTGCGTTAGTGCTGGCCTTGATCCATGTGGAAAGCGCCTTCGATGCCGATGCCGTGTCGTCGGCTGGGGCCGTGGGGCTCATGCAGATCATGCCGTTCTGGGTCGAGGAGTTGGGTTTGCCGGTGGATGACCTGCGCCGCCCGACGCGCAACCTGCGCTATGGGTGTACCATCCTTGCCCACTATCTCGCCGTGGAAAATGGCGACTTCACCCGCGCTCTGGCCCGCTATAACGGTAGCCTGGGTGACACCTGGTATCCCGAGCGGGTATTGCATGCCTGGCGGGATCACTGGCAGTAAGCGAGCCGCAACGCCAGAGTGAGCCAAGCGTTAAGAAAGGCGCATGACATTCCGGGTGTAAACTCGCATGATAGGAATCAGTTCATAAGGCGAACAATAAGGGAACGTATGGCGTGTTTTAAAGCTGTGTATCGAACGCTTGCAGGCACCGCCATGCTCATGGCACTGGTCAGTGTCAGCCCGCATGGCCTGGCAAGTGATACCCGCATCAGCGTCACCGATGCCGACGGCCAACCACTGCCCAACGCCGTGGTCGAAGTATATTTTCCAGACGACGCCTCAGCCGACACCGGCGTGGAACAGGTGTCGCAGCGTGACGCGGCGTTTCACCCTGAAGTGCTGGCGATCCCGGTAATGAGCGAGGTGGAATTTCCCAACAATGACTCCACACGCCATCACGTCTACTCGTTTTCACCCGCCAAGACGTTCGACCTGAACCTTTATCTAAAGGAAACCCCGCCACCTGTCAGCTTCGATAAGCCGGGCGTGGTGGTCCTCGGGTGTAACATTCACGACCACATGCAAGCCTTTATCGTGGTCAGCGAGGCGCCCTTCTATGCCCTGACCGACAGTACGGGTCAGGTGACCCTGCCCTCACTGCCGCCGGGCGAGCATCGTGTTCGGGTCTGGCATCAACGGCTCGACGACAGCCAGCAGCGCTGGTGGGAAGGTAATATCACCGCGACCGACCACTTGTCGGTGCCCCTTGAGCTGAACGCCACGCCCCAGCCGGGCAAGCAGCCTTCCTCCCTGCAACAACGTTTCAACGAGGCCTCCTAGTGGATGGTCACAAGCTAGAGATCGGGTAACCCGTTATGCGCTTTCGTACCCGTCTGATGCTCGTGTTACTGACCGTGGTGGTGGTGTCACAACTGGCCACCGGCCTCGCATTTCTGCATGCCACCCAGCAGGATGCGTTCGACAAAGGCAACCAACGCCTCGAGGTGGGCGCCCGGGTACTCAGGCTGGTGCTCGAGAGCCGTGGCGAGCAGCTACGCGACAACGTGACGATTCTGGCGGATGACTTCGGGTTTAAAAGTGCCGTGTCATCCCAGGATAACGATACGCTTCGCTCCGTCCTTGCCAACCATGGCGACCGGGCCGATGCCGACATCGTGCTGCTCAGCGACCTGGACGGTGAGCTGCTTGCCAGCAGCCACCACCCGACGCGAACGCCGATGCCCTTTCCCGCCTTGTTTGACACCGCACGCAAGCAAGGCTCGGCGGTCGATGTCGTCATCGCCGAGGGGCAGCCCTACGAATTTGTCATGTTGCCGGTATATGCCCCCAACGTCATTGGCTGGGTGGGTATGGGTTTTTTGATCGACGATGCCGTGGTGGAAGAAATCAACGCGCTCACCGGCCTTGAAATCAGCGTGGTCAATTATGCCACCCCCCAGACGCGGACGTTTATCGCAAGCTCCCACTCCCGGGCTGAAACCGAGACGCTTACTCGCCTGGGCGGCAACGCCATGGACGGTGACTACTCGCGCACCAGCCAAATGAGCCCGGACGACCGTTACCTGACCTACTCAAGCACCCTTTATGGCGATAGCCAGAACCAGACCTTTGCGCTGATTCAGCTGTCGCGGGACGAGCTGTTGGCGGCCTACGACGATCTACAGTGGCAACTGCTGGCCATCGTCGCGCTTATCCTGTTGTTTGCGCTTGCCGTGGCCGCCTGGAGCGCCCGCAGTATCAGCCGTCCGCTGGTGGCGCTGGCCGACGCCGCCCGGCGAATCGGCCAAGGCGAGCACGTCGCGCTTCCCGAAGAGTCACCGCGCAGCGAGGCAGGCCTGCTCGCCGGCACTCTGCGTTCGATGCAGGAAGATATTGCCCAGCGGGAGGCCACCTTGCGGCATCAGTCCCGCCACGACCTGCTGACCAATCTGCCCAATCGGATGAGTGCCCTGGAGGACATCAATCAGCGCATACAAAGCACGCGTCCCTTCACCCTGCTGCGGCTGGCCATCAAGGATTTTCGCAATATCAACGACACCTTCGGCTATGAGCTGGGTGATCATGTTCTGGTGACCCTGGCGCAGCGCCTAAAGGCCCAACCGGCGCCCGTTCAGTCGGCCTATCGCCTGGCAAGCGATGAATTCCTGCTGCTGATTGACGTGCCTTACGCAACGCCCGAATGGCATCGCCGACTGCGCGAAGAGCTCTCGATGCCCATCGAGCTGGATAAATCGACGATCGGCCTGACGCTCGCCATGGGCGAAGTGAGTTACCCCGCACACGGTGAAAACGCCCAGTTGCTGTTGCGCCGCGCCGACATCGCGCTGGACCTGGCGCGCCACCACCCCCATGCCCACCAGCGATACGTCGAAGGCCAGGATGAACGCCATTTACGCCAGCTGACCTTGATACGCGACCTGCGCGACGCCGTGAACAATGACGAACTGTGGATGGCCTATCAGCCCCAAGTGGCAACGCAAACCGGGGAGGTATGTCAGTTTGAAGCGCTGATGCGCTGGCGCCACCCCTCGCTTGGTTTCGTGCCGCCAGACGAATTTATCGGGCTCGCCGAGCGCTCCGGCAATATTCGCCAGCTCAGCCAATGGATGCTCGAGCACGTCGCCGCCCAGCTCTATCAGTGGCAGCAGCAGGGCTATCGGGTCAGTGTGGCCGTCAACCTCTCGGCCAGCGACGTCAGCGACTCCCTGCTTGCCCCACAGCTGGCCGAACTGCTGGAACGCTATCATCTCGCCGCCGATCAATTCAGCCTGGAAGTCACCGAAAGCGCGGTCATGCAGGATATCGACGCTGCGGCGAGAACGCTCGATGAACTCAGTCAGCTCGGCGTGTCGATTGCGATCGACGACTATGGCACCGGCTACTCCTCGCTTGCCCAGCTCAAACGACTGCCGGTCAACGAGCTCAAGATCGACAAGTCCTTCGTGCTCAAGCTGGACACCCAGGAGGATGACCTGACGATCGTACGCTCCACCATCGAGATGGGCCATAGCCTGGGCCTGAGCATCGTCGCCGAAGGGGTCGAAAACGCCGCCAGCGCCGCCCTGCTCAACCGTCTGGGCTGCGACTATCTGCAGGGCTACTGGATTGCCAAACCCATGCCCAGCGACGCAGTCGCCCCCTGGCTGAACAGCATCGAGCCGTTCATCTTCACCCACTAAGCCTCTTTATCCACTTACCCTGCGACGACCATGAGGACTTCATCATGCGTAACTCATCCCCGCCGGCGCTGATCAGAGGCTTGGTCTTCCTGGCTGTCGCTTCAACCCTATTGTTCAGCGGCAGTGCACTTGCCGGCAGCCGGATCCTGGGCACCGGCGGCGTCAGCGCCATTGAGGGAGCCGCAGGTGGGGGCCTTTCACCCTGGGCAGTGCTGACCAGCACGGCCAGCGAGCAGGAAGTCGGCGCCACGGCCTCGGTGTCCCGCGCTTGGCTTGATGACTACCGTTTGACCGTCGAAGCTGCCAGCGCCAACCTCTATGACCGTGTCGAGGTCTCGGTGGCACGCCAAACCCTGGACCTTGAAACACTGGGCGGCGAGTTGGAACAAACGATCGTAGGCGGCAAGGTTCGCCTGTTCGGCGATGTGCTGTATCACCCCTGGGGCGTCTGGAGCGCGGGTTTCCAGCACAAGTCGGTGGCCGACGACGGCATTCCCAAGGTGCTGGGCGCCAAGGAAGGCCAGGGCAACGATGTGTACCTAAGCGCCAGCAAACTGGTGTTCAACGCCGTCGCCGGGCGCAATCTGCTGCTTAACGCCACCCTGCGTAACACGGACGCCAACCAGGGCGGCCTGCTGGGATTTGGCGGCGACAGCGGTGGTCGTCAGTGGGTCGCAGAAGGCAGCCTAGGCGTGTTCGTGACGCCCAAATGGGTGGTGGGCATGGAGTACCGCCAAAAACCCGATCTACTCGGTGCTGCCGAAGAAGACGACTGGCAAAGCCTTTACAGCGCGTATTTCTTCAACAAGCACGTATCGCTCACCGCCGCCTGGCTGTCACTTGGCGATATCGCCGGGCTTGCCTCACAGAACGGCGCCTATGCGTCGCTCCAGGCGGCCTTTTGACCGGCCAAGGAGATTCCACCATGCACGTTCACCGCTACGCCACTCCGCTGCTGCTGGCCCTCTGGCTGACGGGCTGTGCGGCCCAGGATGCCACCCAGCCATCGCTTTACACACGACTCGGCGGCATGTCGACCATCGATAACGTGGTCGAGAACATGCTGTATCGTGTGGCAGACGACCCCGAGGTCGTGGTCTTTTTTGCCAATACCAACATCGACCACTTCGCGGAAGCCTTTGCTACGCAGCTGTGCGATATCAGCGACGGCCCCTGCCAGTATGATGGGCCGCCCATGGATCGTGCCCATCAGCACATGGGCATCAATGACGCGCACTTCAACCGCGTCGTCGAATACCTCGCCGATGCCATGGAAGAGGAAGGCGTCCCCCTGGCGGAACAAAACGAACTGCTTGGCCGTCTGGCGCCGCTATACGAAGATATTATGCGACGTCAATAATTCGCCAGTTATCCCGGCCCGAGGTTTTCACCTGGTAGAGCGCCTTGTCCGCCGCTGCATAAGCGCTGGCAAACCCGGATTCCGAGGCCACGAAACAGGTGGCACCAATACTCAGCGTGACCTGTTTTTTATCCGGGTGGGCAACATGGGCGAACTGCGATTGCCTAACCTGACGATGTAGCGTTTGGCAATAGGCTTCAAGCGTCGCCGTGTTTTCGCAAGGCAGCAGGGCTGCAAACTCATCGCCCCCCAGGCGGTAAAGGGTTGCCTCATCGGTCAAGGCATCGGCGATCAGCTGTGCCAGCTGGCGCAACAGGGTGTCACCGGCCGGATGCCCCATGGCATCGTTATACTGTTTGAAGAAGTCGATATCGACCAGTACCAGCCCAAGCGACTGCGACTGTTGCTCCATGACATCCTGATGCAGTGCGCTACGATTGCCGATCCCGGTCAAGGGATCCTGCATGGCGCGCGCCATCCAGGTGAGCGTTTCCTGGGTGGCTTTCTCGGCGCGGCGCAGCTGGCGTTCATGCAGCCACCAGAACAACAGGCCGACAAAGAAGATCAACACGCTGGAATAAATAAGCACCTTATGATGCCACCCGGTTCTATCGGCAAACTCGGTGATGACTTCCCCGCGCCGGTCGAGCTGCCCCATCTCGATTTCCGTCAGGCAGTTGATGGGGTTGAACAACTCCCGGGCAAGCACGACCGGGAACGCGCTATCTCCCTCAAGGGCTGCCAGTGTTTCATCGAGTACGCCCAAGCTGGCAGCGGTGCATGCATAATGCTGATGATAGATACCCACATCGAACAGTCCGTAAGCCAGTTCAATGTCGGTGATCGCTTGCACACGGGCCTCTGGCGCTGGCACGTCCAACAGTCGCTCCTGTGCATTCTGCAAATAGTGGCGCGAGCGCGTGGCCAACTGCTGGCCGGTCAAATTTCCCGACTGGCTGAAATACGCTTGAATATCAGGAAACACCCAGCGGGCTTCGAAAATGATCAGTGTCATCAACGCCATGAAGCTCAGCAGGCTAAGGGAAAGCCATGTCACGTAGCGGCCGCCGGGCCGGTTGTTTGGTTCACGACGCTTTGCTGAGAAAAAGGATGGCCTCATGAACTACCTACGGCTTCAATACTGCGAATCATCCAGATCCAGTTGTTGAATTCGCGCAGGTTATTAACGTCCCGGTTCGCATAATCTCGCTCTACCAGGCGCACTGGCCCCCTCGAACGCAGGGTCAAAGGCTGGTCGTCTTCGATGGTGACCAGATACCAGTTGGCATCTTCCCAGCCATCCAGCGTCACCTGGTAACCATCCCACGCCGTAAAGCTCAGCGTGGTGGGAACTCGGCCAAAGTGACGGGTGAGAAAGTCCTTGAAAGGCATCCCCCGCATGGTCACGCTTTCGCCCTGGTAAGGATCGAACAGGTCAAATTGATGGTTGGACTGCTGACGCAGTTGATCGACACTGATGGCCTTGGTGTCATCGCCATCGATCAGGCGTAACGTCTCTGCCATGCTGGTGGTCGGTGTCAGCAGCACGCCGAGGCCTACCCCCAATACCCAGGAACGCCATGGGTACGAACGCATGTAACGCCTGAGAACGGTAGCCGCCATAGAGAAAACATCTCAATAGTTTACGATAGAGTAACTTTACCATTCTCAAGATTACTTTTCCTTTCAACGGCTACTAACTCAACACCATCGAGAAACCGTAACGTCGGGCAAGGAAGGTCAATCCGGACCGGTCTCCCGGGGGTGCCTTTTGGCGTTTTCCTGGGTTTCGAGACCGCTTTTCAGCTCGTGGGTCAAAGGGTCGTAATTGGGCCTTAGCTCGTCCTTGACCGTACCGCTCCACAGCCGCGCCCCCACAAAGTAGCCTGCCCGGCCAATCACATGGGCCGCCACCGGCGCGGTCATCATGATGAAGAGAATCACCCCGAAGGCCCGCGCAACCACCGCCACCTCGCCGAAGTGCAGGGCCACCGCCAGCATGATCAGGGTCGCGCCCAGGGTCGCCGCCTTGGTGGTGGCATGCATGCGCGTCAACAGATCAGGCATGCGCACCAGGCCCAGGGCGGCGAGGAACATAAAAATGGCGCCGATCAGGATCAGCGCGCCCTTGAGCAGTTCAATCATCGCGGGGCCCTCCGCGTTCCAGGAAGCGCGCGAAGCCAATGGCCGCCATGAAGGCCATCAGCGCCATGACGATCGCCACGTCCAGCAGGCTGGGCACGTCGGTGGCGATGGCCACCAAGCCGATGGTGCCGACCAGAATTGACGAGAAGAGCTCCAGGGCCACCACCCGGTCAGGCAGGCTGGGGCCCTTGAACAGACGCACAAAGGCCAGGCACAGCGCCAGGCACATGAGCGCCAGGCTCAGCAGAATGACGGTCGACACGGCTCCCCTCCTCTCAATGGCACTCTCAATAACACTCTCAATGACATTCTCAATGGAACAGCTCCAGAGCGCGGCGCTCGAGCTCGGCCAGCCCCCGGCGCAACTCGTCCTCGTCGTCGAGGAACATGGCGTGGATGTAGAGCACCCGGCGGTCGTCGGAGACGTCCAGGCTCAAGGTTCCCGGCGTCAACGATATGAGGTTGGCGACGAAGGCGATCTCAAATTCGCTGCTCGCCTTGAGCGGCATGGCGATCACACCCGGTTTCATGTACCAGGGCGGCGTGATGATGTCGAAGGCCACCTTGCAGTTGGCCACCACCAGCTCCTTGAGGAAGAAGCCGATGAACAGAATCAGCCGCGGCAGGCGCTGAGCGTGGCCGGCAAGCGCCGGCACCTGGGATTGAATCAACGCCAGCACCAGGTAGCCAAACAGCAGGCCGGCGAGCAGGTTGCGCCCGCTGAAGTCGCCGGTGAGCACCACCCAGGCGAACCCCAGCAGCAGGTTCCAGGCGGCACCGATCATGGTATCACCTCCTCACTTTCGCCCAGCACCGCCTCGATGTAGCGAGACGGATCGAGCAACTCGTTCGCCGAGGCCTCGGCCAGGGCATAGATGGGCTCGGCGTTGAGGCCGATGAACAAGGTGCACAGCGCCAGCCCCACCGCGGGCGCGGTCATCAGCCACATCTCGCGCTGGCCCACCGCCGGGTAGGGATCGACCTCGCCTTCCTCCGGGGCATCCTTCCAGAATACCTCGTTCCATATCTTGACCATCGAATACAGGGTCAGCAGGCCGACCAGCAACGCAATAAAGGTCACCCCCCAGGCTTCAGCCTCGACGCCCGCACGGATCACGATGAACTTGGCGAAGAAGCCGGACAACGGCGGCATGCCCGCCAGCGAAAGCGCCGGGATCAAGAACAGCACGGCCAGCCAGGGATGACTGCGATACAGTCCGCCCAGCTGCTTGAGCTGGTAGGTCCCGCGCAGGCGGCGCACGATGCCGCTGACAAGGAAGAGATTCGTCTTCACAATGATGTGGTGCATGATATAGAAGACCCCGCCGATGATTGCCAAAGGCGTGAACAGCGCAAGGCCCAGGATCATGTAGCCAATCTGGCTGACGATATGGAACGACAGGATACGCCGGAACTCATACTGGGCCGCTGCGCCCAACACCCCGGAAAGCATGGTCAGCCCCGCCCCCCAGAGCAAGATCTCATGGGTATAGCCGGGGCTCTGGTTGAAAATCAGCGTGAACACCCGATACAGCGCGTAGACCCCCACCTTGGTGAGCAGCCCGGCGAATAGCGCCGACACCGCTACAGGCGGCGTGTGGTAGGAAGCCGGCAACCAGAAGAACAGCGGGAAAGCCGCCGCCTTGATGCCGAAGGCCACCATGAACATCATCGCCAGGACATCGACCATGCCAGTGTCTTCAAGCGTTGCGATACGCCGGGCGATGTCGGCCATGTTGAGGGTACCGACCATGCCGTAGAGCAGGCCCACGGCCACCAGGAAGATCACCGAGGACACCAGGTTCAGGGTCACGTACTTGATCGCGCCCTCCATCTGCGCCTTCTCGCTGCCGAGGATCAGCAGCGCGAAGGACGCCACCAGCATTACCTCGAACCAGACGTAAAGGTTGAAGATGTCGCCGGTGAGGAAGGCGCCGACCACCCCGGCCAGCAGCAGATGCATCAGCGGGAAGTAACCAAATTTTTCGTGGCCTCGCCCGGTGGTGGCAAGCGAATAAAGTGCCACGGCAAAGCCGATGATCCCGGTGAGCACCACCATGATGGCACCCAGCAGGTCGGCCACCAGGCTGATACCAAAGGGTGCCTGCCAGTCGCCCATGTGCATCACCAGGATGCCCTCGCGATTCACCGTGGCCAGCAACCAGATGGCGGTGATCAGCAGGCCACCGGTACCGGCCACGGCGACGAAGCGTTGCATGCCCCGCGAACGCCAGAACATCAGCGACACCGCGCCGGCGAATAGCGGGATCAGGATGGGCAGCGCGATTTGGGGCATCACGTGTCGGTATCCTTCATCTTATCCAGGTCATCGGCGCGTACGATCTCCCAGGCGCGACGCACCAGCACCACTGCGAAGGACAGTACGCCGAAGGCGATGACGATGGCGGTAAGTACCAGGGCCTGGGGCAGCGGGTCGGCGACCACCCCCTCAGGGGCGCTCATGCCCGGGGGGACCAACGGCGGTGCGCCGCGGGTCATGCCTGCGGTGACAAAGATCAACAGGTTGGCCGCATTGGACAGCAGCATCAGGCCGATCACCAGCTTGACGATGGAGCGGCGCAGCATCATGTAGATGGCGGTGGCGAACAGGACGCCGATGGACACAGCCATCAATGGTTCCATGTGGCCTCCTCAGGGTCGGGTTGGTCTTCTTGGTCGGTCTTGATCAAAGCACTGATAGCGGTGAGCACCGAGCCCAGCACCACCAGATAGACGCCAATGTCGAAGATCAGCGGCGTCGAGGCCTTGAAGTCGATGATCGGAATGGTCCACCACTGGGCGGTAAAGAAAGGGTCACCGACCCACCAGGCAGGCAACGTCGACAGCACCCCCAGCAGCAGGCCCATACCGACCAGATCGCGCGGCGAGACCTTGAGAATGGCGTGCATGGCCCGACGCCCGAAGGCGAAGAGGTAAAGCGCGAAGGCCCCCGCCGCTACCAGGCCGGCGATGAAACCGCCGCCCGGCTCGTCGTGGCCGCGCAGCAATAAAAACACCGAAAACAGCAGCTGCAACGGCATCAACAGCCGCGCGGCGACGGTGAGGATCAGCGTGCCCGGTTTAATCATCGTATCTCTCCGGCAGGGTCGATGGCTTGGCGTCGTAGTCCTCAGCGTGGAAGCGCATCATGGCATAGACCCCCATGGCCGCGAGGGCCAATACGAACATTTCCCCCAAGGTGTCCAGTGCCCGGAAGTCGACCAGGATGACGTTGACGATGTTGTGGCCATGGCCCAGCGGCTGGCTGTTCTCGACCATGTAGTCGGAAATCCTCGGCAGCCGCTCGCCACCCAACACCGAGAGCATCAGCAGCGTGACCATGGTGCCCATCAGACAGGCGACCACCAGATCGCGCAGGCGCTCCGCCGTGGTGGAAAGCGTGGCGAAACGGGGCAGGCGAAACAGCACCAGGACCAGCAGGATCACCGTCAGTGTCTCCACCAGCAGTTGGGTGATGGCCAGGTCAGGCGCGCTGAACAGCACGAAAGTCAGGGCGATGGAGAAGCCCATGATCCCCACCGCGGCCACCGCGGCCAGGCGCGAGCGCATCACGCAGGCCGTTACCGCGCCGGCCACCATCAGACCCGCGGTGACCACCTCATGGAAATAGGCGTCCACCGAGAAAGGAAAGCTCGGCGAATGCCGGAAAAACAGCGCATGCCCTACAAGGCCCAACAGTACCAGCAGGGTCATCACAAGGTAGTTGCGGATGTAACCATTCTGCAGCACCCGCGTCTGCCCTTCGGCGACCGCCACCAGGCCACGCATCATCGCCTCATAGCCGGCCTCGGGGCCACGGGCCATGATGGGTTCCAACCTCGCCAGGACGGCGCGCACTCGATCCCAGTGGCGGAATACCAGGATGCCCAACGCCAGGCTCAAAAGCGACAGTATCAGCGGCAGATTGACCCCGTGCCACAGCGCCAGTTGCGCCGACACCTCAGCCGTGCCGATCCCCGAGGCAGTGGCCGATACCAGGCCATCCAGCAGGCCAGGCGCCAGACCGAAAACCAGCGACAGCCCGGCCAACAGCGCCGGCCCGACAAGCATGCCCAGGGGTGGGTCATGGGGCGCGCTGGGCGTCTCCCGACGCGCTCCGGCAAAGGGGCGCAGCACTACAATGGCCGCCACCGCCAGCGTCAGGAAGGCCGCTGTGAAGGCCAACAGCAGGATCACCCAGCGCCACGCCTCGGCCTCAAGCACCGACTCGAACATTAATTCCTTGCCCAGGAAGCCAAGCAACGGCGGCAGGCCCGCAAGGGAAACTGCCGCCACCGCGGCGACCACGGCGGTGCGCGGCATTAATTGGCGCAAGCCGCCCATAGCGGTGACGTCCTTGGTGCCGGTCTCGTGGTCGAGGATGCCGGCAACCATGAACAGCGCCCCCTTATAAAGTGAATGGGCGAGCAGAAAGACCACGAAGGCGGTCAGGGCATACTCTGTGCCGATGCCCAACAGCATGGTCAGGGTGCCCAGCGCCATTACCGTGGAATAGGCCAGCAACTTCTTGATATTGGTGTGCTGGATGGCCAAGAAGGCCCCGGTGGCCATGGTCAGCGCACCCACCAACGACAGGGTGATCACCCAAAGTTCGGTCCCGCCCAGCGAGGGATGCAGGCGCGCCAGCAGGTAGATGCCTGCCTTGACCATGGTCGCCGAGTGCAGATAAGCGGAGACCGGGGTGGGCGCCGCCATGGCGTTGGGCAACCAGAAATGGAAAGGAAACTGGGCCGACTTGGTGAAAGCGCCTAGCAATACGCAGACCAGCAGCGGCGCGTAGAGGGCATGTTCGCGCAGGGCGTCTCCCTGATTGTTGAGCTCAACGAGTGACCAGCTATCGCCAGCCACCCCCAGCATGGCGAAGCCAGCAAGCAGGGCCAAGCCCCCGCCCGCAGTAACGAATAATCCCTGCAACGCCGACTTTCTGGCCTCTGGGTCGGTGTGGTTGAAACCGATCAGCAGATAGGAGGTGATGCTGGTGAGCTCCCAGAAAACGAATAGCGTCACCAGGTTGTCGGCAAGCACCAGGCCCAGCATCGACATCATAAAGGCGGTGATAATCACCAGGAAACGGGCAAGATCACGATGGCCCCGCAGGTACTCACCCGCGTAGACCAACACCAGAGCGCCGATCACGGTGATCAGCATGGCAAACAGCCAAGACAGCCCGTCGATAAAGAAGGTCAGGCTAATATCGAGCCCCGGCACCCAGGCCCACTCCAGCAGCAGCGACTCGCCGGCGAGTATCTCGGGAGCCATGCCCAGCAACCAGACCGCCAGAAAGGCGGGATACGCCGCCATGACACGTGCCGTCTGGTCACCGAACCAGCGATGCAACAGCGGAGCTACCGCCGCCATCAAAAATCCCATCAATAAGGCAAGTTGCATCCGGCAGTATCTCCTGTGTCATCGCCCCAGGTTTACGGTAAAAACTGTAAACCAGTCAGCGCTGGCTTGCTAGTCAACGGATTAACGGCGCTACAACACCTTACGATCTTCCACCTTGCTGTGTTCCGTACCTGGGGGCAATGGGTGGCCCTTGGCTAATTCGGCTCGCGTCGCCTCGCGAATAGTCAGCACCCTTACCTGGTAGCGCAGGGTATGCCCCGCCAGGGGATGGTTGGTATCCACCGTGACTTGGTCTGCGTCGATATCGAGCACAGTGACGATCTGCGGACCGGCTTCGCCCTCGGTCTGAAAACGGCTGCCGACGCTGAGGTCTGCATTGCCAAAGGAGGCGCGCGTCACCGTTTGCACCAGCGCATCGTTATACAGCCCATAGGCCTCGGCAGGGGCGAGGGTCACGCTAAGCTCGGCGCCCTCCGCCTGGCCTTCGAGGGCGTTTTCCAGCCCCGGCAGGATATTATCGTGACCGTGCAGATACTCGAGCGGTTTATCCCGTGACCGGGAGTCATCGAGCACCTGCTCGCCGCCGTCGCTCAACACGTCTTTCAAGACATAGTGCAGAGTCACCACGTGATGCGCTGAAATCGACATACAAAACTCCTCTCCGGTAAGCTGTCGCCTGTGTGTCCAAGCGTGGGCATAGCTTATCATTAGGCCATTGTCACCGTCTTACCCAGGAGTCACCCTGAATGCCCATCCCCACTCCCCAGCGCAGCTGGCGCGCTGCCCTGGCGATTTATCTGCGCGCACCGGTCATTACCATGCTGTTTTTAGGGTTTTCTGCCGGGCTGCCCTTTTTGCTGGTGTTCTCGACGCTCTCCGCCTGGCTGCGTAGCGACGGCGTGGAGGTCGCGGCGATCGGCTTTTTCGCCTGGATCGGCATGCTCTACTCGATCAAGTTCTTCTGGGCCCCGGTGGTCGATCGCCTGGCGCTGCCGGTGCTCACCCGCCACTTCGGCCAACGCCGCGGCTGGATGCTGCTCGCCCAGGCGATGATCGCCGGCGGGCTCGTCGGCCTCGCCGGGCTCGACCCGGTAGGTAATCTTGGCTGGGTCGCGGCCTTTGCATTGGTGGTGGCCTTCGGTTCCGCCACCCAGGACATCGCCATCGATGCCTTTCGTATCGAATCCGCCGAGGACGACGTACAGGCGGCCATGGCGTCTACCTACATCATTGGCTATCGCGGCGGGTTGATTGCCGCCGGGGCGCTGGCGCTGTATGTCGCCTCAGCCGTGTCGTGGCAGGTGGCTTACCTCACCATGGCGGCGCTGGTTGGGGTTGGCGTGATCACGGTACTGATACGTCCAGAACCCAAACGCACCTCGTTAGCCGTGCAGTTAATTCATGAGCCCAAAGTCCGTGCCTTTATCCGCGCCAGCCGGGGCCAGCCCAAACTGTTGCGCCGTATCGGGGCCTGGGTGATAGGCGCCATTGTCTGCCCGTTCACCGACTTCTTCACTCGCTACGGGGTCAAGGCGCTGTGGCTGCTGGTGTTTATCGGGGTGTTTCGCATCAGCGATCTAGCCATGGCCTCAATGGCCAACCCGCTGTATATCGATCTGGGGTTCTCGCTGGAAACCATCGCTAACGTGACCAATGTGTTCGGTATTGTGATGAGTATTGCGGGGGGAATTCTCGGCGGGCTGCTGGTGGCACGCTACGGCATTGGGCCGCTGCTGATTTTCGGCGCGGGCATCGTGATGGTCACTAACCTGCTGTTTGCGGCCCTGGCGCTGATCGGCAATCAGTTGCCCATGCTGGTGCTGACGATTACCGGCGACAACCTGGCGAACGGCCTGGCCAGCGCGGTGTTTATCGCCTTTCTCTCCAGCCTGACGTCGCGCGCCTACACTGCGACCCAGTACGCGCTGTTTTCATCCTTGATGACGCTACCCGGCAAGTTCCTGAGCGGCTTTGGCGGGCTGGTCGTCACCGGTCAGGGCTACGCCAGCTTTTTCGTGCTGGCCGCCCTGCTCGGCCTGCCGGCCATTGCCCTGGCGATCTGGATCAACCGCGACCGCCAGCTGGTGCCCGCTCCAAGACTGGCGAGCACTGAGCCTTAACGACTCGCGGGGCGATGGGCGTCGAGCCAGTCCAGCGCCCCCTGCGTCGTCCGCCATTGATCGCGCATCAGCGTGCGATACTGCCAGGCCTCGGCCCGGGAACCGGGGTCTACCTGGCCGTCGGCGTGGGGCATCACCGGCCGTGGGTTTTCGGCGCAGATCATGTCCAGGGTGTGGCGGTTATGGGCCATGACTTCCTTGAGCGAACGTTCAGCCGCCTCGCGGTGGCCCAGCCGGTAAAGTGCCAGCGTGCGCCCCATGAGCAGGCCCAGTTCCAGAGAGCCGTCGTCGCGGGCGTGCTCGGTAAGCGCCAGCGCTTCTTCATTGCGGTCGTCGCGCAGCAGCTGATCGAGCACCAGTTCCTTGAGGCCGAGACTATCCTCCTGGTCGATCGCCAGCAGTTCCTCGGCCAGCTCGCGGGAGTGCTGACGCGCGCCCCGCTCCATACCCACCACCAGCGCAAGCCCAATGCGCAGCAATATGGCATTGTCGGCATCGTCCCAGCGCAGGCTACCGTCGCCTGCGGCCCGCGCCTGGGAAAGCCAGCGGGAGAGTCGCTGTGCCAACGGTGCCAGCAGGCTTGGGGCCATCCACGGCAGGCTGCCGAACCGGCTGGTCAAGGCCAGGGTCAGGTCCTGCACGACCTGCGGCGCATCCAACCATTCGGGGTGGGCACACAGTGCCGACATCCACTCTACGGCGTTGCCCCAGGGGTCACCGCGAAAGCCCAGCGCCACGTCGTCATCGACCATCACCTGAAACTGCTCATGCCAGGCGGCAAACAGCGTCGCCTCGCGGGCGCTGGTGCGGTACGCCAGGTGTCCGGACTCGGGGTCTTGCTGGATGTCGATCTTGGGTGCAGTCGGCAAGGCGGCAAGCAGCGCCTGCAGCGAAATCAGCGGCGTTGCCAGGTCCTCTTCGGCGCTGAGCAGCTGATCCGCGAGGGTGGCGCCGGGGTTTTCCGCCAGCGCCGCGAGGAAGTCGAGCTGCTCTTCGTCCAGATCGCCCTGGCGAACCAGGCGGCGATACCAGAAGTTGGCGCGCTCCTTGGCCTCGCGCTCGTGGCCTTCGTGAAGCAGCAACATGGCTTCGATATAGGCAAGCGTGGGCGAGTCCGGCAGCGCCTGCTGCGCCTTGACGAAGGCCGCCCGGGCGCTGTCCAGGTCGTCGTTGTCCAGGTGTGTCAGGCACAGCCGCTCCAGCGCCACGCCCCGGAGGAACAGCGGGCCGCGTTCGAGCACTTCATCCAGCAGGTCGGCGCGCTTGCGGTTAAAGCCGCGCTCCTGATAGATATCCAGCAGAATTTCAAAGGCGGGTTCGGCCTGTTCGGGCAGCCGCGACCAGTCGCTGCCGTCGAACAGCGATTCAAGAATCTGCATGGCGCGGCCGCTCTGGCCACTTTCGGCGGCAATCAGCCCGGCCTCGAGGAGTGCCTGGGGCAGCGCGCGCTGGCTCTCCAGCGCGGCTTTCAACGTCGTGCCTTTCCATTCGCGCAGCGAGAGCATCCACATCATCTGCTCGGGAATGTCCGTGGGAAACTCGACCTGCGAGCAGCACTGCTTGAATTTGCGACCGGAATCACACCAGCAGGGCTCGTTGCGGCCCGGCGTGGCCAGGGGTTCGCAGGCGAAGTCCAGCCGCTCCAGCGGGGTTTGCGACCACAGAATGGGCGCTAGCGCCTGGGCGGTGGCCAGGTCGTCGTTGAAATAACTCGCCCCTTCGGCACGCACCCAGGTCATGAAATCCGGATAATGTTCTTGTTGCCTGATTGCCGAGAGTGCCCCGGAGGCAAATCCCAGCAGCTGATCGACCCATACCGCCAGCATTGCCGTCTCCACTGTATTAAAGACCGTATTCAAAAGCGCCATAGTTTAGCATGACCGACAGGGGGCACACAGAGAGGATTGGCGTCATCGTCACGGGCTGCTAGGGTGCAGCCATTCATCACACCACGCAGCGTTTTAACCACTCAGAGCGATGCTATGAACGAACTGACCCTTACTGCCTGCCAAGGCCACGCCATTGCGCCCCATCTGGACGCGCTTGCGCGGCTTCGTATTCGGGTATTCCGGGATTTTCCCTACCTCTACAACGGCGATCTGAGCTACGAAGCAGACTATCTAGGCCGCTACGCGGAAAACCCCGCAAGCCTGTTCGTGCTGGCCTTCGACGGTGACGCACTGGTAGGCGCGGCCACCGGGCAGCCGCTGAGGGACGAAGTCGACGAATTTCGCGGCCCCTTTGAGGCCAACAGCATCGACCCCGAGCGGGTGTTCTACTACGGCGAATCGGTACTGCTGAGCGACTACCGTGGCCGGGGCATTGGCAAGCGGTTCATGGCCGAGCGGGAAGCGCATGCCAGATACCAGGGATTCGAGATCGCCGCCTTCTGCGCCGTGGAGCGTCCCAGCGGCCATCCAGCGGAACCAGCGGACTATCGCCCGCTGCACGGTTTCTGGCATGCCCAGGGCTACCAGCGCCACGGCGAGCTGACCACTACCTTCGCCTGGAAAGACATCGGTGAGGCGCAGGAAACCCACAAGACGATGGTGTTCTGGCTAAAGAGCCTTGGCTAACCTCTACCTGCCCACTCCAGCAGCGGCTGGGTGCGCGTATGCATGTCCAGCCGTGCCTTGAGGCGCACCAGGTTCCAGTAGTGACCGTTCAACGCGCGCGAGAGCAGCAACGTCTCGGCGGGCGGCTGGAGGCGATCCATCGCCGCCCATACCTTGGGAGTCAATTCACGCAGTCGGCGGTGAACGCGGACGTCGCTGAAGTCCTGCTCGCCGGGGGCAAATAGCGGGGCGACGCACTCGGCGGATTCGCGGTAAAGCGCCAGGGGCGCGCCCTGCCCCTGGCGGCCCCCCATCTGAACCAGCGCCTCGTCCATGGCCATGGGGTCGTGGGCCAGCGTGGCCTCCAGCAGCTCCATCATCGCTTTAAGACGCGCCTCCGGCACCGGAATCACCGCGCCAAAGTCATAAATCACCAGCCGGCCCTGCTCATCGGCGGCAAAGTTCCCCGCGTGGGGGTCGGCGTGGAGCTCGCCGTAGGTAAACAGCTCCTCGGTGATCCAATCCGCCAGCGCCACAGCGACTTTCTGGCGGGTGTCGTCGTCGGCGCTTTCCAGATCGCGCAGCGGCGTGCCGCCCACAAAGCGCATCGCCAGCACATGCTCGCCGGAAAGCTCGAACAGTGGCTCTGGGATCACCAGGCGGCTATCGGCCTGGTAGCGTTCGCGATAGCGGGCCATGGCGTCGGCCTCGGCGCGGTAATCAAGCTCGTCGCGCAGCCCCGCCGCCAGCTCTTCAAACAGCGCGTCCAGTCGCGCCTGGGGCACTTTGAACCAGCGGCCCAGCCCCATGATGCGCCTCACCTGTTTGAGGTCGCTTTCCAGCACGTCGGCAAGCCCCGGGTACTGCACCTTGAGCACCACCGTCTCGCCCTCAAGGGTCACCGCCTTGTGCACCTGGCCCATGGAAGCGCTGGCAAAGGGCCGCTCTTCGATCTCGCGAAAGTGCGAATCCAGGTCACCGTACTGCAGTACCAGCGCCTCGCGGATGCGTGGCCAGGGCATGGGCTCCGCCTGGCGTTGAAGGCGCGACAGCTCCTCGGCAAGGTCCGGCGGCAAGAGGTCATCCCACTGGGACATGATCTGCGCCAGCTTCATGGCCGGGCCCTTGAGCTCGGAAAGCCCCTCAAACAGCGCTTCGCCGAGTGCCCGCCAGTCCGCCTTGCCACCCAGGCGCGTCTTGAGCAGCGCACCGCCGGTGCGCGCCCCCAATCCCATTAAACGTCGTGTTCTACCGCGATCTCGCATGGCAGCTGCCTCGTTGACCATCTGCCCCACAGCTTACGCAATCATTCATATTTATACAAAAGCTATACGCATAAAGGTTGTGTATCATTTCATTGACAGCCTTGCAGGATGCTCAAGGCTGCCTGCGGTCTGGTACCATAACGATCACGTTCAACCACTCAGGCCCAGCCCGCATGCGCTTGATTATCGCCGAAAAACCCAGCCTGGCCCGGGCCATTGCCGACGCGCTGCCCAGCAGCGCCCAGCGCCAGGACGGCGCGATTACCTGCGGCGATACCACGGTGACCTGGTGCCTGGGTCACCTGCTGGAACAGGCCGCGCCGGAAGCCTACGACCCCGCCGACAAACAGTGGCGGCTCGACCGGCTGCCGATTGTGCCTTCTACCTGGCAGCTTGCGCCGCGCCCCAAGGCCCGCGGGCAGTTGGCGGTGATTCGCAAGCTGATCAAGCAGGCCAAGGAAGTGGTTCACGCCGGCGACCCGGACCGTGAAGGCCAACTGTTGGTCCAGGAAGTGATCGAGCACATGAAGTATCGCGGCCCGGTGCAGCGGCTGCTGATCAGCGACCTGAACCGCCCGGCGGTGAGTCGAGCTCTTGCCGCCCTGCGCCCCAACGCCGACTTCCAGCCGCTTTACCAGGCGGCCCAGGCCCGCGCCCGGGCCGACTGGCTGTACGGCATCAACCTGACCCGCGCCTGGACCCTTACCGGCCGCCAGGCGGGCCATGACGGCGTGCTTTCCGTGGGCCGCGTGCAGACGCCGGTGCTCGGGCTGATCGTGCGCCGCGATAACGCCATTCGTGATTTCGTGCCCCATCCGTTCTACCCGCTATGGGTCGATCTCAAGGTGGCTCAGGGTCAGCTGCGCGCCTGGTGGGCGCCTAAAGCGCATCAGCCGCTGGATGACCAGGGGCGACTGATCGACCGCGCCCCCGCCGATGCGCTGGCAGCGCAGCTGCCCGGTGCAACTGGAGAGCTTTCCCAACTGGAGCAACAGGAGAAACGCCAAGCACCACCGCTGCCCTACTCGCTTTCCGCCCTGCAGGTCGACGCCGCTCGCCGCCACGGGCTTTCCGCGCAGATGGTGCTGGATGTTTGCCAGCGGCTATACGAGCAGCACAAGCTGATTACCTACCCGCGCTCCGACTGCCGGTACCTGCCCGAGGAACACCTCCCGCTTGCCCAGCGCAGCTTGACCGGCGCCTGCCAGAACGACGATACCCTGCGCCAGTGGCTCAACGGTGCCGACTTTTCCCTGCGCTCCAAGGCGTGGAACGACAAGCAGGTAGGCGCGCACCACGCCATTGCCCCCACCGGCAAACCGGCGGACTTGAGCCAGCTCTCCGCCACCGAGGGCCATGTATTCCGGCTGATCGTGCGCAACGTGATGGCCCAGTTCTACCGCCCGCTGCGTACTTTTGAAGTGAAGGCAGAATTTACCCTGCTCAATGAAGCCTTCCGCGCCCGCGGCCAGAGCATTCTCGACCCCGGTTGGAAACCGCTGTTCACCACCCGGGAAGAGACGCCACCCCTGCCGCCGCTGACCCAGGGCGAAGCCTGCCAGGCGCTAGGGGCAGGCGTCGAGGAGAAAGAAACCCGCCCGCCGGAGCCCTTCACCGATGCCAGCCTGATCAAGGCGATGATGAACATCGGCCGCTATGTGGATGATCCAGAAGTGCGCCGCACGCTACGCGACACCGATGGCCTGGGCACCGAGGCGACCCGCGCGGGCATCATCGAAACCCTGGTACAGCGAGGCTACCTGGTCCGCAAGCAGAAAGCTCTGCGCGCCACCAAACTGGGCAGCGCGCTCATCGCCGCCCTGCCCAGCGCCGTAAGCACGCCGGAACGGACTGCCCTCTGGGAGCAGCGCCTACGCGCCATCGCCGAGCAGCAGGACGACGCCAACGCGTTTCAGCATGCACTGCTGGAGGATTTACGCGGCCTGCTCACCCATAGCGATGCGGGCAAGCTGAGACGCAGTTTGCATACCGCACAGGGAGAAACGGGTGGTGTCGCCAAGCGTAAAAGCGCTAAGCCCAAACGTGCCCGCTATGCAAAGCGCAAACCCAAGCTTGAATAGGCCTAGAACTTGATTCACTTTTCTTATTCAGACAAACTGTTTCCATATATCAATAAGTGGTGACAATTTGTCTGCTAGCGATGCTTGCCAATCCTTCCGGGGGTATGTCCAAGCCGTATTCCGCCAACACGGCGGTCAACTGCGTATTAGCCAAGCTCTGGCGCAGGGAATCAGCCGGTACCAGTTCTATCGGCTACGCGATGAAGGGCTGATCGAACCCGTCAGTCGCGGCCTTTACCGGCTGGCTGATCTACCGCCTATTGAAAATCCGGATCTGGTAGCTGCCGCTACCCGTTTCCCCCATGCCGTGCTGTGTCTGATTTCCGCGCTCGACTGGCACGGTATTACCACGCAAATCCCCCATGCGGTTCACCTGGCGGTGGAGCGGAATACTCGTCTGCCCGTTCTGGATTACCCTCCTGTGTACGGCTATCGGTTCTCCGAGAAAGCCTTCAGCGATGGTATAGAACAGGTGGTTGTGGATGGGATTTCGCTGCAGGTCTACAACCCCGAGAAAACGCTGGCTGACTGCTTCAAGTTTCGTAATCGCATCGGCATGGATGTGGTACTGGAAGCCTTGGAGCTTTACCGCGTCCGTAAAACCTTTCGGCCTGGAAAGCTAATGGAATACGCCAAAGTTTGTCGCGTCGCCAAGGTCATGGCGCCTTATGTGGAAGCCAAACTCTGAAAGAAGCCCACACAGAGTGAAAGGAGATCATCGTGGCTAAAAACATCGCTGCTTCTGCACGCCAGCAACTATTGAATAAATCTCGAGAAGAGAAAAGGCCCTTTCAAGAATTGCTGCAATATTACGCCATGGAACGGTTTCTATATCGACTTAGCCAATCGGCGCATAACCGCTGCTTTACTCTTAAAGGGGCCCTATTGCTTTGGGCGATGCAAGGGCCAGATATTCGCCCCACACGGGATATCGACATGCTTGGCCAAACAAGCAACAACCCCAAACGTCCCGATATAGCTGAAGCACACCTGACACCGTTACACCAACGGGTGCCTTGGCCCTTCAGGCATCGGGCGTGTCGTCAGTGTCCTCGCCGCGCTCCACTCTTTTCCTGCTGATGGAACGCGAGAAGAAAGGCACCACGTAAAGCACCAGCCAGGCCAGCAGCGTACATAACACGGCCGTCTGCTCGCGCCCCAGGCCCACGGCGATGCCGATGGCGGCGGTAAACCAAATGCCCGCCGCCGTGGTCAGCCCTGATGTGCCTTGTTCATCTTTACGGGTGATGATGGTGCCGGCGCAAAGAAAACCAATGCCGGAAATGACACCCTGAATGACGCGGCTCATCTCTGAATCGGAAATACCCGCCTGCGCGGGAATCAAGATAAACAGCGCAGCCCCCATGCATACCAGCATATGGGTACGTATGCCCGCTGGCTTACCCATCTGTTCGCGCTCCAGGCCCAGCAGTCCCCCCAATAGGGCTGCCATCAACAGCCGAAGCACCACCACGACAAATTCACTTAAATCGTTAAAATCCGAAAACTCGGAGACAACGGTATTGCCAATCACTTCCATTGTGTTGTTCCTGTTACTGCGCTAGCCAAAGGGGCTTACTGGCAGGGATAGACGGGCGCCCTTTCTCAGTCTAAGGCCACCACTTTGACATCATCGGCTTGACGGTAAGGCCGTGGATGATGATCGAGAGCACGATCACCACCAGCGTAATGTGAATGAATTCCACCGCCAGCGCTTCCGGCAGTCCAAAGACAATCGCGAACATCAGGTAATAGATCGACCCGATACCGCGCACGCCGAACCAGCCCACCAGCATTTGCAGACGCATCGGCGCACCCGAGCCAAGCAGGCCAAGAAAGACACTGACGGGACGCACCACGATAAATAGAAAGAGCGCCAGCCCCACAGCTCTGAAACTCCACGAATCAAGAAACAGCATGCCACCCAGCAGTATGACAAGCACCAACTCGGACAGCCGCTCGAGGGATTCCTTGAACACCAGCGAGCCTTCTGCCACTTGCGTACCGTGTTGGGACGTTGCCTCCTCGTCGAGGACCGCCACGGCAGGCTCGGGCGGTGCGTCTGTGGCGGGTGTATGAGCATTTGCCAGCTTGCGCTCCGCCTGACGCAGCGAGATAGCCGCTGCAAACACCGCCAGAAAGCCCCAGGCATCCAGCAGCAGGCAGATGCCGTAGACCACGCCGATCAGTCCCAGGCCTAGGAAGTCATCCAGTAAAGGCCCCTCGCTGACCAGGAAACGTTGTTTCCACACCAGTTGGGCCAATAGGCGCGCCATGATCACGCCAACCACCAGCGCTACCAACGTGGACCAGAGTACATCCTTTAGCAGCCAGCCCTGGAGCATGTCCAAGCTGACCGGCGCGCTGAGCATGACAAGCCCAAGCATCACAAACGGAAAGGCACTGCCGTCATTCATGCCCGCTTCACTGGTCAACGTGAACCGCAGCGGGTCTTTATCGCCCATGTGGCGAACCTGTACGTCGGTAGCCAGTACCGGATCGGTAGGCGCCAGTATAGCGCCGAGCACCACCGCCGCTCCCAGCGGTAAGGCCAATATGTAGTAGCCGAAGGCGGCAGTCAGGGCGACGCTGATCGACATGGAGACAAACGCCAGCCGCACCGGCACACGCCATTCGCGCCACCTGAAAGGCAAAGGCATCTTCATACCCGCGATAAACAACGACACCAGCACGGCAATTTCAGCGAGCACTTCCAGCAGATGCGCCTGTTTGAGCGGATTAAAATGAAAGGCGCCCAGCACCGACGGCCCCAGGGTGATCCCAATGGCCAGATAGACAATCGACGGCGTCAGCCGCATACGTTGCAGAAAAGGGGAACGCAATCCCATCATGATCAACAGGATTCCGATCAATACAAACCAGGCGGCGGTGGTCAAGGGTATGCATCCGAAAGGGACAGACTGGCAGTGTGAGGCATAGGGGCCGCCCGGTCACGAACACAATGCAAACCTTCCCACAGCGAGAAAATGCCAGGCGACCAGCTAGCGTCAAGCTCGCGTGGCCAAAAATTGCCCATTTCCGACAGGGACGGTGCAGGTAGTGGCATCCGCATCTCCCGATACCAGCGCCATGAAGGGCCCCATCTCGTCAGCGTGGGAAGTAGCGTTATCAACCACGAGAAGACCTCCCTTTCTCAGTACACGCTTGATGGTCGGCCACCAGCGTTCATACTCCGAGCGTTTGGAATCCAGGAAAATCAAATCAGCATTGGCATCTAACATGCTTTCAAGCAGGCCGCCCGCCTCCCCGCGAAGTTGGGTGATAGCATCAGAAAGCCCTGAACGCTCAAAATTTTTGGCCGCCAGTTCAAGCTTGAACTCGGATTGTTCAATCGTCGTGACGTGCCCGCCTACCTTTTGCGCCGCTTGCGCCAGCCACAAAGTGGAATACCCGTTGGAGGTGCCAATCTCCAGCACACGTTGCGCATTGGTTGCCTGTATTAGCACCGCAAGAAACTCTCCGGTATCACGGCTGATATTCAGCATTCGTCGTGGGCGGTCGGCGATGGCGGCATCGTTTTCCTGACCAAATTGCTCTAATTCGACTAACAGCGCTTGTAATGACTCGTTCAAACCCACCTCTCTTTCACCCAGTTCTTGGCAAATAGCCAAGGGTATTACCAGGTCTCTTCAGCGCCCGGCGGCCCCACATCAATCTGCATATCAGGGGCAATATCCACCACGCCTTTAACCCGTTTCAGCCGCTCAGCCGTGACCTCATCTGCCGACCCGGTAATACATCCGATCTCTTCGAGGATCTCCTTAACGGTCAACCCCTCTTCACTAAGGCGTGTGGCGATGTCATTGATCGATTGATCGTTAGAAATTGTAATTATCCATAGCGCTATCTTCGGCATCGACCATCCTCTCTTAGGGCGCTTGTACCAATCCGGCACCAATGCGGGATTCACGCGATGGCAGCGCTTGCACCGACGCCACCAACTGTTGCCACAGCTTCAACCCGCGCAGTGACGCGTCAGACTGCGCCCAGAGAGCTGCGCAACCTGCCACGTGAGGGGCTGCCATACTGGTGCCACTAATCGTTTTATGGCGACTCGGCCGTGGCCAGGAAGAAAAAACATCCCGCCCCGGCGCGGCAATCTCGATTTTGCCATGATTGGAAAAACGGGAAGGCGTCAGGTTCTCATCGAGTGACGCCACGGACATAACGGTAGGCGAGTTGGCGGGCGCACCAGTGCGTGCAGAGGCATTGCCCGCGGCGGCGATAATCAGGCAGCCATTACGCAGCGCCGCCTCGCCAGCATGGGTGTAGGCGGCCTGCACCGGGCTCTGGCTGCCCAGCGACATCGAGATCACTTCGCAGCGCTTGGCAATCGCCCAGTTCAAGCCTGCAAGTACGCCCGCCCCTGTGCTGCTGCCGGAGTTGGTCAATACCTTGCCAACGAATACCTGCGCCTCATACGCAATGCCATAACGCTGGGTGTTTCCATCGGGCACCTTTGGGCCGCAGGCGGTGCCGATACAGTGCGTTCCGTGCCCATTGATATCCTGAACCGGCTCCCCAACGAATGAGCGCGTAACGAACTCCCGGTCAGCGAAATCCGGGTGGCCAAGATCCATTCCGGTATCAAGCACAGCCACCTTAATACCTGCGCCAGAAAAGCTACTTTGCGCCACCTTGCACTGGGCCAACCCCCAGGTCACTTCCATCTCTTCTGCTACACGCGCCTCGTCGCTTTCATCATGACCAAGATCAACACCGAGATCGCGAGCGATGACACTCGCTGCCCGCAGAAAGCCCCGCAGGTACTCGGCGTGTTTAGCATCAGCGCTGTCTGAAAACGCAAAATATTCCGGCTCGATAATTTCTATCGGGCCTTCCGCGGAGATCTCATCAAAAACACTCATGCCATGCTGCTGTAGGGCATCACCACCAACGAGCGCGACACCAAGCTCCGGGAATACCATCGCCTCGGCATCCCCGGCGTCTTCCAGGCTGACCGCCTGATCGGCAAAGTCACGGGCATCGGCCACCCGAAAGTTTTGTGCCTTCAGCGCTCTGACGCCCTCTTCCACTCGCCCCTCACGGTAGCTGATCAGGAAGCGCCCCGTTTCAAGGCAGTTGCCGCCACGCTCCATTGCTGCCAGCAAGAGTTTTTCGGTGCCGCAGGAAACCGAGTTGAGTGATTCACTCGCACCCGAAGATTCGCCGCTGCCGCTACCTTTCGGTTTTTTAGCCATCGTCGACCTCCTTTTCATTTGGCTTTAAAACGTTGCTGTTCAGGCGCTTAGCCATAAAAACTTCACATAGCTATACAGACACCCGGTCATTTCAGCTTAACGCAGCTAATGAACTTCGCCAGATGAGTGTCTGGCCATGCAGGCGTTAAGCTAAATGCAAAGCAATACTGGCCGCCAAGCCAGCTAAAGGTAGGCAACGGGGTACGGCGACTATTGAGATACGGGTTCAATACGCTCTTCATCGCGCAGCGTGAGCACTTCGAAGCCAGAGGATGTGACCGCAACCGTATGCTCCCACTGAGCAGACAATTTCTTGTCACTGGTCACCACCGTCCATCCATCCTTCTTGGTTTTAATCTTGGCCTTTCCCTGGTTAATCATGGGTTCGATGGTAAACACGGCGGCCTCAAGTTCCAAGTGCAACACTATTGAAGCGTGCTCGGGCCGGCGACGG
>OFET01000075.1_pt1 | contig 166790 bp, 162 predicted proteins | sample 1521211 | NCBI WGS metagenome assembly OFET01 (sample SAMN03766358, study PRJEB24113) | microbial mat metagenome | isolation source: enrichment culture HLUCC-A from microbial mat sample contains cyanobacterium... | reverse complement strand
CAGCAGACAGCAAATCCGAGCTTGCGTCATTGTCCAGTTTTCGGGGGGCACCTCAGGGATCCCGCGGTCATTGAAGGCTTCGGCGGCGTTTTCCGCGTGGGCGACCGTCGAGCAGAAGACCACGGTCTGCCGGTCACCGGCCTTCTCGCGCCAGTGCCGGATGACCTCGGCCGTGATCGGTGCGCGGTTCATGATCTACGCAACCGCGCCCATGTCGTAGTCGGACGCGGTCTTACGCACGGCGCGTAGCTTCTCCTGCACGCCCACATCGATCACGAAGGTGCGCGGCGGCACGAGGTGACCAGACGCGATCAGTTCGGCCAGCGTGACCTGGTCGCCGACATTGTCGAAGACCTCGCGCAGGCCCTTCCGGTCACCGCGGTTGGGCGTCGCCGTGACGCCGAAGATGCGCGCGTCCGGATTGGCGTCGCGCACGCGGTCGATGATCCGACGATAGCTGTCGGCCACCGTGTGATGCGCTTCGTCGATCACCAGCAGATCGAGCGTGGGCATCGCGTTCAGGCTGGCCGAGCGCGACAGCGTCGGCGCCATGGCGAAGGTGACCTGGCCGGCCCACGACTTGGAGCCGGCATCCACCACGGAGGTGGTTACCTCCGGATTGACCCGGCCGAACTTCGCGCGGTTCTGGCCGGTCAGCTCGTCACGATGGGCGAGAACGCAGGCCTTGGCCGCCGTCTCCTCCACCAGCTTCCCGGTGACCGCGGACAGCATGATGGTCTTGCCCGCGCCCGTGGGCGCGACGCCGAGCGTATTGCCGTGCTTCGAGAGCGCAGCGAGGCTGCGCTCCACGAAGACTTTCTGACGGGGACGCAGCCGCATCGGACGCCCCTCACTGCGCCCAGGCCGGACGACCGGGGGCCGCCGGAGCGGTGGGCTGCGATGCCGCCGCCGGTTGCGGCGCAGGCTGTGCTGGCGGTTGATAACCTTGGCCGGCCGTGCCCATGACCTGCGCATAATCGCGATGGTCGGGCGTCACCGCCGCGCGGATCTCGTTCTTGTCCTCGCCCATCGCATCGGTGCCGATGTCGATGCGGGCCACGAACTCGAGCCCGTCGAGATCGGCGAAGCCGTTGATCCGACGTGCGGCCTGCGCTTCGGGCGAGGTGTCCTTGTCGGAGATCCCGCGCGCCGAGTTCAGCATGCCGCGGACGAGGCTGCGGCCCATGTTGGCCCAGTCCGGCCCCTTGGGACTGTGCAGCCCGATCAGCGTGAAGATCTTGCGCCGGGCATGGGGACCCTCGAGCACGGTGAACTCGCCGTTGAGATAGACCGCGCCGGTCGATCCGCGGGTGGCATAGCCCCCGGTCCAGCCCTGCGAGGGATCGTCGAAACCGCCGGGGCGGATGGTCAGGCGCACCTTGGCCAGCGTGCCCTTGGAGATGAGGTTGGTGTTGGACTGCGCGTCGTTGAAATCGTTCCAGAGACCGGTCATGGCGTGGGGTCCTTTCAGTTGGTGGGATCGGATTGAGGGGTCGCGGCGGGCGCCGGGACGCGCGGCGCGTCCGTCACGAGCGGGCGCGCATCGATCGGCAGGGGCTGGCGGATCTTCTCGATGAGCCGGCCGAGATGCGGCGGCTCCAGCAGGTCGAGGCGTCCGGAACGGTCCTTGGCCGGATAGCCCCAGCTGTTCTGCGTGTGGCAGACGAACACCCGCTGCGGCACGCCCTTGTCGTCGGGCAGCGAGGTGAGCGTCAGCACCTCATCGACGATGCCGGGCAGCTCCAGCCCGGTCTTCGATCCGTCGATCTGCGGGACGAAGATCTTGCGATTGAAGTCGTCGAACTTCTCGTCGAGGATCCCGACGAAGATCACGTTCTTCGCCCGCGTATGCTGCAGATGCGTCAGCCAGGCGATCATCTCGCGCCCGTGCAGCCCGTAGGCGCCGCGGACGTCCGGCTTGCCGGTCTTGTCCGAATGCGCCTCGGGCTGGCCCTTGCACCACTGGAAGCAGAGCCGCCCCGCCACGGTGATCGAGTCGATGAAGACCGTGTCGTACTTCTCCAGTACCTTCGGATCGCCGTACTTCTGGCAGATCGCCTGGTAGTGGTCCTCGCTGTAGGGCTGGTCCTTGCGCAGTGCCGGGTTCGGACCGCCGATGAACACCGCGAAGTCGCGGCATTCCCGCCAGGTGCGCGGGCGGATCGTGTCGACGGCCAACCCCTCGATGGCGAGGTCGCCAGCCTCGAGGTCGAAGAACAGCGTGGTCGAAGACCGGAGCGTGCGCAGAAGCGTGGTCTTGCCGACCCCGCTCGGGCCGAAGACGGCGGCCTTCACGCCGCGCACCTCGGCCAGCCGCTCGTCGGCGGTGATGATCGGGAGGCTCATGCATCGCCTCCCTGCGGCCGGATCTCGACCTTCAACGCGCCGGTCTTCACGGTCCGCGCCGGCTCGAAGCCCTGGCGGATCGCATCGGGCCAGGCCGCGTATTTGCGCTCGGGAACCTTGAAGGCGATGTCGACATACTCGGCCGGGTCATCCCCGGCCGCGCAGATCCGCTCGACCATGGCGGCCAGCCGGGACTGGTCCCATTCGACGCGTTTCGGCAGATCGGCAACCACTGTGAAATCGCCGTCATCGAACCGGACCGTGCCGGTATCCTTGGCCTGCGCCTGCCGCTCTTCGGCGGCGCGGGCGGCGTAGCGGGTCGTCAGCGCTGCATCGAGCCGGGCCTTTGCGGCCTTGTCGCGCTTCAGCCGCTCGTCGATCTCGCGCTGGAGGATGGCCAGCAGTTCGACGGGAAGCCCGGCGATCTCCTGCGGGCTGAGGCCCGGCAGGTCATCGGGCGTGGGTGTGTTCTCGGGATAGGGCATTGGGGTCTCCGGAATGGGGGATGGGGATCAGGCGGCCTCGAGCAGGCGCATCGAGAGCGCCGCGCCGGACGGGCCGGGCTTCGGTCGGGCGACGGCAATGTAGGCGAAAGCGTCGGGGCCGAGCCGGGACTGCACGAGATGGACGAGGTTCTGCTCGGCTGCGCGACGAGCGGCGGCAGCCACCAGCTGCAGCGTCCGTTGCCGGTCCGCCGGCAGCTTCGAGATGACCGACGTGGCATCGACGGCGAGGAAGCCGCGGTGATAGACCAGCGCCTCGCCGGGTTCGGCCTGCGCGATCCAGGCGGCGAGCCCGATCTCGTCAAGTGTCGGCCCGTTCGCGCCGTGCAGCGGCACGACCTCGGCCTCGGTGATGGGCGACAGGCGTCCCATCAGGCCGCTCCCGCACGCGGCTGGGTATCCATGGTGTGCTGGAGCTGGTCGCGCTCGAAGGCGACGATGTCCTCGAGGCGATAGACGACCCGTCCGCCGATTTTCATGTAGGCCGGGCCTTCACCCGCCCACCGCCAGCGCTCCAGCGTGCGATGCGAGATCGTCCAGCGCCGGGCGAGTTCCTTCTGGTTCAGGCATTGCTTCTGCTGCATCGGCTCTCTCCGTTTGCGTGTGCTTCGGAGAGAGATTGCGAAATCCCGCTATGGGATGTCGTCAGGATCGCAGGGGGATGCAGAGGGGGATCGTTATGGCCTTGCAGGACAGGATGGGACAGCGCGCCGGGGGATCGTCATCCCCCTCCATCCCCCAGCCGATCCCACACCGAGCGCGACCCGAAACCGCGCATGGTGGACCGCAAGCGACTCAGTCGATGTTCAGACGGTAACCGCCGCGGCGGTCGGAGCGGATCAGCTGCCGCCAGTCCTTCTGCGACTTGAAGACGTCCGCCATGCGCAGGCTCTTCGAGCCGGCCGAGGACAGGATGGCCTTGCCGCTCTGCCACGCCTCGCCGCGCTGCGCGGCCTCGTGCAGGGAGCGCACGACCTGCGCCTGGATCGGCCCGAGGCGGAAGCGATATCCGTTGCAGCGCACCTCCTGGTAATCCGCCGACGCGATGAAAGTGCTCGCCTCCATCGCCGAGCCGCCCGCGGAGAAGCCGGACTGAAGCTCGAAACGGTCGCGTTCCTCGCGCCTTAGCAGCAGATCTCCGATCAGGATGAAGATCGGCTTGGCCTCGCCATGGAGCGCGGCATAGTCCGCCCGCGGCGTGCGGAACTCGCTCAGATGGATCTCGCCGCAGCGGAAGAGTTGGAACACGTCGCAGGCATGCAGATCGAGCAGCCCGCTGTAACGCTGCCGCTCCCAAGGCACGCGGAAGCGCTCACCATCCGCCCCTTCCTCGATGTCCCCGAACTCCACGGGTGCGTGAAACACGCGCACCGACAGCCGCAGCTTGTCGTTCTCGGCCAAGTAGACGAGGTCCGTCTCGGAGATCCGCCAGCGCTCGAGCACCTCGGGGAGCGTGAAATACAGCTTGTCGATGTGCACGCGCCCCTCCGATTCCCCTGCCTGTTGTTTACCTTCTGTTCTTATTCGCTTGACGGCCACCGATCAATCCGATTTTATCCTATTTCATCCACAGATGGGTGGGGAAACATGAACGAGCATCACACGCTTGCCGACCGTCTCAGGGCCCGGGCCAACCAGCTCGGTCTCAGCCCCGCCCACGTCGCCGAGATGGCGGGCGTGAATCGCTCCTTCGTCTACGACATCCTGCGCGGGCGATCATCCCGCCCCGGCATCGACCGGCTGGCCGAGGTCGCCCGGGTGCTGAAGGTCGACCGTGACTGGCTCATCCACGGAATAGGCGATGTGGAAGGAACACCGCCTTTCATCGAGAACCCGGACGAGGCGTTCGTGTCGATCGCGCATGCGAGCCCGCGCCCCTCGATGGGCGGCGGCGCCGTGGTCCAGGAGCACGACGATCCCGCCGGCCGCGCCTACCACTTCCGCCGGTCCTGGATCCGCCACAGTCTCAAGGCCAGCCCCTCCCAGCTGCGCATCATGCATGTGGAAGGCGACAGCATGGCACCCACGCTGCTCGATGGCGACACGGTTCTCGTCGACATGGCGCGCCGCGCGCCAAACCCGCCCGGTATCTTCGTGCTGGACGACGGCATGGGCCTGGTGGCCAAGCGACTCGAGCACATCCCGAACAGCGACCCGCCCGCCGTGCGCGTCATCTCGGACAACGGCTTCTACAGCCCCTACGAGCGAACGGCCGACGAGATCCACATCGTCGGCCGCATCCGTTGGTTCGCGCGGGAGCTCTGAGGAAGACTTAAATCGAAAGGCACGGAATGACTGATCAAGAACACTTTGAGATCAAGGGCGACCGCGCTCTTTCCTCTGGGGACACCGATAAGCTCGGTTTCCGTCAGGTTTCCAGGAGGATAGCCGCATCACTGGTCGATCGCGCATCTCAAGATGGATTTGTGGTTGGCATCGAGGGCGCGTGGGGCTCCGGTAAGTCAAGTCTTCTATTTCTCATTGGCGATGAGCTTCGAAAGCTGCCCTCCACTCGACGTCCATCAATAATAAATTTCCGCCCCTGGTTAATCGGTAGCAGGGACGCCCTTATTACTGGCCTATTTAGCGATCTTTCAAGTGAACTTGAAAAGTTCGCGTTGGAGGCTGGGGATGCGACACCACTTTACAAGTCGAAGGCGCAGGAGGCCAGCAAGGCGCTTCGAAGCTTCATGAATGGCTTGAGCAGAACTGGCGCTGCAATTGAAGTCGTAGGCGAAGCTTCTGGATGGGGTCCAGCAAAATTGATTGGGAAGAGCGTCAGAGCCATTGGTGACATCACACGCGGGGAGTCAGCATCCCCTCAACTCTCTGAACTCAAAGACAAGCTTGTAAAGTCACTCCGAGAGTTGGACCACAGATTCATTGTCACTATTGATGATGTTGATCGCCTTGAACCTGCTGAGGTAATTGAGATCTTGCGGCTTGTCCGATCGGTCGTCGACTTGCCGAACGTGATCTATATCTTATGCTACGATTCTGAAATACTGGCACAGAGCATCGAGCGAGCCGCAGGCGTAAAGAGTGGCAAAGCATATCTAGAAAAAATCGTACAGTTAACTGCTATGGTTCCGCAGCCAGAGCCATTTCAGCTACGGCAATGGTTTACTGATGAACTCCATCAGATCGCTTCCGTCAAAGATGACGATGAACTTTCGAGATTGCGCGCAGTAATAGATCATGAAGGTGGTAGGCAGCTTCTAACACCTCGGTCCGTGATACGCGCGCTTGATGCGATTCGTTTCTTCTGGCCAGCGCTGCGTGACATTCGGGCAGACCTAGCTGATCTTGTGTGGCTCCAAATAATCAAAGATGGAAATCCAGCATTGTACCGTTGGATTGAAGCGTATTGCGCGACTTTTTCTGCAATTTCAGTCGGAGCTGCACGCATCGAAGAAGCAGAGAAATCCAAAGAGCTTTCAGCATTGTTCGAGGCCGTGCCAGAAGGCCATTTTAACGATATGATGTATCGATATTATTTTGCCGAGCAGCTTCCCGGTGTTGAAGTAGACTATGCCGAAGAAGGACGCGGATTCAGTATATTTCAACACGTGTCTGAGCACGAACGTGACCTAGCCGTCAGGGCCGGAAGGCTCAGTAGCCCAGATCACTATCGGCTTTATTTTGCCCTAGCAGCTCCTTCTCATGCACTCACGAATGATGAGTTTGCGACTATATGGGAGGCATCCAATGCCGGGCCGCAGCAAACCAGTGATTCCTTACTGGAATTACACAGTGCCGCCCAATCAGGATCGCTCACGAAGGCGGATGTTCTGCTTGAGAGACTGAAAGGTCAAGTTTATGAAGATCTTTCCGCAAAGCAATGCGAGAACTTTTTGACTGCGTTTTCTAATATGATGGATGAAGCATATCGCATACGCCCATTTGATCACTTTTGGATAAATTCATTTTGGGAACGAGCGGAACGCCTTGTACCATTCTTCATTTCAAACCTGGAAGATGACGATCGCAAGCGCGTTCTAAGATTGATGTTTGAACATGGCGATGCGATCGGCTGGCTAACATCGATGTTTCGGCGCGAGACGTTTGCGCACGGGCGGTATGGGGAACGACCCAAACCCGAGGAGGAGTGGTTATTCCAGGAGGATGAGCTCGATGAAATTAATGCGATCCTCTTGGAACGCTACCGATCAATGAGTTTTCAGGACGTCATTTCTAGTCCAAAACCAGTTAGCCTTCTCTTTGCTTGGATGCAGGGTGGAGATAAAGAGGGGCCGTGTAATCTAATTGCAGGTCATGCAGAATCAGATGCAGGCTTCTTGGATGCGCTAGAAGGCCTCACCAGTTGGATCAACAGCAGCGACAGAGGCCGCTTCAAAGTCCTAAAAAGGGAGAACCTTGAGAGTTTCATGGACCTGGACGGTACGACGGCCAGGCTGCAGGGCTTGGTTGACGATCCACAACTGGGTGAACGTGCTAGACGCATCGTGGAAGTGCTGAAGTTGGGAAACGAGTACTGATTTTTGAACCGCCAAGAGCCCCGAGCATTTTTGCGTTGTAGATCTCTTTGGGGACGCCCAATGCAGAGCGGTTGAAGTATCCGCGTCCGCTCCGCTTCCTTAGTCTTCGCGCAACTACGACAACTCTCGGTTTTCACTTGAATTTCTTCGCCGACCGCGGCGATCACGGAGCAAACCGCCTCAGGAGGTTCGCTCCCCATGCCAGCCCGAATCACCTTCGCGCCGCCTGCCGAAACGCTCAGCACCGATGAGCGGTTGACGGAACTGGCCGCCATCCTTGCCGGCGCCATCGCGCGCATCAACGCATTGGAATCGAACGAGAATGCTCCTCTCGACGGAGACAGTTCGCTGGACATTCTCGCCCTCAGACGCCGTCGTCGGAGACAGGTTCGAAACCGAGTTGGAGATGACGCATGAGGAAAACCGCAAGGAAATCAGGCGCGAGGGCCGCACTCGCGCGCGAGGCGGAGGGGATCGACGTCCTGGCCGAACTGACTGCGCTGAAGGCGATGACGGTGCCCGAGTTGCAGGAAAAGTGGCAGGCCATCTTTGGGGAGCGCGCGCCGAACGCCAGCCGCGGGAACCTTGAGCTTCGGCTGGGCTACCGCATCCAGGAACTGGCCCATGGTGGGCTGCGCCGCGAGACGCGCCGCACGCTCGATGCGCTGGCCGACGAGGTCATGAGCGGCAAGCTGGGCGGCATGGTGGCGGATCCGCGCAAGCCGGCTCCGGGCACGAAGCTGGTCCGCGAGTGGGGCGGCGAGGAGCAAATGGTCACCGTGCTTGCGGATGGCTTCGAATGGCAGGGCCGGCGCTTCAAGTCGCTCTCAGCCGCGGTCCGTGCGATCACCGGGGCGCACTGGAATGGCTGGCGGTTCTTCGGACTCGACCAGCCCGGAGGTGCCCGATGACCAGAAAGACCCAGACCGAACCGGCCCGCCGCCTGCGCTGCGCCATCTACACCCGCAAGTCGAGCGAGGAAGGGCTCGACATGGAGTTCAACAGCCTCGACGCGCAGAGGGAGGCCTGCGAGGCCTACATCGCCAGCCAGCGCGCCGAGGGCTGGGCGTGCCTGCGTGAGCGTTACGACGACGGCGGGTTCTCCGGCGGCACGCTGGACCGCCCCGCGCTCAAGCAGCTGATCGCCGATGTAGAGGATGGGCTGATCGACGTGGTCGTGGTCTACAAGATTGACCGCCTCAGCCGCGCGCTGATGGATTTCTCGAAGCTGGTCGAGATCTTCGACCGCCATGGCGTGACCTTCGTGTCCGTCACGCAGTCGTTCAACACGACCACGTCCATGGGGCGGCTGACGCTGAACATCCTGCTCAGCTTCGCCCAGTTCGAGCGCGAGGTGATCGGAGAGCGGATCCGCGACAAGGTCGCCGCCTCGAAGAAGAAGGGCATGTGGATGGGCGGCTACGTGCCGCTTGGCTACGACGTGGTCGACCGCAAGCTGATCGTGAACGAGGCCGAGGCTGCGCAGGTCCGCACCATGTTCGAGCTCTTCGCGCGCTCCGATTCCACCGCCGCCGTTATCCGGGAGCTGAACGCCCGCGGCATCCGGTCCAAGCGCGGCCGGCCCATCGACCGCGGGGCGCTCTACAAGCTGCTGCACAACCGCATCTACCGCGGCGAGATCGCCCACAAGGGCGAGACCTATCCCGGCATGCACGAGCCCATCGTCGATGCCGATCTGTGGGATGCCGCCCATGCGGTGCTGTCCGGCAACCGCAACCAGCGCGCCGGGCGCACCCGCAGCACCGAGCCGGCGCTGCTGCGCGGCCTGATCTTCACCGAGACCGGCGCCGCGATGACCCCGCACCACACGAAGAAGGGCAACAGGCGGTACTGCTACTACGTCTCGATGGACGTGATCCAGAAGCGGCCGACGGCCGAGCTGCGCGGACCCCAGCGGCTCCCTGCGGCCATGGTGGAGGAGGCGGTCATCGGAGAAATCCGGCGGCTGCTGCGCACGCCGGAGATCATCGCGCGTACCGCCCGCAAGCTGAAGAGGGAGCGCCCAGACCTCAACGAGGGTACCGTGACCAAGGCGCTCACGCAGTTCGACGATCTCTGGAAGGCACTGATCCCGGCTGAGCAGGCCCGCGTCGTCCAGCTGCTCGTGGCGCGCGTGACGGTGGGCGAGGACGGGCTCGACATCGACCTGCGCCACGACGGGCTCGGCGCGCTTGCAAGTCTGATGGCGCCCGCGCGGGAGGACGCCGCCTGATGCCCGCGAACGACACGATCCGCGTCCACATCCCGCTCACGGTCCGCAAACGCGGCGGCCGGCCCCGTATCCTGCCGCCGAAGGACATCGAGACGTCGGACCCGCCGCCGGGACAGGATCCCCGCGTGCTCCGCGCCATCGGCCGGGCATGGGCATGGCGGCAGCGGATGGAGCGCGGCGAGACCACCACCATCGCCGATCTCGCTGCCGAGGAAGGCCTTTCCGACCGCTATGTCAGCCGGCTCCTTCGCCTCGCATGGCTGGCACCGGACGTCCTCGAGCGGCTGGTCGTGCGCCGCGAACCCTGCACGATCAGCCTTTATGACCTATGCTTCGTCGCATCCCTGCCGTGGGACGAGCAGTCGGCGCGGGTGTTCGACTGACGGTCAGTGAAAGCTGGCCTGAAACGACGTGGGGGTCAGTGATACATGCGCATCGAGCGGCGGGTAAAGCTCGAACGCCCTCGGCTCGCGCGAGAAATTCCACATTCGGAATAGGCACCATTCAGCGCGCCGTTCGTCGGCGACAGCCAGCTCGTTCCGTGTGATGTGGAAAGGCGTCCGCTCCCAACCGTTCGTCGTCTTCACTTCGATCAGCCGCGGGCGGCCATCGGGCGCATAGCTGGCGATGTCATAGCCCGCGCCGTCGCCATCCTCCTCCGAAACCCAACGGACCTTGCCCGCCAGGTCATCGCGCCCCGCGGCTTTCAACGTGGCGTGCTCATGGGCCAGGACACGCTCTTCGCCAGCGCGGCCAAGGGCGCGATTGCGCTCGTCCCGGCCCGCCACGTCGAACTTCCTCGCGATATGCAGCATCTGGTCCAGCTCCTGCGGCGGAGGCTGGTTGGAGAGCGTGGGCGGAGGACCGATCCAGATCTGCGCCGCCTCGCGCATGCCGGTCGCAGGGCGCGTTCCTGGCAACCGGCCCAGCCAATGCGGATTTAGCTCCAGCCACCGCGCCACCGCATCGACCAGCGTCATCTGGAAATTGAAGGCGGGCTTGTAGCCGGGGATCCAGTCCTCGCCGAGCCCCTTCAGCACCGCGCTGATGTTCTGGTGCTTGAACTCGACCGATCCCTCCGACCGGTCGTTCAGCAGTGGCAGGAGGGCCCGGCGATGCTCGGCCTTGCTGTAGCGGCGCCCGGCGATGTCGTCGGCCAGCATCGCGAAGTAATCCGCGACGATCAGATCGTTTTCTTCATCGGTCCAGGGGCCACTCGCCATGCCGCCAGGCTAGAGGCGCGATGTGCGTTTGTCATCAAAGGCTTCGCTGAGCCCGTCGCCGATTGATCCGCCACCGCTACGCGCCGTTCGTCCAGCGCACCCATCGGCTACGCCTCCTGCATGTTCGGTCTCTGTTCCGCTTGATAGCGATGGAAACAGGGCGCGCAGTTTTGGCGGGATTGCGAGTCAGGCCATTGGAAAAGCGAGGAAAATTCCGACCGAACCGAAATCGGCGCGGTTCGCCCGACCAGAGACGATCGGCCATTCAGAGACGGAAAACGCTGCGCACCCGGGTCTCAGGGGTTCGCACCCAGTCAGCAAACCCCTTTGAAAACAGGAGAAAATCCGCCTCGGTCGGGCAACTTGAACGGGTTCGAAAGGGTGATGGTGGCGGAGACGATGGGATTCGAACCCACGAGACCCTTCCGGGCCTACTCCCTTAGCAGGGGAGCGCCTTCGACCACTCGGCCACGTCTCCGCCGACCCGTTTAGAGGGGCAGCGATCGAGAAACAAGGCGAAAATCGGGGTGGGAAGAGCTTTTCCTCTCGAACGACCGCGGCATCGATTTGAACCGCATCGGGTTTGCGGGAGGCCGGCGCATGAGACACAGCCGATGCGTGCAACGGTGCAAGACCGACCGGCCTTTGTCCCCGTCCCTCGAACCGATCAAGCGCATCGGAATGGCCAGAACGCTGTACGACCTCTCTACGATGCGCACCGGTCAAAGGGCTTGGTCTGAGAGAGTTCGACGATGGCTTCTGGCGCGTGAGCTTGAGGCCCATGATCCGGGGTCAATCGACCTGGATCGGAGATCACATTGCAAACAATCGACATCCGGTTCGTCGCGCGTGCCTGCCGGCTGCATGAACCGGATGCTGGTCGGGGCGATAGGATTCGAACCTACGACCTACGGTACCCAAAACCGTCGCGCTACCAGGCTGCGCCACGCCCCGACTGGCTGCTCTCTAGCCGATGTGGCGCGCGCTGAAAAGGCCAAAGGACGGGCGCCGGGGGCTATTCGTCGCAAGGCCACAGCGCGCGTTCCCGGTCCAGGCGCGGGTGGCGCAATTCGGTGCCCGGCTCGATCCCCAGTTGCGCGGCCAGCCCGCCGTTGATTTCCAGCACCATCAGCACATCGTCGCCCCCGTCGATCGCCGTTCGATCCATGGGCTGGGCCTCGTGGTGGATGTGGTTCACCCGCCCGGTTTCGTCGATGAACAGCATGTCCAGCGGAATGAGCGTGTTTTCCATCCAGAACACCGCGCGCTCGGGCGCGTCATAAATGAACAGCATGCCGGAAAAGCGCGGCATCGACTCGCGGTGCATGAGACCGCGCGCGCGGGTCGCGCTGGTATCCGCGATCTCGACGGTGAAACGGGTCTGGCCCCAGTCGCCGCGCAGATCCACCCGTTCGGGCTCGCAGGCGGCGGCCAGCGGAGCCGCGGCCAGCGACAGAACCGCCGCCAGCGCGGCCAGGACGCCGCGCCGCCCGATCACGACGGCCTCCGGCAAGCGGTTTCCCAAGGTGCGACCGACACGGCCATGCGCCCGCGCTCGCCATCGGTGACGCGCAGCCCGACAGCCTCGCCCGGTTGCAGATCGGCAAAACCCGAGCGGCGCAGCGCCTCCATGTGGATGAACACGTCCTCGGGCCGGCCGAAGACATTGGCGAAACCAAAGCCCTTGACCTTGTCGAACCATTTCACCCGCGCCGGTTCCAGCGGCAGAGCCAGGATCTCGGCATCGTCCAGCGGGCTGTCACCCTCGTGCTGATCCTCGTCGACCTCGGGCGGCAGAACGTCAAACACCTCGGAGACCTGCAAGCCGCGCTGGGTCTGCTGCACGCTGACCTCAAGCACGGCGCGGTCACAAACCGAGCTTTGCCCGAAATTGCGCAGCGCGTTGACATGCAGCAAGATGTCCGGCCCGCCGGAATCCGATACGATGAACCCGAACCCCTTGCCCGGATCAAACCATTTCACGCTCCCGCGTACCCGCGGAAGCCCTCTCTCTATCTCAACCATTGTTCGACCCAACCCGGAACATGATTTATGTCAATCATCACAATCTTCGCATTCTGCATCGGTTTCAACCCCCGTTGACGCCACGCAACATGGCGCAAACCGGTGTCACGGGCTCAGCCGCGTGACGGACCAGGGACCTTGCACGCTATCGCGGCGCCAGCGGAACCTGTCGTGCAGCCGGAACGCACCGTCGGCCCAGAACTCGATTTCCAGGGGAATAATGCGGTATCCCCCCCAAAACGCCGGGCGGGGCGGATTGGGTCCGTGCCGGACCGTCTGGCGCGCGACCTCCGCCATCAGCGCCGAACGCGAGGCCAGCGGCTGTGACTGGCGCGAGGCCCAGGCCCCCAGCCGCGACTGCAATGCGCGCGAGGCGAAATAGGCATCGGCCTCGGCGCCGGCCACGCGTTCGACCGGGCCGCGCACACGGATCTGGCGGCGCAGCGACTTCCAGTGCATGACAAAGGCCGCCATGCCCGCCTGATCGATTTCCTGCGCCTTGGCGCTGCCGTAGTTGGTGTAAAAGACGAAGCCCGCATCCTCGATCTCTTTCAGCAAGACCATGCGCACATTGGGCAGGCCCGCTGCATCGACCGTCGCCAGCGCGATGGCATCGGGGTCATTGACCTCGCGCGCGCGGGCTTCGTCCAGCCAGCCGCGCGCCAGCGCGAACGGGTCGTCGCCCGCGAAGAGGCCGGTCCGCGCCTCGCTTTCGTTCTCGATCCGGTTCGACATTCACACACCTGACGCCAAAGCGCGCCTTTTGCCTCAGTTTCGTACGCTCTGCCATAGCAGCATGCGGCTGCAACCTTAAAATCGGCGTGAACGGTGCCCATGGTGGAAATCCGCCCATGACGGACGCCACGTTCCGCCCCGCAGACCGGCCGCCGCGCCGGGTCATGGCCGGGATCACGCGGCCTTGATGATACCTGCCCTTTCGCATAATGCTTGGCCGATCATCACAACAGCCGGAGTCAGCGATGTCAGCAGGGTTTATGGAGGGCAAGCGCGGCCTTGTCATGGGGCTGGCAAATGACAAGTCCATCGCCTGGGGCATTGCCCAGGCGCTGGCATCGCAGGGCGCCGAACTTGCCTTTTCCTACCAGGGCGAGCAGTTGAAGAAACGCGTCCTGCCGCTGGCCGAACGGCTGGGCAAGCCGCGCGTCTTCGAATGCGACGTCTCGGACATGGACTCGCTGGACCGGCTGTTTGCCAATCTCAAGGAAACATGGGGCACGATCGACTTTGTCGTCCATGCCATCGGCTTTGCCGACAAGAACGAGCTGCGCGGCCGTTACGTCGATACCTCGCGTGAGAATTTCCTGCGCAGCATGGACATTTCGGTCTATTCCTTTACCGCCGTATGCAAACGCGCCAGCGCCATGATGACCCCCGGCGGCAGCCTGCTGACGCTGACCTATTACGGCGCCGAGAAGGTCATGCCGCATTACAACGTGATGGGGCTGAACAAGGCCGCGCTGGAGGCGTCGGTCATGTATCTGGCCGAGGATCTGGGCAAGGACGGCATCCGCGTCAACGCCATTTCCGCCGGGCCGATCCGCACGCTGGCGGCCTCGGGGATCGGCGATTTCCGCTATATCCTGAAATGGAATGAGCTGAACTCGCCCCTGCGGCGCAACGTCACGCAAGACGAGGTCGGCAAGGCCGCGCTTTACCTGCTGTCCGATCTGGGTTCGGGCACGACCGGCGAGGTGCTGCATGTCGATGCCGGCTATCACGTCGTCGGCATGAAGGCGGTGGATGCCCCCGACATCGCCACCCAGGGCGCCCAGCCCGAGGCAAAGGAATAACCCATGAGCGACCGGCTTCCCCACGAAAAGGGCTTTCACGTCAGCTGGGACCAGTTGCACCGCGATGCCCGCGCGCTGGCCTGGCGGTTGCAGGGGCTGGGGCCGGACAACGGCTATTGGCGCGCGGTGGTGGCGATCACGCGCGGCGGCATGGCCCCGGCGATGATCGTCTCGCGCGAATTGGACATCCGCGTGGTCGATACGATCTCGGTGAAAAGCTATGACAAGCAGACCCAGAGCGAGCCGCGCGTGATCAAGGCGCCCAGCCCGGATATCATGGGCAATGACGGCGAGGGGGTGCTGGTGGTCGATGACCTGGTCGATACCGGCAAGACGCTGGAACTGGTGCGCGCGCTCTACCCCAAGGCGCATTTCGCCACCGTCTATGCCAAGCCCAAGGGCAAGCCGATGGTCGAGACCTATATCACCGAGGTCAGCCAGGACACCTGGATCTTCTTTCCCTGGGACATGGCGTTGCAGTATGTGGAGCCGTTTCGGGGGGCGGATTGACGATGGGGGAGAAGATGAAGAATCGCCTTTTCTTATTCCGGGCTGCGTTCTAGGTTCTCCGGTGGTTAATTGGTGCTAGAATTATGAATTTATTGCTGCCATGACGGGCGCATCCAATCCAAATGGCCCTTATGGATTCGCTGATGGAATCCAAATTCCTTCGGCGGCAACCTGCAAGTTATTTCTTTTCAGAGAAAATAAGTTTCTTTCTACAGCCTCTGGATTTATGATCGAAAGCGAAGATTGGTGGTATTTAGTTACGGCACTTCACAACTTTACTGGAAGGAATTATTTCTCCAGAAAATGCATTTCAGAAACCCTTGCGATTCCAAATAGATTTGAAGCGAGAGTAACGGCGTGGGGAGAAGGATCATCCTTGACTCGGTTTGACTTGCGAGGCGAGATTTTTTCTGACGGAGTACCAATTTTTCTATACGACTGGTCGCAAAATGGCGGCGACATTGCAGTCATCAAGTTGGCTAAAACGAAAGAAGGTGTTAGTTTTGTAACTATGAACGACGTAGCCTTTAAGAACTGGACTGCCTTTGCGGGCCTCGAGGCCTTTGCATTAGGATATCCAAGTGGACTGGATGTAAACGGCACACCTATTTGGAAGCGAGTATCTATTGCCTCAGAGCCTAGCCAGAAAATAGGTGGATTCAGGAAAGTGTTGACAGATGGACTTACATACCAAGGCATGTCAGGCGGGCCGGTAATCATCAATCAATGCCAGGGCTTTACAGATGACAGGGAATATCTGATTGGAAAAGAGATGTTAATCAGGGTTCTTGGCGTTTACGGCGGGAGAATCGAGGCAGATAAAGAAAGATCCGGAACTCTGGGATTCTACTGGCCTATTGAGACCGTTTGGGAGATTATTGCTGAGAGCCGTCAAGTTGGTAGTATCGAATGCGATTAATCTGATTTTAAATCTGAAACCGGCTGCTTAAGACAATGAATAGTTATTTTCTACTGAAAATTGCGAAGGTAATTTAAGCGATTAGTAGGTAGACCCTACCCCTCCCCCTCATCACCCGCTAGTCTCCGCTGAAAACCGGAGCCGCCCATGACCTTCCCCCGTCTCACCTTCCACGGCGCCGCGCAGGCCGTGACCGGCTCGTGCTTTCGCCTTGAGACCGAGGCGGGCGCGATCCTGGTCGATTGCGGGATGTTCCAGGGGCCCAAGACCGAGAAGGAACTGAACTACCGCCCCTTCCCGTTTCCGCCCGCCGGGATCGGGGCCGTGGTCGTCACCCATGCGCATATCGACCATTCCGGCCTCTTGCCGAAGCTGGTGCGCGAGGGCTATTCCGGCCCGATCCACGCCACTGCCGCCACCGTCGATCTGGCCGGGGCGATGCTGCCCGACAGCGCGCATATCCAGGCGGTCGAGGTGACGCAGCTCAACCGGCGCAAGGCGCGTTGGCATGACGACCCGGTCGAGCCGATCTATGACGGCGCCGATGTCGATCGCACACTGGCGCAGATGGTGGCCCAGCCCTATGACGACTGGTTCGCCGTGCTGCCGGGCGTGCGGGGGCGGTTCTGGAACGCGGGGCACATGCTGGGTTCGGCCTCGCTGGAGCTGGAGGTTGCGATCAGCGGGCACAAGGCGCCGCTGCGGCTGCTGTTTTCGGGCGATCTGGGCCCGGCGGCGAAACTGCTGCACCCCGACCCCGAGGCGCCGACGGGGCTGGATTACGTGATCTGCGAATCGACCTATGGCGACACCGACCGCCCCGCCACTTCAGAAGATGCGCGCCGCCGCCTGCTGCGCGACGAGGTGCGCAAGGCGATGCATCCCGACGGCACGCTGCTGATCCCGTCCTTCGCGGTCGAGCGCGCGCAGGAACTGGTCGCCGACCTGATGCAGCTGATGGACGAGGGCGAACTGCCGCCGATCCCGGTCTATGTGGATTCGCCCCTGGCGCTGAAGGCGACGCGGGTCTTTGCCCAGCACCGGTCCGAACTGGAAAACGGCAAACGGTTCCGCAAAGGGCTGGACTCGCGCAACCTGCATTTCACCCAGACGGTCGAGCAAAGCATCGCCCTGGACAGCCAGCGCGGCTTTCACATCGTGATCGCGGCATCGGGCATGTGCGAGGCCGGGCGCATCCGTCACCGGCTGAAGAACTGGATCTGGCGCGACGAGGCGACGGTGCTGTTCGTCGGTTTCCAGGCCGAGGGAACGCTGGGGCGCATCCTGCAAGACGGCGCAACGTCGATCCGCATCCAGGGCGAGGCCTTCGCGGTGCGCGCGCGCATCCGGTCGATCGACCTCTATTCCGGCCATGCCGACGGCACCGAACTGGCCGCCTGGATCCGCGCGCGCGAGCCGATCGCGCATGCCGTGTTCCTGGTGCATGGCGAGCCCCCCGCCATCGACGGGCTGGCGGCCCGGCTGGAGGCCGATTACGGCCCCGACCGGCTGATCCGGCCGGTTCTGGACCAGTGTTTCGAACTGACCCCGGCCGGCGCGCGGCGGCTGGACGACGGCACGCCCGAACCCCGCCTCAGGCCCGAGCAGGTGGCCCGGCTGGACTGGCACAACGATGTCTCGAAGCTGATCCTGGACATCAACGACGCGCTGCAAGAGATCGCCGACGACCGCGCGCGCGGCGTCCTGATCCGCAAGCTGCGCCGCACGCTGGACGAACATCGCGACGAGACCGGTTGACCCCGCAAGGGGCACCGGCCGGTCACAAGGTTCGATGGCAGGGGCTGCTCCCGCCCGGCGCCGCACCGGCGCTGCGCGCCCGCACGCCGCCGGTTGGGCCGGGCCGCGCCCCTGCGGGGCGCGGCGGGTCAGGGGGCTGCCGCCCCCTCTTCGGCTGCGCCGAATTCACCCCCGCGCGTATTTTTTGGCAAGATGAAGCCGGCAAACGAAAAACCCCCCGTCTCCGGGGGGTTGCTCGCCGAGGGTCTTGTCTGCGGGGTGGCGTGAGCGTTCAGCCCTCGTCGTCCATGGCGTCGATGGCCTTTTGCAGATCGTCCTTGGAGGCCTCGCGCTCCTTCACCGTCACCTTGCCGAAGATCAGGTCGACGACCTTGTCCTCGAAGATCGGGGCGCGCAGCTGTTGTTGCATCTGGGGATTTTGTTGCACGAATTCGAAGAACTGCCGTTCCTGCCCCGGATACTGGCGAGCCTGGTTCATCACCGCCTGGGTCATCTCGGAATCGGAGACCTCGACCTCTTCGGCGCGGCCGATCTCGGCCAGCAGAAGCCCCAGCTTGACCCGGCGCGCGGCCAGTTTGCGGTGCTCGTCGGTGGGTTCGATCTCGGGGTGGTCATGGCCCTGGACCTCGGGGTGTTCCTCGTGCCAGAGCTGGTGGGCGATCTGCGCGGCCTCGGCATCGACCAGGCTGGGCGGCAGGTCGAAGTCGACCTTCTCATCCAGCTGATCGAGCAGCGCGCGTTTCATCACCGCGCGCGCGGCCTGGGCATATTCGGCCTCGAGCCGCTCGCGGATCTGGGACTTGAGCCCCTCGAGATCCTCGGCGCCGTAGCCTTTGGCCATCTCGTCGTCGATCGCGGCCGCCTGGGGTGCCTTGACCTCCTTGACGGTGCATTCGAACACGGCTTCCTTGCCGGCCAGGTTCTCGGCGCCGTAGTCTGCGGGGAAGGTGACGGTCACGTCACGCGATTCGCCGGCCTTGACACCGATCATCTGCTCTTCGAAGCCGGGGATGAACTGGCCCGAGCCCAGAACCAGCGGGAAATCGGTGGCGGCGCCGCCCTCGAACGCCTCGCCATCGATGCGGCCGGTAAAGTCGAACACGACCTGATCGCCGTCTTCGGCCGCGCCGTCCTTGGCGGTGAAGGATTGTGCCTGCTTGGCCAGGTTTTCCAGCGCCTCGGTCACGGCGGCCTCATCGGCCTTGACCGCCAGCTTTTCCAGCGTGAAGCCCGAGAAGTCCGGGGTGTCGATCTGCGGCAAGGCCTCATAGGACATCTCGACGACGACATCGTCGCCCTCTTTCCAGCCTTCGCCGTTCTGCAACTCGACCTTGGGCTGCATCGCCGGGCGATCGCCGGTTTCGTCGAAATGCTGCTGCATCGCACCATCGACCGATTCCTGCATGGCCTCGCCCAGCAGACGCTGGCCGAACTGCTTCTTCAGCATCGCCATCGGCACCTTGCCCTTGCGAAAGCCCTTCATCTCGACTTCGGGCTGCGCCTCTTCGAGCTTTTCATTGACCTTCGCATCAAGCTCGCCGGCGCTGACGGTAATCTTGTAGCCGCGCTTGAGGCCTTCGTTCAGGGTCTCGGTGACCTGCATTGTGTCTTCCCTTTGTTTCACCTGGTGCGGGTGGAGGGACTTGAACCCCCACGCCTTGCGGCGCCAGAACCTAAATCTGGTGCGTCTGCCAATTTCGCCACACCCGCCAATACCGTACCCGGCCCTGCCGTCAGGCAGCGCCGAAATCGCGCGCCTTCTAGCAAGAAGAACGCGCCGATGCGAGAGGAAATCGCCGCACAATTGTGGGAAAGGTGCCAAATTTAGGCCACGAACGGGGCGCAGAGATTAACCATAGCAGACCAAAGGCCCGTATCATGCCCGAACTTCTGGAAATCCAATCTGGCGCCATTCCTGTCGTGCACCAGCGCGAGCGCCCCACCGGGCTGCTGGAAGGGACGCTGATCCGCACCGAGGACGGCGATCGCCCGGTCGAGTATCTGCTGGCGGGCGACAGGATTGTCACCCGCGACAACGGCCTTTGCGAATTGCGCGGCACCAGCACGCTGGTCGCTTGCGACATCGACGTGATCGCCTTTCTGCCCGCCGACGCGAAACCCGACAACCCCGAGGTCGAGCCGCAGCTGGTTGTGCCCGCGATGCAGCAGGTTGCGGTCGACGACTGGCGCGCCAATGTCGTCTTTGAGCGCGACACCCTGGCCACCCCGGCCGGATCGCTGGTCGACGGAAAACGCGTGCGGCGCGAAAAGCGCAAGCTGGTGCGCCTGTTCCGGCTGCATTTCGACAGCCCCCAGATGATCGTCAGCAACGACTTTTTCCTGGCCAGCGAAAAGACCCGCGCGCCAGAGCCGTTCAGCGGCACAGATACCGATCTTTTCGACGAAGACGCGCGCCCGCCCCGCAACCGCATGCACTGAGCCTATCGTTCGGGTTCTTGGCGATCCGCCGCGCGGCCGAGCATCTTGCGCAGGACGCCCGGCAAAGCCTCGGGCAAGTCTTCGGCGATCAGGCCGGGGCCAACGGCAAGGGCAGCCTCGACATGCAGCCAGGCCGCGGTCTCGGCGGCGTGGACCGGGTCCGCCCCGCGCGCCAGCAGCCCCGCGATCATCCCCGCCAGCACGTCACCCGCCCCCGCGGTCGCCAGCCACGGTGCCGCGCGGTCCCCAATGGCGGCCTGCACCATGGCCCGCCCCGAGGGCGCGGCGATCACGGTGTCGGGCCCCTTCAGCAAGACCGTGGCACCGGTCTGCGCCGCCGCCGCCCGCGCCGCGTCGAACCGCGAGAAGGCCGGGCCCGGCGTGGCCGCGTCGTTCAGGCGTCGATCGAGTTTCGCGAACAGCCGCGCGAATTCGCCGGCATGCGGGGTCAGGACGCAGCCGTCATGCAGCGCCGCCATTAGCGCCGGATCGCGCGCGATCAGCGTCAGGGCATCGGCATCGAGCACCAGCGCCCGCCCCGAATCCAGCGCCGCTGCCACCAGGCGGGCCGCACGCGCATCCAGCCCCAGCCCCGGCCCCAGGCAAAGCGCGTTGATGCGCGCATCCTCCAGCACAGCATTCAGGGCCGGTGCATCGGCGATCGGCGCCAGCATGACCGCATCCAGCCGCGCCGCATTCTCAGCCAGCGCCTCGGGCGGGCAGGCCAGCGTGACCAGTCCGGCGCCAATGCGCAATGCGGCGCGCGCGGCCATGCGCGCCGCGCCGCCATGACCCGGCCCACCTGACAAGACCAGCAGGTGCCCATGGCTGAACTTGTGGCCGGGACCCTTGTGCAGATCCAGTGTCGGCCCCTCGACCAGACGGGCCACATGGCCCGATTGCGTCAACGCCACAAGCTCTTCGCGGATGCCGATGGGGACCACCTGGACAGGCCCGCTCAGCCAGCCGCCACTGTCCAGCACATGGCCCAGTTTCATCGCCTCGAAGGTCAAGGTCAGATCGGCAGGGCGGCGCAGGAACGCCCCTTCGGCACGGATCTTGCCGCTGTCGGCGCACAGCCCGGACAGGATGTCGACCGCCAGCAGCGTCGCCCCGCGCGCCTGCGCCCGCGCCAAAGGGTGCCAGACCGACGCGGCCAGCGGCCGTTGCAGACCGGTGCCGAACAGCGCGTCCACGACCAGCGTGCGCGGCCCCAGCCAGCTGTCGTCAAGCGCATCGAGCGGCGCGGTGACGCCCCGTGTTTCCCACCGGGCGCGTGCCTGCGCGGCCTCGGGCGTCGGATTGGCGCCAGGGTCCATGGCATGAACCGCCACCTGCCACCCCCGTTCGCGCAGCAGCCGCGCCACCACGAAACCGTCGCCGCCGTTGTTGCCCGGCCCGCACAGCACGACCGCGCGCCCGCCCTGTCCCCAGCGCGCGGCGATGGTATCGGCAACGCCGTGGCCGGCGCGTTCCATCAGTGCCGAAGCCGAGGCTGCGCCCGACTCGAACGCCGCCGCCTCGATGGCGCGCATTTGGGCAGATGTCAGCAATTCGGTCATTTTGCATTCAATCCATTCATCAAATGCCCTATTCTTGGCGCCAAGTGATGAAAATCTAGGCATTCATATCGGTTTCACCGCTCTGGCCGGGAAAACCCCTGCCCGGCTCAGGCTATTCGATTGTGATGCCAATGGGAACGTGGTCTGTGGGCCACGAGCCCGGCGCCGACGAGGAGAGTGCAGGATGAAAAAGATCGAAGCCATCATCAAACCCTTCAAGCTCGACGAGGTGAAGGAAGCGCTTCAGGACGTCGGAATCCAGGGGCTTTCCGTCATCGAGGTCAAGGGCTTCGGCCGCCAGAAAGGGCATACCGAACTGTATCGCGGGGCCGAATACGTCGTCGATTTCCTGCCCAAGGTCAAAATCGAGGTGGTCCTGACCGATGATATGGTCGACACCGCGATCGAGGCGATCATCGCCGCCGCGCGCACCGACAAGATCGGGGATGGCAAGATCTTCGTCACCCCGGTCGAACAGGTTATCCGCATCCGCACCGGCGAGACCGGCGAGGATGCCGTCTAAATCACCATCATGACAACACTATCAGGGGAACAACCATGAGTGTCGAAAAGGTTCTCAACACGATCAAGGACGAGGGGGTCGAATATGTCGACATCCGCTTTACCGATCCGCGCGGCAAGTTGCAGCATGTGACCGTCATCTGCGACCTGGTCGATGCCGATTTCCTTGAAGAAGGGTTCATGTTCGACGGCTCATCGATCGCCGGCTGGAAGTCGATCGACCAGTCCGACATGAAGCTTATGCCCGACACCGAAAGCGCCTATGTCGATCCGTTCTATGCCGAAAAGACGCTGTGCCTGCATTGCAACGTGGTCGAGCCCGACACCGGCGAGCCCTATTCGCGCGATCCGCGCGGCACTGCGGTCAAGGCCGAGGCCTATCTGAAATCGACCGGAATCGGCGATGCGGCCTATTTCGGCCCCGAGGCCGAGTTCTTCCTGTTCGAGGATGTGCGCTACTCGACCACGCCGCACAAGGTCGGCTACGAGATCGACGCCACGGCCGCGGCCTGGAACACCGATGCCGAGTTCGAGACCGGCAACCTGGGCCATCGCGCCGGCCACAAGGGCGGCTATTTCCCGGTCAACCCGATCGACGACGGGCAGGACATCCGCTCGGAAATGCTGTCGACCATGAAGGCGATGGGCATGAAGGTGGACAAGCACCACCACGAGGTGGCCTCTTGCCAGCACGAACTGGGCCTGATCTTCGGCGCGCTGACCGAACAGGCCGACAACATCCAGAAATACAAGTACGTCATTCACAATGTCGCGCAGGCCTATGGCCGCACGGCGACCTTCATGCCCAAGCCGATGAAGGGCGACAACGGGTCGGGCATGCATGTGAACATGTCGATCTGGAAAGACGGCAAGCCGCTTTTCGCCGGCGACAAATATGCCGACCTGTCGCAAGAGGCGCTGTGGTTCATCGGCGGCATCCTCAAGCATGCCAAGGCGCTCAATGCCTTCACGAACCCCGCGACCAACAGCTACAAGCGCCTGGTGCCGGGCTTCGAGGCGCCGGTGCTGCGCGCCTATTCGGCGCGCAACCGTTCGGGCTGCGTGCGCATTCCGTGGACCGAATCGCCCAAGGCCAAGCGCGTCGAGGCCCGCTTCCCCGACCCGGCCGCCAACCCGTATCTGGCGTTCTCGGCGTTGCTGATGGCGGGGCTTGACGGCATCCGCAACAAGATCGATCCGGGCCCGGCCTCGGACAAGGATCTCTACGACCTGCCGCCCGAGGAACTGGCCGAGATCCCGACCGTGTGCGGCAGCCTGCGCGAAGCGCTGGAAGCGCTGGCCGAGGATCACGACTTCCTGCTGGCGGGCGATGTCTTTACCAAGGATCAGCTTGACGGCTACATGGCGCTGAAATGGGACGAGGTCTATGCTTATGAGCACACGCCCCACCCGATCGAATACCAGCTCTATTACAGCTGCTGATCGCCTGCGCCACCGTTAGCCGACACCGGCTGTCGCCATGAACCCGCCCCCCGCACGACCGCGTGCGGGGGGCGTTTGTTTCATGATCGGGAATTGATTGTTTGCCATATCCGTTTCTTGTTTGCGCCATATTCCGGAATTAGTTTTGCGCGTGAGCGAAGAACGATGACTTCGCACGAAAGGGTTGCGGAAAGGCCAATGCGGGGAAGCAACAGATACGCCGGTGCAATGTTCCTGTATGGGCCGAACAGCCCTGCGCCGGACCTGACTCTGGCCATGCAGTTCCTGATCGACGATCTGCGATTCGACGGTCGCAGGGTCGACTGGGTCGCGCTGAAGAACGGCTCGCTCAGGCTGCGGCTGCAGGGCCACGAGCTGGTCCTGGCATTGACCGATTCTCCCCTGCCACCGCATGCGTTCCAGGGCGTGTTGCGGCCGCGGTCCTCGGCACGCCCGCAAACCGCGGATGCCGCCCAGAGTGGCGACGGCGATGCCGTGCCCGGCCGCACCGATCTGGCGCGCGGGCGGGTGTTGCATACATTGCGTCATCACCCCTTCGCGCTCAGCGTGCTGTTGCGCCCACGCTGCATGTCCGATGACGAACGCCCGGATACCGCGCTCTTGTCGCTGGTGCGCGAATGCCGCGCGCTGGTGGAACCGGTGATCGAGGCCGCGCCCCCCGCCGCGGTGATCTGGCAGCCCGGCACCGTGGCTTTTACCTGCGAGGAATTTCTGGCCAGCCGTGCCGAATCCCTGATCCATCCGGGCGACCGCGACCGGCCGCTGCAACTGACCACCGAGGATGAGCGCCCCCGCCACCGTCCGAACATGCGTGGCGCGGGCAGCGGACAGCCTGCGCAGGCCATCGCCCTGGAGGCTGCGGCGGCGCTGCCGCAGATGGGCGAGCCGTCGTCGGAAACCGCGCTGGCCGTGGCGGATACGCCCGACGATATCGCCTCTGCCAGCCGCAACGATCGCGCGGCGCGCCGGTCGGCCGGGCATCTGTTTGGCAAGCGCGATGCCCAGGACCGGCCCGTGACCCTGCCCCGCCCGCATCGGGCCGATGCCCGCCTGGCCGAGGCCATGCGCGCCGGCCCCTCACCGCAAGAGGTGGCCGAGGCGCGCGCGCGGCAGCGGCGGCTGAACCTGGCCCGCGTGGCCAACGTGACCACGATCGCGGTGTGGTATTCGATCTATTTCAAACCCTTCGTCAGCCTGTTCTGAGAACGGCCCATCGACCCGCTCATGCCGAGTGCGCGCGGGCACGGAACGCGGCTTCGACATCCGGGGCAAGGCTGGCGCGGTGCACCTGATAGGTGTGTATCGAAAAGACCACCGCGCCGGTTTGCGGCAGGCGCAGCAGGCATTGCCGTTCTGACCGGATATAAGCTTTCTCGCCCGAACCTGTCGGCTTGACCTCGCCCTCGCGGCGGGGCTGGAACAGGGCCGGGTCGGCGTAATCCAGCGCGTTGGCGCGCCACAACGGCCGTTCCGGGCGGATCGCGTCGAACAGACGCTGCACCCGCGCGGCAATGTTGTCGTCATAGACGTCAACCGGCGTGTGAATGCCCAGAAGGTTGCGGCCGATCTTTTGCGACAAGGTCCAACTGGCCGGAAAACACAGGATCGCACCGGTCAGCACGTGGCTGCCGTCCGGGCCGGGCTGAAGGAGGCACAGGTCTTCCTGCACCAGCCGCCCCAGCGTCAGTAGCGGGGCTTTGGGATCGTCAATGACGCGCCGCCCGTCGGGGCAGATCCAAGTTCCGTCGTGCTGTTCGAACCCCATCGCGGGCAGGCGCGCGGCAATCATTTCGTGGAGTTCGCGCGCGGCTTCGCCGGCACGGGGCAGCAGCGCATGCACCAGTTCGGGATGCGTGGCGATCAGGCGTTCGCGCTCGGCCATCTGGGGGCCATAGGCTTCGTCGATGCGCAGCCAGTCATCCATGTCCAACGGCGACATGCCCGGCAGCCGGTTCAGCCGCGGGTCCATCCAGACGTGAAAGGGCAACGTGTCGTGCAGAATCGGCAAACGATCTCTCCTGTCGCGGCGGGCGCGGCGACATTGGAACAGGGCGCGGCCGATGACAAGCCGCCCGCCCCGCAAACGCGCGCGCCATCACTCGGCGGCGCGCATGGGTGAGTGCGGCTTGCCCGGTGTCGTGTCGGTCTCGGCATGCACGACGGGTTCGGGATGGGGCTGCATCGGTGCAGGATCCCAGATGATCTCGGCGTGACGCACCTTGCGCGTGCGCGCCGTCAGGGCCCGATCCTCGCGCGCCTTGCCCCGGCGCAGCGCCGCCAGTGCCGGGGCTATGCCCTGCACCATGGCCGAGACCCAGTATCGCGCCGCCAGCAGCGCGGGTGTCAGCACCAGGGTCAGAACCGTCGCCACGCCCAGGCCGAACACCACTGCCGTGGCCAGTTGCTTCCACCACATGGCCGCGGGTGCATCGACCGTGTAGCCGCCGGCAAAGAAGTCGATCGACACCCCCAGCATCATCGGCGTCAGCCCCGCCATCGTGGTGATCGTGGTCAACAGGACCGGGCGAATGCGGTCCTCGGCGGTTCGGATGATCGCCTCGACCCGCGGCATGTATCGCGCATAATCCTGATAGGTGTCGATCAGCACGATGTTGTTGTTCACGACGATGCCCGCCAGCGCCATGATCCCGGTTCCGGTCATGATGACCGAGAACGGCTGACCCATCGCCAGCATGCCGATCAGAACGCCCGTCGTGGACAGGATCACGGCCAGCAGCACCAGCACCGAGTTGTAGAAGCTGTTGAACTGGATCAGCAGGATCAGGAACATCAGCGCCAGCGCCGCACCGAAGGCAACGACCAGAAAGTCGGTGGCCTCTTCCTGGTCCTGCTGTTCGCCGGTCCATTCCCAGCTGATGCCCTCGGGCAGCGGGTTTTCCGATTGCAGCCATTCGGTCAGCACCGCGATGCGTTCGCTGGGGGTGATCGGCACCAGCCGTTGTCCGGCGTCGCGGATCTCTTCGCGCAAGGTTTCGGCGTCGCGCGCGGCCTCGGACCCGTCCGGGTGCTCGCGCGGATCGATCTGCGCGCGTTCAAGGACGCGCAGGACCGAGCCATCGGCGTCCTGCACCGTGAACAGATCGTCCGCCACCGCGGCCTTGACATCGTAATGGCGCTGCTCGTTGAAGCGGTCGATCTGCCCGCGCAGCGCCGTGGGCTCGACGGTGACAAAGTTCGACAGCGGCACCAGCCCCTGCTCGGTCTGCACGCGCAAGGTGTCCAGCGTGGCCAGCAGCCGGTCGCGTTCGGGCAGGCGAACACGTATCTCGATTTCCTCGTCGGAACTGTCCACCTGCATCGTGTCCAGCATCAGGCCGCGTGTAACCAGTTGCACCATGCCGCCCACGGTCGAGACATCGGCCCCGAACCGGCCTGCGCGCCCGACATCGACGCTGACCTCCCAGTCGATACCGGGCAGCGGGCGCGTATCCTCGATGTCGATCACGCCGGGCAAATCGGACATGCGCTCGCGCACGGTATCGACCGACCGGGCCAGCGTTTCGAAATCCTCGCCCGTCAGGCGCAGGTGCAGGGGCTTTTGACCCGCCGGTCCGCCCGACATGATCATGTATTCGGTAAAGATGCCGGGGATCTGGCGGAACGCGGCCTCCATCCGGTCAAGGATGGCTTGCCCGCGCAGGTCGGGATCGTCGCCGCGATCCTGCCAGTCCGCAAGCTCGAACTGGATCTGGCCGATGGCATCGCGCGGGGCCTGCGCGCCGGCGGTGTTGGCATTGAGCCCACCCTCGCCGGCAAAGGCGAAGCTTGCGGCCACGCCCCGCTCGTTGAGCACGATCTCCTCGACCTGGCGCAGAAGATCGTCCTTTTCGCCCAAAGACAGGTTGCCGCGCGCACGCACATAGACAATACCCTGTTCGGGCTCGGTGGGCGCAAAGAACTCGACCCCGTAGTTGTTCTCGCCGTAATACAGAAACACCTGCACGACCAGGAACACCACCGCACCAATGGCGACGAACGGCATCACCGGGTTACCGACCATCACCGTCATGACCCGCCCGAACAGCGTGCGCCGATGCCCGACCGCGACCGTCGTCGGCTTGCGTTGCGGCAAGACCGCGCCCAGCGTCAGCGACATGGAAAAGCCCCCGGCCATCATCATCAGCGCGCCAGGCAGCAGGCGCAGCGCGCCGGGGGCCGCATCGGCGCCCAGCAGCGCCGGGTTCAGAAGCGACAGCGCACCGCCCGCCATCAGCGCCATCGCCGCCGCCAGAAACGGCAGACGCGCCAGCCAGGGCAACCGCCGCAACCGCGCCGAGCCCTGTTCGATGCGCCGCGTGATCCGGCCCGACACGCCGCCCACGACGGGCAGGAAGACCAGCGCCACCACCAGCGCCGCGGTCAGCACGAAGATCAGCGTCAGCGGCAGCATGCCCATGAATTCGCCCGCCACGCCGGGCCAGAACAGCATCGGCCCGAACGCGCACAGCGTCGTCGCGGTCGAGGCGATGATCGGCCAGAACATGCGCTTGGCCGCGCCGGTATAGGCGCGCATCGGCCCGTCACCCTCGCTGATGCGCTTGTCGGCGTATTCGGTGACCACCACCGCCCCATCGACCAGAAGGCCCACGGCCAGGATCAGGCCGAACATGACGATGTTGGAAATCGTCACATCCATCAGTCCCAGAAGGATGAAACACAGGAAAAACGACGACGGGATCGCAAAGCCCACCAGCAGCGCCGAGCGCGTTCCCAGCGCGGCCAGAATCACGACCATCACCAGCGCGATCGCGGTCAGGACCGAGCCTTCAAGCTGGCTGATCATGTCCTGCACCTGCCCCGAACGGTCCAGCGCCGGGGTCACGTCGATCGCGGCGCGCATTTCCTCGGGCCAGGTGGCCATCTCGTCGGCAATGGCGGCATCGACCTCGTCAACGGTGCCGATCAGGTTGTAGCCCTTGCTCTTGACGACCTGGATCGCCAGCGTGTTCGTCCCCTCGAACCGGGCCGTGCCCTCGCGGTCCTGAAAGGTCATCTGGATCGTCGCAAGATCGCCCAGCGTGACCACGCTGTCGCCATTGACCTTGATCGGCAGCTCGTAGATGTCGGCGGTATCCTCGAAACTGCCCGGCAGGCTGAGCGAGAATCGCCCGCTTTCGGATTCGATCTCGCCGGCGGCGACAAGCTGGTTGTTCGTCGTCACCGCGTTGATCAATTCGTTGGCGGTGACGTTATAGGCTTCCAGGCGCAGCGGGTCGATGACCACCTCGACCATCTCGTCGCGGGTGCCGGCGACCTCGGCCGACAATACCGCCTCGACCCCTTCGATCGCATCCTGCAGGTCGCGCGAGGCCCGCATCAACGTGCGCTCGGGCACCTCGCCCGACACGGCATAGATCACGATGGGAAACTGCGAAAAGTTGAACTCGTCGATCGTGTAGGTTTCCGAGCCCTCCGGAAAGCTGGCCTCGGCGCGGCTCATGCGGTCGCGGACCTCGGCGATGGTGGCGTTCTTGTCCCAGCCGAATTCGAATTCCAGCACGACGCCGGCATAATTCTGCGCGGCCGTGGCCGACATCCGCGTCAGCCCGTCCAGATCGGCCAGTTCGCGCTCCATCGGGCGAATGAGCAGCGATTCGCTGTCGGTCGCCGAAATGCCCGGAAACGGCACCGAAACGAACAGGGCCGGAACCTCGATGTCCGGCTCGCCTTCCTTGGGCAGGTTCAGATAGGCCGCCGCGCCCGCCCCCAGCGTCAGCAGGATCAGGGCGATGACCATGCGCGCGTGGGCGGCAGCCCAATCGACGATGCGCTCCATCCCCCTACTCCTCGCCGTCGCGGCGATCCACCACGACCTCGACGCCATCGGTGGCGTATTCGTGCCCGACCACCACGACATCGGCCGGATCGGGCAGGCCCGACACCCAGAAGCCGTCTTGCGTGTCGCGCAAGACCTCGACCGGCGCAAAGAAGGTTCGGTTGTCCTCATCGACAAGGCGCAGGCCCAGCCGCCCCTCGTCATCCAGCGTCATGGCCGAGCCGGGCACCAGATGGCCGCGCGTGCCGCTGGCGCCGATAAGGATGTCGGCGCTCATGCCGGCGCGGATGGTCTGGTCGGGGTTGGGAACCGTCACCTCGACGCGAAAGGTGCGCGTGGACGGGTCGGACGATCGCGCCAGAAAGGTAACGCGGCCCAGCACCTCTTCGCCATTCGACAGCCGCGCGCCGGCCGCCGCGCCCAGCGAAAGGCGGCCGATCTGCGACTCCGAGGCGAATCCCACCACCAGGATCGGATCCAGCCGGATCAGCGTGGCGCAAAGTCCGCCAGAGCCCAGCAACGATCCCAGTTCGGCGGTGTCGGCCTCAAGCCGGCCATCGAAGGGTGCACGGATTATCAGGCGCTCCAACTCGGCCTCGGCGGCCTCGACGGCGGCAAGCGCGGACCGCCGCGCGGCATCGGCCGAGGCGACGCGCGTCTGCGCGGCAAAGCCTTCCTCGCTCAGGCGATCGGCGGCGTTGTAGTTGATCTCGGCCTCGGCCAGGCGCGCTTCGGCCTCGCGTAGGCTGGCCTGTCGTGTGCCGGGCGCCAGTTCGCACAACACGTCGCCCTCGCGAACCTCGCTGCCGCGCGCGATCGGGGGCGACGCCACCAGCCCCGAGGTCTCGGCGCGCACCTCGACCTGGCGCGCGGCCTCGGTCCGCCCGCGCAGCACCACGGTGCTTTCGATCTCGCGTTCCTCGATTCGGCGCACGACGACGCGCAGGGGCGGCGCGTCATCCTCATCGCTTTCCTGCTGGGCCTCGGCCGAGGCGACGCCAGCGACGGCCAGCAGCGCGTCACGCTCCATCACCAGCAAGTAAAGGGATACCAGAACCAGGGTCGCCGTAATCAGCGGAACCAAACGCATGTCAAAACCTCTTGCATGGCCACATGGCCCGCCGCGTTGCCGCCTTGGGCAGGCCAACCCTGCCCGCCTGGCCCGCGCGCGTCACCCGCTGCCCCGCGAATGCACGTCATTTTGGCCCGCGCGCCCCGTTCTTCAAGGTCAATACGGCCATTTTGTGATCGGCTTGCCCAATCCCGAACCGCTTTACGCCTGTCGCGGCACGGGCGCAACGGGTCTTGCCGTCCATGGGGCGCGCAAACGGCCTCGCCGGCGAAATTCCGGACCCGATTTCGGGGGCGGGCTTGGCAAGCCTTGCGCCTTCGCGCTAGAAGTGGGCGAAACCGCGCAGCGGCCACACGCTTGAGAGCAGGAACACGAGAGTTGAGCAACACCGACAGCTTCATCGACGAGGTGAACGAGGAACTCAAACGCGACCGGCTGTTTGGGCTGATGCGCAAATACGGCTGGATCGCGGTCGTCGCGGTCCTGGGCATCGTCGGCTTCGCGGCCTGGAACGAATGGTCCAGCGCGCGCGAGGAAGCGGCGGCGCAGGCCTTTGGCGACGCGGTGATCGCGGCGCTGGAGCATGACGACCCGGCCACCCAGCGCGACGCGCTGGCCGCGATCGCCACCGAACAGGCGGGCACCGGCGACGGCGCGCAGGGGCGGTTGGCCGTGGTCAACATGCTGCTGGCCGAACAAAGCCTGGAACAGGGCGACCGGGAACAGGCACTGACGGCCTTGCAGGCCGTGGCCGAGGATCAGGACCTGCCCGCCAGCTATCGCCAGCTTGCCGCGCTCAAGCGCGTGATCATCGGCGGCGATGCACTTGCGCTGGACGAACGCGAGGCCGCGCTGGAGCCGCTGGCCGCCCCCGGTGCGGCCTATCGCCCGCTGGCGCTGGAACAACTGGCACTCCTGCGCGTCGAGGCGGGCGATGACGACGCGGCCCTGGAACAGTTTCGCGCGCTCTCGTCCGAACCCGACCTGACCGGGGGCTTGCGCCGCCGGATCCAGCAGATGATCGTCATTCTCGGCGGCGAGGTCGACAGCGACCTGGGCTGACGGGCCATTGGAACGCCGCGGCCCAACGGGCGCGCGGATGAGACATTGAAGGGGGCACCGGCGTGACCTTGATCAGATTCGCGGCAATCCTGGGGCTGGTGGGCGCGCTGTCGGCCTGCGCGGGCGAAGAGATCCTCGAAGGCGACCGGATCGACATTCGCGCGCCTTGGGGCGGCGGTGGTGAACCGGCCAACCGGACTGAGCCCATCTCGCTGCCGGCGCAGGCGGCCAACGGCGCCTGGAGCCATCGCCAAGGCACCAACGGCGAACGCCCGCGCCACCCGGCGCTGGCGGAAACGCCGGAACTGGCCTGGTCTACCGGTATCGGCCAGGGCGACGGGCGCCGCGTGCGACTGAGCACCGATCCCGTGGCTGCGGGTGGACGGATCTTCACACTCGATTCCGCATCGCAGCTTCAGGCCACCGCTACCGACGGCAGCGTCCTGTGGTCGCGCGACATCACCCCCGACTGGGCCGAGCGTGGTTCGGCCTCGGGCGGCGGGCTTGCGGTTTCGGGCGACCGGCTGTTCGTGGCCTCGGCGGATGCGCTCCTGGCCGCCTATGACACCGCAACGGGCGAGGAACTCTGGAGCTATCGCTTCGATTCGCCGCTGATGGGCGCCCCGATGGCGGCGGGCGATCGCGTCTATGTCAGCGCCGGCGACAGCACCCTGTGGAGCCTGGATGCCGCGACGGGGCGCATTACCTGGTCGCTGACGGGCACCGAAAGCGCCTCGGTCATGTCGCGCACCGCGGCCCCGGCCCAGGCCGACAATCTGGTCGTCTTTCCCACGCAATCAGGCGAATTGCGCGCCGTGCAGCGCGGCAACGGCTCAGAGGTCTGGTCGACCATCGTTGCCGGCCGGCGCGTGGGCGCGGCCTATGCAACCATCTCGTCGGTGACGGGCGATCCGGTGGTCGATGGCAACCGCATCTATGCCGCGAACCAGTCCGGGCGCCTGCTCGCCGTCGATGCCGACAGCGGCGAAACCCTGTGGTCGGCACGCGAGGCCGCCTATTCCCCGGTCTGGCCGGTCGGCGGATCGGTTTTCCTGGTGTCCGACCAGAACCGCGTGATCCGTCTGGATGCCGAGACCGGCGAACAGATCTGGTCGCAACCGCTGCCCCTGTTCACCACCGACCGCGCCCGCAGCCAGGCCGAGATCTATCCGCAATACGGCCCGGTCCTGGCCGGCGGGCGGCTGTGGGTTGCCTCGGGCGACGGGGCGCTGCGCGGCTTCGACCCGGTCAGCGGCGAGATCGCGGCAGAGATCGAAGTGCCGGGCGGCGCGGCCTCGTCCCCGATCGTGATGGATCGCACGCTCTATGTTCTGAGCCGCGAAGGCACCTTGCACGCCTATCGCTGAGGCGCCGCCACGCGCCCTTTACAGGACACCCGGCATCCCCTATGTCGGGCGTCTTTGACGTTTGGCACCGCCCCCGGAGGGTGACATGAGCTTCACACTGGCCCTTGTCGGGCGTCCCAATGTCGGCAAGTCGACGCTGTTCAACCGGCTGGTCGGCAAGCGTCTGGCGCTGGTCGACGATCAGCCGGGCGTGACGCGCGACCTGCGCGAAGGGGCGGCGCGGCTGGGCGATCTGCGCTTTACCGTGATCGACACCGCCGGGCTTGAAAACGTCACCGATGACAGCCTTCAGGGCCGGATGCGCCGGTTGACGGAACGCGCCGTGGGCATGGTCGATGTCTGCCTGTTCATGATCGACGCGCGCACCGGCGTCACCCCCGCCGACGAAATCTTTGCCGACATTCTGCGCAAACGCGCCCGCCACGTCATCCTGGCCGCCAACAAGGCCGAGGGGCGCGCGGGCGAATCCGGCGTCATCGATGCCTGGTCGCTGGGGCTGGGCGAGCCGTTGCGCCTGTCGGCCGAGCATGGCGAGGGGCTGGACGAGCTCTATCACGTCCTGCGCCCCCTGGCCGATGGGTTCAATGCCCGCGCCGAGGCCGAAGCCCCGCAAACCGATGTCGCGGTCGATGAGGACAGCGAGATCGACGACAGCGACGCCGACGCCGCCCCGCCGGACTGGACCCCGTCCGACAAGCGCCCATTGCAGGTGGCGGTCGTCGGCCGGCCCAACGCCGGGAAATCGACCCTGATCAACGCCATTCTGGGCGAAGACCGTCTCTTGACCGGGCCCGAGGCCGGAATCACCCGCGATGCGATCTCGTTGCCCGTCACCTGGTCGGGCACGCCGATGCGCATCTTCGACACGGCCGGGATGCGCAAGAAGGCCAAGGTGCAGGAAAAGCTGGAAAAACTTTCGGTTGCCGACGGTCTGCGCGCGGTCAAGTTCGCCGAGGTGGTGGTCGTCTTGCTGGACGCCGCGATTCCGTTCGAGGCACAGGATCTGCGCATCGCCGACCTCGCCGAATCCGAGGGGCGCGCGGTCGTGGTCGCGGTCAACAAATGGGATGTCGAAGAGGACCGCCAGGACAAGCTGAAGTCATTGCTGCAAGCGTTCGAGCGCCACCTGCCCCAGCTCAAGGGCGCACCGCTGGTCACGGTATCGGCCAAGACCGGGCGCGGCCTCGACCGCCTGCACGCGGCGATCCTGCGCGCCCATGCGATCTGGAACCGCCGGGTCTCGACCGCGCGGTTGAACCAATGGCTCGCCGCCATGACCGAGGCGCATCCGCCCCCGGCCCCCGGCGGGCGGCGCATCAAGCTGCGCTACATCACCCAGGCCAAGACGCGGCCGCCGGGATTTGTCGTGATGTGCTCAAACCCCGAGGACCTGCCCAAAAGCTATGAGCGCTACCTGATCAACGGGCTGCGCGACAGTTTCGACATGCCCGGCACGCCGATCAGGCTGTTCCTGCGCTCGCGTGCCGACAAGAACCCCTACAAGGACCGCACACGGCAACAGCCGTCGCGGCTGAAAAAGCACCTCAAGCCGAACCGGGGCTGAGGCTGGATGGTTCGCTGATACCTGGCATCAGAAATGACAATAACTAATCTTGATCCATATCAAGGTTCGTGAAGGCCGTGCATGGCCCAATCCTGAGGTCACGCGCGCTTGCGCGCAAACCGCAAGGAGACGGACAATGGGTTTCATCAACCGAATCGACCGCCACGCCGATCTGCTCAAGCGCATGGCTGAGACCGTGCAGGCCGACTTGGGCGCCGCCCTCGAAAGCGGAAGCCTGAGCGGCGAAGACCTGCGCCGCGCCATGTTCACCTGCGTGGGCTGCAACCATGCCGCCGAATGCCCCGGCTGGATGGACGCGCATGGTGACGGGGCTGCCGCCGCCCCCGGCTACTGCCGCAACCGGGGCTGGCTGGCGCGCCTGCGCAGCGAACACGCCGCCCAGCACTGACCGCTCAGACCGATCCATCCAGCGTGGCCAGAAGCGCGGCCATCAGCTTGCCGCGCTGCGCCAGGCTTTCGGTCAGGATATGCTCGTTCAGGGTGTGGGGCTCGTCGCCGCAGGCCCCCAAGCCGTCAAGCGTGGCAATGCCCATCGCACCGGTGAAATTGCCATCCGACCCCCCGCCCGAGTCTTGGTGCGGAATGTCGAATCCCAGCCCGCCCGCAAGGCGCGCGGCATGATGATACAGCGACCAGCAGGCGTCATTGGTCTTCCAGACCGGGCGCACGATGTCGGGTGTGACGTTGACATGGACGTTATCGCCCGCCGGGCGCAGGCCCGCCATGCGCGCGCTGGCCTCGGCCAGCTTTTCATCGGTCGTGGCCGAGACCAGCGCCTTGGCCTGGCAGGTCGTGGCGACGCAGTTGGCCCATTGGCCGCCCTGCACCACCCCGACGCTGAAGCCCGCCTCGTCATCCGACAATGATTCGATCGCAAGGATCTGGTGCGCCATCTCGCGAATCGCGGACGCCCCCTCGGACAGACGCAGCCCGGCGTGGCTGGGACGGCCATGCGTTTCGATGTCAAATCGCGCGATGGCATAGCGACCGGTCACCACGCCGCCGTTGCGCCGCCCCGGCTCGGGCACCAGAACATAGCGGTGGCGCGCTGCCTCGGCCTCGATCAGGGCGCGGGTGCTGGGGCTGCCGGTTTCCTCGTCGCCGGTGAACAGCACCGTGACCGGCAACGGCGTCTCATAGCCTGCGCGGCGCAACTGGCCAATCGCCTCGAGCGACAGGAAATTGCCCCCCTTCATGTCCAGCACGCCGGGTCCGTAACAGCGCCCGTCCTCCTCGCGCCAGCCGAAATGCGCGGTGGTGCCGACCGGGTGCACCGTGTCCATATGTCCCAGGATCAGGATGCCGGGCCGATCGCGATTTTGATGCGGGAACCGGGCCTTGACGCAGTCGCCGCAGCCTTGAGAGCCGGGAATGCGCTGGATGTCGGCGCCCAGGATCGCCAGATCGCGCGCGGCGATGTCCATCATCCGGTTGACGGCCGCGCGGTCATGCGTCGGGCTTTCGGTTTCCACCCATTCGCGCAAGCCGGCCGCCATCAGGCCGGCATCGAATGGTAGCTTGGACGCATCGAAAAGAGCGGCCGTATGCATTGACATCCCCCCCGTATCGCTGGGTAATATAGCAATATTTGGAGGAGCATATGATGACTTACCCGCAACAGTCAAATTCGTCATTCCAGACCCGCTTTCACCCCACATTCACAGGGTGTTCCGGATGACCGGTCAAGACGGACTTTCCCGCGTGAGGGACGCCGCCAGCGCCGATGGCGCCCGCACCGGCACGGATCGCCTGTATGTCGAGGCCCTCGCCCGCGGCGTGCGCGTGCTTGAGGCCTTTTCAGACAATCCCAGGGCGATGTCGCTGTCCGAGATCGCCGCCGCCAGCGGCATGGACAAGAGCGCCGCGCAACGCCTTGTGCATACGCTGGTCAAGATCGGCTATCTTGAAAAGACCTCGGCCGGCTTTGCGCCGACCAGCCGGATCCTGGATCGCGCGTTCGATTACCTGCGGTCCAACCCCTTGATCAACCGGGCCATTCCGGTTCTGGCCGATCTGCGCCGAACGGTCAAGGAACGGGTCGATCTGAGCCTCTTTGAAGATGTTTCCATGCTGTACGTGGTGCGCATGCAAAGCAAGCGCGACACGTTCTATGCGCATCTGATCGGTCGCAGGGTGCCGACTTTCTGCTCCTCTGGGGGCCGCGCGGTACTCAGCCATCTGGAGGAAGACGAGATCATGGATATCCTGCACCGTTCGGACCGGCGCAAACTGACGCCACACACCACCGTCGAAATCGACGAGATCCTGGACCGGGTGCGCGAGGTGCGCGAAACCGGTTATTCGCTGGCGGTGCAAGAAGTGCTGGTGGGCGAGGTCGCGGTAGCCGCGGCCGTGCTGGACGGCGCAGGGCGCCCGGTCGGCGCGATCCATGTTGCGGCATCGCTGGCAGAATGGGATCCGCAAAGCTTTGTCGCCCGCGCCGGGCCTTTGGTGACAGCCGCCGCGGCAGGTTTGCGACCTTCGTGACAACAGCCAGCCATGGACTGTTGACAGGTGAAAAACCGGCTCCTACACTCTGTCAATAAGGCCGTATCGCCTTGCGATGCGACATTCAGGAGGATCGCCATGCCCAGCACAAGCGGTTCCGCGCTGCTTCAGGTTTCGGGCCTGAAATACGACTATTCCGGGGTCAGCGCAGTCAACGACTGCACGCTCGAACTGCCGCAAGGCGGGATCGTTGCGTTGATCGGCGGCAACGGCGCGGGCAAATCGACCAGCGTCAAGATGATCGCCGGCGCGCTGAAACCCCGCGCCGGCAAGGTCATCCTGGACGGGCGCGACATCACCGGCCTGCCGGCCCACGAAGTCGTCGATCTGGGCCTGGCGCTGGTGCCCGAGGGGCGGTTGGTGTTTCAGCATCTGAGCGTGCATGAAAACCTGATCCTTGCCGGGCACGTCCGCCGTGCGCGCGCCAAGGTCGATGAAAACCTCGAACGCGTGTTCGCGCTGTTTCCGCGGCTGCAGGAACGGCAGGCCCAGAACGCAGGGTCGCTTTCGGGCGGCGAGCAGCAGATGCTGGCGATCGGGCGCGGGCTGATGACCATGCCGCGGGTTCTGATCCTGGACGAGCCATCGCTGGGTCTGAGCCCGATCCTGGTGTCCCAGATCTTTTCGATGATCGGCAAGCTCAACGAAGAAGGCATGAGCGTGCTGCTGGTCGAACAGAACGTCCATCATTCGCTGTCGATGGCCGGTCATGCGTATGTCCTGGAAAAAGGTCGTGTCGTCCAGTCGGGCGAGGGCAAGGCCCTCTTGCACGATCCCCAGGTCAAGGAAGCCTATCTCGGCCTTGTCTGAAGGCCGTTTTGCACAGGGAGAACAGACATGAAAAGAAGACACTTTCTGCAAAGCACCGCCGCGGCGGGTCTGGTCGTGGCGGCCACGCCCAAACTGGCGTTCGCACAATCCGACAACAAGATCGTGTTCGGCGGATCGGTTCCCATGTCGGGCGCCGCGGCCGAAACCGGGCAAAACGTGCTTCAGGGCTATGAATGCGCGGTCAAGTTCATCAACGAAGAGATGGGCGGCGTCGAAATCGACGGCGAGACCTATACGCTTGAGCTGGACCTGTTCGACGACGCATCCGACCCGTCGCGCGCGACGACGCTGATCCAGCGCCAGGTGGATGAAGGGGTGAATTTCTTCCTGGGTTCGTTCGGCTCGAACATCGTGCTGCCCACCTGCGCCATCACCGAGGCCGCGGGACGCATCATGGTGCAGGCCGGCGGCGGTTCGGACCAGATCTTCACGCAGGGCCGGCGGCGCGTCTTCGGCATCTTCCCGCGCGCCTCACGCCAATTCGTGTCGTCGGTCGAGATGTTCACCAGCCTCGACCCGGCGGTCGAGACCGCATCGATCCTCTACACCAACGATCCGTTCTCGGAATCGCAGGCCCAGGGCGCGCAAACCGAGCTGGAAGCCGCCGGCATCGAGGTGCTGGATTACATCGCGCTTCCGGCCGAGGTCAGCGATGTGACCAACGTGCTGACCGGCATCCGGCAGAACGCGCCCGATGTGCTGATCTGCACCACGCATGACCAGACCTCGATCCTGATCGCGCGGCAGATGGTCTCGACCGATACCAATGTGCCGATGCTGTATCAGACGCTGGGCCCGCAGACGACCGCCTATCGCGACGCGCTCGGCGACTATTCCAACAGCGTGGTCACGCAATCCTACTGGTCCGAGCGCGCACCCTATTCGGGCGACTATTTCGGCTCGGCCGCCGACTTCGCCGAATACTTCCGCGCCAATTTCGATCGCGATCTGGTCTATCACATGGCCAGCGGCGCGGCCTGTATCATCTCGTATGTCGAGGCGGCGAAACAGGCGGATTCGCTTGACCCAGACCGGGTGCGTGACGCGCTCGCGGCTTTGGATTTCGAGAGCTACTATGGCCGCATCCGCTTTACCGAAGACGGTGACGGCGATCCCTCGCTTCTGGGTCCGATCCTGATCCAGCGCCAGGAAGGGCAGCTGGAAGTGATCGCCCCGCCCGAGGGCGCATCGGCTGATCCGATCTACCCGGCACCGGACTGGGACGAACGCGACTGATCCGGCCGAACAGCGGAAATCGGCCCGCCACCGGGCCGATTTCCTGATTGAAGACCCAGCATTGCGACGGATCCTGCATGGCGACGATTCCCCTTCTTGAACTCGGTCCGGACCCGCAGGAACGAGGCCGCACCCACGGCGCGGTCCTCGGTCAGGCGATCACGGCCAATATCGAAACCTACCTGAGCCGGTTCGAAGCCGCGGGCGCCGACCGTGCGACCGTGATGGACAGCGCTGAGGAATGGCTGGACTTCATCGAGCGCGACAATGCCGAATACGCCCAGGAGATGGCCGCAATCGCCGCCGCCGCCCGAGTGTCGCGTGCCCAGATCGCGATGCTGAATGCACGCTATGAAATCACCTATCTTGCCTTTGGCAACGAGGCCAGGGCCGCCAACACCCATCTGGAACAGGAAGGCTGCACCTCGTTCGGTGCGATGCCCGAGGCGACGGCGAACGGCCACACCTTGCTGTGCCAGAACTGGGACTGGCTGGAAAAGGTCCATGGTCATACCTTCGTACAACGGGTGCGCCGGGCCGAAACGCCTGACGCCGGCAAGCCCAGCTTCATCGGCTATTCCGAGGCCGGGATCGTGGGATCGAAAATGGGCGTCAACGCCGCCGGCATCGGTCTGTGCGTGAACGGGCTGGTCACGCCTGACGACGGCACGACCGGGATGCGCAAGCCGTTTCACGTGCGCTGCCGCGAAATCCTGGATGCCTGGCGCTTCGATCAGGCGCTTGCGCCGATCGTGCAGACCGATCGCACCGCCTCCAGCAACTTTCTGCTGGGCCACAGCGACGGCGAAATCCTCAATGTCGAGGCGACGCCGAAATGGTGCGCCTATCTGTCGCCCGAGGATGGCCTGGTGGTTCACGCCAACCACCTCGTCAAGGAAACGCGCACCCCCTCGCAGATGGAGCGGATCGCGCCCAACACCCTTTACCGCGGCCCCCGGCTTGAACGGATATTGCGTCGCCACGTCGGCACGCTGGACGCCGAAAGCGTGCACACGGCCCTGTGCGATCATTTCTCGGCCCCGGCGGCGATCTGCCGGCATGCCGACCCCGCACTGCCGCCCGAAAAGCGCGTCATCACCGTCGCCTCGGTCATGATCGACCTGGATGCGCGCGTGATGCACGTCACCGACGGCCCACCATGCCAGGCGCCGTTTCAAGCCTTTCCGCTGAACGCGGCATGACAACGACACGAACAGGGAGCCCTACCATGGATGACATGAGCCCGATCCAGTGGCCGGACAATGCGCGATGCGCGGTGATGCTGACCTTCGATTTCGACGCCGAATCGCTGTGGCTGTCGCGCAACCCCGATAATGCGCGCCGCCCCGGCGTGCTGTCGCAAGGCGTCTATGGCGCCAAGACCGGTGTGCCCAAGATCCTGGAACTTCTGCGCGAGGAAGAGCTGAAGGCCACGTTCTTCGTGCCCGGCTGGACCGCCGAGAAATACGCCGACCGGGTCGAGGCAATCAAGGCCGGCGGGCATGAGATCGGGCATCACGGCTATCTGCATGAATGGGTCGATCCCGACTATCCCGACAAGGAGCGCGAGGCGCTGGAAAAAGGGCTTGAGGCGCTCAAGAACGTGGTCGGCGTGCGGCCCAAGGGCTATCGCTCGCCCGCCGGAGAGACATCGGCGAACATGATCGGCCTGCTGCACGAATACGGGTTCGACTATGACAGCTCGCTGATGGACCAGATCAGCCCCTACCGCCATGTCCTCGCCGATGGCACGCCCGGCCCGGTCGAACTGCCCTGGCACTGGAGCATGGATGACGCGCCCTATGCGCTGTTCGCGATCCAGTCGCCCCGCCCGATCCACACCAACGATCACATCCTGAACATCTGGAAGGCCGAGTTCGCCGAGATCTATCGCTGGGGCGGGCTGGTCAATATCCTGACCCACCCGCAGATCATCGGGCGCCCGTCGCGGCTGGCCATGCTGCGCGAATTCATCGCCTACATTCGGACATTCCCCAACGTCTGGTTCGCCACCGGCGAAGAGGTGAGCGCCGCCTGGACCGCCCGCGAACAGGCATAGGAGCAGGGAAAACCCATGATGCTTTTCCTACAGACAACCATCAACGGCCTGGCACTGGGCGGGATCTATGCGCTGGCCGCCGTCGGCTTCTCGCTTGTGTTCGGCGTGCTGGGGATCGTCAACCTGACCCATGGCATCTTCGTGATCGCCGGGGCCTACGGGGCGCTGATCCTGTTCACGCAGTTCGGCATCGACCCGCTGATCGCCATCGTTCCGGTGGCGGCCGTCATGTTCGTTGTCGGCTATCTCTATCAGCGCACGATCATTCACTGGGCGATTTCGCGCGCCTCGCTGGTGGCGTCGCTGGTGGTCACATTCGGTGTCGCGATGATGGCGCGCAACGCGCTGCAACTGGCCTTCGGGCCCGACATTCACACGATCACGCCCAGCTACAGCTTCAGCAGCCTGACACTGGGCGATCTCAGGATCGACGTGGTCCGCGTGGTCGGGCTGGCCGCCAGCCTGTTCCTGCTGATCGCGCTGGCCGTGATCTTGAACAAGACGCATTTCGGCCGCGCCATCCGCGCCACCGCGCAACAGCCGCTTGCGGCGTCCTTGTGCGGGCTGAACGTGCGCAACCTGCACGGGCTGACCTTTGCCTCGGGTGCGGCCATGGCCGCCGCGTCGGGTGCGATCATCGGGATCGTGCAACCCTTCGCCGCGGCAAGCGAGGTGGCATGGACGCTCAACGCCTTCATCGTCGTCGTCCTGGGCGGGATCGGAAGCCCGGCGGGGGCGCTGGTGGGCGGCCTGCTGCTGGGACTGATCAACGCCTATACCGCGCAGTTCATCGGCCCGGCCCTGACGCAGGCGGCGATGTTCCTGGTTCTGGTTCTGATGCTTTTGGTGCGGCCTAACGGGCTGCTGGGCAATGCGTTTGGAGAAACACGATGAGCTCCCGCACGACCGCTATCGCGATCACCGTCCTTCTGGTTCTCGTCGCGGCCCTGCTGCCGCTGTGGATGGGGCCGTTCTTCACGCGCGTGATCCAGTTGTTCTTCTTTTCCGCGGCACTGGCCGTCGCCTGGAACATCCTTGGCGGGTTTTCCGGCTACTGGAGCTTTGGCCATGCCGCCTTCATCGGCATGGGCGCGTTCAGCGCGGCGCATCTGGTGGCCCAGTTGGGCCCGTTCGGCAGCGGGCCGTGGTCGATGGTGGTGCCGGTTCTGGCCGCCGGGCTGATCTGCGGGGTGTTCGCCGCCATCATCGCCTATCCGATCCTGCGGTTGCGCGGCATCTATTTCGCCATCGCCATGCTGGGCGTCAGCCAGGTGGTGGGTGAGTTGGTCAACAACGTGCGCTGGTTTCAGGGCGGCACCGGGGTCTTCCTGCAATCGCCGGTTCCGGCCGGAATGCGGCCCGAGGTCTTCTATTACTACATCTTCGGGGCACTGCTGCTGCTGGGGTTCCTGATCTCGGTTGCCGTGCGCAACGCGCGCTTTGGCTATGCGCTGTTCGCCATCCGCGAGGACGAGGACACCGCCATGATGCTGGGCGTGGCCACCGAACGCTACAAGATCATGGCCTTCGTGCTGTCGGCAACGCTGGTCGGGATGCTGGGCGCGGTCTATGGCTACAGCGTCGGATATCTTACCACCTATACCGTGTTCCGGCTCGATTTCTCGCTCAACATGATCGTGTTCTGCCTGATCGGCGGCATCGGCACCCTTTATGGTCCGATCATCGGCACCGCGATCATGCTGTTCATCACCCAGGTTCTGCTGTCGCGCTTTCTGGACATGCACCTGCTGATCACGGGCGCGATCGTCGTAACCATCATCCTGCTGATGCCGGGCGGTGTCATCGGCGCGTTCAACTCGCTGCGCCGCAAGTCGTCCGATCAGGCAAACACAACCAGGGCGGAGGCTGCACGATGAGCCAGATCATCCTCTCGGGGCGCGGGGTGTCGAAATCCTTTCGCGGGCTCAAGGCGATCCAGGACGTGGATTTCGACATCCCCGAAGGCTCGATCTTCGGGCTGATCGGCCCCAACGGCGCCGGAAAATCCACGCTTTTCAACCTCATCACCGGCTATTACCCGCTGACCGCGGGCGAGATCCGGTTCAAGGACCAGGATCTGTCACCCCTGCCGACCTATCGGCGCAATCAGGCGGGCATCGCGCGCGCCTTCCAGATCTCGAAACCGTTTCCGGCGCTGACCGTGCGCGAGAATATCCGCGTCGGCGCGATGTTCGGCGACGCCAGCCGCGCGGCGTCCGAGGACACGGTCGAACAGGCGCTGGCAACCGTCGGCTTGCAGGATCTGGCCGATCGCACCGCCGAGGGGCTGACCGTGGGCGCCCTGCGCAAGCTGGAAGTCGCGCGCGCCTTTGCCACGCGCCCCACGCTCTTGCTGGCCGACGAGCCCTGCGCCGGGCTGAACCCGGTCGAAACCCGCGAGATGGTCGAATGCCTGCGCAAGGTGCGCGAGCATGGCGTCACCGTCTGGCTGGTCGAACACGACATGAAGGCCGTGACCAGCATCTGCGACCGGATCATCGTGATCGACGCGGGCAAGAAGATCGCCGAGGGCTCGCCGCAAGAGATCGTCGCCGATCCCAAGGTCATCGCAGCCTATCTGGGCGAGCCGCTGGAAGAGGCCGGGCACTGATCCCGGCATCCTGACAGGCGGGCGCCCGGCGCCGGCCGCGCGCATTGTTGGAAATCGAGGATGAAACAGAAATCACCGCCCGATCACGCCGATCTGCGGGTCGGCGTCGAGATCGGCGGCACCTTCACCGATCTGGTCTGGCACGATGCCAAGGGCACGCTGCGCACCGGCAAGACCCCCTCGACCCCCGAGGCGATCGAGGCGGCGGTGCTGTCGGTTCTGGCCGACGAAGGAGTGCCGCTGGCCCAGGTCGCGGGCGTGCGCCACGGCTCGACCATCGCGACCAACGCCTTGATCATGCGCAAGGGGGCTGCAACCGGCCTTCTGACGACGCGCGGGTTTCGCGATGTCGCCATCCTCGGCCGCGCCGACCGCGATCACGGCATCTACGACATGCAGTATCGCCGCCCACCCCCCGCCATCCGGCGGCAGTTGATCCGCGAGGTGCCCGAGCGCATCGGGCCCGACGGCGCGGTCATCGAACCGCTGGATCTGGACGCGGCATGGCACGCCGTCGAGGCGCTTTTGGCGCAGGGCGTCGAGGCCATCGCGATCTGCCTGATCCATGCCTATCGCAACCCCGTGCACGAACAGGCGCTTGCCCGCATGATCCGCGCACGCGCGCCGCATGTCAGCCTGACGCTGAGCCATGAGGTGTCGCCCGAGTTCCGCGAATACGAGCGCACGGTGACGACCGTCGTGAATGCCTTTGTCGGGCCGGTGGTTGACCGCTATGTCGGACGACTGGCCGAGGGGCTGCGCGAACGCGGCTTCGGCGGCGTCCTGAGCATCATGCAATCGAACGGCGGCGTCATGCCGGCCGACGCCGCGGGCGACAACGCGGTGCGGATGCTGATGTCGGGGCCGGCGGCGGGCGTGCGCGCGGCGATGTGGTTTGCCGCGCGCAACGGCATCGACGATGTCATCACGCTGGACATGGGCGGCACCAGCACCGATGTCGCCATCGCGCCCGGCCGCGTCCCCGCAACGGTGCCGGAACTGGCGATGGACGGTCTGCCGATCCGCACGGCATCCATCGACATGGCCACGATCGGCGCGGGCGGCGGCAGCATCGCCCAGATCGATCCGGGCGGGTTTCTGGGCGTCGGACCTGAAAGCGCCGGGGCGCGTCCGGGGCCGGCCTGTTACGGGCGCGGCGGCGACCGGCCCACGGTCACGGATGCCCAGGTCGTCGCCGGCCTCTTGCGGCCCACGCAGTTCTTTTCGGGGCGGATGGCCCTGTCGCATGACGCGGCCTCGGCGACGCTGGCAACGCTCGACCCGGATGGCGACCCGCATCGCGCCGCCGATTCGGTCTTGCGGCTGATCAACAGCAACATGGCGGCGGCGGTCAGGCTGGTCTCGACCGGGCGCGGGATCGACCCGCGCGACTATACGCTGGTCGCCTATGGCGGCGGCGGGCCGATCCATGCCGCGATGGTCGCCGATGAGCTGGACATCGGCGCGGTTCTGGTGCCCTGGTCGCCCGGCCTGGTCAGCGCCTTCGGCCTGCTGATCGCCGACACCCTGATCGACCTGGCGCAAAGCGACCCGCACCCGCTGGACGCCCACAGCCTGGACGGCGAACGCTGCGACGCCTTTGCCGCGACGGCGCGCGAGCTGGCGACCCGCAACGGCGTCGCACCCGAGGACTGCGAAAGCCGGATCGGGCTGGACATGCGTTATGCCGGGCAGGCATTCGAACTGACGATCTGGACCGACGGCCAGCCGCTGTCCGACGCCGCGCTGCGCCGGCTGTTCGAAGATGAGCACCGCACCCGCTACGGCTATGCCCGCGCGGGCCTTGGCGTCGAGGTCGTCTCGTATCGCCTGCGCCTTGTCGCGCCCACTGCGGCGCAACTGACCACACCCCTGCCGGACGGGTCCGCGGCCACGGCCGAGACCGTCACGCTGTCGATTGCCGGCCAAAAGCTTGAGGCGCGCGCCATCGATCGGGCTGGCCTGGCACCCGGTGCACGGCTCAAGGGTCCGGCCGTTCTGACCGAGCCCACATCGACAACCGTCATACCCCCGCAATGGCAGGCCGAATGCCTGCCCAGCGGCGACCTGATGCTGAAAAGGATCGCGTGATGGCCGATGCAACCCTGTTCGCGATCCTGGCACGGGCCTTGCAGGCCATCTCCGACGAGATGGCCGCGAACCTGATCCGTTCGGCCTTCTCGGCCGTGGTGCGCGAGGCGCGCGATTGCTCGACCGCGCTTCTGGACGCGCAGGGCCGTGTCGTCGCCCAGGCCGACATGATCCCGATGCAGACCGCCGCGCTCAGCGCCTCCTTCGCCGCGGCGGCCGAACAGCTTGACCTGGGCACGGTCGGGCCGCGCAGCTTCATCCTGATGAACGACCCCTATAGCGGCGGTCAGCACCTGAACGACATCATCCTGTTCACACCGATCTTTCACGAGGGCGCGCTGCTGGGCTGGAGCGGCAGCACCGCGCATCATCTGGATATCGGCGGCGGATCGGCGGGCGTGAACACAGCCGCGCGCGAACTGATCCAGGAAGGATTGATCATTCCGCCGCTGTTGCTGGACATCGACCGCGACTGGCACGGCGGCATGGTCGAGCGGCTGATCTTTGCCAATATCCGCACGCCACAGATCGGCATGGGCGACATGGATGCGCAATTCGCCGCGAATCTGGTCGGCACGCGGCGCATCCGCGAACTCGCCGACCGCTATGGCGCGCAAACCCTGCGCGCGGCCATGAACGAGACGCTGGACTATTCCGAAAGGCGGATGCGCGCAGCGATTGCCGATCTGCCTGACGGGTCATGGACGGGCGAGGCCTTTCTCGATGGCGACGGGCTTGGCGATGGCGGCGCGCCGGTGCGCATCGCCTGCACCGTCACGATCCGGGACGATGCGGTCACGATGGATTTTACCGGCACCGATGCGCAGCTGCGCACCATGTTCAACTCGCCCCTGGCCAGCAGCGTGGCGGGGGCGGTGACTGCGCTTCGCAGCATTCTGGCCGACACGGAAATGCCGGCAAACGACGGCTGCAACCGCCCGCTCGATCTGGTGTTTCCGGTGGGCTGCCTGCTCAACCCCCGGCCCGGCGCGCCGGTGCGTGCCCGCGCGACGGCCTCGTGCCGGGTGCTGGATGCGGTGCATGACGCGCTGGCAAAGGTGTTGCCGGACCGCGTGCCCGCCGAAGGGGCGAATTCGACCACCGGCTTCTTTCTGGCGCATAGCCCGCCCGAGGGCGGCACCGCGATCCATCTTGATGTTCTGGGCGGCGGATGGGGCGCGGCCAAGGGCTATGACGCGATCCACGCCACCGACCATGTGCTGTCATCGTGCCGCCTGACCCCGACCGAGGCGATCGAACAGCTCAATGCCCATGTGCGCATCGAGGGCTTCGGCCTGATCACCGATTCCTGGGGCGAGGGGCAGTTTAACGGCGGACAGGGCATTTTCCGGCGGTTTCGCATCCTCAGGGACGATGTGACCCTGAGCCTCTATTCCGACCGCTTTCGCCTGGCCCCGCGCGGGCGCGAGGGTGGGCGCGACGGCATTCCCGCCGCGCTGTTCGTCGAACGCGACGGCGCGGTGATCGAGCTGGGCGCGACCAGCACCTTTGCGCTGCGCAAGGGCGATCTGGTCGAGATCCGCCTGCCCGGCGGCGGGGGCTGGGGCCCGCCCGCCGATCGCGACCGCGCGGCGGTGCGCCGCGATCTCGAGGATGGGCTGATCTCGGCCGAGGCCGCACAGCGCCTTTATGAACTGTAACACCCAACCCCGCGCGCACCATGCGCCGCAACGGGGTCGTCCGATACGGAAGGGTTCGCCATGACAGATCAATTCGAGACCGACCTGCCCCGCGCTGCGGATTTCGACACCGACGCGCTTGCCGCCGGGATCGTCCGCTGGGTCGAGATGGAAACCCCTTCGGACCGCCCCGACCTGATCGACCGGCTGCTGGATGACGTCGAAGCCAGTTTTGACGGCCTGCCGGTCAGCCTGCGCCGCATTCCCGCCCGTGACGGCTGCGGGGGCCAACTGGTGATCGACTATGCCCCGCGGGGCTGCACCGGCCAGCCCGCCCTTCTGATGGGGCATGTCGATACGGTCTGGGACACCGGCACCTTGGCCGAACGCCCCGTGCGCCGCGATGGCGACCGGCTGCACGGGCCGGGCATCTTTGACATGAAGGCAGGCTCGTATCTGGCCACCAACACCTTGCGCCACATCGCCGCGAAGGGCCTGGTGCCACCGCGCCCGATCCGCGTCTTTCTCAACGGCGACGAGGAAATCGGCAGCCCCGTATCGCGCGAAACGATCGAGGAACTGTCGGCCGATGCCGCCTTCGTGCTGGTGCCCGAACCCTCGTTCGAGGCGCCGGGCACGGTGATCACCGCGCGCAAGGGCTGGGCCCGGTTCACCCTGACCGCGCATGGGGTCTCATCGCATGCCGGCGGCAACCGCACCGACGGGCGCAGCGCCATCCACGAAATCGCCCGCCATATCATGCAGATGGAGGCCATGAACGAGACCGAGACCTCGGCCACATTCAATGTCGGCGTCGTCGAGGGCGGAACGCGCGCGAACGTGGTGCCCGATCTGGCCCGGATCGAGATCGACATGCGCGTTGACGACATCGCCACCGGCGAGCGCCTGGTGCGCGAGATGCTTGCCCGCCAGCCCATCGGCGACGATATTCGCCTGACGGTCAGCGGCGGCATGAACCGCCCGCCGTTCGCGCGCTCGGACGCGGTTGCGCGCCTTTACGCGGCGACGGCAGCGCTGGCCGGGCACCTGGACCTGCCGATCGCCGAAACCTCGCGCGGCGGCGTGTCGGATGGCAATTTCGCCGCCGCGCTGGGGCGCCCCGTGCTGGACGGTATGGGGTGCAGCGGGGCCGGCGCGCATGCCGTGCACGAACATATCCTGGTCTCGACCATCGCACCGCGTGCCGCCCTCATGCATGGGATGCTGATGTCGCAGCGGTTCCAGGCAACCGCCCTGGGCTGAGGCCGCCGCGCGCCGCGCGATCAGAGCCAGCCTGCGTCTTTCAGCGCCGGCCGGTACGAACGGCCGACCGGCACGCGCCGCCCATCCGTGAGTTCCAGCGATACGCGCTGACCCTCGCGCACGACCCCGGCCACCACGCCCGCGGCCACCCACCACGACCGATGAACGCGGTGGCCCAGCCCGTCGAGTTCGCGCGCGGCATCATCCATCCGGCACAGGATCATCGTCGCCTTGCCGCCGTGATGGACGACAAGGTAATGATCCTGCATCTCAAGGCACAGCAAGGGTCTCTCCAGCGGCACGGATAGCCGCGCGGCGAACAGGCTCTGGCCCGGATCGCCGGGCCCGCCACCCGGCCTGCCCGCGTCGGCCCCGGCCGGCACGGTCGCGCCGGCATCCCCCGGCCCATGGTCGGGGGGCGACGCTGCGGCGTCGCGCATCTCCTCCCATGCATAGACCGGCAGCGCGATCGCGGCCAGCAGCAGCAGCACCTGCCCGAACAGGACCGGCACATTGCCCGGCCAGCCGATACCCGAGACGCCATTGGCGATCGCGACGATCCCCGTCGCCGGAACCGCCGCCACCAGCGCCCCCGCAAGGGGCACGAACAACCGTGGCATCGCCAGACGCCCGTGCGTCAGGGCATCCACCCGCCGAAGGACGGCATCCGCCAGCAGCCAGTTGGCCGAGACCACGGCCAGCCAATAGGCCAGACGTGGACCCGCCGACAACAGATCGAACGTGCCGAAAGGCCCGATCAGCCCGAGAACCGCGCCGACACCAAGCGGCGGGCCAAGTCGCAGGGCCAGGTCGGGAAACCAGGGGACAATCCGTTCGCGCATCGTGAATGTCACCTAGCACGCCGTTCACGCATTTCCCAAGCGGTTTGCGCAACCGCGATGGCCCGGCCCCGCCCCCGGCCGCTAGGCCAAGAGCATCCCACGTCCAACCGCGCACTTGCGTCTGAAAAAGGGGCTCGTTCGATGACCCAGATCCTTCTGTTTCTTCACATTCTCGCCGGTGTCGCCGCGCTGGCCGCGGCCGGGGTGGCCATTGCCAGCACCAAGGGCGGCCGGATGCACCGGCGCTCGGGGAATGCCTATGCCCTTGCCATGCTGATCACCGGGACAACCGCGCTGGTGCTGGCCATCATCCATCCCGATGCCTTCCTGTTCGCGGTCGGGCTGTTCAGCCTGTTTCTGGTGTTTACCGGATGGCGGGCAGCCATGGTCCGCGATGGCCGCCCGCGCTGGCCCGACCACGCCGCCGGCGCGGTCATGGCGCTGGCCGGGCTGGGAATGCTGGGCTGGGGACTGGTCGGCATCCTGGGCGGCGCGACCTCGCAAGCCGTGATCGTGCTGGCCTTCGGCTCGATCGGTCTGACCATGGCGCTGGCCGACTGGCGCGACTGGACGCGCGCCCCGATCACCGGCAAGGCCCGGATCGCGCGGCACCTGGGCCGCATGCTGGGCGGAACGATCGCCACGATCACTGCCGCCGGCGTCGTCAACCTGGGGTTTTTGCCCGATCTCTTGGTCTGGCTGGGTCCGACTGTCCTGATCACGCCCGTGATCGTCTGGTGGACCGCCCGCGTGATGCGCGGCGGCCCCCGCCCCACCTGAATCGCCAAGGAGAACGAAAATGCGCGCACACCGCCTGACACGTCTCGCCCTGTGGACGCTTGCCACGCTTGCCCTGCTGATCCTCGCCGGTTTCCTCTGGTTGCGGCAAAGCCCCTACTGGGCCGGGATCACGCTGTTTTCAGAAAGCCACCGGGTCGAAAATTTCCGCAACATGGCGCGCGTCTTTCCGGCCCGCCCGGTGCCGCGCGACGGCGATGTCTGGGCCTTTGACAGCGCCCCGGCGTCCCTGCCCGAGCACTACACGTTCGAGGGCGCGCAGCGCAGCCTCGACGCCTTTCTCGACCGGACCCAGACCACCGGCCTTCTGGTGGTTCGCAACGGCGCGATCACGCATGAGCAATATCGCCAGGGGGCCAGCGATTCCTCGCTCTTCACCTCATGGTCGATGGCGAAATCCGTCCTGTCGGCGCTGATCGGGATTGCGCTTGAGGAAGGGCACATTGACGACATCCGCGATCCGATCGGCGCCTATGTGCCGGCGCTGGCAGGCTCAGGTTACGGCGATGTGCCGATCGAGGATGCGCTGACCATGTCTTCCGGCGTCGCCTTTGACGAGGATTACGACAACCCGCTGTCCGACATCAACATGCTGTTCATCCGCGCCATGGCGATGGGCATCCCGGTCGACGAGACGCTTGCCGGGCTGGAGCGGGTGCGCGAGCCGGGAACCTACAACGATTACATCAGCGCCGATTCGATGGCGTTGGGCCTGGTGCTGGAAGCCGCGACCGGAATGCGGGTGGCCGACTACCTTGCCAGCAGGATCTGGGGTCCGATGGGGGCGCAGGCCGACGCCAGCTGGAGCACCGACCGCACGGGCCGCGAATTCGGGCTGTGCTGCCTGAACGCGACCTTGCGCGACTATGCGCGCTTTGGGCGGCTTTATCTGCAAGACGGTGCCCGCGAGGGGCGGCAGATCGTTCCGGCCGACTGGGTCGCGGCATCGGTCGCACCGACCGCCGAACATCTGCAACCCGGCGACAACCCGAACTCGTTCTGGTCGCTGGGCTATGGCTACAAATGGTGGATCCCCGAAGAGCCGCAGGGCGATTTCCTCGCCATCGGCGTCTGGGGGCAATACATCCATGTCGATCCGGCGCGCGACACGATCATCGTCAAGACCAGCGCGGACCCGAACTTCGACGACAACGATCAGGAAAGCATCGCGGCCTTTCGCGCCATTGCGGCGGCGATACCGGATGAATGAGCCACGGCGCGCGCAACGCGCAGCGCGGGGCTCACTCGCTCAGGCGGTGGTCCATCGACAGCGACGGATGCTCGCATCCGGCTTCGCCCACGATCCGCGCGGGCACGCCCGCGACCGTGGCGCGCGGCGGCACCTCGGACAGCACCACCGACCCCGCGGCGATGCGCGAGCAGCAGCCGACCCGGATGTTGCCCAGAACCTTGGCCCCCGCTCCGATCAGAACGCCATCGCCGATCTTGGGGTGGCGGTCGCCGTCCTGCTTGCCGGTGCCGCCCAGCGTCACCGAATGCAGCATCGAGACGTTGTCGCCGACGACCGCGGTCTCGCCGATCACGATCGAATGCGCATGGTCGATCATGATGCCCTTGCCGATCCGCGCGGCAGGGTGGATATCGACCCCGAACACCTCGGACACGCGCATCTGGATGAACGCCGCCATGTCGGTGCGACCGCTGTTCCACAGCCAATGCCCGACCCGGTAGGCCTGCACCGCCTGATACCCCTTGAAATACAGAACCGGCTGCACGAAGCGATGGCAGGCCGGGTCACGTTCATGCACCGCGACCAGGTCCGCGCGCGCCGCCTCGCCCAACCAGGGATCGGCGCCATAGGCCTCTTCGGCGATCTCGCGCAGGATCTGTTCGCTGATCTCGGCCGAGGCCAGCTTGACCGCAAAGCGAAACGCAAGCGCGCGTTCCAGCGTCGAATGATGCAGCAGGTTGTTGTGCATCACCCCGCCCAGCAACGGCTCGTCAAGAACGGCCTGACGGGCCTCGTCGCAGATGCGCGCCCAGACGGGATCAAGTGCGGCGACTTTCGGCTTGCGTTCGGGCATGGCGCGCCCTTCCTGAGCAGTTCCTTGTTCTCTGAACATAATCGAACGACGCGCCATTTCCAGCCCGCATTTCGCGTCACCGGCGCGCCGTTTCCGCTGTGGCGCAACGCCTGTCCAGCACCGCCTCGATCACCTGCGCCAGTGCCGCCAGATAGGCCGGGTCGCCCGGCCCCGCGACATCGGCCAGCGGACACGCCAGCGCCCGCGCCATCAGCGTTCCATTGCCCAGCACCGGATGCGCCCGTCCCCGCCGCAGGCGATACCGGTCTGCCTGCGCGGCCTCGTCCAGCAAACGACGCATCAGCGCCGGGCGCGCGGGCTCGGGCACCGCCATCAGCGCCCGCGCCGCCGCCGACACATCGCCCAGACCCACCGCCCTCAATTCGCGCGCCTCATTCCGTCACGCTGCGTTGGGCGAACAATCCCGGCCCGAATACAGCGGATACCTGCGCCACCGCGATCTCGAACGCCGCTCCTGCCCCGTCGGCCTGCCGCATTCCGGCCGTGTAGACCCAGTGCGGTGCCTCCAGCCGCTCCTCACGCAGCACCGCCCCGCCGCTGCTGACGCGCAACAGATAGCGCTCGCTCTCCTCGGCCACGGGAACCTCGTCAGCCGACCAGTCATCGCCGCCCAGCCGGGTCCGGCGGATCCATCGGATCGCCAGATCGCCGCCGTCCGCCCAATCGGCACGCAGATGAACCGGCGCATAGGGGCGCAGGCCGATGCCGCGAAAGGCCTCGACCCGATCAACCTGGATCGGATCGTCCAGCGGATATGCGGCAGGCCCGATCCGGTAGCGGCGCGCCAGACTGCGCAGCGCCAGCGGCAGATCAATCTGCGCCAAAGCCGGGTCGATGCGCACGACCACCGCGCCGGGCGCCCAGGCGGGCGGCATCAAGGGCTCGGTGCCGAACTGCCCGCGCAGCAGCCGCGACAGGCGCCAGCGCCCCGGCGCCAGCAGCTCGGCCTGCGCGAACTGGAACAGCTCCCAGTCCGCGCCGCTGCCGATGGCCATCAGGTTCGCCCCCGCCAGGACCGCGCCTTCTGGCGCCGAGGCCAGATCGACCCAGCGCGGCATGGCCACCTCGACGCCTGCGCCGCGCATCCACAACCCGGCGCGCGCCTGCGGCAGCGGCGTGACCGCCCGCCCGATCGCGGCCTGCGACCGGATCGTCGCGTTCAGCGCGAAGTCCCCGCCGTCCAGCGGCGCGTCATGAACCGTCACCACCCCCGGCCAGGGCCGCGCGGCCACCGCCAGATGGGGGGCATGCGCAACCTCGTCGCCGCGCATCAAGGGCAGGTCCAGAAACAGCGGCGTGACCGGCACCGGTGCCTCGAACCGCCGCGCCGCCAGCGCATCGTCGGCCGGATCGCCACCGCGATAGACGCCGGGTTCGATCCGCACCGCCTCGATTTCGCGCGCGCCGGTCAGTTCGGCCCGGTCGATCCGATACTGCGCGCGCTTGCCGCCATGCATGAGCGTCAGCACGTCGCCCACCCCCAGGGGCGACGACGGGGCCACGCTGAAACGGGCGACATCGCGCGCGACCCGCGCCTCGGCCATCCAGCGTTTGACGGTGTTGCGCGCCTCGCCTCGCGTCATCAAGAGCGGCAGCTCGCTTTGCGCAACGGCCCCGGCCGGGGCATCGGGGAAAACCGCCTCGGTGGCGCGGATCTCGAAATCGCCCTCGGCCTCGATGTGGTTCAGGCGCACCCGGCCCACCGCCTCGGGCTCGGGGCCGCGCGTCAGCTCCAGATCGCCGCCCTCGCGCGCAACCAAAACCTCCTGCGAAAGCTCGGCACCGGCGCGGCCGTCGCGCATGCGAAAGATCAGCCGCCCGTCGCGCTCCAGCGCTTCGAATCCATAGGCCAGCATCAAGGGCTGCAACGCCGCGCGCCCCGGCTCGGTCGAGGCGACGGCATAGCCGCGCACCAGGCCGTGCAACCCGCTCACGTCATGGGCCTGAACACCGGCCTCGTCGCAGATCTCGGCCACCACCGATGCCAAAGGCTGATGCATCGATCGCCCCGTGATCCAGTGACCGCGCAGCCAATTGGCCCCATCGGACCACAGCGCGCGATTGGCCGGAAACCATGGAAACGGGCGCGAGTCCCAGGCCCAGACATGCGCCCGATCCCAGTCGACCATGCGCCCGTCATAGAGATCCGAGCGCGGGTTGTTCGCCGGATCGGTCCAGTATCCGGCCATCGCGCGCAGATACTGCAACTGGATCAGATCATCGCGATGCCCGTTCGAAAAATACGGCAGCGAGGATTCCGACGATTTCGGGTCCAGGAACTTGTTGGGCTGGTTGGTGCCCTTGTCGATCGCGGCGCAGCCCAGTTCGGTGAACCATATCGGCTTGGCGCGCGGCACCCAGGCGGTGGGCTCGGGCTGGCGCACGCCGTCCAGCCGCTCGAAATGCTGATGCTCCCACCAGCCGCGCAGGTCCTTGTATCGCCAGATCCACGGCTCGTCATGGGCGTCATCGGTGATCGGCGTGCGATCCTGCACGCGGCGGGCATGATCGTCCCTGTAATACCAGTCAAAGCCCTCGCCGCCCGCCACATTGGCCTTGAGATAGGCCAGATCGTGAATCGACCGCCACCCGCCCTCGGCGGCGTCGCGGTGATCCTCGCCCTCGCGCCAATCCGACAGCGGCATGTAATTGTCGATCCCGATCACATCGGTCTGCGGGTCGGACCACAGCGGATCAAGATGGAAATACCGGTTCCCCGCACCGTCGTCATAGCCGAAATACTCGCTCCAGTCGGCGGCATAGGTCAGCAATGTCTCGGGGCCCAGAACGGCGCGCACATCCTGCAGAAGCGCGATCATGGCCGTCACGGCGGGAAAGGTGTCGCCGGCGCCACGAATGCGCATCAACCCCACCATTTCCGAGCCGATGCAGAATGCGTCCACGCCACCGGCGGCGGCACAAAGCGCCGCCTGATGCAGGATGAAGCGCCGATAACTCCATTCGTCGGGTCCGGCATAGTCCACGGTCCCCTCGCCGATCCCGAAATCCGCGGGTTGCGCGGTGCCGAAGAACGCCGCCACCTCGGCCTCGGCCGCGACGCTGCGGTCGGGCGAACCGACGCGCCCCGGCGCAACGGACAGCGTGATGCGCCCGCGCCACGGCAGCGGCGGCTGATCGGCGTGCCCGGTCCAGGGGTCCGGGCGGCCGTTGCCGTCAAGCTGGTCCATCAGGATGAAGGGATAGTAGACGACCTTCTGACCCGCCGCGGCCATCGCCTGAATGGCCTGCACCACCGATGCGTCCGACGGCGTGCCGCCATAGACCGGAGCATCGTCCAGCCGCGCCAGTTCCTGCGCCTGCGCGCGGCTCAGGCCGCTGCCCCGCCAGGGCTGGTTGACCCCCTCGCGCCCGCGATATTCGACCTTTGGCCGAATCGTGCAGACCCCGCAGCGCAGGTCATCGCCGAACCACGACACCACCAACAGGCCCGATCGCACGGCCGGCAGCTCTTGCGTCAGCATATCCAGCGAGGTCTGGAAATCGCTCAGGCCGGATGGGGTGTTCACGTTCGCCTGCCGCATGGTTTCGGCGCTGTCGAAGGGCGGCAGATCGGCCGCACCGTCTTGCGGCGCGGCCCAGCCCGCATCCTCGGGCGCCGGGTCGTCGCGCAGCAGAACCGGCTCGGTCGCCAGCGCATATTCGCCCGATCCCGGCATCCAGGCCACGGCGCGGACCGCCGATTGCAGGCTCAGGGCATCGGCGCCTTCCGCCGCGCGAAAGACCTCGAAGGCAAAGCCCGGCAGACGGTTGCCCCAGGGGCCAAGGTCCAGATCCTCGATCACCACATAGGCCGTGCCGCGATAGGCCGGTGCCTGGCTTGCGCCCTCCACCGCCTCGATCTTCGGATCGACCGGCTGGTCAGGGGTGCCATGATAGACTCGCAGGTTCAGATCCTCGCGCCGGATCTCCTCGCCATAGGCCCAGATCCGGCCCAGCCCGGTGATCCGTCCCGCGCACAGGGCGATGGCCACGCTGATGGTATAGCGCGACTCCGCGGTGACGCGGGGGCCCAGCCCCCCTTTGGTCCGACGCGAGCGTCCGGGCACTTCCTCAAAATTCGAGGCCCAGATCACATGCCCCGCCAGGCGCATCCGGCCCCAGACGCGCGGCAGCGGCACGCCTTCGCCGGCGCCGGTGACGCGCAGGCGCTCAATGCGCCCGTGATCGACCGCCTCGGACCCCAGCCCCAACAGGCGCTGGTCGATCACCCGGCCCAGCGTCGCCCCGACCGCCCGGCCCAGAACCATGCCCGACAGCCCCAGAACGGCGCCGCCGACATTCGCCCCGACCGCCGCACCCACTGCCGATAATACCAGCGTCGCCATGGTCCGCCCCCCTTGTCTCAGATCATCTCGAACCGCGCCACGATCCGGCGCGCCCAGGGCAGGCCCAACGGGCTTTCGATCACGCCGTGGCGGTCATACGCATGGATGAACGCCGCGCCCGCGATTGCCCCGTCCGGACCCAACCGCGACAACAGCCCCAGATGCTTGGCCATGCGTCGCTGACGCATGCGAAACAGCAACACCTGCCCCACCTGCCACGGCGCCCGGCCGGGAACCGGGCGCATGTGCCGCTCAAGCGCCTGCCACAGGCTCTCGCCCGCACCCGTTTCCGACCAATCGGCACCATAGGGTGGCGGCGTCTCGGGCTCGGCCCCGTGCCAGTCGCGCCACAGGCCACGGATCAGGCCAAGGCAGTCGCAGCCGGCGCCGCGCACCGAGGCCTGATGCCGATAGGGCGTGCCGATCCAGCCCCGCGCAAGCGCGACAAGGTCGCTGGCATCGTCGGGCCTCATTCTCTGCGCCCGCCATCGTCACGGCCATCGCCGCGTGGCACGGCCAGCGACCAATCCTCGCCGGGGATATGTGGAAAGCCCTGAAAATTCAGCACGTTGTCGAACTTCAGGCGGCAGGTTTCAAACCGCTTGTCGCAACCGGCCTCCAGCCGCAGCCGGTTGCCCGGCTCGGGCGCCATGGCAGGTGCGGCCCAAAGCGCCAGCCGCCGGTGACCCGCCTCAAGCCACTCGCGCCGGACGAACCCGCCCGATCCGGCAGCGGGTCCGTCCAGAAATCGCGCCGTGCCGTGATCGAACCAACCCGCCTCGAAGGCCGGCAACGCGGGCACGTCCAGCACGGCGCCGCCCTCATCCACCTCCAGCAAGTCGGCCTCGACGGAAAAGCCCGGCTGCCCCGTATCAAAGCCGCATCCGTCCCCGCCCAGAACGGCGGGGCAGACCGCGCCAAAGACACGACCGCCGCCTTGACCCAAAGGCGCGCTCAGCCCGTGCAGCTCGGCCCGAAAGGCGCCGCCTGCGCGGGTGACCTCGCCCAATGTTCCGCGAAACAGGATCCGGCGCGCGTCCGGGTCGGTCCAGTCAACCTCCCAGATCGTCAACGCAGCCCCGTCATAGCGCCCGGCCAGGATGTCGGCTTCGCTCAGCCCGTCATCGCTCAGCGCGCCGGCGGCTTCGGTATTGTCCACCGACAGGCCCGTCGCCTGCACCAGCGCGCGCGCGGTCATCCCGGTCCGCGCCCGAAAGGCGATACCTTCGAATTCCAGATCGCGGTCATGATCGGTAAAGCCCATCACCGCGCCGTCTGCGCGTCGCAGTGCCCAGGCACGGGCGCGCGTCGTGGTCACGTCGGTCATTGGCGCACCTCGACCACCGGAACCCTGGGCACATCGCCTGCCTGAAAGCTGGCGACCGACACCTGGATCAGATCGGTGTCGAAGCGCACGGGCACATCGAACTCGTACCCGGCCGTGACATCGGCTGCGGCCGCCGGCGGATCGGCAAAGGTGATCCGCCCATCGGTCGTATCGACCTGCCACGCCTTGCCCTCGGGCTGCGACACGCCACCCACCGCGATGCGCACCGTACCGGCCACGGGCTTGGCGATCTCACGGGCGGTCGCATTCGCACCCGAGCGATAGGTCTTGATCAGACGAAACACCCGCGTCCGGCCGTCGCCGCGACCCAGCGGCTGATCCAGCGCCGACACCGCGCGCGAGGCCGGGCAGGACTTGAAATCGGCCCAATCCTTCCAACGAAACCCATGCAACATGCCCTGTCGCGCCTCGAAGAACGCGATCAGCCGTTCGACATCGTCCAGCGAGCGCAGGCCCAGCCCGGCATCATAGCGTCGGCGCGACTGCGCCCAGGGGGTGTTGCGCTCTTCATGGCCATTGGCCAGCGCGACGATCTCGGTGCGCCGCTCGGGGCCACCCAGCGAACCAAAACTCAGGTTGGCGGGAAATCGTGTTTCGTGAAATGCCATTCGCTCACCCGTTCTCATGGCCTCTGGCCAGAAGCCGGCGCATCTGCGCGGCAATCTGGCTCTGGCTGCGCTGAAATCCGGCCACGTCCGGGGTCGTGATGTTGAACACCACCGAAACCGGCCGCCCCGAGGCCTGCGCCGCGCGCACGCCCAGCCGCCCGTCGGGCCCGCGTGCCAACGGCATGATCGCCTCTGGACCGGCTTCGCCCATCAGGCCCAGCCCGCCCCGCATCGCAAAGGTCGTGGGCCCCGAAACCACGCCGCCCTGTGCAAAGGGCAGCACCCGCCCCTGGGCGAAGCCCGCGCCATTGGCAAACGGCAGGATGCCCGGCAGCGCCCCCCCGATCAGCGAGGCCAGCGCCCCGCCGACCGCGCCCTGAAAGGGGCGCATCGCGGTGCCATAGATCGCATCGCTGATCGAGCGTCCGACCTGGCGCATCGCATCCGACAGCCGCATCCCGTCGAACACGACGCCGTCGAACGCGCGCCGCAACCCCGACCCCATCGAGCGCGACAGCGCATCAACCTCGCGGCCGGTAAAGACCAGGCTGCGCCCCATCGCGCCGAGTTCGGAATCGAAGGCCGTGATCATGTCCGTGGTCAGGCCCAGCCGGGATTCCAATTGCGCCAGTTGCGTGTTCAGATCGTCCAGACTCGTCATCGCTTGCTCTCTTCCTGGCCATATCGGGGCGGTCGGGATAGCGCCGCATCAGCCGGTCCAACCGCGCCCGGTCAAAGGCCGGGGCGACGTTCTCGCGCCCCAGCATGATCATCAGCTCTACTGGCGTCAGCGCCCAGAATTCGGCCGGGGTCAGGCCCAGACCGTGCAGCCCCGCCCGCATCAGTCCTGGCCAGTCCAGCGCCGGCATCCCCGCGCTCATCCGCCGCCATCAGGCAGTGCAAAGGCGCGGCCCAGCAGGTGCGCCGCCGCCTGCGCGGCCGCAACCGGCCCGCCCTCGATCTCGGCGCTGACCAGATCCACCGGCGCGCCGGCCCAGCCACCGCCGCGCAGCCCGGCCAGAATCAGCGCCAGCACGTCGCGGGTCGAAAAGCGCCCGTTCTCGAACCGCTCGACCAGCGCAAACAGGCTGTCGGCCTCCAGCGCGGTCTCAAGCTCGGCCAGCGCCCCCAGCGTCAACTTCAGAACGCGGCGCTCGCCGTCGATCACCAGTGCGACCTCCCCGGCAAAGGGATTGGCCATCATGCGCCCCCCTCGGGATCGCCCAGGTAATCGACCGGCTCGCCAGCTCCTTCGGTCATCGGCACAAAGACCAGCATCCCGGCCGAGGCCAGTGACAGCTCATAACTCGCCTCGCCATTGTGCGAGCCGGCATATTCGACACCGGTGATCTGGAACGGCCCTTCCACCGTTCCGAAATGCGGTATGATGACCTGAAACTGCGGAATCTCGCCGTTGAAGAAGATCGCCCGCGCGCGCTCATCGGTCGCGGCATCGCGAAAGACCCCGGACCCCGAGATCGCGGCCGTTTTTACCCCCGCCCCGGCCAGCAGCTCGCGCCAGCCGCCCTGACTGTCCAGATTGGTCACATCGACCGTTTCCGCGTTGAAGCTGATCCGCGTGGCACGAAGCCCCGCGATGGTCTCGAACTGTCCGTCACCGGTCATGTCCATCTTGACCAGCAGATCCTTGCCGCTCTGCACTGCCATGCCCTCTTCTCCTGTCGTCTGAAACCTGTGGCGACTCCGCGCCGCCTAGCCCTCGATTCGGGCCCGAAAACGCAGATCAATCCGGCGCACCGCGCCGCCCTCGATCCGGCGTGCCTGCGCCCGGTCAAACCACAGCCCGACCAGTCTCCCCTCGGACAACGCCAGCGGGGCCTCGGGCAGGATCGCGCCGATCCGCGCCGCGATCTCCTTGGCGCGCCGGAAACCGGGCGCATCGCTGACGATCGACACCGTGAAACGGTGCTCGGACCCCGGACCCGAGGCATCGGACCGGTCGATCACATCCTCTGGCCCCAGAAACACATGGCTGCCCGAAGGCGTCCCCGGCACCGGCGCATCGTGAATTCCGCCGTCGAGCAGCGCGCCAAGCGCTGCATCGCCCGACAACAGATCGAACACCGCCGCCTGCAGCGCGGCCCCACTGGTATAGCTCATGCCGGAACCTCCTCGCGGGCATGGCAGATCAGATATGCCCCCGCCGCATCGGCCTCGCTCACCGCCAGGATCGTGAACACGCGCGCCCCTTCGCGCAGTCGCTGATCGGGGCGCGGGCGCTGATGGCTGCCCTGGGGCGCTGCGCGCAGAAAGATGCGAAACAGCATCGTGCCCTCGGGCGCGATCGCCCCGCGCCGCTCGCGCCCCGCGCCGGGCCGCATCTCGACCCAAAGGGTGCCCAGCATCTGCCAGTCCAGCGTATATCCGCCCGCGCCATCGGGGATCGTCTGCGCCTCTTCCAATGTCATGGGGCGCATCAACCGATAACGGCTCATGCCTGCCGCCCCGCCGACAGCCGCATCGGTTGCCAGCCGGCCGTTAACGCGGCGACCGAGACCGGCACCTCGTCGCCAGCGCCGGTGCGCCCCTCGTGATACTGCGCGGCCAGCAGGAACACCGCCTGCGCCAGGTCGTCGGGAACATCCGACCAGTCCGGGCCGAAACCGGCGGTGAACGCCACCTCGACCTGCCCGCCCGCCGGCACCGCCGGCAACAGCGCGCCGGTCGCCACGATCCGGGGCCTGTGGCGGTCGCGCTCCAGTCGCCAGCGCGCGGCCGCAATCTCGGATGCCGTGCCGGTGGCATCGCGCACGGTGATCGCATCCACCGCGGCGACCGGGGCGATCGGCAAGACCTGCGCATCCGGCCAGCGCCAGCACGGCAGCACCAGCCGGAAGCCGCGCGCCAAAAGCGCCTTGCCGGTGCGCCCCTCGACCACCGCGATCGCGGCGCGCAGATACTGCGCCAGCGCCGCATCGTTGCTGGCGTCATCGGCGAACCCAGTGCCCAGCCGCAGGTGGCCCCGAAACGCCGCAACCGGCAGAACCGCCTCTGGCACCGCGGTGATTTCCGTCAGATCCATTCGCCTTCCTCCACAGCAGGGTCAAATGCGGCGCAGGCGCCCCCGCACCGCTCGCAAGGAACAGGAGCAGCCGGACGATGCAGGGCGGCTTCGTGCCATGCGCGCCTGCGCCGACCTCCGGCCGGCACCCGCAAGGTGCCGGCCGGATTCCTCAGCTCGCCGCGAATTTCAGCAGCTTGATCGCCTTGAAATCGGTGACATCGCCGCCGACGCGCCTGGTGGCATAGAACAGCACATGCGGCTTGGCGCTGAACGGATCGCGCAGCACCCGCAGGTCAGGGCGTTCGGCAATCGTGTAGCCGGCACCGAAATCGCCAAAGGCAATGGCATGCGCGTCGGCCGCGATGTCGGGCATATCCTCGGCGATCAGCACCGGATAGCCCATCAGCCGCGCGGGCTCGCCCGCCGCCAGGCCGTCCGACCACAGGAAACGGCCGTCGTTGTCCTTCATCTTGCGCACAGCGCCGGCGGTCTTCGAGTTCATCACGAACACCGCATTGGCGCGATAGCCCGCTTCCAGCGCATAGACCAGATCGACGATCGCATTTGCCGGGTGCATCGCCGCGAAATCGCCGGCCGCGCCCGTGGGAATATAGCCCAGCTCGCCCCAGACGGCCAAGGCATCGGGCTCGATCGCATGATCCAGGAAACCGCGCGGCTTGTCAGCGCCATCGCCGGTGATGAAGGCCGCGGCCTCGGCGCGCGCGAATTTCTGGGCGATACGTTCGGCCAGCCAGCCCTCGACATCAAAGGCGCTATCTTCCAGCAGGCGCTGGCTCGCCTTGGGCATCGCCGACAATTCATGCAGCTTGATCGAGATGCGATCGATCACCGGGGCAACCGTGCCGATCGTGTCGGTGGTCTCGTCGGCCCAGCCCGATCCGATCTCGCCATGATCGACCAGCACATCGAAACTGCCCGCCTCGACCCGCACGACACTGGCAATCGACCGGATCGAGGCCGCCCCCAGCAAGACCCCCTGGATGCGCTCGCTGGTCTGCGGATCGACCAGATAGCCGCCCTCGGCGCTGACGGCGGTGTTCATGCCCTTGCCCTCCAGCACCAGGCCGCGCAGGGCATCATCGTCACCAGAACGCAGATAGGCGTCGAACGCCTTCAGATGCAGCCCGTCGGGCGCCTCGCCGGTGGACAGGGCCGGTCGGGTGGTCCTGGTCGAAAACATGCGGTCCATCATGGTCAATCGCTCGTCCTGTTGTTTCAGACTGGTGGTAACGTCTGCGCGGAACGTCTTGATCTCGCGCACGAATCCATCGATGGCCGCTGACAGATGGCCGATCTCGCCATCTGGTCCCGTCATCACCGGGTTCTCCTTGCCGCTGCCGAAATGTTCGTTGCTCATTGTTCCATCCTCACAAAATTGTCCCGTTGGCGCGAGCGCGCTTCCGTCACGCCCGCAAGGCGCCGCGCGCCGCCTCGATCCCGCGTGTCAGCATGGCCAGTGTCGGCGCGTCCGGCAGGGCCGCCTTGCGCGCGATGCGCGCGGCCGACAGCATCGGAAAGGTCACCAGCGACACCTCCCACAGATCCAGTTCCAGCAACCGCCGTCCGCCACCAGCAAGCTTTTCGGCCCGCACCGTGCGATAGCCGATCGACAACCCGTCCACAGCGCCCGCCGCCATCAACGCCGCCGCCTCGCGCCCCCTGGCGACCGTGTCCAGCAAGCGGCCCTTGACGAACAGCCCATGCGCGTCCTCGTGCACGCTGTCCCAGGTTCCGATTGGCTGTGCCGGATCATGCTGCCACAGCATCCGCACCCGGCCTCCCGTCGCCGCCAGCCGCTCCAGCGCGGCCGCATAGGCGCCCGGCATCACGATATCGCCGCCGCGATCGCGCAGCCCGAAGACCGAGGCATATCCCTCCACCGCCGCATCCGCCGACACCCGCAGCCCCGCGTCCAGAAACTTGGTCTCCAGTCCCATCATTCGAGATCCCTCCATGCAGCGCCCTGCCCCTTCATCTTGCCCAAATACGCGCGGGGGGCGGCCCGTCAGGGCCGGGGGGCGGCAGCCCCCGCCTCCCTCTCAGCCCGGTGCCGCAATCAGGGCCAGCGCGCCGTGCGCCAGAACCCCCGCAGCAAGGCCATACACCGTCAGCCAAAGCCGCCGTTCCAGCCGCTCCAGCGCCGCCTCGATCCGCCCCAGCCGATAATCAAGGCCTGCCCGGCGCTCCTCGGCCACGCGCTCCTGCGCCGCGATCCGCTCCTGCGCCAGATCGAAGCTGTCATACAGGAACCGCGACCCCCCGGCGGCCCGTCGCTGCACGCTCATTCGGTCTCCGGAAACCGCGGCAAACCCAGAAGCTGGCGTTTTTCGGCATCGCTCAGAAAATCCGCCCCGGCGATACGCCGCCACTGCTGGTCGCGCTCGGTCGCCAGCGCCGGCACCTGGTCCAGATCGGGTTTCAAATCCAGCGCCTCGCCGGCATGCGCCGACAGCCAGTGGCCCAGCGCCGCCGTTACCCGCGCCGCCAGCGGCAAGACGGTCAGCCGGTAGAACGCGCGATTGGCCTCCTGGTAATTGGCATAGGTCGCATCCCCCGGAATTCCCAGCAGCATCGGCGGCACGCCAAACGCCAGCGCAATCTCGCGCGCCGCGGCCTCCTTGGTCTTGTGAAACTCCATGTCCGAGGGCGAAAAGCCCATCGGCTTCCAGTCCAGCCCGCCTTCCAGCAGCATCGGCCGCCCGGCATTGCGCGCGCCCTGGTGATGGCTCTCCATCTCGGCCTGCAAGCGCTCGAACTGGTCGTTGCTCAGCCGCGACTGGCCGTCGGTTCCGTTGAACACGATCGCGCCGGATGGCCGCGCCGCATTGTCCAAAAGCGCCTTCGACCAGCGGCTCGCCGCATTGTGCACATCCATCGCCGTGGCGGCGGCCTCCATCGGCGACAGGCCGTAATGATCATCCGCAGGATGATAGGCGCGAATGTGGCAGATCGGCGCCGCTTCGGCATCGGCCCCCATCACAAACCGATGCTTGCGCCCGCCCACCGCGTAGTCATAGGCTGCAGGCCAGCCATCGGGACCCGGCACCACGCGGATGCGATCGGCGCGCAGGACATGCAACTCGACCGGCATGGCCGCGGCCCCCGCGGCACTCACCGCCTCGACATAGGCATTTCCTGCCAGCAGAATCTGCGCATAGACCGATTCCAGGAACTCGGCCTTGCCCTGAACCGGATTCGGCCGCCGGATCAACGACATCACGGGATGCGCATCGAACCGGCGCTCGCAGTCTTGCAACACCAGCGGCAAAGCGGCAGCAGCCTCGGAAATCAGCCGCACCACGCGAAACCCGACCGGGTTTCCCAGAAATCCCGCCCGCATCAACGAGACCGGATCGCGCGCAGTCCAACTTGCGCGGTTCACCACCCCGACGCCGGTGGCCCGCCCCGACACCGGCCCGGCCAGCAACGGCCCGACCGCCGAGGCTTTCGCTTCGGCCGCGCCGGTCGTTTTTCGTAAGAAGTCAAACATCCGCTCCGCCTCCCTGGCACCGCGCCCCGGTCGTTGCGAGGGGTTATGCGCCGCAAGCGTTGACATCCGGCGTTCGAACCGCGCGCAACGGCGCGCCGCCGCGCAACAGGACACGGCGGACGGCCCATGCGCTACATGAAGAACGCCTTTTAGGCCATTGATTAAAAATGGTTTTTCAGATCACGGCGGCGGCGCGATCGCCGCTATTTCTGCAACACCGGCGCGTTGCCTGCCGCCCCGGCAAAGCCAGGATCGATCACCTCTTCGGTGAATTCGCGCAAGACCGTTGCCCACCATTGCAGCGTGTCGTCGAAATTGACCGCCGTCACGCCGCCCGTCAGATTCACGTCGAATTCCACCGTGGCATTCATGTCGCTGTCCAGATAGGCCGCGCTGAAACGGCGGTCGCGGTTCCACTGGTTCATCTGCGCGATCGTGTGCGCGCCCTCCGACTCCCACCAGGCGCGAAACTGAACCGACCGGCAATCCACGCCGTCGGTGCAGTTCAGAAACGAGATCGTATAGACCACGCCGTCCATTTCCGCCCGGATCCAGGGGCCGTCCCCGGCATCGTCATGGCGGCGCTCGGCCGGGCCATAGGCCCGCGCCAGTTCGACCACCCGTTCGACATCCTCGCCGGTGACAATCCCGCCCAACTGCGCCGCCGCCATCTGCGGCGCGGCAAGAAACGGAACCGACAGCGCACACAGCGCCAGAGCCTGCATAGAGATCCGCAGCACGCACACAGGGTCGATTCCTCCTCGGCTTGATCGAAGCATGATAGCATCGGCGGAACCCGGCAGGCAACGGCCAGGCGCGCCGCGCCCGGGTTGCAAAACCGCGCGTCATGCCCCACAAGGCGACAAGACAGCCGCCAATCGAGATCAGGATGTACGAATACAAGGTCATTCCCGCACCCCAGCGCGCCGCCAAGGTGAAAGGGCTGAAAACCACGGGCGAACGCTTCGCGCACCTGCTCGAGGTCGCCCTGAACGACGTGTCCGCCACCGGATGGGACTTCCTGCGCGCCGAAACCCTCCCCTGCGAAGAGCGCAAGGGCCTGACCGGAACCGCGAAAAGCTTTCAGACGGTGCTGGTGTTCCGGCGCTGGCACGACGAACCGGACCTGTCCGTCGAGGAAGACCCCGCCACCACGGACGAGGACTATGCCCCGCCCCATGAGAACGACGAAACCGACGCGATGGAAGACCCCGCACCGCGTCTCAGCCTCGTCGCCGCGCGCGCGGGTTCGGGCAGCCGACAGGAACCTGTGCTGCGCCCCGGCGCGGCGCTGCGCGCGACGGCCACCGACCGGGCCGAGCCCGTCCTGCGCCACCGCCAGGCCGGGGATGACGCGCCCGACTCCGACAACGACCGGGGCTGAACCGGCGCGCGGTCTATGACAGCGTCAGCCGCAAGGCATGGATGCGCGCCACCAGATCGCCGCCCAGCGCCGCATGCACCGCGCGATGCCGCTCCAGGCGCGACAGGCCTTGCAGGTCGGGCGATTGCAGCGCGACGTGGAAATGGGTCTGGCCGCCCTCGCGCCAGCCGGAATGGCCGCGATGCTGCTCGCTTTCGTCCTCGACTTGCAACGCCGCGACCGTGAAGGCCGCGCGCAGCCGCGCCTCGATTTCGTCGATCACGCGATTCTGTGGTGTCATCGCCGCTCTGCCCTTTCCATTTGACCGTCGAACAAACTAAACTCTCGCCTCCGACTCGCAAGGGGGCTCGCAAGGGGGCTCGAACACTGGCGAACGGCAGCCGCACCAAAGACGCAGTCAAGAGACAGGCAATTCAGGACGAGTAATGAAGGGCGATCCATTCAATTTCGATATCCGCGCCTCGGCCGACAAGAAAAAACGCGCGCGCGGCCGGCGCGGCATGTCCGGCGCCGTGGAAACCTCGTCGCACCAGTGCGAGCATCCGGGGTGCACCGAACCCGGCCTCTACCGGGCGCCGCGTTCGCGCGACGCGCTCGATGATTATCTGTGGTTCTGCAAGGAACATGTGCGCGAGTACAACCTCAAGTGGAACTTCTTCGCCGGCCAGAGCGAGGAAGAGATGCTCGGCACGATGGAACGCGAACGCGTCTGGGGCCGCGCCACCAATCCGCTCGGCGGCGGCGCACGGGAAAAACGCGGCTGGGAACGGCTGGGCATCGACGATCCCTATCAGGTGCTTGGCGACAAGGCCACGCGCCGGCCCGCCGATGCCGCGCGCCCCGGTGCCTCGGCCACCCGGCGCCTGCCGCCCGCCGAACGCCGCGCGCTCGACATCCTCGATGCCAGGGACACCTGGTCCCGACCCGAAATCCGCCGCCAATACAAGAGCCTGGTGAAGGATCTTCACCCCGATCTCAACGGCGGCAACCGCGCCGACGAGGAACGCCTGCAAGAGGTCGTCTGGGCCTGGGACCAGATCAAGGACAGTCGCAGCTTCCGCGACTGATCCGGGCCCGCCGCGCCCCTTCATCTTGCCGTGAAATACGCTGGGGGGTGAATTCGGCGCAGCCGAAGAGGGGGGCAACGCCCCCCGACCGCCGCGCAGCGGCAAATCGGCGTCTGCGCAGCAGTCCGCTTTGTTGCGGCGGCAAAACGGGCGTTTCAGCGGCGCAGCGCGCCCCCGGTGGCATTCGTGACCTTGTCGATGATCTTGGCGCTCACGGCCTCGATCTGGTCCTCGGTCAGGGTCCGATCCTGCGGTTGCAGCCTGACGGTGATCGCCAGCGATTTCTTGCCCGCGCCCATCTGGGCCTCGGCCTTGTCGCCGGTGAATTCGTCGAACACGCGCACGCTTTCGATCAACGCCTTGTCGGCCCCTTGCGCGGCGTTGACCACGGCCAGCGCCTCGGTCCGCGCATCCAGCACGAAGGCGAAATCGCGCTCGACCGGTTGCAGATCGTGCAGCGCCAGCGCGGGCCGCGTCGCGGCGTCGTTGCGCGGCATCGGCACCGCCTCGGGGTGCAGGGTCAGCGCCACCGCCGCGCCCTTGATGCCATAGGCGCGCAGGACGCGAGGATGCACCTCGCCATAGCTGGCCAGCACCCGCTTGGGACCCAGCGTCAGGCGGCCCGCCCGGCCCGGATGAAACCAGCCCGCAACCGCACGGTCGATCTGCGCGCGCGCGGGCGCGCCCACCGCGGCCAGAACCGCCTCGGCATCGGCCTTGGCATCATAAAGGTCGACCGCGCGGCGGCTGCCATGCGGATCGCGCGGCGCCCGTGCCCCGACCAGCAGCGCGCTGGCGTGAAGTGCTTGCTCGCCCGGCTCGCCGCCATCGAAGACCGGCCCCAGTTCGAACAGCGCCAGATCCATCGCGCCCCGCGCCTGGTTGCGCGCGGCGGCCTGCAACAGGCCCGGCAACAGGTCGGGCCGCATATGCGTCATCTCGCTGGAAATCGGGTTTTCCAGCCGCACCGAATCCCCCGCGCCGCCGAACAGCGCCGCCGATTCGGCATCGATGAAGCTGTAGGTCACGCATTCATGATATCCCAGCGCGGCCAGCATGCGCCGTGTCATCCGCTCGCGTCGTTGCATCGGCGTCAGGATCGGCGCTGGCACGCCGGTCGTGGCCCGCGCCATCGGCTTGCCCTCGAGCCTGGTCAGCGAGGCCACGCGCGCCACCTCCTCGACCAGATCGGCCTCGCCCAGGATATCGGGCCGCCAGCTTGGCGGCTGGGCCATGTCGCCCGCCAGCGAAAAGCCCAGTGCCGCCAGCGTGGCGCGCTGCTCGGATTCGGGGATGTCCATGCCGACCAGCTTGCCCACGCGCGCCGGGTCAAAGCGATAGGCGCGGGTGGTATCGGGCACCGCGCCATCCGACACCACCGCCCCGGCCTCGCCGCCGCACAGATCCAGGATCATCCGGGTCGCCAGTTCCAGGCCGGGCCCGGTAAAGGCCGGATCGACCCCGCGTTCGAAGCGGTAGCGCGCATCCGAGTTGATTTTGAGCGCGCGGCCCGTGGCGGCCACGGTGATCGGGTCCCAATAGGCCGATTCCAGGAACACGTCGACCGTCTCTTCGGTGCAGCCCGAATGCTCGCCGCCCATGATCCCGGCGATGCTTTCCACCCCCGAATGGTCGGAAATCGCCATCATGCCCGCGTCCAGACGATAGGCCTTGCCGTCCAGCGCCAGGATCTCCTCGCCGCCCTCGGCCGGGTGGATGCGCAGCGCATCGCCATTAACCTTGGCCATGTCGAACACATGCAGCGGTCGGTTCAGCGCGATGGTGAAAAAATTCGTCACATCGACCAGCGCCGAGATCGGCCGCAGCCCGATCGCCCTGAGGCGGCGCTGCAACCAGGCCGGGGACGGCCCGTTCCGGACCCCGCGAATGACCCGGCCCATGAACAGCGGGCAGCCCTTCTCCTTCAGTTCGGGTGCGATCTCGACGCCAAGCGGGCTGTCGAAGGCGCCGAGAATGGGTTCGATCTCCAGCGGTTTCAGGCGGCCGATCCCGCGCGCGGCCAGGTCGCGGGCGATCCCGCGCACGCCCAGCGCGTCGGGGCGGTTGGGGGTGATCTTGACATAGATCATCGGGTCGTTCAGCCCGGCATAATCGATATAGCGGGCGCCCAGCGGCGCATCCTGCGGCAGTTCGATGATGCCGTCGTGATCGTCCGACAATTCCAGTTCGCACTCGGAACACAGCATTCCGTTCGATTGCTGACCGCGGATCACGCCGGGCTTGAGGTCGATCCCGGTGCCGGGAATATACGTGCCGACCGGGGCAAAGACACCGACCATGCCGGTCCGCGCATTGGGCGCACCGCAGACGACCTGCACCTCGTCTGCCGGGGCGCCGGGTTCGGGCTGGACCGCCACACGGCACAGGCGCAGGCGGTCGGCATCGGGATGCGGGGCGGCCTCGATCACGCGGGCGATGCGGAACGCGCCCAGCCGCGCGGCGGGGTCGTCCACCTCTTCGACTTCCAGACCCAGATCGGTCAGCGCCTCCAGGATCGCGTCAAGCGAAGCATCGGTTTCCAGATGGTCCTTGAGCCAGGACAAAGTGAATTTCATCGCGCCTTCCCCGAATATGCAATCGCCGGCCCGCCGGCGGGCGGCCGTTCGCGCCCTCGCTTAGACCAATCGCGCGGCCAAGAAAAGCCGTGATGCCCGCCACGCGCCGCGCGGCGTTCACTCGCCCCGGCGTTCGGCCATCTGGCGTTGCAGCTGGTCGGCCTCGTAGCGGGCTTCGCGCAGGCCATCCATGGCGGCGCGCAGTTCCGCCTGCACCTGAGTCAGCTCGCGGCCCAGTTCCTCTTCGCGGTGGTGCAGATAGGCGATGGCCTGGTCGCGCGTTTCCTCGGCCTCGTGCAGCGCCTGGGCCATGCGTTCAAGTTCGTCCAGATCGGCCTGGGTGACGCGGTTGAACCGGTGAATGAGCCAATGCGCGAACCAGCCCAGGGCAAAGGCGATGAACAGGATGATCGCTGTGACGATGATGAATTCGATCCGGTTCATGCTTGGCGTTCCTTGTGCGTCATCACTCTTGCGTCTCCTCGCCGGCGTCTTGCCCGTCCGCGCCGGCGGGCGCCAGCTCGTCGGGCCGCGGTAGCGGGCGGACATCGGGGCCCTCAGGGTCGTTGACCCTGATCTCAAGCCCCTCCTCGTCGGGCGCGGGGACGCTCTCGTCGCCGTCACCCGAAACGGCGTCACCCGAGTCACCCGAGTCACGGGGGTCGCCGGCACTGGCGTCGGTTGCCGTCGTCCCCCCACCTTGCGCATCCACCGTGTCTTCGGCCGGTTCGGCCAACAGGTCGGCCTCGACCTGCGTCCCGGTTGCCCCGCCCTCGGCGTCGGCACCGCTTTCGTCCGTTTCCGGCGCGTCGGCCTGCGTGTCGCCCTCGGTCTCGCGATCCGCGTCGTCGCTGCCGGCTTCGGCATCATCCTCGGTCGGCGGGGGGTCGATGCCGCCGGGGCGCGCGCGCGGGCGGGTGGTGTCGTCGTCGGGCTCCTGGATGTCGAAGACTAGTTGCGCCTCAAGTTCGGGGTCGCGTTGCAGTGGATCTGGCTCGGGCCGGATCAGCGCCATCTCGATGCGGCGATTGTCCTCGCGCCCGGCTTCGGTGTCGTTGTCGGCCACCGGCTGTTCAGACCCGTAACCGCGCGCGACCATGCCGGACACCAGAACCCTGCGGGCCATCAGCGCGTTGATCACCGCCTCGGCGCGCGCCTGGCTGAGCGCAAGATTGGCTTCGGCCCGGCCCTGGCTGTCGGTATGGCCCGAGACTTCCATCTCCAGTGTGCCGCACTCACGCAAGACATCGGCAATCTCGTCCAGGATCGAGCCCGCCGAATCGTCGGGCATCGACGATCCCGGTGGAAAGGTGATCCGGTTCTCGGCCAGAATGTCCTGCACGCGGGCCTCGCAGCGCTCGGGCGTCGGCTCCTGCTCGACCGGGTCCAGCGCCGCGTCATAGCGCACGTTAACCGAATAAACCGCCCCCTGCCCCAGACCTTCGGCCAGGATGCCCGACACCTGTGCGTTGGCTTCGGGATTGCCCGACACGCCCGAAAGCGCCATCCGGTCCTCGCGCACCCGGACACGGCCCTCATGCAGTTCGGCCAGAGCCTCAAGCGCGGTCAGCACCCGCACCGACCAGCCCGAGGGCAGATCGGGGTCGGTGCGGGTTTCGACGGTCACGGCATCCGAACCAAAGCGCGCGCGCGCAAAGGCACTGACCGAATCGCGAATGCGCGCGTCGGGCAGGCGTCCGGCAATCAGCACCGTGCCCTCGCTCGACAGGGTTGCCAGAACTTCGGGGCGCGAGTCATCCGGCGTTTCCTCGGAATCGTCCGGTTCCACCTGCACCGCCGTCAACTCGAACGCGTCGGGCAAACGTGTCTCCAACCGCCCGACCGCCCGATCGAAGGCGGATTGCGAGACATCGGCCGGCACGACCAGCGACAGATCGCCGTCGGAAAATGTCACCACGCCTGCATCCAGTTCGGCCAGCTCGCCAATGGCCAGTTCCACCGCCTCGGCCCAGCGCGTCGACGGTGAGCCCAGCGCGATCGTGCAATCCAGCGCCGGCCCGGCACCGGCGGCACGCGCGGCACGCAGGATGCGCGCGCGCGCGTCCTCGGATCCGGCGGCGCAGGCATCAAATCGCGCGCCCTCCTCGTCGATGACGAATCGCAGCGTGAACGGGGCGATCACCGGGCGCGGAGCGACCAGATCCAGCAGCAGTTCGGCATCCGCGGGCGCCCGCTCTTGCAAACGCGCCTGCAACTCGTCACGCGCCTCGGCGCTGGCCACAAGGGCATGAACCTCGATCCGTTCAGCGCTTGCGGACACCTGCGCCACCGGCATCATGCCCAGCGCATCCACCACGAAATCCAGCACCGACTGCCAGCCGGCGGGTGCGGGGTGTTCGGCGCTTTGCAGCATGTCCGACACCGCCGCCTCTTCGGACAGCTCCGCCAACCGGGCCACCAGCGAGGCCTCGCCGGGATCGGCAGGCACCAGGCCGATCACCGAAAGATCGTCATTGTTGCGCATCGCCTCGATACGGAAATCGGGGGCGACATCAACCGACGCGCGGCGCACGTCAAACGATTGCGACACGCGCGAGGCATCCACCACCCGGCCAGCCACCTGAAGCGCGCGAATCCGCGCGGCCTCGTCGGGCGCGGTGCCCGACAACTGCACCTGCAACCCGTCGATCGACACGGCGACCCAGTCCAGCCCTTCGGCGCGCAGCGCCGCGTCCAGATCCTGCCGGTTGGTCCGTTCGATCACCCCGGCGGCGGCGACCGCGAACACGGCCGACAGAAGCGCCGCCACCACGAATGCCGCCAATGTCGCAAGGGTCAGTTTCGAAGGTCTTTGCATGGTCAGCCTTTTCCAAGCGCCCCTGCCCTAGCCCTTTGGCCCGAGCGATGCAATCAGACCAGAAGCGCGGCGGCGAAAATCAGCACAACGATCAGCCCCGCATCCCGGTTCGACCGGAACAGGCGCAGGCAGACGTCGCCATCGTCGATGTCCAGCTTGCCCAGTTGCCAGTTCAGATGCGCGCCGAACCCCCATGCCCCGGCCAGGGCAAGCGACATCGTCAGCGGGTCGGCCAGCGGCGCCAGCGCATAGATGATCGCCAGCGACATCAGCAGAACCGCCGCCACCAGGAAACCGCGCAACCAGTTCTCGCTGTTCTCGCCGAACAGGCGCGCGGTGGACTTGACCCCGATCAGCACGTCGTCCTCGCGGTCCTGATGCGCATAGATGGTGTCGTAAAACAGGGTCCAGGCGATCCCGGCCATGTACAGCAGCACCGCCGGCCAGCCCAGCGAGCCGGTCTGCGCCGTCCAGGCCAGAAGCGCGCCCCAGTTGAACGCCAGCCCCAGAAACACCTGCGGCCACCAGGTAAAGCGCTTGGCGAACGGGTAGACCGCCACCGGGACCAGGGCAAGGATGCCCAGCGCGATCGCGGCGGCATTGAAGGTCAACAGCAACAGGAACGCGGCTGCGGCCTGAATGCCCAGCCATATGGCGGCCTCGCGCACCGTAACATGCCCCGCCGCCAGCGGCCGGTTGCGCGTGCGTTCCACCAGCGGGTCGATATCGCGATCGGCGATGTCGTTCCAGGTGCACCCGGCACCGCGCATCAGCGTCGCCCCCACCGCGCAGGCCAGAAAGATCCATACCGTCAGCCAGCCCGCCGTTTCGGGCGCGGCCAGCGCCCCCAGCAACGCCCCCCACCAGCAGGGCAGCAGCAGCAGCCAGGTGCCGATCGGCCGGTCAAGGCGGCTGAGCCGCAGATAGGGCTGAAGATCGGGATGGGCGCGGGTATCGACCCAACTGCCGCTGACGCGGTCGGCGATCGCGTCGCGGTCGTCAGGGCCTTCATCGGTGCGCGGCGTGACCAGGTCCTGGGCCGGCGCCGACGCATCCCCCGGCGCGGTGTCGCGCGGGGTTTCGGCCTCTGGCTTTTGTTCGTTCCCGGTCATAAGGTCGCCTTCATGACTGACCGGCCCATTTCCATGACATACGCCAGCCGCCCCAAGATCCGCCTCTATGTAGAGCAGCCATTGGGGCAAGGGCAACCGGTAACCCTGTCACGGGACGCGGCGCATTATCTCATCGGCGTGATGCGGCAGGGCATCGGCGATGCGGTGGCGCTGTTCAATGGCCGCGACGGCGAATGGCGCGCGCGCATCGCCAGCGCGGGCAAGCGCGCCTGCGACCTGACATGCGAGGAACCGACCGCGCCGCAACTGAACCCACCGGACCTGTGGCTCTGTTTTGCGCCGATCAAGAAGGCGCGCACCGATTTCATCGTCGAGAAGGCGGCAGAACTCGGCGTGGCCCGCATCTGCCCGGTGCAGACCGAATACACCAATTCCGAACGCATTCGCCGCGACCGGCTGCAAGCCCATGCCGTCGAAGCCGCCGAACAATGCGGCGCCACCTTCGTGCCGCCCGTGGACGATCTGCAACCGCTGGCGCGCATGCTCGATACCTGGCCCGAGGGCCGGATTCTGTATTGGGCCGACGAAGCGGCGGTTCCGGGGCCACCGCCGACGCCCCTGCGCGACGGGATGCCGGCCCCGGCCGCGATCCTGATCGGCCCCGAGGGTGGCTTCTCTCCGGGTGAGCGCGCGCGGCTGGCAGACCTGCTCTTCGTGCGCCGGATCGGGCTGGGGCCGCGCATCCTGCGCGCCGATACCGCCGCCGTCGCGGCGATCACGCTCTGGCAGGCGGCGCTGGGCGACTGGGCGCATCCCGCGCCATGATCCGCCCCGAGGCCCTGCACCGCCTGCGCGAGGCGCGCGACGCCCTGATCGGCCTGGCCCTGATCGGCGTGGGCCTTTGGCTGATCCTGCGCCCCGGCGTCATCCTGCCCGGCCTGGGCGCGTTCGTTGCGCTGGCCGGGCTGGCGCTTGGCGTGGTCGGGCTGCGCCGGGCCCGGTTTCTGGCGCGTGGCGAGGGGCCGGGCGTGGTTCAGGTGGTCGAGGGGCAGATCGGCTATTTCGGCCCGCGCACCGGCGGGGTCGTCGCGCTGGACGAGATCGCGCGCCTGTCGCTCAGTGCCGATGGCCGCGACTGGCTGATCCGGGCCGGTGACGGACGTGTGCTGACCATCCCGCGCGCTGCACGCGGCGCCGAGGCCCTGTTCGACGCCTTCGCAAGCCTCGACGGGCTGGACATCGCCCAGCTTCTGCGCCGGATCGAGGGTGCGCCCTATCAGGCGGACCAACCGATCTGGCAGCGACCGTCCCGCGCGCTCTTGACTTGACGCGCCCCGCGTTACAGGTCTGGCCGACGACAGAACAAGCCCGGAGCCAAGAACAATGTCCATCCCCCAATCCGGCGGCGGGCCGATCGAGCATCGCGATCAATTGACGGAATTCCTGGCGTCAGGCTGCAAGCCGCGCGCCGATTGGCGCATCGGCACCGAACATGAGAAATTCGGCTATTGCCAGGACACGCTCAAACCCCTGCCCTATGACGGGCAGCGCTCGATCAGGGCGGTGCTGGAAGGGTTGCGCGACGGGTTCGGCTGGACCCCGGTGTCCGAGGGGGACAACATCATCGGTCTGACCAAGGACGGCGCCAATGTCAGCCTTGAACCCGGTGGGCAATTGGAACTGTCGGGCGCGCCGCTGGAGACGATCCACCAGACCTGCGACGAGGTGAACCAGCATCTGCACGAGGTCAAGACCGTGGCCGACACGATCGGCGTGCGTTTCATCGGGCTGGGCGCGGCCCCCATCTGGCGGCACGAGGACATGCCGGTCATGCCCAAGGGGCGCTACCGCCTGATGACCGATTACATGGATCGCGTCGGCACCCACGGCAAGCAGATGATGTATCGCACCTGCACCGTTCAGGTGAATCTGGATTTCTCCGACGAAGCCGACATGGTCAAAAAGCTGCGCGTGGCGCTTGCCCTGCAACCCGTGGCGACCGCGCTTTTCGCCAATTCGCCCTTTTTCGAGGGCAAGCCGAACGGACACAAATCCTGGCGCTCGCGCATCTGGCGCGATCTCGACCCCGCGCGCACCGGTACCCTGCCCTTCGTTTTTGAGGACGGTTTCGGCTTCGACCGCTATGTCGATTACGCGCTCGATGTGCCGATGTATTTCGTCTATCGCGACGGGCGCTATGTGGATGCGCTGGGCCAGTCGTTCCGCGATTTTCTGGACGGCAAGCTGCCCGCGCTGCCGGGCGAGGTGCCGACCCTGTCGGATTGGGCCGATCACCTGACCACGATCTTTCCCGAGGCCCGGCTCAAGAAATACATGGAGATGCGCGGCGCCGACGGCGGCCCGTGGCGACGCCTTTGCGCGCTGCCCGCGCTGTGGGTCGGGCTGCTCTATGATCAGTCCGCGCTCGATGCCGCATGGGATCTGGCCAGGGGCTGGGACCTGGAAACACGCGAGGCCATGCGCGTGGCGGCCAGCGTCGACGGGCTGGCAGCGCAGACCCATGGCGTGAACATGCACGATCTCGCGCGCGAGGTGGTTGTCCTGGCCGAGGGCGGACTGAAGGCGCGAGCCTGCCCCGGCGCCGGCGGGCTGTTGCCGGATGAGACCCATTTTCTCAATGCGCTCAAGGAAAGCATCGAAACCGGGCAAACCCCGGCAGACGAGCTTCTGTCACGCTATCATGGCGACTGGCAGGGCGATCTGACACGGATCTATGCCGATTACAGCTACTGACCGGCCCCGGCCGCATCACGGGATATGCCATGCACCGCCAGCCCCGGAACGCGGCGAAGCGGTGCAACGCCAGGTGCCGGCGCATGGATCACGAACGCGCGCCGATCCGCGGCTCGGTCCCGGCGCGCAGGCGGGCGATATTCGCCCCATGCCGCTGCCAGACCAGAACCGCCAGCACCGCGCCAAGGGCCAGCATGTCGCTGCGCCCGGTCAACGGCAACCATAGCAGAACCGACGCCGATGCCAGCAATGCCGCCAGCGAGGAAATCCGGCCGATGGCGGCCACCACAACCCAGGTCCCACAGGCCAGCAGGCCCACCGGCCAGGCCAGGGCCAGCAACGTGCCCAGAAAGGTCGCCACCCCCTTGCCGCCCTGAAATCGCAGCCAGACCGGGAACAGATGGCCCAGAAACGCGGCCAGCGCGGCAAGCTGCGCGGCATCCTCGGCCAGAAGGGCGCGCGCGATCAGGACCGCGATACCTCCCTTGCCCGCATCCAGCAGCAAGGTCGCCAGCGCGGCGCCACGATGGCCGGTGCGCAACACGTTTGTCGCCCCGATATTGCCCGAACCGATGCTGCGCAGATCGCCCAGACCCAGCGCCCGCGTGATCACCACGCCAAACGGCACAGACCCCAGCAGATAGGCCAGCACCAGCGTCAGCAGCAGCAGACCCGGCGCGGTTTCCAGCGGCGGCAGCATGTCAGTCCACCCTTCCAGCGTGCGTTGTCCGAGATGGGCTCATGCCGTGCATTGCGCGTCCTCCCTGTCATGGACCCGGCGCCCGGCAACCCAGGTCGCCAGCACCTTACCCTCCATCCGCGCGCCGTCAAAGGGCGTGTTCTTCGATTTCGAGCGCAGCGCGAAGCGGTCCAGAACGAAGGGCGCGTCGGGATCGAACAGCACCAGATCGGCTGGCGCGCCGATGGCCAGCCGCCCGCACTCCAGGCCCAGCCGCCGCGCCGGGTTGAGCGCCAGCGCGCGCCACAGCTGCGCCAGGCTCATCGCCCCGCCGTGATAAAGCCGCATCGCCGCCGGCAGCAGGGTTTCCAGCCCCACCGCGCCCGGCGCCGCCTCTTCGAACGGCAGCCGTTTCGATTCCTCGTCCTGGGGCGTGTGCATCGAACAGATCACGTCGATCAGCCCGGATGCCACGGCCTCGACCACCGCCTGGCGATCATCCTCGGTGCGCAGGGGCGGGGTCAGGCGAAAAAAGGTGCGATAGTCGCCCACATCGAACTCGTTCAGCGTCAGATGGTGGATCGACACGCCGGCGGTCACATCCAGACCGTTCTTCTTGGCGCGCTCCAGCGCCGGCAGCGTGCGCGCGCAGGTGATCTGGTCGGCGTGATAGCGCGCGCCCGTCATCTCGATCAGCGCCATGTCGCGGTCGAAGGCCATACGCTCAGCCATCGGCGACACGCCGGGCAGGCCGCGCAGGCTGGCGAACTTGCCGCTTGTGACCGCCGCGCCCGCGCTCAGGCCCGGCTCCTGCGGATGACCGACGATCAGCGCGCCCAGCGACCGGGCATAGCTCAGGCAGCGCGACAGGACCTTGGTGTCGCGCACCACCCGGTCGGAATCGGTAAAGGCCACGGCGCCGGCATCCATCAGGAACCCGATCTCGGCCATTTCGCGGCCCGCGCGCCCGCGCGTCAGTGCCGCCATGTGGCGAATGTTCACCACCGTCTCGGCGCTGGCGCGGCGGCGCAGGAATTCCAGCGACTCGGGCGTGTCGATCGCGGGTTCGGTATCGGGCCGGGTGATGAACGTGGTCACGCCCCCGGCCGCCGCCGCCCGCCCGGCCGACCGAAAGCTTTCCTTGTGGCGCGCGCCGGGCTCGCCCACCTGCACCCCCAGATCGACGATCCCCGGCGCAAGGCACCGCCCGCGGCAATCGACGCGCGTGGCCCCCTCCGGCGCGGGTGCGTCGCGCGCCACGATGCGCCCGTCCTCGACATTCAGCGTGCCGGTCGCCTCGGTTCCCGCCTCGGGGTCGATCAGGCGGGCATTGTGGAAATGAAGCATCATGACGGGCCCCGATGGCTGCGGTTCTGCGCGTCTTATACGGCCGGCCACGCGGCCGCGCCACCGATGACGCGCATCCGTTTGCTTCATCTTGCCGAAAAATACGCGCGGGGGTGAATTCGCGCAAAGCGCGAAGAGGGGGCGGCAGCCCCCTGCCACCGGCGCCGCTGACCGCGATGCGCTCAGTTGCGCAGGCGCCGGACCCGGCGCTCGCGCGCCTGCCGGATCGTGGCCGCCGCCCCGTCAGGGTCCGCCAGGTGCCGGATCAGGTGCTTGTCGCCCGCGCAGGTGATGAGCTGCAGATCGCCCATCAGCTTGCGGATCGTCTCGATCTCGGGCAGCGCCACCATGCGCCCGTCGGGCAGAACCAGCCGCCGGTCGGTGACGACCCAGACCATCGTCATCTGTTCGGAGAACAGGTAAAGTCCGCGCACCACCAGGGCCAGCACCGCGCCCAGGGCGCCGATGGCGACATGCGACGAACCCAGCGCCCACAGGACCACGCCCGCACCGCCCATCCCCAGAAGCGCCAGAATGCCGTGATCGCGCCAGTACCGGCCACGATCGGGGCGCAGCCTGGCCAGAACCCTTTCGCCGGACTCCAGCACAAGGGGGGCCTGACCGGATTCGCGTTGATTGTCGGACATATTCGTCAGGCGATCATTTGGCGCGCCCGCCGGAGGGCGGGCGCGCAGGGGGTCATCATTCGGCGGGTTCGTCCGTTTCCGCATCCGCGCCCTCGCCCGAAGGCTGCAGCGTCTGCGTCGCGCTCAGGTCCATGCCGTCGGTGCGCAGGAACTGGAAGAACTCGCTGTCCGGGCTCAGTACCATCGACGAATTCGCGCCGGTCAGCGCCCGCTCGTAAGAGGTCAGCGACCGGGTGAAGGCAAAGAACTCGGCGTCGCGGCCAAAGGCGTCGGCATAGATGCGGTTGCGTTCGGCATCCGCCTCACCGCGGATGATCTCGGCCTCGCGCCGAGCCGAGGACACCAGTTCGACCACCGTCCGGTCGGCCAGTGCGCGCACCCGTTGCGCGGCCTCGTTCCCGCGGGCGATCTCGTCCGCGGCCTCGCGCTCGCGCTCGGCGCGCATCCGGGCATAGGTCGCCTCGAGGTTCTGTTCGGGCAGGTCGGTGCGGGTCAGCCGCACGTCGATGACATCGACCCCCAGCGATTGCCCCTCGCGCCGTGCGATGTCGCGGATCCGGTTCATCAGCGATGTGCGATTCTCGGACAGAACGGCAGTCGAGGGCACCGAACCCAGCACCTCGCGGATGGCAGCGTTCAGGATCCGCTCGATCCGGATCTGGGCGGCGCGCACGCCTTCGGTTCCGACGGCCTGGCGGAAGCGTTCAACCTCGTTGATCCGCCAGCGCGCAAAGGCATCGACGACAAGGCGGCGATCGTCCAGCGGCGTGACCTCAAGCGGCTGGGTTTGCAGTCCCAGGATGCGGGCGTCATACCGCACGACCTCCTGGATCAGGGGAATGCGCACGCCCAGCCCCGGTTCGGTGCGGACCTGCCGGATCTGGCCGAATTGCAAGACCAGCACGTTCTCGCGTTCATCGACGATGAACAACGACGACAGGCCGATGGCTGCGGCGATGACCAGCGCGGGAATCAGAAGCGTCAGCTTTTTCATTCGTCCTCTCCCTCGCTGCGTGCGCGCAATTGATCCAGCGGCAGATACGGCACCACGCCGCTGCCCCCGTCCTCGCCCATCACATTGTCGAGGATTGTCAGGTTCATACCGCCAAGAACCGTTTCCATTGTCTCAAGATACATCCGGCGCCGCGTCACTTCGGGCGCGTTGACGTATTCCTGCCAGACCGCAACGAATCGGCTGGCCTCGCCCTGGGCGTTGTTGATCACCTCGGCGCGATAGGCTTCGGCCTCTTCCTGCACCTGCGCGGCATCCCCGCGCGCGGCGGCCAGCACCCGGTTGGCATAGGCGTCTGCCTGCCGTTCGAGACGGTCGCGTTCCTGCCGTGCGGCCTGCACTTCGCGGAAGCTGTCGATCACCTCTTCCGGCGGGTCGGCCTGGTCGAAGTTGACGCGGATCACGGCGATCCCGGATTCGTAGCTGTCCAGCGTGCCCTGCACGGCCTGCCGCAGATCGGCGGCGATGACGCCCCGGTCGCGGTTGAGGATCGGGGACAGGTTCGAGCGCGCGATGATGTCGCGCATCGCCGATTCGGCCACGGCGCGCACCGTGTTCGGTGGATCGGCCAGATTGAACAGGAAATCGTCGGGGTCGGATACGTTCCAGACCACCTGGAACTCGATATCGACCACCGCCTCGTCACGGGTCAGCATCAGCCCGGTATCCAGCGGCGACCGCCCGGTGCCGACCTCGGTCACGCGTTCGGTCGTGACCTGCACGATCTCGGCGCGCACCACGGGCCAGGGGGCGAAGTTCAGACCCGGCTGGCCGGTGCGGAATTCCTGGCCGAACAACAGCTCGACCGAGCGTTCTTCGGGGCGCACCGAATAGAAGGATGCGAACAGCCACAGCACCACAAGGCCCGCAAGGCCCAGCAAAATGCCGCGCCCGCTGATGCCGGGGCCACCCGAGCCGCCGCGCCCGCCGCCCGAGCCGTTGCCGCCGCGCCCGCCCATCAGCACCTTCAGTTGCTGTCGGCCCTTGTTGACCAGGTTCTCGATCTCGGGGATCTGCGGACCCTGATTACCCGGTTCGCGATCACCACCGCCACCGCCCGAACCGCGATTGCCGGAACCGCGGTTGCCACCGCCGCCGCCCCATGGCCCTCCACTATTGCCAGACATGGCCTCTCCTTGGTTGGGTCTTCTTGTTGACTATCATCGCCCTGAATTGGCCACATCGCACCCGGTTTCAAGACAAATCGGTCGGCTCGGATACCGAAGTCGCACCGTTTTGAAGGTGGCGCCCGGTTTCATCCGTCTTCGCGCTCGGGTTTGCGCATCAGCACGATCTCCTCGGCCATGGTCGGATGCACGGCCATCGTGCGGTCGAAATCGGCCTTGGTGGCGCCCATTTTCAGGGCCACGGCGGCCAGCTGGATCATCTCGGCCGCGGCGGGCGCCACAATGTGGCAGCCCAACACGCGATCGGTTTCGGCACACACGACCAGTTTCATCATAACCTGTGCATCGCGTCCGGCAAAGGCCGACTGCATCGGGCGAAACCGGCTGATGAAGATCCGCACCGGACCGTTCGCGCGCGCCTCGGCCTCGGTATGGCCGACGGTCGCGGCCTCGGGCCGGGTAAAGACGGCGCTGGCGACCATGGTATGATCGGGCTTGGTGGGCCGATCGCCAAAGACGGTATCGGCAAAGGCATGGCCTTCGCGGATCGCGACCGGGGTCAGCTGGATGCGGTCGGTGACATCGCCCACGGCAAACACCGAGGGCACATTGGTCTGCGACCAGTCATCGACGATAACCGCGCCGCCCTCGCTCAGGGCGACGCCCGCCTCCTCGAGCCCCAGATTGTCGGTGTTGGGCCGCCGGCCGGTGGCGAACAGGACGCGGTCGAATTCGCGCCGCGCGCCGCGCGTGTCGGTCACTGCGAACCGCCCGTCCGAAAGCCTCTCCAGCGACACCAGGTCGGTATCGACCTGAAGGGCCACGCCCTGCGCCGCCATCTCGGCGGCGACGTGATGGCGCAGATCGTCATCGAACCCGCGCAAAATCTGCGCGCCGCGATAGTATTGCGTGACCTCGACGCCCAGCCCTTGCAGGATGCCGGCGAATTCGCAGGCGATGAACCCGCCGCCCACGATCAGGATCGACGACGGCAGCTCATCCATCAGGAACACCTCGTTCGAGGTCATCGCACCGAGCCCGTCGAAGGGCTCGGGAACAAAGGGCGTGCCGCCGGTGGCGATCAGGATATGTCGGGCGGTAAAGCTGCGGCCATCGGCCAGCGCAACGGTATGCGGATCGACCAGCGTCGCGCGCTGGGAATGGATCTCGACCCCTGCAGCCTCGGCATTGCGAGTATAGACCGATTCCAGCCGTGTCAGTTCGGCGTCCAGCCGCGCGCGAAAGGTGCCCCAGTCAAAGCCCTGGGCCTCGACCTGCCAGCCATAGGCGCGCGCCTCGTCGATCGCGGCGCGGTAACCGGCGGCAAAGACCATCAGCTTCTTGGGCACGCAACCGCGAATCACGCAAGTGCCGCCCATGCGGTATTCCTCGGCGATGGCAGCGCGCGCGCCGCCTTCCGACGCCGCGATGCGCGCCGCGCGCACCCCGCCCGAACCGCCACCGATCACAAAAAGGTCGTAGTCGAACGTCACCTGCGCGCCTCAGATGTCATGAAAGATGTTGTCGCTTTCGACAAAGACGATGCGCTCTTGCTCGACGGTGCCGGCAACCGCATCGCGCATCTCGACGCGCCCGTCGGGATAGCCGATCACCACGGCATCGCAAATGTCGATGAAGAGCCCGTTCTCGACCACGCCGGGAACCTGGTTCAGCGCCAGCGACAGCTGCCGGGGGTTGCCGATGCGCCCCAGCGCAAGGTCCAGGATGTGGTTGCCCTCATCCGTGACGAAGGGGCGCGCGCCGTCCATGCGCAGGCTGGCGGTCGTGCCCATCACGTCCAACCCGCCCAGAAGCTCCTCGATCAAGAGCCGGCTGGCCTGCGCGCCAAAGGGGATCACCTCGACCGGCAGGGGAAACGCCCCCAGTGTTCGCACCTCCTTGGAGGCATCGGTGATGACGATCATGCGGTCGCTGGCGGTGGCGACGATCTTTTCTTGCAACAGCGCACCGCCGCCGCCCTTGATCAGGGTCAGGTCGGCGTCGAATTCGTCGGCGCCGTCGATCGTCAGGTCCAGCCAGCCCGCCTCGTCCAGGGACATGACGCGCAAGCCCAGACCGCGCGCCAACTCGGCCGTGCGCGTCGAGGTCGCGACACAGCTCAGGCGCAGGCTTTCCTCGCGCGCGCGCTCGGCCAGGCAGCGCACCATCCAGGCGGCGGTCGATCCGGTGCCCAGGCCCAGCTTCATGCCGTCCTCGACGCAATCCACGGCGCGGCGCGCGGCGGCGAACTTGGCGCGGTCGGCGGGTGACAGTTGCTGTGCCATGGCCAACATCTCCTGTGGGATAGGCTGGGAGCCTGTTACACCAGATCAGGGGGATGTCACAGGGGGGGGCGGCGGTTTTTCAGCCCCGAATACGCAAAACCGGACAGGCGCATATCCTTGCACGGCGCCTGACGGCGATACCGTCCTGTCAGCGGATTTTCAGCGTGGCCAGACCGATCAGTGCCAACACGAGGCTGATGATCCAGAACCGGATCACGATCTGCGGCTCGGCCCACCCCTTCTTTTCGAAATGGTGATGGATCGGCGCCATCAGGAAGACGCGCTTGCCGGTGCGCTTGAAATACAGCACCTGCACGATCACGCTCAATGCCTCGACGACGAACAGCCCGCCGACGATCCCCAGCACGATCTCGTGCTTGGTGGCCACCGCGATCGCGCCCAGCGCGCCGCCCAGCGACAGGCTGCCGGTGTCGCCCATGAACACGGCCGCAGGCGGCGCGTTATACCACAAAAAGCCCAGCCCCCCGCCCGCAAGCGCGGCGGTAAAGATCAGCAGTTCCCCGGTTCCGGGGACATAGTGGACATCCAGGTAACTGGTGAAATCGACCCGCCCCACCGCATAGGCGATCACCCCCAGCGTGGTGGCCGCGATCATGACCGGCATGATCGCCAGCCCGTCCAGCCCGTCGGTCAGGTTGACCGAATTCGCCGCGCCGACGACGACGAACATGGCAAAGGGCACGAAGAACCAGCCAAGGTCGATCAGGACCGACTTGAACACCGGCATCGCCAGTTGCCCCGCCAGTTCCGGCGGGTGGATATAGAGCGACGCCACCGACGCGGCCGCCGCGATCACGAGGCCCAGGGCCATGCGCGTCTTGCCCGAAACACCCTTGTGATTGCCCTTCGAGACCTTGGCATAATCATCGGCGAAACCGATCAGGCCGAACGCCACCGTCACCAGCAGCACCATCCAGACATAGGGATTGTCGAGCCGCGCCCAAAGCAGCGTCGAGACCACCAGCGCCGACAGGATCAGCAGCCCGCCCATGGTCGGGGTGCCCTGCTTGGTCAGCAGATGCGTCTCGGGCCCGTCCAGCCGGATCGGCTGACCCTTGCCCTGGCGGCGGCGCAACGTCTCGATCAGCGGTTTGCCGAACAGGAAACCGAAGATCAGCGCGGTAAAGAAGGCCGCGCCGGCGCGAAAGGTGATGTAGCGAAACAGGTTGAAACCGCTGAAGGCTTCGGACAGTTCGGCCAGCCAGTAGAACATTCAGGCGATTCCTTTCGGGGTATCCTCGGGCGACGGATGGCCCAGGTTGCGCAGTGCATCGACCACGCGCGAGACAAGCGAGCCTTTCGAGCCCTTGACCAGCACCACATCGCCGCCGCGCACAAGATTGTGGGCGCGCGCGCCCAGATCCTCGGCGCGCGGCACGGCCTTGCCGCGCCGGTGTTCGGGCAAGGCTTGCCACAGCGCCTGCATCCGGGGGCCCACGCAATGGACCACGGCCACACCGTCAAGCGCCGGCAGCCGGGCGATGGCGCGGTGATGATCGAGTTCCGTCGGCCCCAGTTCCAGCATGTCGCCCAGGATGGCAATGCGCCGCCCACCCGCACCCGGTCGACACGCGGCCAGCACCGCAAGCGCCGCCTCGACCGAGGCCGGGTTGGCGTTGAACGCGTCGTCGATCAGGGTGAAGCGGGTATCGTCGGACGGGTCCAGCAGGATCGATTCGCGCTGTCCGCGCCCGGCGGGCGGTTGCCAGCGCCCCAGGGCCTGCGCCGCTAGCGCCAGATCCAGCCCCAGCGCCTGCGCCACGGCCAGGCAGCCCAGGGCGTTCTGCGCGAAATGGTGCCCGGCATCGGCCAGCCGCACCAGCAGCGCCGTGTCGCCCACCTGCGCCGACACCACAAGCGCGGCGGGCGTATCGCGCAGCCCCGTCAGGCGCACATCCCGCCCGTCCCGGCCAAAGCTGAGGGCGCGATCCGCCAGGTTTGCGCGTTCGGCCAGGATTGGCGCGGTCTCGACATCGGCATTGTAGATCGCCGCCCCGCCCGGCTCCAGCCCGGTAAAGATGTCGGCCTTTTCACGGGCGATCCCGTCCAGCGAGTCAAAGGCCGCCAGGTGTGCCGGCGCAATGGCGGTGACCAGCGCCACATGCGGGCGCGCCAGCCGCGCCAGCGGCGCGATTTCACCGGGATGGTTCATGCCGATCTCGACCACGGCAAAATCCGCGTCGCGCGGCAGCCGCGCCAGCGTGACCGGCACGCCCCAATGGTTGTTGAAACTGGCCTCGGCGGCATGGACGGTGCCGAAATCGGCCAGCATCCGGCGCAACATCTCCTTGGTCGAGGTCTTGCCCACCGAGCCCGTCACCGCCACCACGCCCGCGACAGAGCGGGCCCGGCCCGCGGCGCCCAGCGCGGTCAGTGCGGCCAACACATCGGGCACCACCACGCAAGGCCCCGTGACCCCGGCGGGAACGTGCGAGACCAGCGCGGCGGCGGCGCCGAATTCGAACGCCTGCGCCACGAAATCGTGCCCGTCACGCGCCGCGCTCAGCGCCACGAACAGATCGCCCGGTTGCAGGCTGCGGGTGTCGATCGACACGCCGGTCGCGGTGAACGCGGCGCTTGCGGTGCCGCCGGTCGCGGCCTCGATCTCGGCGGCGGACCAGAGTGCGATCATCGCCGGACCTTTCCGTCAAGGGCGGCGACGGCGACACTGGCCTGTTCCAGATCGTCGAACGGGAATACCGTGTCGCCCACGATCTGGCCCTGCTCGTGCCCCTTGCCCGCGATCAAGAGCGCGTCGCCCGGTTGCAGGGTATCGACCGCGCGCAAGATCGCCTCGGCCCGGTCGCCGACTTCCGTCGCGCCGGGGCACGCGGCCATGATCGCCCGGCGGATGGCCGCGGCATCCTCGGAACGCGGGTTGTCGTCGGTGACATAGACAATATCGGCATTCTCGGCGGCGGCACGCCCCATCAGCGGCCGCTTGGCCCGGTCGCGGTCGCCGCCGGCACCCAGCACGGCCACCAGCCGGCCCATGACATGCGGTCTGAGCGCCTTGAGCGCGGTTTCCACCGCCGCCGGGGTATGGGCGTAATCGACAAACACCGGCGCCCCGTTGCGCCGGGTCGCCGCGAGTTGCATCCGGCCGCGCACCCCTTGCAGGTTGGGCAGCGCTGCAATCGCCTCGACGGCATGGGCGCCCGTGGCCAGCGTCAGCCCCAGCGCCAACAGCGCGTTTGCCGCCTGAAACCCGCCCACCAGCGACAGCTTGACCTGATAGGGCTTTCCACGCACCGCGAAGCGCAGTTCCTGACCATGCGCGGTGTAACGCTGGGCCAGAATGCGCAGATCGCAATCCTCGGCCGTTCCGATGCGCAGGACCGGACGCGACTCCAGCAGCGCCGCGAGCCGGGCACCCCAGGGATCGTCAGTATTGATGACGGCCGGGGCGTCATCGGGCAAAAGCCGGGTGAACAACCCGCATTTGGCCCCGAAATACCCCTCCATGTCCGGATGATAATCCAGATGATCCTGGCTGAGATTGGTGAAACCCGCCGCCGCCAGTCGCACCCCGTCCAGCCGGCGCTGGTCAAGCCCGTGGCTCGATGCCTCCATCGCGGCGTGGGTGATCCCGGCTTGCGCGGCCTCGGCCAGGATCCGTTGCAGGGTCAGCGCATCGGGCGTGGTATGGCCCAAGGGCGTGGCCCATGCGCCCTCGACGCCGGTGGTGCCGACATTGATGGCGCCGTGACCCAGCGCGGTCCAGATCTGCCGGGTGAAGCTTGCCACCGACGTCTTGCCATTGGTGCCGGTCACGGCGATGGTGCAGGCGGGCTGACGCCCGAACCACAGCGCGGCGGCGCGGGCAAACGCCTCGCGCGCGTCCTCGGCCACGACCAGCGCGGTTTGCGGCGCGGCCGCCAGGGCCTCGGCCGCCAGGGCAGCCCCGGCACGGTCGGTCAGGATCGCACCGGCCTGCATGCGCAGGGCGAATTCGATGAACTCGCCGCCATGGACCCGCGTGCCGGGCAGCGCGGCGAACAGAAAGCCCGGCCGCACCGCGCGGCTGTCCAGCGACAGGCCGGTGATCGCGACGCGGGCATCGCCGCTGCGCGCGGCAAGCCCCAGTTCGCTTAGTGTGCGTGACTGCCCCATCCGGCCCTCATTCGATACCCCCCGTTCACCCCCGTCGCCCGATCGTGCCCAAGGGGCCTTGCGGCCCCCTCTTGGCGCGTGCGCGCCAATTCACCCCCGCAGCGTATTTTCGGCAAGATGAAGCGGGACGGGCCATGCGCCCTTCCTTTAGCGCAGCTGCAACGCCGCTTCAATCGCGGCCGTCGCGCGGGCATCGTCGCGCGGGCGCAGACCCAGCAGCGGCGCGGTCCGGCGCACGATCTCGGCGGCGACGGGCACCACCGTCCAGCCCGCAGTGCGCCGCGCCTCGCCCGACGAGGTCTCGTTGGGCTCGTCCAGCGTGATGACGACGACATAGCGCGGATCGTCCAGCGGAAAGGCGCCGGCGAAGGTGGCGATCACGCGGTCCTCGGCATAGCCGCCGGACGGGTCGGGCTTGTCCGCGGTGCCGGTCTTGCCGCCAAAGACGAACCCCTCGACCTCGGCCATCGAGGCGGTGCCGGTGGTCACGACCTGGCGCATCAGCGCCCGCATCATCGCCGATGTGCGCTCGGATATCAGCCGCTCGCCCGGCGCAGCCGTCGCGCGGCGCAGCAGCGTCGGTTCGACGCGGGTGCCGCCGTTGACCAGCGCGGCATAGGCCGCAGCCAGTTGCAGCGGACTGGTCGACAGGCCGTGACCGTAGGAGATGGTCATCGACGAGATTTCGGTCCAGCGGTCAGGAAACTGCGGACGGGCGCGCGCGGTCTCGGCCAGTTCCACCGATGCCGGTTCGAGAAAGCCGAAGCGTTGCAGGAAGTCGCGCTGGCGATCGGCGCCGATCATCTGCGCCAGCCGCGCCGTTCCGATATTCGACGACCGCACGAAGACATCGCGCACCGACATCTCGGCGCCATAGTTGCGAAAATCGTTGATCGCATGGCCACCGATGCGCAGCGGGGCGCGGGTGTCGATCATGGTTTCGGGCGTGACCAGATCCAGCTCAAGCGCCTGCGCCACGCCAAAGGCCTTCATGACCGACCCCAGCTCATAAACGCCCTGCACCGCGTGGTTGAACAGCGGGCTGTCGGTCGGATCGCCCTCGGTCGGGGGGGCGGGGCGGTCATTGGGGTCGAAATCCGGCAACGAGACCATGGCGACGATCTCGCCGGTCCGGGCATCCATCACCGTCGCCGACCCCGCGCGCGCGCCCAGCATCGACACGCCGCCGTCCAGCACCTCGGCGGCGATGGCCTGCACCGTCAGATCCAGCGACAGCCGCATCGGCCGTTCGGCCCGGTCCGGGTCGCGCAAGGTCGCGTCCAGCCGGTGTTCGATCCCGCCGGTGCCGACGATCTCGGCGGCATTGACCCCCTGCTGGCCGAAGCTGGTCCCGCCAAGGACATGCGCGGCCAGACGGCCATTGGGATATAGGCGCATCTCGCGCGGGCCGAACAGCAGGCCGGGTTCACCGATGTCATGGACCGCCTGAACCTGTTCGGGCGACAGCCGCGTGCGGATCCAGACGAAACGGCGGTCGGGATCGGTCAGGCGCGCGGCCAGACGCTCGGCATCGATATCGGGAAAGATCCGCGCCAGTTCGCGCGCGGCGCGTGCCCCGTCGACCATGTAGCGCATTTCGGCATAGAGCGAGTTGGTCACGAGGTTGGTGGCCAGGATCCGGCCGTTGCGATCCTGGATCTCGGCGCGATAGGCGGCGATCTCTTCGCCCTGATACGGCATCGGCTCGTGCGGCGGGCTGGCTGCCAGAAGGCCCATGCGCGCGCCGATCAGGGCAAAGCCCATGAAGAACAGCGCCGCCAGGAACAACAGGCGCCATTCGGCGCGGCGACGGGCCAGGTCGCGCATCTGTTCATGGCGCAGGCGCAGGTTCTCGCGCTCGATATGGGCGGGGTTGCGGCCCTCGGCGCGGGCCTCCAGGATGCGCGGCAGCGGTCGCAGCGGAATGCGGATCATGGCTGCCCCCCGGAGGTGGCGGCGGATGGGCCGATGGCATGGCGGGCGTCCCCCAGAACCTCGATCACGCCGGACAATGCCGGGCCGTCAGCAGGCGTGGCGGCCCGCGGGGGATAGGCAATCTCGTCGATCCGACCGAATTGCGCCCCGGTCATCGGCAGCAGCGCGAGCCGCGAAAAGTTCATGTCCACAAGGTCGCGCAGGCGATCAGGCCGGTTGAGATAGGCCCATTCCGCGCGCTGCACACCGATCGCCTCGCGCAGGGAAACGATCTCGCGGCGCAGCTCGGCCACGCGCGCCTGCGATTGCTGGGTCTTGTGGTTCTCGTTATAGGCCCAGACGGCCAGGGCCATGACCGCAAGCAGCGACGCCGCATAGAAAAGCGATCTCATCACCCCTCTCCTTTCAGGGCCAGAAGCGGCATGCCGAGCGCGGCGCGATCGACCGGGCCGGCCGGCGCATCGGTGCGCCGGGCCATGCGCAGCAGCGCCGAGCGCGCGCGCGGGTTGGCGGCAAGCTCTTGGTCATCAGGGCCTATGGCGCGGCGCGTGACGGGTGTGAAGCGCGGTGCCTCGGGCGTGACCAGGGGCGCATGGCGGCTACCCTGCCCGGCCCGGCCGCTGCGAAGCTGCATGAATCGCTTGACGATGCGGTCTTCAAGCGAATGAAACGTCACCACCGCCAGCAGCCCGCCCGGCGCCAGCGCACGCTCGGCGGCCTCGAGCCCGTTGACCAGTTCGCTGAATTCGGCGTTCACGGCAATGCGGATCGCCTGAAAGCTGCGGGTTGCGGGATGGCTCTGGCCCGGTTTGGGCCGCGGCAGGCAGGACGCGACGATCTCGGCCAGATGCAGCGTGGTGCGGATCGGCGCCGCCGCGCGCGCCCGGACAATGGCACGGGCGATGCGGCGCGAGGCTCGTTCCTCGCCGAAATGGAACAGGATATCGGCCAGCGCCCCCTCGGCGGTCTCATTCACCAGGTCGGCGGCCGACGGACCCTGCTGGCTCATGCGCATGTCCAGCGGGCCGTCGCGAACGAAGGAAAAGCCGCGTTCGGGCTGATCGAGCTGCATCGACGACACGCCCAGATCCAGCACGACGCCGTCAAGCGGGCGCCCGGCGTGTTCGTCCAGTCGGCCGAACGTGCCTTCGACCAACACGACACGATCGCCATAGGGCGCGGCCCAGACCCGCGCCATGTCCAGCGCCAGCGGGTCGCGGTCGATGCCGATCACGGTATCCGCGCCGGCCTCAAGCAGCCCGCGCGCATAGCCGCCTGCCCCCAATGTGCCATCCAGCCACACCCCCGAAACCGGCTTTGCCGCGGCCAGAAGCGGGCCAAGCAAAACGGGCACATGCGGCGCGGCGTCAGTGGGCTGGGGCATGGTCCTTTCCGTCACGCATCGGGCAAATCGGGCAGCAGCACGCGCGGGTCGAACCCGTCATCTTGCCGTTCAAGCCATTCTTCGGCCTTGGCCAGTTCCTCGGCCTCATAGGTGTCAGGTTTCCAGATCTCGAAATGGTCGCCCGAGGCGATGAAGAACGCCTCACCGCCCAGCCCGATCTTCTCGCGCAGCTTGGCGGGCAGGACGATCCGGCCATCCTCGTCGACCTGCGCGGGCAGGGAATGGCCGTGATAGATGCGCTCCAGCATCTTGCGTTCGATCGAGCCGGGTTTCATGCGGTCGATCCGGCGATCGATCTCGTCGATTGCCTCGATCGTGTAGCAGTCCAGCTGCTTTTGCGTGGATGTTCCGTAAACGATCACCAGGTTGGGGCGCTGGCCGTCGCTGAAGTCGGGATCGGCAGCTTCGATCACGCGGCGAAACAGGGCCGGGATCGAGACCCTGCCCTTGCCATCCACCTTCTGGTGGTATTCGCCGCGAAACCGTCGCGCCACGCGCCTGGCCCTTCTCTTTTCAACGCCGCTGGCGGAAAGCCCGCCAGAACGGGAAACGGCGGCCGGGCTGCTGCCACTGCCCGAACCGCCGCCCTCTGCCCCATCGCTGGGTGTCCGACTGCGCATGCCACCTGGGGGATGTCTGCTCGCTTGCGCGCCGGATCTCTTCGTTCCGAAAAAGCGGGGGTGCCTGTATGAAACGCCTCGTTTCGTTTTTTGTCGTTGACCGCTCTTCGTGAGAACAGAGATGACATGGGATTTCATGGGAAGCAATGGTTTTCTTTGCCGGGATTCACCGAATCCTCACGCGTCAGTGACGCCGTGACCCACAATATCCTTGATATAAGCCCCCATCAAAACAACATATAGACGCAATTTAGCACGTCATCACGAAATAGGCTGCCCCCATGTGATCCGGCGACTGGTCCATGAATTCCCGGTAGATATCGAATATCTGTGGCCAAAGGACAACAAGGCAAGGGCTTTTTCGTCTGGAATCGGACCGGAATCAACCTGCATTCACAACCTAACCAGACTTTCCCATGATTTCCCAGCCTCGCAACCAGCCGAAACGATTCGACCCGCGCCGGGGGCGCGGGTCGTCGAACTGGCTATCAGGCCGGATCAGTCGCAGCGTTCGATGAGGCGGCGGGCCATGCGGCGATAGGCTTCGGCAACCGGGCTGTCGGTGGCCGCGACCGGAACGCCGCCATCGCCCGCCAGACGCACTTCGACCGAGAGTGGCAATTCGCCCAGGAACGGCAGGCCCAGTTTCTCGGCCTCGCGCTTCACGCCGCCGTCACCGAAGATATGCTCTTCATGGCCGCATTTGGGGCAGATGAAGGTCGACATGTTCTCAACCAGGCCCAGGATCGGTGTCTTCAGCGTCTGGAACGCGCGCAGCGCCTTGCGCGCATCCAAGAGCGCGACATCCTGCGGCGTCGAGACCACGATCGCGCCGGTCACGTCGAATTTCTGGCACAGGGTCAGTTGCACATCGCCGGTTCCAGGCGGCATGTCGACGATCAGCACATCCAGATCGCCCCACTGTACCTGCGTCAGCAACTGTTGCAGCGCCCCCATCAACATCGGCCCGCGCCAGATCACGGCCTCGTCCTCGCGCAGCATCAACCCGATGGACATCATGGTCACGCCATGCGCGCTGGGCGGAAGGATGGTCTTGCCATCGGGCGAGGCCGGACGCTTGTCCACCCCCATCATGCGCGGCTGGCTGGGGCCGTAGATATCGGCATCCAGAAGGCCGACGCGCCAGCCCTCGCGCGCAAGGGCCACGGCCAGATTGGCCGAAACCGTCGATTTGCCCACGCCGCCCTTGCCCGAACCGATGGCAATGATCCGCTTGACGCCCGGCACGCTGGACGGCCCGGCCGTAGGATGCCGCCCGATCTTCAGCGCCGGGGCGTCACCGCCGCCCCCGGCGGGCGGGCGGGCGGGCGCGGCTGGTTGACGCGGGGCGGGGCCATGCGCGGTCAGCGCAACGCTGACGCGGGCGACGCCGGGCAGGGCCAGCACCGCACGTTCGGCCTGCGCGCGCACGGGTTCAAGCTTGCGCGCGTCGTCCGGGGTCTCGGCCTCAAGGACGAATCGCACCATCCCGTCATCGACGACCAGGGCGCGCACCAGGTCCCTGCCAACCAGATCGCCGCCGTCGGGCAAGGTTACAGCGCGCAACGCCTCCAGCACCTGTTCGCGGGTCGGCGTGGCGGAGGTATTCATGGCGGGCTCCTGTTCTGTCCGTTGGGATCTGTCGCGCTAAACCTGTGCACTTTTTCCAGCCCGGCAAGGGCATTTCAACCCACCGGAATCGGCATCCCGTTGCAGACGCTGGAAAAGCCGTCTTTCGGGCGCTGAATTTGTCGGCAAGGCGCTGGATTCCAGCAAAAAGTTTACGCCGCGTCGCCATGCAATCGCTGCATGGCAGCATTGACGAAGCAAGGTATTGTGCATTTGCAGCATTTGCCCCATCTTTCCCTCAACACGAACGAAACCGCGCCTTCGAACGCAAGGGATTGCAAAGAAAGCGCGAAGAAGCGAAGAAGAAAGAGCATCGAAATGGCTTTTCTGAACGAAACCATCCGCGGAACCAGCGTCCTTGGCGCCCTGCGCGATCGCCTGGCCGGTCTGGCCGATTCATGGAACCGCTATGTGCTGTTCCGCCGCACCTATGACGAGCTGAGCGCGCTCAGCAGCCGTGAGTTGTCGGATCTCGGGATTTCGCGCTCGATGATCACGCGGCTGGCCTATGAGGCGGCCTACGGCAAGAACGCCTGAGGCGAAAGAGATTCCGGGTTACCCATGAGGTTGCCCGGTCACTGACGAAAGGCCCCTCCTCCTCCCTGGGCCGATCGTGACGGAACCGCCGCCTCCTCCTCCCTGCGGCCGTTCCAAACTGACGCGGCGACCCTACCTCCTCCCGGGGTTTGCCTGCTCAACAGCGCGGTTGCCCTCTCCTCCTCCCTGGGCAACCGCGCCCATATTCCGGGGCGATCTGCCCCAACGGGATGTTCGGGTCGTCCTCCTCCCTGACCCGGACACGATTGCGCGGCCACCCCTCCTCCTCCCTGGGTGGTCGCGCAAATCTCAAACGGGGCGCAAGCGCCCCACCGATTGCGCGGGTCGTTCTCCTCCTCCCGGACCCAAGCATCACGGCGCGGCTGCCCCCTCCTCCTCCCAGGGCAGCCGCGCTTTTTTCGTTTTTCGCTGACAGATCCGCCCGCTCAGAACGGCACGTCGTCCACCCCTTCGGCGGAGGACAGGAACCGGGCGACGATATGCTTTTCGCCCGCACGGTCGAAGGCCACGGCCATCTTGTCGCCATCGGCGGCGACCACGGTGCCGAGGCCGAACTTCTGGTGCAAAACCCGCTCGCCGGGGCGAAAGACCGACCCGTCGCCGCCCCCCGATTCGCGCGAAATGCTGCGCCCCAGGGTGGCCGGATCGGCGATTTTCCCGCGTGCCTGCAACCGTTTCCAGCCCGGCGAATTGTAGACATCGGCACGGGCGGCGCGCGCCTCGGTGGTCGAGGCCGCCCGCGACATGCCCGCCGCCCCGAACCCGCCGCCATAAAGGCCGGGCGGCGTCAACACCTCGACATGTTCGGGCGGAAGCTCGTCAATGAAGCGCGACGGCAATTGCGATTGCCACTGGCCATAGACCCGGCGATTCGCGGCGAACGAGATGGTGCACAGCCGTTCGGCGCGGGTGATGCCGACATAGGCAAGCCGGCGCTCTTCCTCCAGCCCCTTGCGGCCGGTCTCGTCCATGCTGCGCTGACTGGGAAAAAGACCGTCTTCCCAGCCCGGCAGGAACACCACCGGAAACTCCAGCCCCTTGGCGGCATGCAGGGTCATGATCGTGACCTTGTCGGCGCTGTCCTCGGTCTCGTTGTCCATGATCAGCGCGACATGTTCCAAAAACCCCTGAAGATTATCAAAGCTTTCCAATGCCTTGATCAGCTCTTTCAGGTTTTCCAGCCGCCCCTGCGCCTCGGGCGACTTGTCGGCCTGCCACATGGCGGTATAGCCGCTTTCGTCCAGGATCTGTTCGGCCAGTTCGATATGCGACATCCCGCGACCGCGCGGCTCTTCGATGACGATCCCGTCCTCGATCAGGGGGGCCACAGGTGTGGCGCTCACCGCATCGTGCCAACGGTCCATCTGTTCGACAAACGCGCGCAAGGCCCCCGATGCGCGACCCGCGATCAGCCCGTCGCGCAGCGCCAGGCGCGCGCCCTGCAGCAAGGGCACCTCGGCGGCGCGTGCGACCTTCTGGATGGTCTGCTGTGCCTTGTCGCCAAGCCCGCGCCGGGGCGTGTTGACGATCCGCTCGAACGCCAGATCGTCGGCCGGCGAGATCGCCAGGCGGAAATAGGCCATGGCATCGCGGATCTCGAGCCGTTCATAGAACCGCGGGCCGCCGATGACGCGGTAAGGCAGCCCGATCGACAGAAAGCGGTCCTCGAAGGCGCGCATCTGGTGGCTGGCCCGCACCAGAATTGCCATGCTGTTGCGCGCCGTCGCATCCAGCCCGCGCCCGCCGCGCTCCAGCACCTCGATCTCGTCGCCGATCCAGCGTGCCTCTTCCTCGCCGTCCCAATGGCCGATCAGGCGGACCTTCTCGCCCTCGTCCAGCTCGGTCCACAGGGTCTTGCCCAGACGTCCCTCGTTGCCCGCGATGACGCCAGATGCCGCCCCCAGGATATGCGGGGTCGAGCGGTAGTTCTGTTCAAGCCTGATCACGCGGGCGCCGGGAAAATCGCGCTCGAACCGCAGGATATTGCCCACCTCGGCGCCGCGCCAGCCATAGATCGACTGGTCGTCATCGCCGACGCAGCAGATATTGTGGTGCCCCCCGGCCAACAGGCGCAGCCACAGATACTGCACGACGTTGGTATCCTGGTATTCGTCCACCAGTATGTAGCGAAGCCAGCGCTGATACTGCGCCAGCACGTCGGGGTGTTGCTGGAAGATGGTGACGACATGCAGCAGCAGGTCACCGAAATCGCAGGCGTTCAGCGTGCGCAGGCGTTCCTGATAGGCGGCATAGATCTCGGTGCCGCGGTTGTTATAGGCGCCCGCTTCCGCGCCGGGCACGGATTCCGGGCGCCAGGCGCGGTTCTTCCAGCCATCGATGATCGAGGCCATCTGCCGGGCGGGCCAGCGCTTTTCGTCGATGTTGAACACCTGGATCAGTTGCTTGAGCAATCGCAACTGATCGTCGGTGTCCAGGATCGTGAAACCGGGCTTTAGGCCCACCAGCTCGGCATGGCGGCGCAGAAGCTTGACGCCGATCGCGTGAAAGGTGCCCAGCCACGGCATCCCCTCGACCGAATCGCCCAGCAGGCGGCCGATGCGATATTTCATCTCGCGCGCGGCCTTGTTGGTGAAGGTCACGGCCAGGATCTCGTTGGGGCGGGCGGTGCCGGTGGCGATCAGATGAGCGATGCGCGCGGTCAGGGCGCGGGTCTTGCCGGTGCCGGCCCCGGCCAGCATCAGGACCGGCCCGTCCAGGGTTTCCACGGCCTCGCGCTGGGGGGCATTCAACCCCTCAAGATACCGCGCCTGCGCCGCCTGCCCTGCCCGCGCCATGGCCTGCTGCGACAGGCTGGACCCTGTTGTGGTTTCGCTGCTCATGCCAATCGGCCCCCTTGCATCCCGGCCCGAGCCTAGCGCAGGCAGGCGCGGCTTCCAAGCCTGCGTTCACGACATGTTCACGCCCTGACGCTAAATTGCGCCCATCCGACGGGCATTCCCTGACCGCGCCGCCTGTGGCACTCTTTCCCCCGATCCGCACAAAGGCGATCGGGGGAAGCATGCGTTGGATGATGGCAGGCGGGCTTGTCGCGGCTTTGGCGGTTCCGGCGCAGGCGCAGGACTGGCCGCGCGGCATCGCCTTTGTCCAGGCGCCCGAGATGTCTTCCGGCGTTGGCACCGGCCATACGCCCGAAGAGGGTTTTGCCGCTGCCACGCGGCAATGCGTCGACGGCGGCGCCAGGGCCGAAGATTGCTTTCCCACCAACTGGTGCCAACCGGCGGGCTGGTCGGTGGATCTCTTCGTGATGCACCAAGAGGGGGTTCACTGGCACGAGGTCGTCTGTGGCCTGCCGTCGCGCGCGGCGGCCGAAGGGGTTGCCGCCGTCCTGTGCGACCCCGAGATCCGCGACTGGCTGATCGAATGCGCGCCGGTCCAGGTCTATGACGAAGCCGGGATTGCGCAGCTTGCGCAGGATTGAAGCCGCTTGCCTGCCCCAAGGCGCGGTGCCATAGATCGCGCATGGATCTTGACCTGCGCTTTCCCGCCCTGTCCGACCTGCGCCGACGCGCGCGGCAACGCATTCCGCATTTCGCCTGGGAATACCTGGACAGCGCGACCGGGACCGAATCGGTCAAGCACCGCAACCGCGCGGCACTGGACGCGGTGCGGCTGCAACCCGCCGTGCTGGATGGCGATCTGACGATCGACCTTGCGACCGATCTGCTGGGGCAGCGCCAATCCGCGCCGTTCGGGATCGCGCCGCTGGGCATGTCGGGGCTGATCTGGCCGGGGGCCGAGGCCGCGCTGGCCCGGCTGGCCGCGCGCCAGGGCTTTCCCTTTTGCCTGTCCACCGTGGCAACCCGTCTGCCCGAGGAAATCGGGCCGCTGGCTGGCGATCGCGGCTGGTTCCAACTGTATCCGCCGCGCGACCCCGGCATCCGCGCCGATCTGTTGCGCCGGGCGCGCGCGGCGGGGTTTCGGGTGCTCGTGCTGACCGTCGATGTCCCCGCCCCGTCGCGGCGCGAGCGGCAGTTGCGCGCCGATCTGGCCTTTCCGCCCAAGAAGACGCCGCGGATGTTCATGCAGGCCGCGCTGCGCCCGCGCTGGGCGCTGGGCACGGTGCGGATGGGTGTTCCACGGCTGCGCCTGATGGAGGAATACAGAAAGCTCGACGGCAACGCCCCCTCGACCGGGCATGCCGGCTACCTGTTGCGGGTGAACCCGGACTGGGACTATGTCGCCGCCCTGCGCGACGCCTGGGACGGCCCGCTGGTGCTGAAGGGTATTCTGCGCCCCGACGATGCGCTGCGCGCCCGTGCGGCCGGCGCCGATGGCATCTGGGTCTCGAACCATGCCGGGCGCCAGTTCGACGGCGGCCCCGCCACGATCGAGGTGCTGCCCGCCATCCGGGCCGCCCTGGGCGCGGACTTTCCGGTGATCGCCGACGGCGGCGTGGACTCGGGCCTCGATATCCTGCGCATGCTGGCCTGCGGTGCCGATTTCGTGATGCTGGGCCGCGCCTGGCATTATGCGCTGGCCGCGCTGGGTCCACGCGGCGCGGCGCATCTGGATCATATCCTGTGCCAGGATCTGATCGCGAATCTGTGGCAGCTGGGCCTGACCCGCCCGCAGGATGCAAAGACCCGGTTATGGCCCGCACCAGCGAAGCCCGCGCCCTGATCTTGCCGCAAGACAGCGCGCGCATCGTGTGGGAATCTGCAGTTTTCAGGGCCATCGCGCATGTCACGCAGGTTTCACGCAACTCCTTTGCCGCGTTGCAGAAATGGTCTACCACTTCGACACCGGCGCGACTCACAGGGGGAACCGAATGACCGCTTTCCAGAAAATCCTCATCGCCAACCGCGGCGAGATCGCCATTCGCGTGATGCGCGCGGCCAATGAGTTGGGCAAACGCACCGTCGCCGTCTATGCCGAGGAGGACAAGCTGGGCCTGCACCGGTTCAAGGCCGATGAGGCCTATCGCATCGGCGCCGGGCTGGGGCCGGTCGCGGCCTATCTGTCGATCCCCGAGATCATCCGCGTGGCCAAGCTGTCGGGCGCCGACGCGATCCATCCGGGCTATGGCCTGCTGTCGGAAAACCCCGAACTGGTGGATGCCTGCGCCGAGGCCGGTATCGCCTTCATCGGCCCGCGCGCCGACACGATGCGCGCGCTTGGCGACAAGGCCAGCGCCCGGCGCGTCGCGATCGAGGCGGGCGTGCCGGTCGTCCCCGCCACCGAAGTCCTGGGCGAGGACATGGACGCGATCCGCACCGAGGCCGCGGCGATCGGCTATCCCCTGATGCTCAAGGCCAGCCATGGCGGCGGCGGGCGCGGCATGCGCCCGATCGAAGGGCCGGACGAGCTGGAAAGCAAGGTCCGCGAAGGCCGGCGCGAGGCAGAGGCCGCCTTTGGCAATGGCGAAGGCTATCTGGAAAAGATGATCACCCGCGCCCGCCATGTCGAGGTGCAGTTGCTGGGCGACACGCATGGCAATCTCTATCACCTCTATGAGCGTGATTGCACCGTGCAGCGCCGCAACCAGAAGGTCGTCGAGCGCGCGCCCGCCCGGTATCTGACCGATGACCAGCGCGCCGAGGTCTGCGACCTGGCGCTCAGAATCGGGCGCGCCGTGGGCTATCAGAATGCCGGCACGGTCGAATTCCTGATGGATATGGACGATGAGAAGTTCTATTTCATCGAGGTCAATCCACGCATCCAGGTCGAACACACCGTCACCGAAGAGGTGACGGGGATCGACATCGTCAAGGCCCAGATCCGTATCAGCGAGGGCGCGACCCTGGCCGAGGCCACGGGCACCCCGACGCAAGCCGATGTCAACCTGTCAGGCCATGCGCTGCAATGCCGGGTGACGACCGAGGATCCGCTGAACAACTTCATCCCCGACTACGGGCGCATCACCGCCTATCGGTCGGCCACGGGCATGGGCATCCGGCTGGACGGCGGCACCGCCTATGCCGGTGGCGTGATCACGCGCTATTACGACAGCCTTCTGGTCAAGGTCACGGCCTGGGCGCCGACCCCGCCCGAGGCGATCGCGCGCATGGACCGGGCGCTGCGCGAATTCCGCATTCGCGGGGTGTCGACCAATATCGCCTTTGTCGAAAACCTGCTCAAGCATCCGACATTCCTGGATAATACCTATACCACCCGGTTCATCGACACCACGCCCGACCTGTTCAATTTCCGCAAGCGTCGCGACCGTGCGACCAAGATCCTGACCTATCTGGCCGACATCACCGTCAACGGCCACCCCGAGACCGCCGACCGCCCGCACCCCGCCGCGCAGCCGCGCACACCGCGCCCGCCTGCCCCGCGCGGTGAACCCGCGCCCGGCGGCAAGACCCTTTTGCAGCAGCAGGGCGCCAAGGCCGTGGCCGACTGGATGAAAGCCGAAAAGCGCCTGCTGCTGACCGACACGACCATGCGCGATGCGCACCAGTCGCTTCTGGCCACGCGCATGCGTTCGATCGACATGATCCGCGTCGCACCCGCCTATGCGGCCAACCTGCCGCAGCTTTTCAGTGTCGAATGCTGGGGCGGCGCGACATTCGATGTCGCTTACCGCTTCTTACAGGAATGTCCGTGGCAACGGCTGCGTGATCTGCGCAAGGCCATGCCCAACCTGCTGACGCAAATGCTGCTGCGCGCCTCGAACGGCGTCGGCTACACCAATTACCCCGACAACGTGGTGCAAGCCCTTGTGCATCAGGCGGCCGAAACCGGGGTCGATGTGTTTCGCGTCTTCGACAGTCTGAACTGGGTCGAGAACATGCGCGTGGCCATGGATGCGGTGCTGGAAACCGGGCGCATCTGCGAAGGCACGATCTGCTATACCGGCGACCTGCTGGACCCTGCGCGCCCCAAATACAACCTGGATTACTACGTGCGCATGGCCAAGGCGCTGGAATCGGCCGGCGCGCAGGTGCTGGGGGTCAAGGACATGGCCGGCGTGCTGAAGGCGCCGGCCGCGCGCATGCTGTTCTCGGCGCTCAAGGATGCGGTCGATCTGCCGATTCATTTCCACACCCATGACACCTCGGGCGCGGCCATCGCCACGATCATCGCCGCCGCGGATTCTGGCGTGGATGCCGTCGATGCCGCGATGGACGCGTTTTCCGGCAACACCTCGCAACCCACGCTCGGCTCCATCGTCGAGGCGTTTCGCCATACCGACCGTGACACCGGCATCGACATGGAGGCCGTGCGCGCGATCTCGGATTACTGGGAACAGGTGCGCGCCCATTACGGCGCCTTCGAGACCGGCCAGCAGGCCCCCTCGTCCGAGGTTTACCTGCATGAGATGCCGGGCGGCCAGTTCACCAATCTCAAGGCCCAGGCCCGCAGCCTGGGGCTTGAGGATCGCTGGCCCGAGATCGCCCGCGCCTATGCCGATGCGAACCAGATCTTCGGCGACATCGTGAAGGTCACGCCCTCATCCAAGGTCGTGGGCGACATGGCGCTGATGATGGTGACACAGGGGCTGACACGTGCCGATGTCGAAGATCCCGCACGCGACATGGCCTTTCCCGACTCGGTTATCGACATGCTGCGCGGCAATCTGGGTCAGCCCGAAGGCGGCTGGCCCGACCCCATCGTCGCAAAGGTTCTCAAGGGTGACAAACCCATGACCGACCGGCCAGGCCAGCACCTGCCGCCGGTCGATCTGGACGAAACCCATCGCGAACTGTCCGAGCAACTGGAAGGCTACAGCGTCGATAACGAGGATCTCAACGGCTACCTGATGTATCCCAAGGTCTTCCTCGATTACATGGGCCGCCACCGTATCTATGGTCCGGTGCGGACCCTGCCCACCTGGAACTTCTTTTACGGAATGGAGCCGGGCGAGGAAATCTCGGCCGAGATCGACCCCGGCAAGACGCTGGAGATACGGCTGATCGCGGTCGGCGAAACCAGCGAAGAGGGCGACGTCAAGGTCTTTTTCGAACTCAATGGCCAGCCCCGCACGATCCGGGTGCCCAACCGCAAGGTCAAGGCCACCGCCGCAGCCCGGCCCAAGGCCACCGACGGCGATCCGGCCCATATCGGCGCCCCGATGCCAGGTTCTGTCGCCTCGGTCGCGGTCACGGCCGGGCAAAGGGTGAAACCGGGCGACCTGCTGCTGACCATCGAGGCCATGAAGATGGAAACCGGCATCCATGCCGACCGCGAGGCGGTTGTCGCCGCGATCCATGTCCAGCCCGGCGCGCAAATCGACTCCAAGGATCTGCTGATCGAACTGTCATGAACGGGGGCGCGCGATAAACGCGCCCCTTCCTGAGTTCGCACCGTTGCCGGGACCCGAAAGGACGAACGGGCAGCGCGGCCATGCGCCCGCCCCGGTTCTGATCGTGGATTACTTCGCGCCCCTGTCGCGGGTCTCGACATCGCCGACATCGCCCTGCGCCGTGACCTTGGCGGCCTTGTCGCGCGCCTCGGGCAGGGTGCTTGCGTCGATCACATTCGCCTCGGCATCGGCCGCGCCCGCGTCGGCGTTCACCAGTTTGCCGGCTCTCGGCTCATCAGGTTTGCCGTCGGCGGGCTTGGCATCCGACAGCGCGGCGGTGCCCGTCAGGGCAAGTGCTGTGGCCAGTGTCAGACATACCGTTCGCATCTGCAATCTCTCCAACAATGTTACTGTCCCGCCATCGCGGGGTGTGGTGACGACCAGGCCGCGGGCGCATCCCCACGGCCGAAGCCTTTCGGACTTCGCTGTGCGAGATGGGAAACCGCACGCGGGTTTCAAGCCCCGAAACCTCGCCCATGCCTTGCGATCACGCGGGTTTTACCGCGCATATACGGCGGCTTGACCGATGCACGCCCCCATGCTGATCTGATGGTTTATGCCTGCCGTGCGCCCAGGGCCGGGGCCAGGAATTTTCGCCCGATGCTGCATTTTCCGCTTGCAGCCCGGAGCCGCTTTGCATAGATCACGCCACATCAAGGGAGCGGGCGTAGCTCAGGGGTAGAGCATAACCTTGCCAAGGTTAGGGTCGTGAGTTCGAATCTCATCGCCCGCTCCAGTAAAAAGGCACCCGTGCGGGTGCCTTTTTTCTTTGCAGCCGCCGCCGTGCTTGCCCCGCCGCGTTTAACGCCCGGTTCAACATTTCGGTTTAAGCCTGTCCTTCTGGTCGATGACACGACCTGACCTTGAAGGGGGCGAAACCGTGACTGATACCGCCGTGACCCACCGCGACAGCAACGCCAGTCTTGCCGAACGGCTGGATTTCTTTGGCATTGATGAAGACGTGCGCGCGCAACTGCGATGCATGGCACCGATGGTCAACACCGCCATGCCCGGCGCGCTCGACGCCTTCTATGCCAAGGTGCAGGCCACGCCCGACGTGGCGCGCTATTTCAGCGGGGCATCGGCGGTCGAAAAGGCCAAGACCATGCAGGGTACGCACTGGGCCGGGATCGTCTCGGGCGAGTTCGGCCCCGCCTATACGGATGCCGTGCGCCGGATCGGCGGGGTCCATGCCCGGATCGGGCTGGAACCGCGCTGGTATATCGGCGGCTATGCCCGCATTCTGGCGCATATCGTCGATGACCTGGTTGCCGGGACCGCCGGCAAGGGCGGGTTCCTGCGCCGCGGGCGCGACGATTCGGCAGCCAGCGTCAAGGCGCTGATCCGCGCGGCGCTGCTGGACATGGATCTGGCGATCTCGATCTACCTGGACAACCTGGAAGAACGTCGCCACGCCGCGGAACAGGAACGCGCGGCATCGCTGCAACGCATTGCCGAGGCGCTGGAACGGATCGCCGAGGGCGATCTCACGGTCCAGATCGACGCGGCGACAAGCCAGTCCGCGCCGGAACTGGGCGCGAGCTTCGCCCGCGCGGTCGATGGCTTGCGCGACATCGTCACGAATGTTCGCGACACGGGCACCGCGATCAAGCACAGCTCATCCGAAATCGCGCAGGCCAGCGACGACCTTGCCCGCCGGACCGAACAGCAGGCAGCCAGCCTGGAACAGACGGCCGCCACGACCAACCAGCTGTCGCGCACGGTCAAGGCCGCCGCACAGGATGCGCAAAAGGTCGACGCGACCGTGCGCCAGGCCGAAACCGGCGCCCGCCAGGGAAATGCCGTCATCGCAAAGACCCGGCAGGCGATGAACCAGATTGAGAAATCGGCCGGCGAGATGGGCCAGATCATCGGCGTGATCGACGAAATCGCCTTTCAGACCAATCTGCTGGCCCTGAATGCCGGCGTCGAGGCCGCGCGCGCAGGCGAGGCCGGGCGCGGGTTCGCGGTGGTCGCATCAGAGGTGCGCGCGCTGGCGCAACGCTCGTCCGAAGCCGCGCGCACCATCAAGCGACTGATCGAGCGCAGCAACCAGCACGTCGTCGAAGGCGGCGAACTGGTGGCCGAGACCGAAACCGAGATCGCGCGCATCCTCGAGGCATTCGAGACCATCAGCGGTCTTGTGTCCGGCCTGGCAACCGCCTCGCGCGAACAGGCACAGGCGATCGACGAGCTGGATACGGTCGTCACCAACCTTGACCAGATGACGCAACAGAATGCCGCCATGGTCGAACAGACCGCCGCAACCGTCGTGTCGATGGATCGCCAGGCCACCGAACTGGGGCAGTTGGTGGCCCGTTTCGTCGTCAACCGCGACGCCGGTCAATCGCGCGCACCTGCCGCGCTTGCCGCCCTGGGCTGAGCCGACCTGCCGACGCCCGCCAAAATACGCCGCGCAATCACGATCTGCACGCCAGGCACAGCCACGGGCCGGTCTGCGGCGCGACCCCGAACCGCGACGTCAATGCGTCCAGACCTGACGCCGGTTGGTCGCGAAATTCTCGCCATATCCGCCCGGGCGGATATTGGGCGCGCGCATCTTGGGCGGCACCACCAGATAATCGATCCCGTGGGCCTGGGCAAAGTCCTCGGCCTCGGCCTGCGTGGCAAAGCGCAGCCGAACCTGCGTCTGGGTATCGGCCGACCCCGTCCACCCCATCAACGGCTCGGTAAACCGTGCCTGCGCGGGCGCAAATTCCAGCACCCATTGCTTGGTCCGTGCCGTGCCGGATTGCATGGCATTTCGAGCAGGGCGATAGATGCGGGCGCGCATGGTCAATCTCCGTTCAACTGGGCGCTTTATCGCCAAAAGCGGCGGCACTGACAAGGGGGCGTCAGCACGACACAAGCGCCGCCCCCCGCCCTTGCATCCGCCGCGCAATACCCCATCCTTTCGTCAGAGCCCAAAGGACGAGCCATGACCGATTCTTCCCAGCCGCGCCAGAAACTCGAAGGCGGCATCCGCTTTCGCATGCAGACCCCGTTTACCGCCGCGGGCGATCAGCCCACCGCGATCGCCGAACTGTCGCAGGGCCTGCGCGACGGCGAGCGCGACCAGGTGCTGCTGGGCGCAACCGGTACCGGCAAGACCTTTACCATGGCCAAGATCATCGAAGAAACCCAGCGCCCGGCAATCATCCTGGCGCCGAACAAGACGCTTGCGGCCCAATTATACGGCGAATTCAAAAGCTTCTTTCCCGACAACGCGGTGGAATACTTCGTCAGCTACTACGACTATTACCAGCCCGAAGCCTATGTCCCGCGCACCGACACCTATATCGAGAAGGAATCCCAGATCAACGAACAGATCGACCGGATGCGCCACTCGGCCACGCGGGCCCTGCTGGAACGCGACGACGTGATCATCGTGGCGTCGGTCAGCTGCATCTACGGCATCGGCTCGGTCGAGACCTATTCGGCCATGACGCAGGATCTGGTCGTTGACGGCCTCTATGACCCGCGGCAGGTCATCGCGGAACTGGTGGCCCAGCAATACCGGCGCAACGATGCGGCCTTTCAGCGCGGGGCCTTTCGCGTGCGCGGCGACGTCATCGAACTGTGGCCCGCGCACCTGGAAGATCGCGCCTGGCGGCTGTCGTTCTTTGGCGAAGAGCTTGAGGCGATCACCGAATTCGACCCGCTGACCGGCCAGAAGACCGACAGTTTCGACCAGATCCGCATCTATGCCAACAGCCACTACGTCACGCCCCGTCCCACCTTGCAACAAGCCATCAAGGGCATCAAGGAAGAGCTGTTTCACACCCTCAAACGCATGAATACCGAGGGAAAGCTGCTGGAGGCGCAGCGGCTGGAACAACGCACCCGGTTCGATATCGAGATGCTCGAAGCCACGGGCGTCTGCAACGGGATCGAGAACTACTCGCGCTATCTGACCGGTCGTGCGCCGGGCGAGCCACCGCCCACCCTGTTCGAATTCATTCCCGATCATGCCATCGTCTTCGCCGATGAATCGCATGTCAGCGTGCCGCAGATCGGCGGCATGTATCGCGGCGACTACCGGCGCAAGTTCACCCTGGCCGAGCATGGGTTTCGCCTGCCGTCCTGCATGGACAACCGCCCCCTGAAGTTCGAGGAATGGGACGCCATGCGCCCGCAATCGGTGTTCGTTTCGGCCACGCCGGGCAAGTGGGAGATGGAACAGACCGGCGGGGTCTTCACCGAACAGGTGATCCGTCCCACCGGCCTTCTGGACCCCGAGGTCGAGATCCGCCCGGTCGCTGCGCAGGTCGATGACCTGCTGGATGAGATCCGCACCGTTGCCCAAAAGGGAATGCGTGTTCTGGTCACCGTGCTGACCAAGCGCATGGCCGAGGATCTGACCGAATACCTGCACGAACAGGGCGTGCGTGTGCGCTACATGCATTCGGATATCGACACGATCGAACGCATAGAAATCCTGCGCGATCTGCGGCTTGGCGCCTTCGACGTGCTGGTCGGCATCAACCTGCTGCGCGAGGGGCTGGACATTCCCGAATGCGGGCTGGTCGCCATTCTGGACGCTGACAAGGAAGGCTTCCTTCGCTCGGAAACCTCGCTGATCCAGACCATCGGCCGGGCGGCGCGCAATGCCGAGGGCCGGGTGATCATGTATGCCGACAAGGTGACGGGTTCGATGGATCGCGCCATCGCCGAAACCAACCGCCGCCGCGACAAGCAGATTGCCTACAATACGGCCCATGGCATCACCCCCGCGACCATCAAGAAAAACGTCGAGGATGTTCTGGCCGGATTGTGGAAAGGGGATACCGATCTGGCACGGGTTACGGCGCAGGTCGAAAAGCCCCTGGTCGGCGCCAATCTGGCCGCGCATCTGGACGGGCTGCGCACCCAGATGCGCAAGGCCGCCGAGAACCTGGAATTCGAGGAGGCCGCGCGCCTGCGCGACGAGGTAAAACGTCTCGAGGCGGTGGAACTGGCGGTGTCCGACGACCCGCTGACGCGTCAGAGCGCGGTTGAAGAGGCCGTCGAGACCGCCGTGAAGACACGCGGACGGTCAACGGCCGGAAGACCCGGTCAGCGCGGCGGGGTGAAGAAGAAGGGGCGGTGAGACCGCGCGGTGAAGCCCGAACCGCGTCCCGATCTTTCGGCGGGCGCCGCATCGCACATTCAATTCACCTCCCATTCCCCCACGCAATTGCGCCATTCGCCGGGGCCGATCATCTTGCGGTGAGTGAAGCGGACCGAGTGCAACGGGCCTTCGATCTCGCGTTGCCAGAATTCGATGAAGTCGAACAGGCGCGGGTAGTCGGGCGCAAGGTCGTAATCCTGCCAGATATAGCTGTTGAGTACGCTGCGATAATCCGGCAGGCGGTAAAAGAACTCCGCCGTGGTCAGCCCGTATCCCTTCAGCATCAGTTCGGTCTCTTTGTGGTTTCCGTGTTGGTTGATCATTGTCATCAGCCTGACTGTGGTTGCCCCCGCAATCCAGTCTGCCATCACCGGATTAAAAATCAACAAAAACAGCTTGTTATCACTCAATCTCAGCGGGTGACAGATTCCCTTCTGGCCATCCTTCGGGGTGACGCCGTATAGCTTGCGGATGCAGGATGCGCCCGCCCGATCCACCGCGCCCAACGCTGTCGCCCCGCGGGTGGCGCTGGTGTTGGGGGCAGCGGTCTGGCCGGGCGGCGCGCCCTCGCCGACGCTGGCGCGACGGGCACGCCACGCCGCCGCGCTTTACCTCGCGGGAAGGGTGGATGCGATCATCGGCTGCGGCGGCGCAGGGTTGCACCCGCCAGCCGAGGCCACCGTGATTGCCGACCTGTGCCGCGCCGCGGGCGTGCCCGAAACGGCGCTGCACCGTGAGACGCGATCAACCTCGACCCGCCAGAACCTGCGCAATGCCCGCCCGATCCTGCAACGATTGGGCGCGGGCACGGTTGTTCTGGTCACCGACCCCTATCACGCGCCCCGCGCCCGGCTGATCGCACGGCAAGAGGGGATCGCGGCGTGCACCGACTGCCCCGCGTGGCATGCCATCGGCCCGCGACAATGGTTGCGCCATCTGCCGCGCGAAGCCGTGGCCCTGAGCGCGACACTGCTGCGGTTGCGTTAGCGTCTCAGCCCGGCACCTGCACCCGCACCGAGGTGATCCGGTTGCCCTGCCCGAACAGTTCGACAAAGACCGGCACATTGCCCTGAACGATCATCCGCCGGGAATAGGGATCGACATCGCCGCGCATCACCATCTGTTCCAGTGCCGCGCGGTTGCCGGCATCGGCGAAATAGGGATCCCATTCGTCTTGCTGGTGACGAATGCCGAAGCGGTGATAGTTGGCCCGGTCCTGCCGGATGATCTGCCAGTATTCGCCCAGTCGCTGGCCGCGCGAATTGCGCAAATCCTCGGGCCCGATATAGGCAACGTATGAGGCGATCAGGCTTTGCGCCCCGGCCGCAGCCGGCAGCGCGGCCAGCCCCGCCGCCAGAACGAGTTTCAACAAAAGACGCATGGGAACCCCCGCAATGGTCGCGCCTCAGCGCAACAGGTGAACCGCGCAAGGTGCATAGCGCACCACGCGCGCGGCAGTTGAGCCATAGAGGCTGGTATCGGACCGGTGTGTCGCCAGCACGACGCAATCGACCTTGTTGCCCTGCGCCCAATCCAGGATCTCGCGCGCGGCATCGCCCTCGAGCACGACGACGCGCCCGTCCTGCAAGGTGTCGGCAAGCCGCTGAAGGTCGGCGCGGATGGCTTGCACCAACTCGTCGCGATACCCTTCGGGCATGTAGTCGATCGCAAAGAACGGCACCGGGTCCATCACATGCAACAGTGTGACAGCCGCCCCCGGCGAGGCCAGTTGCCGCGCCGCTTCCAGTTCGGCCTTGGCGTCATGCCCGGCCTCATAGGCGATCGGCACCAGAATGTTCTTGTACATGTCGTTCCTCCGTTTTCCGGGGTCATGCTAACGCGGATTGCCCCGTTTCCCAATTGATTCAGGTCATGTCCGCCGCCCCCTGCCATTGCGCCCGCCTGTTGGGTTCGGCTATAAGGAGCACAACAAAATCTTGTGGATTTGCAGCTTTAAGAGGCCCCGGTGAGCGACACGCCCGACACCCCGGAAGAGATGGACGACAAGCAGCCCTCGGGCCCCACGGTCTCGATCGTCGAGGAAATGCGCGCCTCGTATCTCGATTACGCCATGAGCGTGATCGTCAGCCGCGCGATCCCCGATCTGCGCGACGGCCTGAAACCTGTGCACCGGCGGATCCTGTTCGCCATGCACGAGGCGGGCAACACCCATGACAAGCCCTATCGCAAGTCCGCGCGCGCGGTCGGCGACACGATGGGCAAATACCATCCGCATGGCGACAGTGCCATTTACGACGCGCTGGTGCGCATGGCGCAACCGTTTTCGATGTCGCTCAAGCTGCTGGACGGCCAGGGCAATTTCGGCTCGATGGATGGCGATACGGCGGCGGCCATGCGTTACACCGAGGTCCGCATGGACCGGCCCGCCAATTTCCTCTTGGCCGATATCGACAAGGACACGGTCAACTTTCAGGACAATTACGACGGCAAGGACCATGAACCCACGGTCCTGCCCGCGCGCTTTCCCAACATGCTGGTCAATGGCGCAGGCGGCATCGCCGTGGGCATGGCCACCAACATCCCGCCACACAACCTGGGCGAGGTGATCGACGCCACGCAGGCGTTGATCGAGAACCCCGATCTGACCGCCGAAGAGTTGATGGACTATGTCCCTGCCCCCGATTTCCCCACCGGCGGGCTGATCCTGGGACGGTCGGGCGCGCGCAAGGCCTATACCGAGGGGCGCGGATCGGTCGTGATCCGGGCGCGCACCCATGTCGAGGAAACGCGCAAGGACCGGTTCGCCATCATCGTTGACGAGATCCCCTATCAGGTGAACAAGTCCACCATGGTCGAACGGATCGCCGAGGCGGTGCGCGACAAGCGCATCGAGGGCATTGCGCATGTCGCCGACGAATCCGACCGGACCGGGGTGCGCGTGGTGATCGAGCTGAAGCGCGACGCGACGCCGGATGTGGTGCTCAACCAGTTGTTCCGTTTCACGCCGATGCAGACCTCGTTCGGCTGCAACATGCTGGCGCTCAACGGCGGCCGGCCCGAGCAGTTGACCCTGCGCGACTTTCTCAGTGCCTTCGTCGGGTTCCGCGAAGAGGTCGTCACCCGGCGCACCGCGTTCGAGCTGAACAAGGCGCGCGAACGCAGCCATGTGTTGTGCGGCCTGGCGGTGGCGGTATCGAATGTCGATGAGGTGGTGGCGACGATCCGCGCCTCGGCCGACCCGGCGGAGGCGCGCGAAAAGCTGATGACGCGGCGTTGGCCCGCGACCGACATCGCCCCCTATATCCGGCTGATCGACGACCCCAGCCACACGATGAACGAGGACGGCACCTATAACCTGTCCGAGGTTCAGGCCCGCGCCATTCTGGAATTGCGCCTGCAACGCCTGACCGCCATGGGCGTCAAGGAAGTGACGGACGAGCTGGAAGACCTGGCCGCCAAGATCAAGGATTATCTGGATATCCTGCGCTCGCGCGAGCGGATCATGGCGATCATATCCGCTGAGCTGGCCGAGGTGCGCGAGGCATTTGCCGTGCCGCGCCGGACCGAGATCGTCGATTGGGCCGGCGACATGGACGACGAAGACCTGATCGAGCGCGAGGATATGGTCGTCACCATCACCTCGGGCGGGTATATCAAGCGCACGCCGCTGGCGGATTTCCGCGCCCAGCGCCGTGGCGGCAAGGGCCTGGCCTCGATGGCGACCAAGGAAGACGATGTCGTCACCACCCTGTTCGTGGCCAACACCCACACCAACCTGCTGTTCTTCACCACCGACGGCATGGTCTACAAGCTGAAGTGCTGGCGCCTGCCGCTGGGCGGGCGCAACGCGCGTGGCAAGGCAGTCGTGAATATCCTGCCGATCCCCGCCGGGGTCGGAATCGCCGCGATCATGCCGGTCGATGCCCCCGAGGAAGACTGGCAGAACCTGCAGATCGTCTTTGCCACATCGCAAGGCGAGGTGCGGCGCAACGCCTTGTCGGACTTCACCAATGTCATGCGCAACGGCAAGATCGCGATGAAGCTGCCCGAGGGTGTCAGCCTGGTCAACGCCCGCATCTGCGACGAGGACGACGACGTGATGCTGGTCACGGCTTTGGGGCGCGCGATCCGGTTTTCCACGACCGATGTTCGCGTTTTCAAAGGCCGCGATTCGACCGGGGTGCGCGGGATCCGGCTGGCGCCGGGCGACAGCGTGGTGTCGATGGCCGTCATTCGCCATTTCGAGGCCAATCCCGAGGAACGCGCCGCCTATCTCAAGCAGCGCCGCCTGATGGCCGGTGCCCCCGACGAGGCCGAATCGGACGACGAGGAAGCCGCGGTCGAGCCCGGGCAGCTGTCGACCGAACGCTATGCCGAGATGTCGGCGCGCGAGGATCTGATCCTGACGATCACGGCGGGTGGCGCGGGCAAGCTGTCGTCCTCGCATGATTATCCGGTGCGCGGGCGTGGCGGCCAGGGCGTCATGGCGATGGACAAGGCGATGCGCGGCGGGCCGCTGGTGGCCAGTTTCCCGGTCGATCCGGGCGATCAGATCATGCTCGCGACATCGACCGGGCAGTCGATCCGGGTGCCGGTGGCGCAGATCAGCTTCCGGTCACGGTCAGCCGGCGGCGTGCGGGTGTTCAACACCGGCGGCGGCGAAGAGGTCGTCTCGGTCGCGCGGGTGGCCGAACAGAGCGCCGAGCAAAGCGCCGCCCAAAGCCCCGATCTGAACCCGGACACGCCCCCGGAACCGGACACCGAGTAATTCGCGCGCCCGGCGGGCGTTAACCGCCGGGATACGTGTTTGCGCTAGGCTCCTGCGAAACGGAGGGCGGCGCATGAACCTGTATCACTGCATGATCGAGCTGAAATCCGACGCGCGGGCACTTGCCTTCGCCTCGGCGCTGGACGGCTGGATGAGCCTGTTGCGCGATGAAGGGCGGATCAACGGCTGGCGCCTGCTGCGGCGCAAGCTCAATCTGGCGGGGGCGGGCTGCGCCGATTTCCTGCTGGAGATCGAAGTGACGGATCTTGCCCAGCTCGATTCCGCGTTTCGTTTTCTTGGCCGCGGCGACGATGACGCGGCGCAGCGATACGACCAGATGCGCCAGCATGTCGCGACCGTGGAAATCGGCCTTTACCGGCCATTCCCCGACCCCGAACGCGCCGAGGCATTGGCCCTGATCTGACCCGGCGATCAGCGTCATCCGCCAAATGCCCTTTCGCCGCGACGCGCTGGATGCGGGGGCTGCGCCCTTTGGGACCTGCAACGCGTCGCCGCAGGGGTCATCATGGGGGCTTGCCCGAACATCGGTGGCAGGCCAGACTGAAACGCCACAGATACGGAGCCCCCTGCCATGCGCCATCGCCTCGCCGCCGCCATCGCCCCCGCCCTTGCCCTGCTCATGGTCCTGTCCGGCCCCCTTCAGGCCCAATCCCTGCGCGAACAGGCCGAGCGGATCGAGTCGGCACTGGAGGCGGGGGAAACCGGCGACGCCATGCAGGCCATGCGCGAGATGCATCTGTCGGTCGCGGATCAGGCGGGGTTTTCCCTGCAACAGGCCCTTTTGACTGAGGAACCGGCCACCGGATACGGCATCTATGAGCGGCGCGAGGATGCCGTCTATACGCCCGGCGATCCGGTCTATGGCTATGTCGAACCCCTGGGCTACAGCTTTGAAGACGGCGAGGTCGGCTTGAACGCGATGCTGTTCGACATCGACTTTGCGCTATTCACGCCCGAGGGCGAGCGCCTGACCGATGTGACACCGATGGGCGCGGTCGAACTGACATCGCACAATCGGCCGCTGGATGCCTATTTCCACCTCACCTATCGCATCTCGGGCCCGCCGGGCGACTATGTGATCTGGACCCGCGTGACCGACCGGCCCAGCGGCGAATCGGCGGAATTCGAGATCCCGATCTCGTTTCGCGACACCGAGGGGCCCAGCGACAAGGATTGATCCGCGCGCCGGGATCATAGCCACGCTACCAGCGTTTGAGCGCGGCCTCGTCGGACTCGCGTGCGTCCACCCACCCTGCGTCACCCTTGGCGGTGGTTTCCTTTTTCCAAAACGGCGCGCGCGATTTCAGATAGTCCATCAGGTATTCGGCGGCGGCAAAGGCATCGCCGCGATGGCGCGCGGCGGTGGCGACCATCATGATGATCTCGCCCGGCGCCAGCGGGCCGAATCGATGAATGATCAGCGCATCCGACAAGTGCCACCGTTCGCGCGCCTCGTCCTCGATCGCGGCCAGCGCGCGTTCGGTCATGCCCGGATAATGTTCGATCTCCATCGCGCTGAGGCGACCGCCCTCGTCCCGCACAATCCCGGCAAAGGTCACCACCGCCCCGGCATCCCCCGCGCCTTGGGCAAAGGCCGCACATTCAGCCCCGTAATCGAACGCCGCTGACTGGACGCGCACAGCCATGGCCTAGCCCCCCGTCATCGGCGGGAAGAAGGCGACCTCGCGCACGCCAGCCAAGGGCGCATCCATGTCCGCCAGTTCCTGATCCAGCGCGACACGGACCGCCGACAGATCGGAGAACGCCAGGGCATAGCGCTCTTCGCGCGCGCGCAGCTGTGCGATGAGCGCCGACACCGTGTCCGCCTCGGTCTCGACATCCTCGCGCGGCTCGCCGATGCGTTCCCTGATCCAGGCGAAATACAGAACCCGCAGTTTCATTTCGCGTAATCCTTCAGATGCGGCAAGGCCTTGCGCAGGTAATCCCAGCCGGTGATCAGGGTCAGCACCGCCGCGATCCAGATCATCACAAGCCCCAGGTGCCAGACGATCGCACCGCCGACATCCGCCAACTGCAACAGATCCATGCCGACGGCATTGCCCGTGTCCTCCATTTCGACGATCAGGTCATTGTTGCGCGCCAGCGCCTGTTCGCGGATGAATTCCAGCCCAAGCGCGCCAAACAGCACCGCGATGGCCACCATCTGTGCGGTTGTTTTCCACTTGGCCAGCTTGGTTACGGCCAATGTGCGCGACGTGTTGCCCAGGTATTCGCGCAAGCCCGATACGAACACCTCGCGAAACAGGATCGCCGTCGCGGGCAGGATCAGCCAGGGGTCCATTCCCGAATAGCCCGTGATCACCAGCAGGGCGATCACCACCATCGCCTTGTCGGCGATCGGGTCCAGCATTGCACCCACGCGGCTTTCCTGTTTCCACAGCCGCGCCAGATAACCGTCGAAATAATCGGTGATCGCCGCGCCCAGAAACAGCACCAGTGCAAACCAGTCGGCCCAGGGCCGCGCAAAATACAGGAACATGATCGCAACCGCGGGGGCGGCGATCAGGCGCAACAGGGTCAGCGTATTCGGGATCGTCAGGGGCATGCGGTTATCTAGGCTCAAATCAGGGTCGGGGGAAAGGGGGATCAACCGCGGCGAATGCGTCGGCGGCAGCATTACGCCCGGCGTTCCCGCCATTTCGCGCGGCCTGTGCGATGCTTTTTCATGCCGTCCTCAGTCGCGCGCATTGAAGAAATCGTGGATCCGGCGCGCCAGCGCTTCCGAAATGCCGGGAACGGCCATCAGATCGGGCAGCCCCGCGCGCGTCACCGCCTTGGCCGAGCCGAAATGCGCCAGCAAAGCGCGTTTGCGGGCGGCCCCGACGCCGGGAACATCGTCCAGCGGCGTGCTGGTCGTGGCCCGCGCCCGGCTGGCGCGATGACTGCCGATGGCAAAGCGATGCGCCTCGTCGCGCAGACGCTGGATGAAATACAGCACCGGATCATTGTGGCGCAGCGCAAAGGACGAACGGCCGGGGCGGTGAAATTCTTCCTTGCCGGCATCGCGGTCGATCCCCTTGGCGACACCCACGACGGGGATGTCGTCCACCCCGATTTCGGCCATGATCTGCGCCACGGCAGACACCTGCCCGGCACCGCCGTCGATCAGCAACAGGTCCGGCCAGGTCTCATTCTCGCGACCGGGGTCGTCCTGGACCAGCTTTTCGAACCGGCGCCTGAGAACCTCTTTCATCATGCCGAAATCGTCGCCGGGTGTCAGGGCATCGCCCTTGATGTTGTATTTCCGATACTGGCTTTTCACAAAGCCCTCGGGCCCCGCGACGACCATCGCCCCCACAGCATGCGCGCCCTGGATATGCGAGTTGTCATAAATCTCGATGCGTTGCGGCGGCGCGTCCAGTTCGAACGCCTCGGCCAGACCGCTCAGCAATCGCGACTGCGCCGCCCCCTCGGCCATGCGCCGGCCCAGGCTTTCGCGCGCGTTGCGCAGGGCGTTTTCAACCAGTTCGGCCTTTTCGCCGCGCCGGGGCACATGCAGTTCGACATTCCGACCGGCGCGCGCCGACAATAGCTCATGGATCAGGTCGGCATTGTCGATCGGATGCGACAGCAGGATCTGGCGCGGCGGCGGCTTGCCATCATAGAATTGGGCAAGAAAGGCTTCCAGTATCTCGCCCTCTTCGGCGCCGGCGCCGGTGCGGGGATAGAAATCGCGGTTGCCCCAGCTCTGGTGCCCGCGAATGAAGAAGACCTGCACGCAAGCCTGCCCCTTTTCCAGATGCAGCGCAACGATATCGGCCTCGGCGACGCCGCGCGGGTTGATCCCCTGTGCCTGCTGCACCTGGGTCAGCGCGCGGATCCGGTCACGCAAGGCGGCGGCACGCTCGAATTCCATGGCATCCGACGCGGCCTGCATCTGGCGCGCCAGGTCAGCCTGGATACGCGTGCTCTTGCCGGACAGAAAGCGTTCGGCATCGGCCACCAGTTCGGCATAATCTTCTGGCGAGATCAGGCCCACACAGGGCCCCGAGCACCGCTTGATCTGGTACAGCAGGCAGGGCCGGCTGCGGTTTTGAAACACGCTGTCGGCGCAGTTGCGCAGCAAGAACACCTTTTGCAGTTGCGTCAGGGTCCGGTTGACCGCCGAACCGCTGGCAAACGGGCCGAAATAGCTGCCCTTGTCGCTGCGCTTGCCGCGATGCTTGCGGATCTGCGGGAAGTCGTGCGACTTGGCGATCAGGATATTGGGAAAGCTTTTATCGTCGCGCAGCAGCACGTTGTAGACCGGCTTGAGCTGCTTGATGAGGTTCTGTTCCAGCAACAGCGCCTCGGTCTCGGTGCGTGTGCTCAGAAACATCATCGACCGGGTCTCGGCGATCATCCGTGCGATTCGCGCCGAATGCCCCGACGGGCGCGCATAGTTCGACACCCGCGCCCTGAGGTTGCGCGCCTTGCCGACATAAAGCACGCGCGCCTCGCCATCCAGCATCCGGTACACGCCCGGCGAATTGTCGAGCGTGCGCACATAGGACTGGATCAGGGCGTGGCCGGTCGGGCCGGTTTGGGTCTGGGTCATGGTTGAACCGCGCGGGGTGATTCTGGGGCTGGCTGCACCCTACAGGCCGTGATTTCAAGCCCCAAGCTGTCCACGGTTTCTGTGGATAACCTTGTGGACGCCGCCTGGCGAGGCGCGGAATCTCCTTGTTTCAAGCGGGCTTTTGCGATGTGCACAAAAAATAGGCAATCATGTAACCTATTGTTATAGCAGTATATTTTTTCTTCCATTTTACAAAGCGTTGAAAAAACTAAGGATTTCTTAACAGAAACGTGACACTTTGGTCCGCGGTGGACAATCTGTGGGGTGCACCTTCGCCGTTTCCCTGACCTCGGTGGCACGCGGGTCTATTCAACCCCCAGAACATCCGGGGTTTTCCAGCCCAGATGCTGCCCGCCATCGACCATCAGGATCTGTCCGGTGACGCCGGGCGCATCCAGCAAATAGCCCAGCGCGGCGGTGATTTCCTCAGGGTTGGCGCCGCGCTGCAAGAGGGTGTTGGCGCGTTGACGGGCGAAATGCGCGGCGCTCTGGCGCGCACCTTGCATGGTCGGGCCGGGACCGATCGCATTGACCCGGATCGCCGGCGCCAGGGCCTGCGCGGCGGTACGGGTGAAGGCCCATAGCCCCATCTTGGCGATGGTATAGGTCATGAATTCGGGCGTCGGCTTGAAAACGCGCTGGTCGATCATGTTGACCACCAGCGCCCGTGCCACCGGCTCGCCCGCCGCATCCCGCCCAGCCGCCGGGGCCTGCGCGGCGAAGGCCTGTGTCAACACGAAGGGCGCGCGCAGGTTCGAGCCGATATGCCGGTTCCAGCTCTCCAGCGTCGCGCTGTGGATCGTGTCGTATTCAAAGATCGACGCATTGTTGACCAACAGATCCAGCGCGCCCCCCAGCGCCCGCGCCGCCTGCGGCACCAGCGCCTCGGTCTGCGCCTCGTCCAGCAGATCGGCCTGTATCACCGCCGCCTGCACGCCCAGCGCGCGCGCCTCGCTGGCGGTGCGTTCGGCCTCGTCACGGCTGGTGGCATAGTGCAGCGCCAGATCGAACCCGCGCCCGGCCAAATACAGCGCCATCGCACGACCCAGCCGCTTTCCCGCACCGCTCACCAAAGCCTTGCCTGACATTCCTGCCCCCTATGCCTGAAACAGGACCATGACATAGGTTGCGTAAAGCAAAAGCAAGACCGCGCCCCAGGCGCGCCCGATGTCGCGCCGCGACCAGATGAACCCGCCCAGCAAGGCCGAGGCACCCAGCATCACCCACAGATCAACCCGCAGCATCCCGGCCGGCACCGGAATCTCGCCGATCAACCCGGCAATGCCGATGATGCCCAGCAGGTTGAACACGTTCGACCCCAAGACGTTGCCCAGCGCCACGCCGGCCTCGCGCCGGATCGCGGCGGCAACGGTGGTGGCCAGTTCCGGCAACGACGTGCCGACCGCGACCAGCGTCAGGCCGATCACCGCCTCGCTGACGCCCAGCACCGTGGCCACGCCGACCGCCCCCTCGACCAGGAAATGCGCGCCAAAGGGCAGGCCCACGATCCCGGCCAGCAGAAATCCCGCGATCTTGAGGCCGGGCATACCCGGCTCGGCGCCCTCAAGCTCGTCGACGCCAATGCGTTGGCGCTGCGCGCGCAGATAGCAATCGGCCAGCATCAGCACCAACCCCCCCAGCAGCACCAGCGCCTGCCAGCGCCCGAAGCTGCCGGTAAAGGCCAGGCCGATGAACAGGGCGCTGGCAGCCAGCATGATGACGTAGTCGCGCGTCAGGTCGCGCGCGACCGGGATCGCGGCGATCAATGCCGGGATGCCCAGAACCAGCAGGATATTCGCGGTGTTCGACCCCACCACGTTCCCCAGTGCCAGCGACGGCACGTTCGACAGCACGGCCTGCACCGACACGATCAGTTCGGGCGCCGAGGTGCCGAAAGCCACCACCGTCAGCCCCACGATCAGCGGCGGGATGCCCAGCCGCAGGCTCAGGTTCACCGCCCCCTTGACCAGCGCATCGCCAGCCAGAACCAGCGCGACAAGCCCGCCGGCAATCATCACCAGATCAAGAAGCATTATCGGTACTCGCAGTCCTTGCGTTCACACGGCGCTGCGGATTGCGACACCCGGATTCGCTTGCATTTGGGGCAACGCAGCCGGTCGATAGCCTTGTGGCGCGGCGGCTTGCCCAGGCGCAGAAATTTTTGAAGGCTTGCCATCACCACCATGAAGACCAGAAACAGCGCAACGATCTTCAACAGCATGTCAGACCCCCAACCGTGACCAGAGCGCGCGCTCTTCGGCGGCGGCCAGGGCATCTTGTGTCAGCGCCATGCCGAACCGCGCCAGAAATGGACGCTTGAGCGTATAGGGCACCAGCCGCACCTTGTCGCCATAACGGGCCTTGAGCACGGGCACAGCATGGCCCAGCCCGTCGGCCAGACCCAGGCGAACGGCCTCTTGCCCCAACCAGAAGCGTCCGTCGAACAGTTCGGCATCCGTGGCCAGCTTGTCGCCCCGCCGGTCGCGCACCTGCGCAATGAAGGCGTCGTGCATCTGCTCCAACAGGCGGTTCAAGCGTTCGACATCCTCGGGGTTTTCGGGGCGGAACGGATCAAGCTGGCTTTTCGAACGCCCGGCCGTGTGCACGCGGCGTTCGATCCCGTGGCGACCGATCAGCTCGTTCAGGCCGAAACCCGCGAAGATGACGCCGATCGACCCCAGGATCGAACATGCATCGGCATGGATGTCGTCGGCGGCCGTGGCCAGCCAGTACCCGCCCGAGGCGGCCGCATCCTCGACAAAGGCATGAACCGGCACGCCGGTCTCATCGGCCAGCCGCCGGATACGCGCGGCGATCAGTGACGATTGCACCGGCGATCCGCCGGGCGAATTGATCAACAGCGCCACCGCCTTGGGTTTGCCCGCGCGAAAGGCGCGTTCCAGCACTGGCGCGATCTCGGCATCGCTGAGGCGTCCGCGCGCCTGCGCGGCGATCATGCCCTGCAAACGAACCAGATTGACACGGGGGCCGCGCCCGAACAGGCGCGCAGGCAGGGCAAGCGCGTGGGTCATGCGCATCGATTTAGGATGTCGAGGCATCCGCAACAAGTCCAGGAGCCGCTTTGCGCTGTCTTTTTCGTGACGTGCCCCCTATCACATGGCGCAGCAGGAGGTGCGGATGATCGACAAGCTGGAGATGTTCATCGCCTTGGCCAACGAACGCCACTTTGGCCGTGCGGCCGAACGGCATGGCGTGACCCAGCCGACACTTTCGGCCGCGATCCGCCAGCTTGAGGGGGAACTGGGTGTGCAACTGGTCTTGCGCGGGGCGCGGTTCCAGGGGCTGACGCCCGAGGGCGAGCGGGTTCTGGACTGGGCCCGGCGCATCGTCACCGACAGCCGCCAGATGCGCGACGAGATGCGCGCGCGCCGCAAGGGGCTGAGCGGGTCCGTGCGGCTGGGCGTCATTCCCACCGCGCTGCCCATGGTCGCCGGGCTGGCAAGCCCGTTTCTGAAGCGCCATCCGAACCTGCGCGTGCAGATCCTGTCGCGGACCTCGGTCGAGATCCTGTCCGAGATGGAGAGCCTGCAACTCGATGCCGGGATCAGCTATCTCGACAACGAGCCGCTGGGCCGCGTGACCACCGTGCCGCTCTATCGCGAACATTATCGCCTGCTGGTGCGCGCCGACGACCCTCTGGCGAAGGCCGACAGCTTGCGCTGGGCCGATCTGGCAACGGTGAACCTGTGCCTTCTGGTCTCCACGATGCAGAACCGCCGCATCATCGACCGCTATCTGGCGCAGGCCGGGGTCTCGGTCCAGGCGGCGGTCGAGTCGAACTCGCTTATGGCGCTGGTGGGCCAGGTTCTGTCGGGCGGCTGGGCAACGATCATCACCGAGCAGGCCGCCCGGATGTTCGCCAACCGCCCCGATCTGGTGGCGCTGACGCTGTCGGACGGGGCCGCCCCCGGCCCCGAGGTCGGCCTGATCACGCCCTGGCGCGCGACCCACACTCCGGTTCTGGCGGCCCTGATCGAGGCTGCCGAACGGCTGCGCCGAAACGCGCCGGACGGTGCTTGAGCGAGAAACCCGCCGAGCAAGATCATGCCGATCGCGGCGCCGATTCGTGGTCAGCGGGATCAACGCTGCCTAACTTGTTCGTGAGCTTGCAAACAACCCGCAGCCCAAGGTAGCCAGGTGCCGGAAATCGTTCAAAACCGCGACACGCTGATCGATTCGGTGCGCACCATCGCGCTGACTGCGGTGATCGTGGTCAACATGATGACCATTTCCGGGCTGGCCTACATGACGCCCGACATGCGCGCCGAAACCCTGGGCACGGTCAATCTGGCCGCATGGTTCGCCATCGACGCCCTTGTCGAAAGCAAGGCGATGGCGGCGTTTTCCTTCATGTTCGGGCTCAGTTTCAGCCTGATCCTGCAAAAGGCGCAGGAAACGGGCGAGCCGCTCGACATGCAGTTCCTGCGCCGCCTGCTGGTGCTGGGGGGGATCGGGGTGTTCAACGCGCTGTTCCTGTTCTGGGCCGACATCCTGATGTCTTACGCGCTGCTGGGTCTGATCCTGCCGCTGGCGGCCCGCCTGCCGCGCCCGCTGGTGACGGCGCTGGCGCTGGCGCTTCTGCTTGCCGGGCCGGTATCGATGGCGCTGGTCGGACTCGACGCCCCCAAACCCGTTCCCGAGGGGCATGTGCAAAGCCTTGATGCCTTTGCATCTTCCGATTATGCGGATGTGGTCTATCAGAACTGGCAAATGGTCGCGAACGCCCCGTCAGACGCGAACAGCATGCTGGCCGTGCGATTCTTCGCCTTGTCGGGGCTGTTCCTGCTGGGCCTTGCGGTGGGGCGGTCGGGGTTTCTGGATCACCTGCCGCACTATCGCCAGCCGCTGCTGCGCGCCGGGGCGCTGTTTGTCGGGCTGGGCCTGACGCTGGAGCTGGCGCTCGTGTTCGAATGGGCCACCGGCCCCGAGACCGCGCTGTTCCATCTCAGCGCGCCGCTGATGGCGCTGGGCTATCTGATGGTGCTGACCTCGGTGCTGCAAGGTGTGCCACGACTGCGCCGGTTCCTGGCGCCACTGGGCCGGATGTCGCTGACCGGATATCTGATGTCGGCCGCCCTTGGGCAGCTGGTGTTCTATGGCTGGGGTTTTCAGTTGATCGGCGCCGTGGGTACGCTGGGCGTGGTGGCCATCGCGCTGGCCCTGGTTCTGGTCCTTCTGAGCTTTGCGCATCTTTGGTTCCGCCTCTATCGCCACGGGCCATGGGAATGGCTGTGGCGCAGCCTGAGCCGGATGCGGTGGCAGCCCATCGCGCAGTGACGGGTCCGCCAAGCAACCGCCCCGGCCAGGTCAGAGCCTTTCGCCCGTGTGCGACCGTGCCGGACACTCTTGCGCGTGACGGTCGCGCAACAGCACTGCGATGGACGCCGGCAACACGGCCAGCCCCAAAAACAGGGCCTGCACGCCGAAAGCGTCGGCGACGACGCCGGCCAATGCGGGCCCGATGACGCTGCCCGCCGCCATTGCCAGAAGGGCGGCGGTGAAGCTCAACGATGGCAGGGTCGGGAAAAGCCGTTCGGACCAGAAGGCAAGCACGGCGCTGACCATCATCACGTGCAAACCCTGCAAGCCGGCCGACACGACAATCGCGCCCCAATGCCCCGGCGCCATCGCCAGCAGGACGGCCGAAACGGCAGCCGCGGCCATCATCAGGCGCAGCAGCCACGCCAGCCCCACCGCCGCCCTGACCCGCCCGGTCAGCAGACCGAAAAGGCCGCAAAGGCCGTAGGCAATGAATACGACCGGAGGCATGGCCGCGGCAGGGATACCGAAAGCGCCGCCTGCATCGCGGACCGGGTCGGCCACGAACGAGATATAGACCGCCGATGTCGTGCCATAGGCAAACCCGATCACCAGAAGCGGCACCACGGCGCGGTGGCGAAGGTGGTGCCACGCCTGCGGGGGCAGGCCATCCGGATCCTTCTCGACATCGCGCAACGCCCACCAGTTGCCCAGCAGGGCCGCACCACTGGCACAGGCGAAAAACATCCAGCAGACCCGCCAGGACACGCCCCAGGTGGCCATGCCGAAGGCCGCGATGCCGGCAGCCATGACCCCGACGCCGGTTCCGGTGCTGATCTTCGACAAGGCGGTCGGCCGGTCCTCGTCCCAGATCCTGCGGTGCACGGCATCGTTGAACGGGGTCCAGGCGAAACCCGCCGACGAGGACGTCAGAAAGACGCCCAAAGCCAGAACCGGCAGGTTGCCCGCCAGGGCCACGGCCGCCATGCCCGCCGTGGCCGCGATCAGCCCCAACAGGACCGGCGCCTCGGGCCCGCGCCGCACCAGAAGGGCCTCGGCAGTCAGCAAGGCAAGGAAGAACCCGATAAAACCGAGACTGGCAATCGCGCCCACCTCGGACGAGGACATCGAAAAGGCCGCGCGGAACTCGGGCACGAACAAGCCGTACCCCATGCGCCCCGGCCCGAAGCTGATGGCGGTGGCGGCAAATCCGGCTGTGGACAGGCGCTGATACTCGGTGATGACATCGCTCCGGCTTTGGGGCAGAAACCACGAGACGCGACACCGGGTTCCATCGCCTGCCGGACACCGGCCCCCGTGGCAGGGCGCTAGCGATCCTTGCGCAGGTTTCGTGCCAGAAGGTCCATCGCCGCCATGCGCACCGCCACCCCCATCTCGACCTGTTCCTGAATGACCGAGCGGTTGATGTCGTCGGCGATCGTGCCGTCGATCTCGACGCCACGGTTCATCGGGCCGGGATGCATGACGATGGCATCGGGCTTGGCATAGCCCAGCTTCTCGGCATCCAGCCCGAAGCGGTGGTAATACTCGCGCTCGGACGGGATGAAACCGCCGTCCATGCGCTCACGCTGCAAACGCAGCATCATCACGACATCGGCCCCCTCGAGCCCTGCGCGCATGTCGTCGAACACCTCGCAGCCGAACTCGGCCACGCCTGCGGGCATCAGCGTGGGCGGCCCGATCAGGCGCACGCGGTTTTCCATCTTGCCCAGCAGGATCAGGTTCGACCGCGCGACCCGGCTATGGGCGATGTCGCCGCAGATGGCCACGGTCAGCCGGTGCAACCGACCCTTGGCGCGGCGGATGGTCAGCGCGTCCAGCAGCGCCTGGGTCGGGTGTTCGTGCCGCCCGTCACCGGCATTGAGGACCGCGCAATTGACCTTTTCCGCCAGCAGGTTGACCGCGCCCGAGGCCGGATGCCGCACCACCAGCAGATCGGGGTGCATCGCGTTCAGCGTCAGTGCCGTGTCGATCAGGGTTTCGCCCTTCTTCAGGCTTGAGCTGGCCATGGCCATGTTCATCACATCCGCCCCCAGCCGCTTGCCCGCCAGTTCGAAACTGGCCTGGGTGCGGGTCGAGGCTTCGAAGAACATGTTGATCTGGGTCAGCCCGGCCAGAACGTCCGAATGCTTTACCGACGAGCGGTTGAGATCGACATAATGCTCAGCCAGGTCCAGCACGGTGGTGATCTCGACCGGGTGAAGCGGCTCGATCCCCAGAAGATGGCGGGCGGTGAAGGTCATGGCCGGTCTCCAGCTGCGTTGCGCGGGTATAGGAACCGCCGCGCCATGGAGCAAGGGGCAAGGAAGGTCGCGGTCTGCGGCATCGCGGCAGTTCCATCGGCCCCGGCGATGGGGTAGCGTCGCGCCATGAGCGCGGCACTGGACTGGCACCTGGCAAAGGCCCTGCTGGAATGGCAGGTGGAACTCGGCGTGACCGAGGCGATCTGCGATGCGCCGATCGACCGATTCGCCGAAGCCGACGAAACCGCAAGGCCCGCCCCGGCCGCGCCGCCGGCGCCGGCCGTACCGGCGTCATCCGGGCTGGACCCTGCCGCCGAGGCGGCGCGCCTGGCCGGGGCCGCGCCCGACCTCCAGGCGCTGTCCGAGGGGCTGGCCGGTTTTGCCCATTGCGAACTGCGCAAGGGCGCGCGCAACTGCGTCTTCGCCGACGGCAATCCCGCCGCGCGGGTGATGATCATCGGCGAGGGGCCGGGGCGCGAAGAGGATCAGCGCGGCCTGCCCTTTGTCGGTCAGGCCGGGCGCCTGCTGGACAAGATGTTCGCAGCCATCGGCCTTGCACGAACGTCCCCGGCGGCCGAATCGGCGCTTTACATCACCAACACCGTGCCCTGGCGACCCCCCGCCAACCGCGAGCCCACGCCCGACGAACTGGCCATGCTGCTGCCATTCCTGGAACGGCATGTGGACCTGGCCGCGCCCGATCTTCTGGTTCTGATGGGCAATGTCGCCTGCCAGGCGCTGCTGGGCCGGCGCGGCATCCTGAAGTTGCGCGGCAAGTGGCAGACCGTGCTGGGCCGTCCGGCGCTGCCGATGCTGCACCCGGCCTATCTGTTGCGCAACGCCGAGGCCAAGCGCGAGACCTGGGCCGATCTTCTGTCCCTGCAAGCCCGATTGAGAGAGCTGCCATGATCCTGCCGCATCGCATCGACGAATCCCGCCCCTTCGTGCCGGTCCGCTTTGCGGTTCTGACGGTCTCGGACACCCGCAGCCTCGATCAGGACCGTTCGGGCGACACGCTGGCGCAACGGATCGCCGATGCCGGGCATGTGCTGGCCGCGCGCGCGCTTTGCCGTGACGAAACCGCGGCGATTTCCGCGCAGCTGCGCGCCTGGGTCGCGGATCGGCAGATCGACGCGATCCTGAGCACGGGCGGCACCGGGCTGACCGGCCGCGACGTCACGGTCGAGGCCCATCGCGCGGTCTATGAAAAGGAAATCGACGCCTTTGCGACGGTGTTCACGCATGTCTCGCTGGCCAAGATCGGCACCTCGGCCGTGCAGTCGCGCGCCTGCGCCGGGGTCGCAGGCGGCACTTATCTGTTCGCGCTGCCCGGCAGTCCGGGGGCGTGCCGCGACGCCTGGGACGAGATCCTGGCCCCGCAATTCGACTACCGCCACCAGCCCTGCAATTTTGTCGAGATCATGCCAAGGCTGGACGAACACCTGCGCCGGAAATAGCCGCGCGCGGCATCTGGCGGCACTCAGCCGCCGGTGCAGCCTTGATGCGTGATCATGCGATCCTCGCTCAGGACCGTAAAGGCAACGTCGCCGCGCTGGATGCTGACCGTATCCTGGCCCGGCGCGCGCACCCTGGCGCGGCCCACCAGGTCGCCACCCTCGCGCGCGGTCCGGCCATCCGAGACCCAGTAACCGCTGCCCGGAATCTCCATCACCATGTGTTCCGCCTGGCCCAGCCGGGGCATCGTGGCACGTATGGTCAGCTCCATCCCCCGCGCGCCCGGCTCGATCCGGCAGGTGGCGCGCGACAGCCCCGCGCTTTGTCCCGGTTCGGCGGTTTGCGACAGGGAACGGGCGATCATCGGATCATGCGCCCCGGCATCGCGCAACGGCAGGCTGACCGACAGATCCACCGGCACGCAGGTGTCGCGGCACAGGCCGATGGTCACCTGCGCCATCAGCGCCATGGGCCGTCCCGCCCGCTCGGGCGTGAATTCCAGCGGCAGGACCAGCTCATCGCGATAGCCGATCGACCGATAGCCATTTTGATCGAACACAATGGGGCGCGGCCAGTGCGGGCGCACCGATTGCACGTTCTGCGACCGCGACCAGTCCATCTGCGGGGCGATGCCGGCCTCGCCGGGAATGCGCCAATAGGTCTTCCAGCCATCGGCCAGTCGCAGATGCAGCGCCGCCATATGCGTGCCGCGTTCGGTCCGCCAGCCGGGGCGCAATTCCGCCTGCACCAGTTGCGCCGGATCGACCGCTTGCGCCTGCCCCGGCAGGGCGGCAAAGGGCCAGACGGTCAGAACCCCAAGTCCGAGGGCAAGCGCGTGGCGCAGGAAAGGACGGAAACGGCTGTGTGTGATCATGGCTCATGCGATACAAAGACCGGTCGGGCACCGGAAGTCACATTTGAGCGATGCCGCCAAGGATCGCGCCACTGTGTCCTTTTCCCCGCGATGCGGCTCTTGGCATCCGCATCCGCGCACGGCACTATCAATGCGCAACCGTCACGCGCGCATGGGAACGGGCATATGGCGTTCGACCTGACCGGAAGACTCTTGATCGCGACGCCCGCGATGGGCGATCCGCGCTTTGCCCGCAGCGTGATCCTGTTATGCGCGCATGGCGACGACGGCGCCTTTGGCCTTGTCATCAATCGCCCGATGCCCGACCTGACCTTTGCCGAAGTGCTGGAACAACTGGCCATCGGCGCAGGCGACCCGCCCGCGCACCAGACGGTTCTGGCCGGTGGCCCGGTCGAGCCGGTGCGCGGCTTCGTCCTCTACCGGGACGACGATGCGGCGGGCACGCCCGAGGATGCGGCGCTGCCGGGTGGACTGGCGCTGTCAGCCTCGCCCGAGATCCTTGAAGCCATCGCGCGCGGGACGGGACCGGCCGACTGGGTGCTGGCGCTGGGCTATGCCGGTTGGGGGCCCGGCCAGCTTGAGGAGGAGATCGCGCAGAATGGCTGGCTGACCGCCGATTGCGACCCGGCGCTGGTGTTTTCGCCGACGCGCGGCGACGCATTGTGGCAACGCGCGCTGCAGTCCATGGGCGTCGACCCGCTGACCCTGTCGGCGGTCGCCGGGCACGCCTAGGCGCGCTTGCCCATCTTGGCCGGATCGACACCGGACGGACGATCGCCTTCGTCGGGCAGCGTCTCGGCCACGACCCGCAGATCGTTGAGCATATCCAGCAAGAGCTGCATCCGTTCTTCCCCGAAGGCGTGTTCGATCTGCACGCGGATACCGTCGGATTGCACCACCAGCTGGTTGAAGACCTCATGCCCCTTGGGCGTCAGGGTCACGGTATGGCGCCGGGCATCCGCGCTGCGCACCGGCGCGATCAACCCGCGTTCGGCCAGCGCGCGCAGGATCCGGGTCAGCGACGGCGGCAGGATCACGCAGCGCTGACACAGCGTGCCGGCATCCAGCGGGTCACCATCGGCCAGCGCACGGATCACCCGCCATTGCGGCAAGGTCAGGTTCTGGGCATCGGCGAACCGCTTGAAGCGGCGCATCGTGACCTCGCGCGCGCGCAGCAAGGCCACGGTCAGCGAGCGTTCGTAGTAATCCTTGCCGGAGGGAATGCCGGGAGGCGGAGTTTCCGTCATGCGCGGCCCATCTGTTTCCATGCGGTAATAATCATCGCCGCGGCGCCGAAAGCAAGTGAATTCTCGGGCTTTTGCGCGCATCCCCCCTCTGGAATGTTCGCGGGCACGCGCCTATAAGCGCGCTCATGTGGATCCGGCTGGCTCAGATTGCGCGAATTACCGGCCCGGCGTGCTGAACGGCCGCCGGGACCCAGGTGCCGACCTCCTCGCACCGCCAACCTCTGAATGCCCCTTACCTGCCGAAGGTTTTGACCATGTGCGCCGATACACCCGACTACAAGGAAACCCTGTTCCTGCCCGAAACCGACTTTCCCATGCGCGCGGGCCTGCCCCAGCGCGAACCGGAATGGCTGGCGCGCTGGGAACGGATCGGAATCTACGACCGTTTGCGCGACAACGCCGCAGGGCGCGCGCCCTTCATCTTGCATGACGGCCCGCCCTATGCGAACGGGCACCTGCATATCGGCCACGCGCTGAACAAGGTGCTCAAGGACTTCATCACCCGCAGCCAGCAGATGCTGGGGCGCGATGCGCGCTATGTGCCGGGCTGGGATTGCCACGGCCTGCCCATCGAATGGAAGATCGAGGAACAATACCGCGCCGAGGGGCTGGACAAGGACGCGGTGCCGGTGGTCGATTTCCGCCAGGAATGCCGCCGCTTTGCCGAGGGCTGGATCGGCATCCAGCGCGACGAGTTCAAGCGCCTGGGCGTAACCGGAAAATGGGAAGACCCCTACCTGACCATGGACTACCACGCCGAGGCGGTGATCGCGGGCGAGTTCATGAAATTCCTGATGAACGGCACGCTTTACCAGGGATCGAAGCCGGTGATGTGGTCGCCCGTGGAAAAGACCGCGCTGGCCGAGGCCGAGGTGGAATACCATGACCACACCAGCCATACCGTTTGGGTCAAGTTTCCAGTGGTGTTCTTTGGCGACACAGCGTCGGAATTGCGTATTTCCGGCAAGATGAAGCCGCTTTCGGTGGTCATCTGGACGACCACCCCCTGGACCATCCCGCAAAACCGCGCTGTCTGCTATGGCCCCGAACTTGCCTATGGCCTGTACGAGGTCACCGGCCTGGGCGAGAACGCCAAGGCCGAAACCGGCGAGTTGGTGGTTCTGGCCGATGCGCTGGCCGAAAGCTGCTTTGCCGCCGCCAAGATCGAGGCCAGGCGCCTGCGCGATGTCGCCCCGGAGGAATTCGCCGGGATGACGTTGGCCCACCCCCTGCGCGGCGTCGAGGGGGGCAATGGCGAATGGGACTATGACGTGCCCATGCTGCCGGGCGACCACGTCACCGACGAGGCCGGCACCGGGTTCGTGCACACGGCCCCCAGCCACGGCGACGACGACTATCAGATCGGGCTGAAACACGGGCTGGAGATGACCCACAACGTCACCGAGGACGGCAGCTTCCGCGCGGATCTGCCGCTGTTCGGCGGGCAGCACATCATCACGTCCGAGGGCAAGGAAGGCCCCGCCAATGTCTCGGTGATCAAGCAGCTTGCCTATGCGGGCGCCTTGTTCGCCAAGGGCAAGATCAAGCATTCCTACCCGCATTCCTGGCGCTCCAAGGCGCCCGTGATCTATCGCAACACGCCGCAATGGTTCGTGGCGATCGATCGCAAGCTGGATGACGGCATGGACACCTATGGCGAGACGATCCGCCAGCGCGCCCTGACCTCGATCGACACGCTGGTGCAATGGACGCCCCCGGCCGGGCGCAACCGCCTGCATTCGATGATCGAGAACCGCCCCGACTGGGTGCTGTCGCGCCAGCGTGCCTGGGGCGTGCCGCTGACCTGTTTCGTCAAGAAGGGCGCAAGACCCGGCGACCCCGACTTTCTTTTGCGCGACGCGCAGGTCAATGCCCGCATCGTCGAAGCCTTCGAATCCGAGGGCGCGGATTGCTGGCATGTCGACGGGTTCAAGGCACGGGTTCTGGGCGGGCTGCACGACCCCGATGCCTATGAACAGGTGTTCGACATCCTGGATGTCTGGTTCGATTCGGGCTCGACCCATGCCTTCGTGCTGCGCGACCGGGCGGATGGGGCGCCCGACGGGATTGCCGATCTCTACCTGGAAGGGACGGACCAGCATCGCGGCTGGTTCCATTCCTCGATGCTGCAAGCCTGCGGCACAAAGGGCCGCGCGCCTTATCGGGGCGTGCTGACGCATGGCTTCACGCTGGACGAAAAGGGCATGAAGATGTCCAAGTCGCTGGGCAATACCATCGTTCCCGAAGAGGTCATCCAGCAATACGGCGCCGATATCCTGCGGCTGTGGGTGGCGCAAAGCGACTATACCAACGACCAGCGGATCGGCCCCGAGATCCTCAAGGGCACCGCCGACAGCTATCGCCGGTTGCGCAACACGCTGCGGTTCCTGCTGGCCAACCTGAAGGACTGGGACGAGGCCGAGCGCATCGAACCGGCCGCGATGCCCGAACTGGAACGCTGGGTGCTGCACCGGCTGGCCGAACTGGACCAGGAGGTGCGCAAGGGCTATGCGGCCTATGATTTCCAGGGCGTGTTCCAGAAGCTGTTCACCTTTGCCACGACCGATCTGTCGGCCTTCTATTTCGACATCCGCAAGGACGCGCTGTATTGCGACAGGCCCGACAGCCCCCGCCGCCGCGCCGCGCGCAGCGTGCTGGACCTGCTGTTCCATCGCCTGACGACTTGGCTTGCGCCGATACTGGTCTTCACGATGGAGGATGTCTGGCTGTCGCGGTTTCCCGGCGACGATGCGTCGGTGCATCTGCAGGACTTTCCGCAGACCCCGGCCGATTGGCACGATGCCGCGCTGGCGTCGAAATGGGCCGGCATCCGGCAGGCGCGCCGCACCGTCACCGCGGCGCTGGAGTTGCAGCGCCGCGACAAGGTGATCGGCGCCAGCCTCGAGGCTGCGCCGGTCGTGCATGTCGAGGATGACGCGCTGCTGACGAGCTTGCGCGGTGTCGCCTTCGCCGATCTGTGCATCACATCCGACATCGGGCTGAGCGCCGACCCGGCCCCGGCCGAAGCCTTCCGCCTGCCGGAAGTGCCGGGTATCGGGGTGGTGTTCGAAAAGGCGGCGGGTCAGAAATGTCAGCGGTGCTGGAAGATCCTGCCCGATGTCGGCACGCACAAGCACCCCGGCACCTGCAAACGCTGCAACGACGCGCTGGAATAATGAACATCCCCGGCACGACTTTTTGGCGCGCCGGGGTTGTTTGCCGTTCTATTCATGATTACGAATATGTTAACGCGAAACAGCAGTATCGGTGGTTCTCTTGAAACTTCGACTTCTGACCGGATTGATGATGGGCACGATCATGTCGTTCATCATGTCGGCCTTCATTACCGTGATCAACACCGGGATCGACCCCGGCTATCTGGAACGCTGGATCAAGGCCTGGCTTCTGGCCTGGGTCGTGGCGGTGCCACTGGCGGTCATCGTCGGTCCGCTGGCGCACCAATGGGCCGAACGCCTGAGCACGCGCTGAACGCGCATCCTGTCCCGTAAGCCCTGAGCGTCGCTGTCAGCGCGCGCCCTCGGCCTGGCGCGCGGCCTCGGCCGCGGCCTCGACCGCCAGCAGGATCGAGGTATGCCGGTTCTTGAACTCGCGCGCGGGGATCAGCGCCTCGAACCCGTCGAAAGGCGCATCCGGCACCGGCCCCTCGTGCTTGAGCATGTCCTTGAGCTGGGTTGCCGCGCGTTCCAGCTCGTCGGGGCTGCGGCCCAGAACGCCGCCCCCCAGCACCGAAGCCGAGGCCTGCCCCAAGGCGCAAGCCTTCACCTCCTGCGCGAAACGGCTGACGCGGCCGTCCTGAAGATCCAGATCGACCGTCACCGTCGATCCGCACAGCGGCGAGCGTTTGCGCACCCGCGCCTGTGGCGCGTCCAGCCGGCCCAGATGCGGGATCTCGGCCGTCAGCGCCAGAATGCGCCCGGAATAGAGCTTGATCAGATCGGACGTTTCGGACACGAGATGCCTCCAGTGCTTTTGCAAAGGATATAGACCATGACTTTCGATCCGCAATCCCTGCGCTATGACGACCAAGGTCTGATCCCGGCCATCGCGCAGGACCATGACACCGGCGAGGTGCTGATGATGGCGTGGATGAACGCATCCGCCGTTGCCCGAACGCTGGAAACCGGCAGGGTGACATACTGGTCGCGCGCGCGCCAGGCGTTCTGGATCAAGGGCGAGACATCGGGGCATGTCCAGCGGCTGGTGGATCTGCGCATCGATTGCGACCGCGACTGCCTGCTGGTGCTGGTCGATCAGACCGGACCGGCCTGCCACACCAACCGCCGGACGTGTTTTTACACCGCCGTGCGGCAGGGCGATGAGGTCGAACTGATGAAACCCGAACGTTGAAGTGGGGGGCGCTGCCCCCCGTCGGCTGGCGCCGACTCCCCCCGGCGTATTTTCGGCAAGATGAAGCGCGCTCAGAGGCCGAACATCGCGCGAATGTCGGCCGGGGTCGCGCCGTCCTCGCGAAACCGCGCCAGCGCGCGGGCATCGTCGCGCTTGGCCAGCCGTTTGCCGGCCTCGTCGCGGATCAACCGGTGATGGTGATAGCCGGGTGTCGGCAAGCCCAAAAGACGCTGCAACAGCGCGTGAATGGCGGTCGCATCGAAGAGATCGGCGCCGCGCGTCACCAGCGTGATCCCCTGCGCGGCATCATCGACCACGACCGATAGGTGATAGGAGGTGCCGATGTCGCGCCGGGCGAGGACGATATCGCCGACAGCCTCGATCATGTGTTCGGCGCTGATCGCATGGCGGCCCGGATGAATCGGGCCCGTCTCGACAAAGACCGGCGGGCCGGCCAGCGCGACAGCCTTGCGCATGTCCAGCCGGATCGCGGCATCCGCCGCGTCGTGCCCGGCGCCGCGGCAGGTGCCCGGATAGACCGGGCCGTCCGGGCCGAGAACCGGCGCCCCCTCCTGCGGCGCCGACAGGGCCGCGCGGATGTCGCCGCGCGTGCAGGTGCACCGATAGGTCAGACCCATGGCGTCCAGCCGCCCGAGCGCCTTGGCATAGGCCGGCATCCGCGCGGACTGGCGCATCACCGGCGTCGGCCAGTCCAGCCCCAGCCAGCGCAGATCATCGAGGATCGCGGTCTCGAACCGCAGTTTGCAACGTGCCCGGTCGATATCCTCGATCCGCAGCAGAAAACGCCCCCGTGCGGCCTGCGCCTGATCCCAGGCGCAAAGCGCCGAGAACGCATGCCCCAGGTGCAAGGGGCCGGTTGGCGACGGCGCGAAACGGGTGATCAGGCCAGCCATGCCTGGAACGCGGACTTGGCGCGGTCGGTATAGGCCTTGTAGCGATCCTTGCGCCCGCGCCGCCCGCCACGGGCCTCGATCGGCGGAAAGAGGCCGAAATTCACGTTCATCGGCTGGAAGGTCCGGGCATCGGCGCCGCCGGTGATATGGGCGATCAGCGCGCCCATCGCCGTCTCGCGCGGGGGCGGCGCCAGGGTCCGGCCCTGCAACGAGGCCGCGGCCAGGCGCCCGGCAACCAGCCCCATCGCGGCCGATTCGACATAGCCTTCGACGCCGGTGATCTGCCCCGCAAAACGGATGTTGGGCCGCGCCCTGAGCCGCATGTGGTCGTCCAGAAGCGTCGGCGCGTTGAGGAACGTATTGCGGTGAATACCCCCCAGTCGGGCGAAGCGCGCATTTTCCAGGCCGGGGATCATGCGAAACACCTCGGTCTGGGCGCCGTATTTCATCTTGGTCTGGAAACCCACGATATTATAGAGCGTCCCCAGGGCATTATCGCGCCTGAGCTGGACCACCGCCCAGGGCTTTCGGTCGGGCCGATGCGGATTGGTCAGGCCCACGGGCTTCATCGGACCGTGGCGCAGGGTCTCGCGCCCGCGTTCGGCCATGACTTCGATGGGCAGGCAGCCATCGAAATACCCGGCGGTCTCGCCCTCGTGAAACTCGGTCTTGGGGGCGGCAAGGATGGCGTCGATGAAGGCGTCATACTGGTCGCGATCCATCGGGCAGTTGAGATAGGCCTTGCGCTCTTCCTCGGTCTCTCCCTTGTCATAGCGCGACTGGAACCAGGCCTTTTCAAGGTTGATCGACTCGAAATGGACGATCGGGGCGATCGCGTCGAAAAAGGCCAGCGCATCCGCCCCGGTGATCGCGCGGATCGACTGTGCGAGCGCCTCGGAGGTCAGCGGGCCGGTGGCGAAGATCCATTCGCCGCCTTCGGGCAATTTGGTCACTTCGCCCGGTTCGACGCGAATGTTGGCATGGGCGCGCAACCGTTCGGTGACGGCGCGCGCGAAGGCCTCGCGATCGACGGCCAGCGCGCCGCCAGCGGGCAGAGAATGGGCATCGGCCATCGCCATGACGAGGCCGTTTGCCGCGCGCATCTCCCAATGCAGCAGGCCGACGGCGTTCTGTTCGTCGTCATCCGAGCGAAAGGAATTGGAACAGACCATCTCGGCGAAATCGCCGGTGTGATGGGCGAATGTGCCGGTCTGCGGGCGCATCTCGTGCAGGACGACGGGCACACCGGCCTCGGCCGCCTGCCAGGCCGCCTCGGACCCGGCCATGCCGCCGCCGACGATGTGAAGTTCGGATGCCGTGCTCATGCGGTTGATCTAGCCCCACCCGCGTGCCCTGGAAAGGCCCGGCGCATGGTTGCGCCGCCGCGATCCGGCCGGATCAGCGGCGCGACCTCTCGGTATCGTCGTCGTCCTCGTCTTCGTCCTCTTCCTTGTCCTGCGGCAGATTGAAGAAGCTTTCGGCATCCGAGTAATCGACCGAGTCGGGCTTTTCCTCGCTGTCTCCGGACAGGGTGAAATTCTCAAGCCCCGCCATGTTCGACGGCAGTTTCGGCTCGGGCGCCATGTCCAGCGACTGTTCGGTCGAGACCAGCTTGCGCCGCTCGTCGTCGTTCATCACACCGCCCTCTTCGGCCTTTTTCCGGGCCGCCTTCTGCACCTCGCTGTCCAGTTCGGACTGCCGGCACAGGCCCAGTGCGACCGGGTCGATCGGCTGGATGTTCTGGATGTTCCAGTGGGTGCGTTCGCGGATCGCCTTGATCGAGGGGTTGGTGGTGCCGACCAGCTTGCGGATCTGCGCATCGGCAAGTTCGGGATGAAACTTGACCAGCCACAGGATCGCCGCCGGACGGTCCTGACGCTTGGACAGGGGCGTATAGCGCGGGCCGCGCCGCTTTTCCTCGCCCATCGCCGCCGGGTTGTGCTTGAGCTTGAGCGGATGGGTCGGATCGGCCTCGGCCTTCTTGATCTCGACCTCGTCAAGCTGGTTGTGCGCGATCGGGTCGAAGCCCTTCACGCCCGTCGCGACGTCGCCATCGGCGATCCCCTGAACTTCCAGTTCGTGCAGGCCGCAGAAATCGGCAATCTGCTTGAAGCTGAGGGTGGTATTGTCCACCAGCCACACGGCCGTGGCCTTGGCCATCAGGGGTTTTGCCATCGGTATCGTCCTCACTCTGCCTTCGAGCGATGGGCATGGGCGATCACTCGCCGGGGTTCCGGCCGCGACCGCCTGGCCACGCATCCTCGATTTCGGGGAATGGTGGGTATATAAGCGTCAAAGCGCCCCAAGAAAAGAGAAAAACATGCGGTATCGGCACAAAGCCTCGTGCATTCGGCGCCTGCTGCCATTGGCCTTGGCCCTGATTCTGGCGCTGCCCGCGTCTGCGCAACACCGCGCCGGGGATTTCGACCACTATCTGCTGGCGTTGAGCTGGATGCCGGCCTTCTGCGCGATCGAAGGGGACGCGCGCGACGATGCGCGCTGCGCCCCCGACACCGGGCTGGGCTGGGTCGTCCACGGGCTCTGGCCGCAGCATGCGGGCGGCACATGGCCAGAGTATTGCCGCGGCGATGCGCGCGACCCCTCGCGCGCGCAAACCGCGGCGCAGGCCGATCTTTATGGTGCCGCGGGCGCGGCCTGGCATCAGTGGAACAAACACGGACGCTGCACCGGGCTGAGCGCCGAATCCTATTACCGGCTGGCCCGGCTGGCGCTGTCACGGCTGACCTTGCCGGATGTCTTTGCGCGGATCGAAAACCCCTTGCTGCTGGCACCCGAGGTGGTCGAGGAGGCCTTCATCGAGGCCAATCCGGGCCTGAACCCCGACATGATGGTCACGACCTGCCGCGACAGCGCCATCGTCGAGCTGCGCCTGTGCCTGACGCGCGCGCTTGAGCCGCGTTCCTGTGACCCGGAGGTCTTGCGCCGCGAATGTTCGCTGAACGCGGCGCGGCTGGAGGCGCTGCGCTGACGCCCGCGTTCAGCGTCCGGCGGTTGCGGCCCATTCCGGCAGCGGAAACAGCCGATCATACCCCCAGTTGAAGACAAAGGCATAGACCAGGTAGAACCCGGCGACACCCAGATCCATGACGAAGGCCGCCCAGAGCCCCATCTGCATGTACCAGGCGATGAACGGCAAGAGCGCGGCCAAGAGACCGCCCTCGAACAGCAGCGCGTGCACCACCCGCGTCGCAGGGCGCTTGAGCGTGGTGCCCGTCAGGCGCATCATCGCGTGATCGAACATCCAGTTGTAGAGATAGTTCCACACCGTCGCCAGCGTGGCGCCGACCAGACCGACCACGCCCATGTCGCTGACAGGCACGCCATAGACCAGCGCGCCCAGCGGCGCCAGCAGCAAAAGGCCCAGGATCTCAAAGCTGATCGCATGGCGCAGACGGTCAAGGGGGCTTCGCATCGATCGCTCCACCTATGCCGGGCCGTCCCGTCGCGCTGTCCCGACATGGGGGAGGTCGTCCTCGCTTGCCCCCAGGCTAGAGCGCTTGATCACCCGCCTCAACCCCGGCGCGTCAGCCGTCGTTATCCTGTTGCGTCTCGGCATCGTCGCCGTCGGGGGCTTCGCTTTCGTCGGCCTCTATGTCGGGGTCGGGCTCGGTCAGGATACCGTCTTCCCAAAGGCCGCCGACCACCTGACCCTCGGCATAGCGCAGGATCCCCTGGCCCTCGCGCTGGCCATCGACAAAGCGGCCCTCATAGACATCGCCGGTGACATAGGTCGCCACGCCCTCGCCCTCGATCCGGCCGTCGCGCCAGTCGCCCTCGTAGACAAAGCCGTCGGCCATCTCGATCCGGCCTTCGCCGTCACGTTCGTTGGCGGCGAAATTGCCTTCGTAGCGGCTGCCGTCGGGATAGGTCATCACCCCCTGCCCCTCGCGCTCGCCAGCGGCGAACGCGCCCTCATAGACGCGCCCGTCGGCAAAGGTCATGCGGCCCTCGCCGTGCGGCTGACCATCGGCGAATTCGCCCTCATAGACCAGCCCGTCCCCGAAATCGGCGCGGCCCTGACCGTGGCGCCGCCCCTCGGACCATTCGCCGGTATAGCTGGTGCCATCGTCAAAGGTAACGGTGCCCTCGCCATCCGGCACCCCGTCGCGGAACCGGCCCTCGTAGCGCGAACCATCGGGATGGGTCAGAACGCCCTCGCCTTCGATACCGTCGGCCACCCAGTTGCCGACATAGACATGGCCGTCAGCCGCGGTCAGGCGCCCGCGGCCCTCGCGCTGGTCATCGACGAACGCGCCCTCATAGATACTGCCATCGGCAAAGGTGATCCGGCCCAGACCCTGCATCATGCCATTGACGAACTCGCCCTCGCGCCGGTCGCCGTTGGCGAGGGTCAACTGGCCCGCGCCATGCAGCATCCCCTCGGACCATTCGCCGTCATAGACGGTGCCGTCAGGCCGGGTCAGCCGGCCTTCGCCGTGGCGCTGGTCGTCCTGCATCTGGCCGATATAGACCGACTCGTCGGGATAGGTGATCGTGCCTTCGCCCTCGCGCTGGCCGTGCACCCACTCGCCCTCATAGCGCAGGCCGCCCGGCCGCTCCATCATGCCTTCGCCATGCGGCTGGCTGTCGTCGAATTCGCCTTCATAGACGACGCCGGTGGCATAGCGGCGCACGCCCTCGCCCATGATGCGCCCGCCATCCCAGTTCCCGTCATAAGAGGAGCCATCGGCGAACACCATCCGGCCCTGCCCATGCGGGCGGCCATCCTCGAACGCGCCTTCATAGACGGCGCCGTTGGGATAGCGCGCGGTGCCTTCGCCGGTGATCTGCCCCTCGACCCATTCGCCGGTATATTCGAACCCGTTGGGCAGGCGATAGGTGCCCTCGCCGTGCTGCAAGCCGTCCAGAAACGTGCCCTCATAGATGCCGCCGTCGGAATACTGGCGGGTGATCACCTCGGACAGTTCCTGTCCGGCGGCGGGCGCCGCCAGACAGGCCAGCAGGCCGGCGGCAAACACGCGGGTGCGAAAGTCGGTCATGCGGCAGCGTCCCCCTTGCGATCTGCGCCAAACCTAGAGGAGGCGGGCGCCCGAAAGCAAGCGTGTTGACCGTCACGAAACGCTTGCGGGGCGGGGCGTTGCGGCGCGTCTCAAGTTTCCATGCGGATCAGCTTCGCACAGCATTTGCGAAGTTGATCGATCTTCTGCTCCACCACCTCGCACCGGAACTCAAGCTTCTGCCTCTTGCTTTCCAACATATCGTCGCCAAGGATCGTTTCTCCTATGAAAAGCAACCGGTGGTTTAGTTCGCTTTCTGTATCGCCTCGCAAAGCACATTCTTTCGCTTGGTGAAGTTCTATCTGGAGCGAGTAAAGAACAAACAATAGGTCGGAAACAGCTTTGTGAATATTCTCCCTAGGCAAGAGCGCTCCGATCAGTTCTGCTTTTGATTGCATTTGTGTCCTGATCCGTCCTGCGTCTCCAAGCAGTCGTTTGGCCTCCTCATAGTCGAATTCGTGAGGCCACTGCGGCCGCATTCTAGCAGCCAGCAAGGTCACCTCAAAGTCTCTTAGTTCGCCAAGAAAATCTGAAGCCACGGACGACACACGATCCGCTAGTTTCGGATGTCGCCAATTCCTATAGGCTACCCATGCAATAATCAAAGCGCCGAAGGTGGAGAAACCGCCCATAAGCTGTGCCAGCGCGGGCACCCAAGAGAAATCACGACAAACATTCTCGCATGCCGTGATCACCTCCATTACCAATCACCCCGCATGCAGCGTCGGTGCTTCCAGTGCGCCGAAGCCGTAGTGGCGCAGCCAGCGCAGGTCGCTTTCGAAAAAGGCGCGCAGGTCGGGGATGCCGTATTTCAGCATCGCCATCCGGTCGATCCCCATGCCAAAGGCAAAGCCCTGCCATTCATCGGGGTCGATCCCGCCGGCGCGCAGCACATGCGGATGCACCATGCCGGACCCCAGAACCTCCATCCAGCCGTCGCCCTCGCCGACCTTCAACTGGCCGCCGACCCAGGAACACTGGATATCGACCTCGGCCGAGGGTTCGGTGAAGGGAAAATGGCTGGCGCGAAAGCGGGTCTTCACACGCTGGCCGAAAAAGGCGCTGAAGAATTCCTCCAGCACCCATTTCAGGTTCGCCATGGTGATGTCGCGGTCGATGGCAAGCCCCTCGATCTGGTGGAACATCGGGGTATGGGTCAGATCCATGTCCATGCGATAGACCCGGCCCGGCGCGATCACCCGGATCGGCGCGCCCTGATCTTGCATGGCGCGGATCTGCACAGGGCTGGTATGCGTGCGCAAGACATGCGGCGGGCGGTTGTCGCCGGCGTCGCGGTGCAGGAAGAAGGTGTCGTGTTCCTGGCGCGCGGGATGTTCGGGCGCGATATTGAGCGCGTCGAAATTGTACCAGTCGGTTTCGATCTGCGGGCCTTCGGCCACGGCAAAGCCCATATCGGCAAAGATCGCGGCCATTTCCTCGGTCACCTGGCTGACCGGGTGGATGGTGCCATGCGGGCGCGGACGGCCGGGCAAAGTGACGTCCAGCCATTCGGCCTTGAGCCGTTCATCGAGCGCGGCATCTTCCAGCGCGGCCTTGCGCGCGCGCAGCGCGGCGTCGATCTCGTCTTTCAGCGCGTTGAGCGCGGGGCCCGCCACCTGCCGCTCCTCGGGCGTCATGCGGCCCAGTTCGCGCATCTTGAGGCTGATTTCGCCTTTCTTGCCCAGTGCCGCCAGGCGCACGGCCTCCAGCGCATCGGCACCCGACGCCGCGCCTATCTCTTCCAGGTATTTCGCCCGAAGTTCCGCAATGCCGTCCATGTCGCCCGTTCCGTTGCCGCAGACCTTGCGCCGTGGCCTAGCCACAAAGCCCCGCAAATGCAAGCCGACCCGTCGACCGGGGCCGAGGATGGCGGGCGATGGGCGGCCGGCGGTGGAAAAGACGAAATTGCTTTACATCTTTTTTGCAGAACCGTCAGATGGCGTGAACGGCAAACCGGTGCGCATCATCGTCATGTGAAAGGCAGGCATAATGTCGAAGGCAGATCGGATCGCGACGACCGGCTGGTCCGAGCCCGCGCAGATGCTGGCGGCCGTCGAGCAGGGTTCGGCCTTTCTGAAGTCGCTGTCGCATCCGACCCGGCTGGCCATCCTTTGCCGGCTGATCGAGGGGCCGGCGCATGTGCGCCACCTCGAAACCCTATTGTCGCTGCCGCAGGCGGCCGTTTCCAAGCAACTCGCGCGGTTGCGCAAAGCGGGGCTCGTGGCTTGCCGGCGCGACGGGCGCAATGTCGTCTACGCGATCTCGGACGACCGCACCGCGCGGATCGTCGCGATGCTGCATGGTGAATTCTGCGCTGCCGAGTGATCGCGCCTCACGCCGCCGGTGCCGCATCGCCCTTAAACCGCGGCGTGCCCTTGTCGCGGCGCCTGTCGCCGCGAATCGGATCGCCCAGAAGGCGCAGCCCGTTCAGCACCACCAGAAGCGTGCCGCCCTCATGGCCGATCACGGCCACCGGCATCGGCAATTCGAAAAAGGCCGCGCCCAAGACCAGGATCACCATCGCGCCGATCGCAAAGACCAGGTTCTGACGGATGATCGCGGCCGTGCGCCGGGCAAGGCGATGCGCCTCGGCCAGCCGAGTCAGATCCTCGGACAAGAGCGCGACATCGGCGGCCTGCAAGGCCACCTCGCTGCCCGCCGCGCCCATGGCGATGCCGACATCGGCGCGCGCCAGCGCGGCGGCGTCGTTCACCCCGTCACCGACAAAGGCGACCCCGCCACGTTCGCCCGCCATCCCGGCCACCAGCGACACCTTGTCGGCGGCCAGCAGGTCGGCATGGATCTCGTCTTGCGAAAAGCCCAGCTCCCGGCCGATACGATCGGCCACCGGGCGGCGGTCGCCGGTCATCATGGCGATATGGCGCACCCCGCCGTCCCGCAAGGCCGTCAAGCCGGGTTGCGCGCTTGCGCGCGGACGGTCGGCCACCGCCACTGCGCCCAGTATCCGCCTGCCCTGCCCCAGGAACACCATGGTTTGCGCCGCCTCGTTCAGGCGCGACAGTTCCGGCAGATCGGTGTCGGCCGCCATCCGCCGGGCCATGCGCGGGTTGCCTGCCCAGATCGGCGCATCGCCGTCCTCGCCCACGATGCCCTCGCTAGGAAAGGCGGTGACATTGGCAACCGGCACCGGCGTCACGCCGCGGCGCACGACCTCGCGCCGGACCGCCTCGGCGATGGGGTGTTCGGAATGGGCCTCGATCCCGGCGAGCCGCGCCAGAAAATCGGCCTCGGGCAGGGCGATCGCCTGCATCTGCGTCACTTCCGCCTGCCCGGTCGTCAGCGTGCCGGTCTTGTCAAAGGCGAAGGCGCGCACCGCTGCAAGGGCTTCAATAGCCCCGCCGCCCTTGAACAGCACGCCGCCCCGCGCCGCCGCCGACAGCGCCGACAGGATCGCCGCGGGAACCGAGATCACGATGGCGCAGGGGCTGGCCGCTACCAGCAGCGTGGCCGCGCGATACATCGCCTCGTCGGGGCTGCGGCCCAACCACAGGAACACGCCGAACGCCAGTATCGCACCGCCCAGAACCGCCACCGTATAGCGTTGCCCGAACCAGGCGCTGAAGCGCTCGGACGGGGCGCGGGCGGCCTGTGCCTCGGTCACCAGCCGGATCATCCGCGCCACGGTGCTTTGGCCGATGGCGCGCGCGACGCGCATGTCCAGCACGCCGTTCAGATTGACCGTGGCCTCGTGGACGGCCGCGCCCGGCCCCTTGCGAACCGGCATCGATTCGCCGGTGATGGTGGCCTCGTCGATGGCGCCTTCGCCGGTGACGATCTCGCCGTCCACCGGCACCCGCGCACCGGGCCGCAGCACGACGATGTCGCCGGGTCGCAGGTCCGCGGCCACAACCTCGTGCACGCTGTCGCCATCGCGTCGCAAGGCGGTGTCGGGGCGCAGGGCCATCAACGCCTCGACCGCGCGGCGCGCACGGCCCATGGCGCGGTTTTCCAGCGTGTTCGACAGGCTGAACAGCGTCAGCAGCACCGCCCCCTCCATCGGGGCGCCGACGGCGGCGGCGGCGATCGCGGCAATGACCATCAGAAGATCGATGTCCAGAACGCGCTCGCGCCAGAGCGCGCCCAGCGCCCGCACGGTGGCCGGAACCCCGCCCGCTAGATAGACCACGATCAGGCCGCCGGTTTCCACCAATGCCGCGCCGCCGATCCAGCCGCCAAGCGCGGCGGCCATGCCCACAAGGGTCAGCGCGGTCAACGCGGTATCGGTCTGTGCGGGCAAAGCTGGCAAGGCGTCGAACGCTTTCGTGCTGGCGGTGCGATAGCCCTGTGCTTAGCGCAGCTTTCCCGTGGATGCGAGGGGCGTGCGACCCGGCGCCGCGCCACCACCGGCCTAAGGCAGCGGCGCGGTGCGATAGAGCGTCACGCGCACACCGCCATGCGCAACAGGCGCCGCAACCGGCAGAAACGGCAAGCCGGTCGCCCGTGCCAGCCCCGGCTCGCTGGTGATCAGGCCGACGCGCCAGCCGGAAAAGCGCGCGCTCAACACCTTGCCCAGCGTGCCGTAAAGCGCGAACAACAGCTTGCGGTTGCCGACGCGCCCGCCATAGGGGGGATTGACCATGACCAGCCCCGGCGCCCCCTCGGGCCGGGCCAGATCGCTGATCGGGGCGGCGCGGAACTCGGTCACGGCCGCGACCCCGGCGCGTTCGGCATTTGCGCGGCTCATGGCGATGGCACCCTGGTCCCGGTCAAACCCGCGATAGCGCTTTTCGGCATCCCCGGTCGGACCGGCCCCCATCGCGCGCAAACGTGCCCAGGCAGACGCGTCAAACCCGACGAGATGTTCGAAGGCGAATCCCCGGCTGCGCCCCGGATCGAGCCCAAGCGCGATTTCCGCCGCCTCGATCACCAGCGTGCCCGAGCCGCACATCGGGTCCAGCACCGGCTCGCACCCGTCGAAACCGCATTGGCGCAGGAACAGCGCCGCCAATGTCTCGCGCAGCGGAGCCTTGTTGACTGCCTGCTTATGGCCGCGCCGGTGCAACGGCTCGCCCGATGTATCCAGGCTGAAGCTGCACAGATCGTCCTCGATCCGCACCAGCAGCCGCACCGGTGCCTCGGGTTCGATGGATACGCCCAGTTCCTCGCGCAAGGCCCGCTCGATGCGCTGCGCCGCCGCGCCCGCGTGATAGATGCGCGAGGCCCGGCACACGGCCTCGACCTTGACGGGCACATCCGGGCGCAGAAATTCGGCCCAGGGAAAGCGGCGCGCGCGCTTGTCCAGTTGCGCCAGGTGCAACGCGCGAAACGCGCCGATCCTGACCAGTACGCGCCCGGCGCCGCGCAAAACCAGGTTGGCGCGCCAGACCTCGGACCAGTCGCCGCGCAGCGTAACGCCGCCGGGCACGGATGCCGGCGCGGCAAAGCCCTTTTCGCGCGCCTCGTCGGCGAGTGCTGTCTCAAGTCCCGGCGGGGCGGCAAGAAAGATCTCGAAAGGCGGTTCGCTGTGCATTCGTCTGCGATACCCCAGCCCCGAACCGAACGAAAGCGGCGATGCGCGTTCAGTCGGTCAGCGCACCGGCCCCGCGCAGCGCCTCGGCAAAGGCGCGCGTATCCACGGCCAGATGCGCGCTGGACATGCCGGGATGGGGCGGTTGCGGCGCAAAGAACTGGCTGTCCACGGCCAGTAGCCGCCATTCGCCGTCGCGCTGATGCAGGATCGGCGATCCGCTGTCACCGCGCGTCGTGTCGCAATCATGAATCAGCGAGCCGTCGCGATAGGCCGTCAGAACCCGGCAATCCAGATGCCCCGACAGGAATGCGCCCGTATCCCAGCTGTACCCGGCCTGACTGACCCGGAACCGGCCCTCGTGCACCGCTTCGATATCGTCCTTGGCAAGGATCATGGGCGGCACGAACCCTACCTCGAGCCCCAGGTCGCTGTCCAGGGTCAGCAAGGCCCAGTCGTCCCCGTTGCCACCGTTCGGCGGCGCTTCGTCCCGGGTATAGTCGGGGGAAAGGGCATAGCCGGCGATCCCCGCGCGCCCCTGCTCGTCGGCGCCATGCGCACCGGCACGGAAACGCAGCGCCTTGATCTGGACGCCGTCATCGCCGATCAGGCAATGCGCCGCCGTCGCCACCAGCCGGGGCCCGATCAGAACGCCGGTGCAGCTGCCGTCCACCAGTTGCACCAGCCCCACCGCACGCCAGGGCATCTGCGTGACATCGATGCGCACCCGGTCGTCATGACCAAAGAAGTGATCGCGCGCCGTGCCCGGTCGGACGCGCCCCATGCAATCGGCCGTGTCGGTGTTGGCCGGACAATGGCCTGTGCCCGTCGATGGCTCATCGCAGACGCCGTTGAAGGCCAGCTCGCAGGTGTCGGAACGATTGCGCAGAAAGGCGATGGCCCGGCAATCGCTGGTATCGCTGCCCGAGGCGCACAGGCCGGTGCCGATTCCCGGCTCGTCGCATTCGCCGTCGCGCGCCCAGCGGCAGGATTCGTCGCCCCCCATTGCCATCGCCCGGCAGTCCGAGGCATCGGTGCCGGGGTCGCAGGCGCCGGTGCCGCCATAGCGCGGGTCATCGCATTCCAGATCATGCGCCCAGCGGCAAGTGTCATCGCCCAGCCGGGCGCGGATCTCATCCGGCACCGCCGCCCACAGGCGCTGATAGGCCGCGGCCGCACCCCGGCAATCATTGGCGTCGGTGCCCGAATGACAGGCGCCGGTGCCGCCATAGCGCGCCTCGTCGCATTCGCCGTCATTGGCCCAGCGGCAGGAATTGTCCTGCGCCTGGACCGGCGCGGCGGCGCTCAGCCCCAAAAACACCGCGATCGCCAGGATGGCCGGTCTGGTCATCATCCGCTCCGGTCTTCGTGATCAAGCCAGATCCGGCGCGCGCGTCATGCGGCTGCGCCGGCCCCGATCAATGCTCGCGGTCCATCACCCAAAGCGGGTTCGCGATCGTCGCGCCCAGCGTCGCCACGCCACCATTGCCGCCATAGGTTCCGGCAAAGACCGCGTAGTCGCCGGGCGACGGATTGGGGATCATGACACCGGGGTTCAGCCCCTCGAAATCGTCGTTGCAATGGATCCCGCCATCCGGATCGACCACCACGATCGTGCCATCCGCCTCGGACACCATGTAGACCATCAGTTGCGGCAGACCGGCCTCGGCGGCAATGACCAGATCGGGGCGTTCGGGGGTGATGAACCCGGCGCAGCCCTCACCAAGGCCGAAGGCCTCGGTGGTACTGGGCCTCACGTCAAAGATCACCCGCGGATCGACCCGTGTCTGCGGGCCGAACTCGACGCGGCCCACCGCAGGCACGGCGTCGGGGTCAAGACCGGTGCCGGAATCGCCCCCCGCGCTCTGCCAGTCGGGCGCACCTGGTGCGGCATACAGGTTGAATTCGCCGCTCGCCCCCTGCGAATAGGCCCCCACGAAGACCTGGTAGTCACCCGCCTGCGCCTGCGAAAAGGTCACGGCCGGGTTGAACTGAAAACTGTCGTCATTGCATTGCCACTGCCCGTCGGGGCCGCGCACCGCCAGCACCAGATCGGTTTGCGACTGTGCGTAGATGCTCAGTTGCGGTTGCGCCTCGTCCAGTTGCACGACCATGTCGGGCGCGTCGATCCCGGTAAAGCCGGGACAATAGCTGCCGATGGGCAGCATCTCCAGCGGATCGGTGGCAACGATCGGCCCGGATCCCAGCGACTGGGCACCGGCCTGTGCGTCAAACGTCACCGACCCAAGCCGCGGCGGCGCCGAGGCGTCGAATGTCGCGTCGCTGAAGGCCGGCCCGCCCCGCGATGCAAAAAGGTCGTATTGCCCGCTCCCGCCCTGGCCATAGCCACCGACGAAGATGTGATAATCGCCCGCTTCGGCCGTCTCGAAGGTCACGGCCGGATTGAAACCCGAGGCATCGTCGTTGCACAGGATCGTGCCATCGGGCGCACGCACGGCCAGGGTCAGATCGCGGTCGGACTGGGCCATGATGCTGAACCGCGACTCGGCGGCGTCCAGCGTCAGAACCGCGTCGGCGGCGTCGAACCGTCCATAGCCGGGGCAATAGGCCGGGTTCAGCGGCTGCATCGGCTGATCCGCATAGAGCGTGCCGCCCTCGACCAGTCGCTGACGCGCGCCGTCCTCGCCGGGCGCAAAGTCGTGCCGCCCCGCCCGTGGATCGCCCAGTGATGCAACGTCAAGCCCCGTCAGCTCCAGCGCCGAGATCGGCATGTCGCTGGCGAAAATGCGCGCATCGAGGCGGGCGCCCTCTTCGCCCGCCAGCCAGACGCTGTAGCGTCCGGGCGCGGCCCCGGCCAATTCGCTGACCGCAAGCCCGTCCTCGCCCGCCAGGGCACAACGATAGAGCCCGTCGGGCGTGCCCAGAACCAGGCCAACCAGCCCCTCGCCCGCGGCGGTAAAGGCCAGGCGTTCAAGCCGCTCGGTCACCTCGAAAAGCGCGGGCGCGTCTTCGGGCACGACATGCCCCTGACAGCCCCGTACAAAGGATGATGCGGGCTCATCCGTCGCGCCGAAGGCACGCACCACGACCCGCAAAGGCGTATAGGAATCGGCCGAGGGCGCCAGTTCGACCGCAAAGCCCGCCCCTTCATCGGCCTGGGCCCGGCCCGCCGAAAAGGCGCAGCCCAGGGCGACGATCGCAGTGGCGGTGACAAACGAAAAACGGTGAGCGCGGCGCATCGGCACATCCTTGGACAAACCAGCAATAAAGCGCCAGCTTGCAAAGCCGACGCTGAAAAAGACTGCCCGTTTGCCGCGCACGCGTCAATCGTCTTGAACCGGTGCGGCCGCCCGCCTTCATCTTGCCGCAAATACGCCGGGGGTGAATGGCCGCAGGCCAGAGGGGGCAGCGCCCCCTGCGCCCAGCCGGGCCCGTGCACGATGGTGCGGGTTTGCAACGCTCGCGGGCTTGTGTAAGAAGCACGCAGGCCCGCCGCCTGCGCCTGCTCGGGCCTGAGCTGCGGCGGCCATCGACGGACCGCGGAGGATGACATGACCGAAGGCTGGACCAAATCGAGCTGGCGCGACAGACCGCGCGTCCAGATGCCGGATTATCCCGACGGTGCGGCGCTGGCGGCAGTCGAGGCGCAGCTATCGCAATATCCGCCGCTGGTCTTTGCGGGCGAGGCGCGCGCGCTCAAGCGTCGCCTGGCCGAGGCCGCGTCCGGGCGCGCCTTCCTGCTGCAGGGCGGCGACTGCGCCGAAAGCTTCGCCGAGTTCAACGCCGACATCATCCGCGACACGTTCAAGGTTCTGTTGCAGATGGCGATCGTGCTGACCTTCGGCGCCAAGGTCCCGGTCATCAAGGTCGGGCGCATGGCCGGCCAGTTCGCCAAGCCGCGCTCGGCCCCGACCGAGGTTGCCGGCGGCGTCGAATTGCCCAGCTATCGCGGCGACATCATCAACGGATTCGACTTCACCGAAACCGCGCGCCGGCCCGATCCGGGGCGGATGTTGCAGGCCTATACCCAGGCGGCGGCCAGCCTGAACCTGCTGCGCGCCTTTTCCAAGGGCGGTTTCGCCGACATTCACCGGGTTCACAACTGGACGCTGGGGTTTGCCTCGGGCGCGAATGCCGAACGCTATCGCGCGTTGTCCGACCGGATCTCGGATGCGCTGGATTTCATGACCGCGGCCGGGATCACGGGCGAGACCTCGAGCGCGATTTCCGAAGTCGATTTCTATACCTCGCACGAGGCCCTGCTGCTGGAATACGAAGAGGCCCTCTGCCGCATCGATTCGACCACCGGCCTGCCCGTCGCCGGCTCGGGCCACATGATCTGGGTCGGCGACCGCACCCGCCAGCCGGACGGCGCGCATGTGGAATTCTGCCGCGGGGTCCAGAATCCGATCGGCCTGAAATGCGGCCCGACGCTGAGCCCCGAAGATCTGAAGGTGCTGCTGGCACGGCTCAACCCCAAGAACGAGGCCGGCCGCCTGACCCTGATCGCGCGCTTCGGCGCGGGCAAGGCGGGCGATCACCTGCCGGCGCTGATCCGCACCGTCGAGCAGGAGGGGGCGCAGGTTCTGTGGGTTTGCGATCCGATGCATGGCAACACGATCAAGTCCGCCTCGGGCTACAAGACCCGCCCGTTCGAGCGCGTGTTGCAGGAAGTGCGCGACTTCTTTGCCGTCCACAAGGCCGAGGGCACGATCCCCGGCGGCGTTCATTTCGAGATGACGGGCAAGGACGTGACCGAATGCACCGGGGGCCTGCGCGCGGTCACCGACGAGGATCTGTCAGACCGCTATCACACGGCCTGCGATCCGCGCCTGAACGCCAGCCAGTCGCTGGAACTTGCCTTCCTGGTCGCCGAGGAATTGTCGCAGCGCCGCCGCGACCTGTCCCGGCAGGCGGCAGTCTGACGCCCCCGCCCGCGCCGGTTTCAGCCAATCGCGTCGTAAAGCGCGTAGTCGGGTGCAAGGTGATCGCGCAACTGCCGCGCCAGGTCCGGCGGCAGCGACAGATCGCCCGCTGGCGAGACATTCTCCAGCGGCAGCTCGATCGCGAAATCGAGCTGTTCCTCAAGGAAGGTCACGAAGGCGGGCAGATCCTCGTAGCGAAACAGACGATCCACCCCCAGCGGCGCATCGTGCATGCCCGACAGGAACTTGGTCTGCGCGCCGACATCGGCAAAGGCCGGGCGCGGATCGGCCATGTAGCCGCGCACGAAATCGGCGAAGTCCATGCCGCGGGTCGATTTTTCCGGTGCCATCACATCGTCGCGGCGCCGGTATCGATACCATGATCCCAACCAGCTGACGGGCTCGCGCATCAGCGCGACCACGGTGAATGGCGCCCCGGCCGAGGCACGCAGATAGGGCTGTATGAACCGCTGATAGCGATAGGCCGGCGTATGCTTGAGCTCGGGCGGCCGGGTGATGGCCAGAGCCGATACCGGCTCAAGCGCCGCCTCGATCGAGGTCGAGCCAGTTTTCGGCGTGGCCAGGATGACCAGGCGGGGTTTCCAGAACACCAGCATGCAACGCAACCTTTCCGGGATATGGAAACCATTTCTTAACCAGCGCACCGACAAGATGGAACACCAAAAGGGGTTGCAATGTTCTCTCTTTGTGCGCATTCTCACCGGAACAAGATGCGAACAAAACCCTATTGCTGCCCAGAACGGGCTATGAAATAAGAGGCTGAAATCATGGCAACCGCGAGCCTACTCGACATGACCGACAAGCGTGCCCAGGACAAACAGAAGGCGCTGGATTCGGCGCTGGCTCAGATCGAACGGCAGTTCGGCAAGGGGTCGATCATGCGCCTTGGTGCCGACAACCCCGTGGCCGAGATCGAATCGACATCGACCGGCTCGCTGGGCCTCGACATCGCGCTGGGGATCGGCGGGTTGCCCAAGGGCCGCGTGGTCGAGGTGTATGGCCCGGAAAGCTCGGGCAAGACGACGCTCACGTTGCATGTGATCGCCGAAGAGCAGAAAAAGGGCGGAGTATGCGCCTTTGTCGATGCCGAACACGCCCTGGACCCGCAATATGCCAAGCGGCTGGGCGTCAACCTGGATGATCTGCTGATCAGCCAGCCCGACACCGGGGAACAGGCGCTGGAAATCGTCGATACGCTGGTGCGTTCGGGCGCGGTGTCGGTGGTGGTGGTCGATTCGGTCGCGGCCCTGACCCCCAAGTCCGAACTCGAAGGCGACATGGGTGATTCCAGTGTCGGCGTACATGCCCGCCTGATGAGCCAGGCGATGCGCAAGCTGACCGGCTCGATCTCGCGGTCGAACTGCATGGTGATCTTCATCAACCAGATCCGCATGAAGATCGGCGTCATGTTCGGCTCGCCCGAAACCACGACCGGCGGCAACGCGCTGAAATTCTATGCCTCGGTCCGGCTTGACATTCGCCGCATCGGTGCGGTCAAGGATCGCGACGAGGTGGTGGGCAACGCCACACGGGTCAAGGTGGTCAAGAACAAGGTCGCCCCGCCCTTCAAGCAGGTCGAGTTCGACATCATGTATGGCGAAGGGATCTCGAAAACCGGGGAGTTGCTGGATATCGGCGTCAAGGCCGGCGTGGTCGAGAAATCGGGGTCCTGGTATTCCTATGGCGACGAACGCATCGGCCAGGGGCGCGAGAACGCCAAGAGCTACCTGAAGGCCAATCCCCAGGTCGCGCTGGATATCGAGGACAAGATCCGCGCCGCCAACGGCCTGGATTTCCACATGAGCCAGGACGACGGCGCGATTGTCGAGGAGTGATCTCTCGCCCCAGCAGGCAACGCGCGCGGAACTGGACGCGGGTCTGGCGCAGGTCTTGGCCGCACCCAGGGACCGCGCGCGCATCTCATGGCTGTGCTTTCGCCCCGCCTACAACCAGCGCCGGTTCCCCGAACGGCTGGAACTGACGCGCGCGCATGGCATTCCCGGCGAACGCTGGGAAACCAGCCCTTGGCTGCGCGGGCCCGACGGGCGCGGCCATCCCGGTATCCAGGTGTCGATCCTGTCGCAACAGGTGCTGGACCTGGTCTGGCGCGACAGAAAGACCATTCCGCACCCCGGCGATACCTTCGTCGTCGACATGGACCTGAGCGAGGCCAATTTGCCGCCGGGTCAATTGTTGCGCGCCGGCACCGCGGTCTTGCGGGTCTCGAACATCTTCAACGACGGCTGCGCGAAGTGGAAAGTGCGCTACGGCGCCGACGCGAAAGCCTGGATCACGGCGCCCGGCAACCCGCCCCTGCGCCTGCGCGGGGTGCTGTGCGCGATCGAGCGTGACGGCGTGATCACGAATGGCGACTGGCTTGAAAAGATCGACGCGATCTGAGCCGAAAGCCGATCACGGGCGGCATGTCCCGGATTTCGTGATTGCAGGATCACATCATCTTGGCCGGCGGGCCATGTCGCGCAATCGGTCCTTCAGTACCCCCGAACCCCGCCGCATTCCGTCTCAGACCGCGACCGTTTCGGCCACCGGATGCAAGGACCAGCGCGCGCCCGGTCGCATCAGGGGATCAGCGACCGTGAAACGCCCCATGCCACCGCACCAGCGCTGCGCAACCACATGACAATTCGGCCTTTGAACCGCTGGGGTTATCCAGTAGAAACCGCCGGACTCCGCCACTTTCATGCAAGGGCCCCCGCTGATGGCAAGCCTCAACGATATCCGCTCGACCTTTCTCGACTATTTCCGCCGTCAGGGCCACCAGGTCGTCGACAGCTCGCCGCTTGTGCCGCGCAACGATCCGACGCTGATGTTCACCAACTCGGGCATGGTGCAGTTCAAGAATGTCTTTACCGGCCTTGAACACCGCGACTACAACCGCGCGACCACGTCGCAAAAATGCGTCCGCGCCGGCGGCAAGCACAACGATCTCGACAATGTCGGCTACACCGCGCGCCACCATACCTTTTTCGAAATGCTGGGTAATTTCAGCTTCGGCGACTACTTCAAATCCGAGGCCATCCCCTTTGCATGGCAGCTGTTGACCCGCGATTTCGACATTCCGGCCGACCGGCTGCTGGTGACGGTCTATCATACCGACGACGAGGCCGCGGAGCTGTGGAAAAAGGTGGCGGGACTACCCGACGAGCGCATCATCCGCATCGCCACCGATGACAACTTCTGGCGCATGGGCCCGACCGGCCCCTGCGGCCCCTGCACCGAGATCTTCTTTGACCACGGCGATCACATCTGGGGCGGCCCGCCGGGCAGCGCCGAGGAAGACGGCGACCGCTTCATCGAGATCTGGAACCTGGTCTTCATGCAGAACGAACAGCATGAAGACGGGCGCATGACCGAATTGCCGCGCCAGTCCATCGACACCGGCATGGGGCTGGAGCGGATCGGCGCGCTTTTGCAGGGCAAGCACGACAATTACGACACCGACCTGATGCGCTCGCTGATCGAGGCATCGGCGCATGCCACCTCGTCCGACCCGGACGGCAAGGGCAAGATCCATCATCGGGTGATCGCCGATCATCTGCGTTCCACCGCGTTCCTGATCGCCGACGGTGTGATGCCGTCGAATGACGGGCGCGGCTATGTGCTGCGCCGCATCATGCGCCGGGCCATGCGCCATGCCCATATGCTGGGCACACAAGACCCGGTAATGCATCGGCTGGTGCCCGCGCTGGTGCGCGCGATGGGCGGCCATTACACCGAATTGAAAACCGCCGAGGCGCTGATCACCGAAACCCTGAAGCTGGAGGAAACGCGCTTTCGCCAGACCCTGGATCGCGGCCTTAAACTGCTGGATGCCGAGCTTGAGAAATTGCCCGAGAACGCCGATCTGCCGGGCGATGCGGCGTTCCGGTTGTATGATACCTTTGGCTTCCCGCTGGATCTGACACAAGATGCGTTGCGCGAAAAAGGGCGCGCCGTCGATACCGCAGGCTTTGATGCGGCAATGGCCGAACAAAAGGCCAAGGCGCGGGCGTCCTGGGCCGGGTCGGGCGAGGCGGCGGACCAGGCGATCTGGTTCGAACTGGCCGACCGGCACGGCACCACCGAATTCCTAGGCTACGACACCGAAACCGCCGAGGGCCAGGTTCTTGCGCTGATTGCCGATGGCACGCCGGTCGATACTGCGACCGGCATGGTGCAGGTCGTGGTCAACCAGACCCCGTTTTATGCCGAGGCCGGCGGACAGGTCGGCGATGCCGGGTTCCTGCGCTGGGATGGCGGCGAGGCCGAGGTGCGCGATACCCGCAAGATGGCGGGCCTGTTCGTGCATTTCGCGCAAGTGACCGAGGGCACGCTGCGCCGTGGCGCGCCGGTCAAGCTGGAGGTGGCGCATGCCCGGCGCCGCGCGATCCGGGCCAATCATTCGGCCACGCATCTGCTGCACGAGGCGCTGCGCCGCGCACTGGGCGATCACGTCGCGCAGCGCGGCTCGCTCAATGCCCCGGACCGGCTGCGGTTCGACTTCAGCCATACCAAGGCGCTGGAGGCGGACGAGCTTGCCGCGGTCGAGGTCGAGGTCAACGCCTATATCCGGCAAAACAGCCCCGTGGAGACCCGCATCATGACGCCTGACGATGCCCGCGCCCTGGGTGCCCAGGCGCTGTTTGGCGAGAAATACGGCGACGAGGTGCGCGTCGTGTCGATGGGGATCTTGCCGGGTTCGGGCAAGGGCAGCGACGGCGCGACCTATTCGATCGAGTTATGCGGCGGCACCCATGTCGCCCGGACCGGTGAGATCGGCGCTTGCGTGATCTTGGGCGATTCGGCCTCGTCTGCCGGTGTCCGCCGGATCGAGGCGCTGACCGGCCAGGCGGCGCTGGACCATCTGCGCGCGCAGGAGGCCCGTCTGGCCGAGGTCGCGGCGCTGGTCAAGGCGCCGCAAGCCGATGTCGTCGAGCGGGTGAAAGCCTTGTCCGAAGAGCGGCGCGCGCTGGCCAACGAGGTTGCGCAACTCAAGCGCGAACTGGCGATGGGTGGCGGGGCGCAAGATGCCTTCGCGCCGCGCGACGTGGCGGGAACACCCTTTGTTGCGCAGGTTCTGACAGGCGTGTCGGGCAAGGATCTGCCCGCCATGATCGACGAGATCAAGACGCGTATCGGCTCGGGCGTGGTTCTGCTCATTGTCGATACCGGCGCGAAACCCGCCGTGGCCGCGGGCGTGACCCCCGATCTGACAGCAGAACTGTCGGCGGTCGAGGTATTGCGCGCGGCAGTGGCGGCGCTGGGTGGCAAAGGCGGCGGCGGCCGGGCCGATCTGGCCCAGGGCGGCGGCGCGGACATCGGCGGCGCTGATGCCGCCATCAAGGCGGCGGAAGCCGTGATAGGAGGAAAGAAATGAGTGAGGCACTGTGGATCGCACATGTCGAGGTGACCGACCCCGACGCCTACAAGCGTTATGCGGAGCTTGCCGGACCGGCAATCGCCAAACACGGCGGCAAGTTCATCGCCCGCGCCGCCCGCTACGTGACGCTGGAGGGCAAGGAGCGGGCACGCCATGTCGTGGCGCGTTTCCCCTCGCTTGAGGCGGCCGAGGCCTGCTATCGCTCGCCGGAATATCAGGAAGCGCTGGATCACGCGCGCGGCGCGTCCGAGCGCGATCTGGTGATCGTCGAAATCACCGAATAAAAGCGGCGACGGGGGCAAGCCCCCCGCCACCACCGGCAGGGGTCTTGCCCCTGCGCCTGCGGAACCGAACCCCTTGGGCTGGACCCGGCACCGTTCAGCGGCGGATCAGGAGTCAGCCTTCGAGCATCTCCATGATGCGCGCGTTCAGGTCAGGATCGGCTTGAGCCTGCTGAAGGACGGCGAGGTATTCATCGACGGTGATGCCGGGCGTGTCCTCGATGGCCTCGACCATCTCGTCATTGGCTTCGGCGATCACGGCCTGGCGATCCTCGTCGCTTTCGGCTTCGTTCAGTTCGGCGCCGTACTCTTGTTCGATCGCATCGACCTCGCGCAGCGCTGCGACGAACGCCTGCAGCTGTTCGTCATCGATCGAAGGTGCCTCGCTCTCCTGCGCCGCGGCCGGCCCGGTCATCAGCGCGCCCATCGGCGCGGCCATCGGCGCGGCCAGTGCCAAGGCGGCAAGGGCGGGGGCGAGGGATTTGGCAAATTTCATGGTTGCTCCTTTCGGTTTCCTGATCTTCGGTGGCGCCGCTGCGACGCCACCTGTGAAGGGAACCTATGCGCCATGGGGGCATTGTGCAAAAAGCCCAAGCGCGTTTGCGATCAGCGGAGAGTTGCCGGCACGAAAATCGGCGTCTTGACGTTTGCAAAGCGGGCATTTCGCGCACGAAAAGGCGCTGACGGGGTGGCTGGCACCCCGGCCCCTTTTTCGCGACCGCATGCGCTAGCTCAGCCCTGCGCGCGGGCCTGTCGCTTGCGTTCGTGCGGGTCGAGGTGGCGCTTGCGCAGTCGGATGGCCTTGGGCGTGACCTCGACCAGTTCGTCATCGTCGATATAGGCAATCGCCTGTTCCAGCGACAGGATGACGGGCGGGGTCAGGCGCACGGCGTCGTCGGTGCCCGAGGCGCGCACATTGGTGAGTTTCTTGCCCTTGAGCGGGTTGACCTCAAGGTCATTGTCGCGCGAATGCTCGCCGATGATCATGCCCTCATAGACCGGCTCTTGCGCACCGATGAACATGCGCCCGCGCTCTTCAAGGTTCCACAGCGCATAGGCCACGCTGGTGCCGTTCTCCATCGAGATCAGAACGCCCTGACGACGCCCCTGGATCGGGCCCTTGTGCGGCTGCCATTCGTGGAACACCCGGTTCAGCACGCCCGAGCCGCGGGTATCGGTCATGAATTCCCCGTGATAGCCGATCAGCCCGCGCGACGGCACATGCGCGATGATCCGGGTCTTGCCGGTTCCGGCCGGTTTCATCTCGACCAGGTCACCCTTGCGCGGGCCGGTCAGCTTTTCGATCACGGCGCCGGTATATTCGTCGTCCACGTCGATCGTGACTTCCTCGACCGGCTCAAGTCGCTGGCCATCTTCTTCTCGGATGATCACGCGCGGGCGGCTGATCGACAGCTCGAACCCTTCGCGGCGCATGTTCTCGATCAGGACGCCCATCTGCAGCTCGCCGCGTCCCGACACCACGAAGCTTTCGCCGCCCGGCGTGTCGTCGATGCGGATCGCCACGTTCAGCTCGGCTTCCTTTATCAGCCGTTCCCGGATGACACGCGACTGGACCTTGGAACCGTCACGCCCGGCCAGCGGGCTGTCGTTGATGCCGAACGTGACCGAGATGGTGGGCGGGTCGATGGGTTGCGCCGGCAGCGCGGTATCGACATCAAGCGCGCACAGCGTATCGGCGACCGTGGCCTTGGACATGCCGGCGATCGTCACGATATCGCCGGCCTCGGCCAGTTCGATCGGCTGCTGACCAAGGCCCCGAAAGGCCAGGATCTTGGAGACGCGAAACTGTTCCAGCTTTGCGCCGGTGCGCGACAGCGCCTTGATCGTCTCGCCCGCTTTCAATGTTCCCGATTCCACGCGCCCCGTCAGAATCCGGCCGATGAACGGATCGGCCGACAGCGTGGTCGCCAGCATGCGAAACGGCTCGGACCGGCGTGCCACCTGCGCGGGGGCGGGAACATGCGTCAGGATCAGGTCGAACAGATCCGACATGTCCTTGCGCGGGCCGTCCAGATCGGTATCGGCCCAGCCATTGATCCCCGACGCATACAGCACCGGGAAATCCAGCTGGTCATCATCGGCGCCCAGATTGGCAAAAAGGTCGAACACCTCGTTGAGCGCGCGGTCGGGCTCGGCAGCGGGCTTGTCGACCTTGTTGAGGACGACGATCGGGCGCAGGCCCAGCGCCAGCGCCTTCGAGGTGACGAATTTCGTCTGCGGCATCGGCCCTTCGGCGGCATCGACCAGCAGGCAGACACCGTCCACCATGCTCAGGATGCGTTCGACCTCGCCGCCGAAATCGGCGTGGCCGGGCGTGTCGACGATATTGATGCGCACGCCGCCCCATTCGACGCTGGTCGCCTTGGCCAGGATGGTGATGCCGCGCTCGCGCTCGATGTCATTGGAATCCATCGCCCGTTCGGCAACCGCCTGACCGGCGCGGAACGCGCCGGACTGCTTGAGAAGCTCGTCCACAAGCGTGGTCTTGCCATGATCGACATGCGCGATGATCGCGATATTGCGAAGGTCCATGAATTCCGTCCTTGATGCTGCGCCGCCGCGATACAGGAAAGCCGAAACGATTACCAGTGCGGCGCGTGCACTGACGACCTGCGGCAGGACCCGTTGCGCCCCGGTCCGCCGGAACGCAGCCCGATCAACGCTGGCGCCAGGCGGCCCACTCCTCGGGGGTGTCAAGGTCGGTGACGGCGCGCAAGCCCGGTCGCGGCACCGCCACCGGCGGATGATGCCGCAAGATTGCCTGTGCCCCCCTGTCCCCTGCCAGCTCTGCAAATTGCGCCAGCAGCGTTGCGGGAAACACGACCGGATGCCCCTCGCGCCCGTCGGCGGCCACGGCGCGCACGGGGCGCGTGCCGCCCTCGGCCCGAAAGGCCATGGCCAGCGCGCGAAAATCATCGGCGTCCAGATCCGGCATGTCGGCAGGGCAGATCATCAGCCCGTCCACGCCCTGCCCGGCCGCCCATCGCGCGGCGGCGCGCAGGGATGCCGCCATGCCCTCGTCGGCCTGCGCGATCTCCAGGATGGTCACGTCAAGCCCGGCCAGGACCGCGCGGCGCGCATGGGAATCGGGTCGCATGGTCACCGCCACCGGCCCCACCCGCGCGCTCACCGCCCCTTCGGCGATGTGACGCAGGACCGCGACCGTGCCGACTGGCTCCAAGAGCTTGTCGCCCCCGCGCATCCGCCGGGACGCGCCGGCGGCCAGCAGCGCGACGGCCAGCGACATTGTCAACGCTCGGGGATCAGCCCGCGCGGCGCGAAGCGCAGCATGAGCAGCAGCGCAAGGCCCATCATGATCAGCCGCATATGCGCGGCCTGCGTCAGCAGATGGGTTCTGAGCGCGCTGTCATCGGCCATGCCGGCGGTCAGGTTGTCCATCAGCCAGCGCCCGGCCGGTTCGGCCTGCACCCACAGGAACCAGATGATGAAACCACCCAGCACCGCGCCCCAGTTGTTGCCCGACCCGCCGACGATCACCATCACCCAGATCAGGAAGGTATAGCGCAACGGCTCATAGCTGCCCGGCGTCATCTGCCCGTCTAGCGAGACCATCATCGCCCCGGCAAGCCCGCAAACGCCCGACCCCAGAACGAACACCATCAGATGGCGGCGCGTGACATCCTTGCCCATCGCGCGCGCGGCGGTCTCGTTGTCGCGGATTGCGCGCATCATCCGGCCCCAAGGCGCATTCAGCGCCTTTTCCGACAGCCAGATGAGCAAGCCGAGGACGATCGCGAACAGGATCGCATAGCCCAGCTTCTCGACGATCGATGCCATCTGGTTCGTGGTGAAACCCAGCGTGACGGCCAGCGACTGGACCCAGTCATAACCCTGCCATTCGACCGGCCGGGGCAACGCACGCGGAATCCCCGAGACGTTGTTCACGCCGCGCGACATCCAGCTTTCGAATTTCAGCACAGCGATGACGATTTCCGAGATCCCCAGCGTCGCAATCGCCAGGTAGTCCGAGCGCAGCCCCAGCGCGACCTTGCCGACAACCCAGGCCAGCCCGCCCGCGAAAAGCGCGCCGACCGGCCAGGACAGGATCACCGGCAGGCCGAGCCCGCCCAGAAACCCCTGCGTCGCCGGGTTCACCTGCGAGATCGCATCCGCGGCCGGGGCAAAGACCATGCGCGTGATCACGTATCCGGCGACCAGCACCGCGATCAGTGCAGCAACGCGCAGCTTGCCGCGTGGCAGGCGTTGCCAGACCGCGATCGCCGCCAGGATCGACGCCGCACCCAGCGCCAGGCCCAGGATCACCCGCGGCCCGCCTGCGGCCCAGGCCCCTTCGGTCGGCGGCATCGCGACCAGGACGGCGGCCAGCCCGCCAAAGGCGGTAAAGCCCATCACGCCGACATTGAAGAGCCCAGCATACCCCCACTGGATGTTCACCCCCAGCGCCATGACCGCCGAGATCAGGCTCATGTTGAGAATGGTCAGCGCCAGCGACCAGCTCTGGAACATGCCGGTCATCAGCAGCGCCAGAGCCATCGCGGCGAACAGCGCCACATTGCGAAGGTTCACGCTCATACCGATTTCCCCCTGAAGATCCCTGTCGGCCGAAAGATCAGCACCAGAACAAGAATGGCGAAGGTCACAGCGAACTTGTAGTCCACCGGCAGGATCTGCAACATCCCGTCAGGCGCCCAGGATTCGGGCAGGAGATGTTCGAAAAAGCGCCGCCAGGCATAGGTGATCCCCATTTCCGAAAAGGCCACGACATAGGCCCCGACGATCGCGCCCAGCGGGTTGCCCAGCCCCCCCAGGATCGCGGCCGCAAAGAACGGCAGCAGAAGCTGGAAATAGGTGAACGGCCGAAAGCTCTTGTCGAGGCCGTAAAGCGTGCCGGCCAGAACCATCAGCGTGCCGGCGATGGCCCAGGTGATGACCACGACGCGTTCGGGGTTGATGCCGGACAGAAGCGCCAGGTCCTCGTTGTCGGAATAGGCGCGCATCGACTTGCCGCCGCGCGTGCGGTTGAGGAACCAGAACAACAGCGCCATAGCCACCAGCGCGACGATCAGGGTCAAAAATTGCGACGAACGCAGCGCCAGCCCTTCGGACAGGCCCGTCCACTCGCGAAAGTCGCGCACCGAGAACACGAACCGCGTACCATCGTCGAAACGTTGCTGTCCGGGCCCGATCAGCAACCGTGTCAGGCCATTGGTGACAAACATCACCCCCAGCGAGGCCATGACAAGGATCATCGGCTTGGCCCGCACCTTGCGGTAGAAACGATAGACCGTGCGATCGGCGGCCAGCAGATACAGGATCGTCGCGACGATCCCCACCGGAAGCGCCAACAGCGCGGTGGGCAGGACGCCAAAGCTGATGCCAAAGCCTTGCAGCGCCCAGGTGGTCAGGATCACGACAGCGGTGCCGAAGGCCATGATGTCGCCATGCGCGAAATGCGAAAACCGCAGGATGCCGTAGATCAGCGTGATCCCCAGCGCACCCAGCGCCAGCTGGCTGCCATAGGCAAGCGCCGGAATCACGACGAAGTTGGACAAAAGGATGAATGCGCTGACAGGATCCATGCCTCAGCCCCCCAAAAAGCTTTTGCGGACTTCGGGGTCGGCCAGAAGGGCTTGCCCGGTGTCGGTAAAACGGTTCTGCCCCTGCACCAGGACATAGCCCTTGTCGGCGATTTCAAGCGCCTGGCGGGCGTTCTGTTCGACCATCAGGATCGAAATGCCGGTGCGCGCCACCTCGATGATGCGGTCGAACAATTCATCCATGACGATCGGCGACACGCCGGCGGTGGGTTCGTCCAGCATCAGAACGCTGGGCTTGGTCATCAGGGCGCGACCGACGGCGACCTGCTGGCGTTGACCGCCCGACAACTCGCCCGCCGCCTGCCTGCGCTTTTCGCGCAGGATCGGGAACAGGTCATAGACCTGTTCCATCGTGCCGGAAAAATCGTCGGTGCGGATGAAGGCGCCCATTTGCAGGTTCTCCTCGACCGACATCGAGGGAAAGATGTTGTTGTTTTGCGGCACGAAGCCCATCCCCTTGGCCACGCGGGCCTGCGGGGTCAGGGCGGTGATGTCCTCGCCAGCCAGCCGCACATGACCCTCGCGCAGCTTCAGCATGCCGAAGACGGCCTTCATGGCGGTGGACTTGCCCGCGCCGTTGGGGCCGACGATGACCGCGATCTCGCCTTTGTTCACGGCGATGGTGCAGGCGTGCAGGATGTCGGCGCCGCCATAGCCGCCGGTCATGGCCTCGCCGATCAGGAAGGGGTCAGCCATGGTTCATCCCTCCGCTGGCTGCGGCGGCACAAGTGCCGCGGCGGTTCGTCGCGACCGTCGGCGTGGCGGCGGAGGCATCGGGGATCATCGGATGTCGGTCTCCATGAACGCTCGGGCACGGGTCCAATCCGGCAACCCGCAACGGCGAGAATTGGACGTGTGCGAAACCGGCAGCAAAGGTCAGCGGGTTCGCGGCGACAGGATGCGCGCGCGGCAGAGCACCTCTCATGCCCGGACCTCCGCTTTCACCTTGTTTTTCAGGCCGGTGCCCAGATAGGCCTCGATCACGGCCTCGTTCGCCTTGATCTCGTCCAGCGTACCCTCGGCCAGAACCTTGCCTTCGGCCATGCAGATCACCGGATCGCAGATGCGGCCGATGAAATCCATGTCGTGCTCGATCACGACAAAGGTATAGCCGCGCTCCTTGTTCAGGCGCACGATTGCGTCGGCAATGGTGTTCAGAAGGGTGCGGTTCACCCCGGCGCCGACCTCGTCCAGAAAGACGATGCGCGCGTCGGTCATCATGGTGCGGCCAAGTTCCAGCAGCTTTTTCTGACCGCCTGAAATCTGGCCCGCCTTTTCATCGGCGATATGATCGATGGTCAGGAATTCCAGCACCTCGTCGGCACGGCGCCGGATTTCCTCTTCTTCCAGGCGCATGCGGCCACGATGGAACCAGGTGTTCCACAGATCCTCGCCCGCCTGGCGTGGCGGTACCATCATCAGGTTCTCGCGCACCGTCATCGAATGGAATTCGTGCGCGATCTGAAAGGTCCGCAACAGCCCCTTGTGAAACAGCTCATGCGGCGGCAGGCCGGTGATGTCCTCGCCGGCCATGAAGACATGCCCCGACGTCGGCGGCAAGACGCCCGCAATGACGTTGAACAAGGTCGTCTTTCCGGCCCCGTTCGGCCCGATCAATCCGGTGATGGAGCCTTCGGCGATCTCAAGCGATGCGCCATCGACGGCATGAAAGCCGCCGAAATGCTTGTGCAGATTCTCGACCCGAATCATGCATTCCCCCTGTCATTTCGCGCCCCGATTTTTTGTCTGATGAGGCTTCGAAAAAGCCCGGGGAGCGCGAACCCCCCGGGCCGATACCGTCGGTCGCCCGAAATATCAAGCGATCAGTGGAACTGAACCGTGACGTATTCGCCGTCTTCGACGACATACTCACGATAGGTTCCTGCGGCCTCGCCATACCCGACCAATTCGACATTGGTGGCGCCGACATAGTCGATCTCGCCGCCTTCGGCCAGGATCTCGAGCCCGCGCGCCAGATCGCCGGCGTGGATCTCTTCGCCCGGTTCGTTGGCCACATTCATGATGTTCTCGGCAATGCCCGAGGCCGTCGCCTCACCTGCGGCCTGCGCGGCCAGAATCATCAGCGCGGCGGCGTCATAGCTTTCCGACACGAACGAGCTGGACCAGTTGATATCGCCTTCCTCGCCGACACGCTCCCAGTTCTCGGCCGCCTCGCCAGTCGCCGAGGGGATCGTGCCCACGGTGCCTTCGATCGCCTCGCCGGTCGATTCGATTAGCTCGTCGCCATACATGCCGTCGCCCATGAAGAACTGCTCGAACGCGCCCAGCTCATACGCGGTGCGGATGATCGAGCCGCCACCGTCGACATAGCCCAGCACCACCAGAGCATCGCCGCCGGCGGATGCCAGCGAGCCGACTTCGGCCGAATAGTCACCCTTGGCCTCTTCGTGCGGCACGACGGTCGTGACCTCGCCGCCGGCGTCGGTGAAGTTCTCGACGAACGCATTGGCAAAGCCCGAACCGTAGTCGTTGTTGGTATGGGTCACGGCAACCGATTCAAAGCCGCGTTCCATCACGATGCCGGCCAGCACTTCGCCCTGGCGCGCGTCCGACGGGGCGGTGCGATAGAAGATCCCGTCCGAATCGAATTCCGAGAAACCGGGCGAGGTCGCCGAGGGCGACACCATCGGCACGCCATTGCCCATCGCCACGTTTTCCAGCACCGCGCGGGTCACGCCCGAACAATCGGCGCCCATGATGCCCACGACGCCGTCCGACGAGATCAGACGCTCGGCCGAGGCGGTGGCCAGCGCCGAATCGACGCAACCCGAATCGGCGCGCACGCCGGTCACGGACATGCCGTCCAGGAATGCGCCGCTTTCGGTCACTTCGCGCATCGCGAGTTCGGCGCCGTCCGCCATGTGACCGGTCAGTGATTCGATCGGCCCGGTATAGCCCAGCAGGACACCAAGCTTCATCTCATCGGCAAAGGCGCCACCGGCGGCAAGTGCCGATACGGCGCTGGCGAGAAGCAGTCGTTTCATGGATAACTCCCTTTGATATTATGGTTCTGAACCGACCTTATCGCCGGTTTTCGCGTTTGAACAGAGGGTTTGGGCGGCAAAACCCCGTCTGGCGGGCATTGCGCGGATCGCGGGCTCAGCCGCGGTCGGTGTCGTCGCCCGCGGCGCCGCGTGGCGGCCGCAGGGGCGCATCGTCATCCAGCACATCGTCCAGCGCGGCCTCTGAGAGCGCCTCGTCCTCCTCAAGCCCCGGCTCGGCACCGGCCTCGTCCTCAAGCCCGTGCGACCCGCGTTCGCGGTAGGGCGTGGTGCCATATTGCGCGCGGTAGCATTTCGAAAAATGCGACGGCGACGAGAATCCGCAGGCCAGCGCCACGTTGATCACGCTCAATTCGGTCTGCATGAGAAGGTTGCGCGCCTTGGCCAGTCGCAACTCCATGTAATACCGTTTGGGGCTGCGGTTGAGATAGCGCCGGAACAGCCGCTCAAGCTGGCGGGTGGACATGCCGACCTCTTCGGCCAGTTCGGCCGGCGAGATCGGCTCCTCGATCGAGGCCTCCATCCGCGCGATCACCTGGGCCAGCCGCGGATGACGCACGCCGATCCGCGTGGGAATCGACAGCCGCTGAATGTCGCGGTCGGTGCGAATGGTCGAATAGATCAGCTGATCGGCCACGGCATTGGCCAGATCCTTTCCGTGATCGTCCGCGATCAGGGTCAGCACCAGGTCGATCGAGGCGGTGCCGCCCGCTGCGGTCAGCCGGTTGCCGTCGATGGTGAACACGGTCTTGGTCAGATCGACCTCGGCGAATTCCTCCAGGAACCCGTCGCGGTTTTCCCAATGGATCGTGGCGCGTCGGCCGTCCAGCAAGCCGGCCTTAGCCAGAACATGCGCCCCGGTGCACAACCCGCCGATCACCGATCCGCGCCGCGAGGTGCGCCGCAACCAGTTCAGCAGACCCGGCGTCGTGTTCGCCCGCACATCCAGCCCGCCGCAAATCATCACCACGTCGTCGCGGGCAACATCATCCAGCGCGCGATCGGCAACCAGCCGGCTGCCGTTGGAACAGCGCACCTCGCCGCCGCCCTCGGTCATCAGGGTCCAGCGATACAGCTCCTGCCCGCTCATGCGATTGGCGATGCGCAACGGCTCGATCGCGGCGGCAAAGGACAGAAAGGTGAACTGGTTCAGAAGCACGAAAACGAAATGACGCTGACGCGGCGGCGGTGGCGCCGTGCGCCGCGCCGCCGGTGCCGCCTTGGACGCCAGCGAGCTACCGGTGTTGCGGGATGGGCTGGCGGCATGAGTGCGGGCGGTCATAGCACGATCGGTCCTGTTCGGGGCAGCGTCTGGACAAACGCGTATAGCGGGGTCTGACCCACCGCCATAGCGTCTCGGCCGGCCACGGGCAAGCGTAACGACCCGATGCCCCGCCCCACCGGCGACGCCCGCCGCGCCAGATCTCTTACACGACCTGCCCTGCCGCCCAGCCCGAGGACCACGCCCACTGAAAGTTGTATCCGCCCAGCCAGCCGGTGACATCGACCGCCTCGCCGATGAAATGGAGCCCCGGCACCCGCCGTGCCTCAAGGCTGCGCGCATCGAGTTCGGTCGTATCGACGCCGCCCAGCGTGACCTCGGCGGTGCGCCAGCCTTCGGTCCCCGCCGGAACCAGACGCCAGTCATGCACCGCCGCGCCCAGCGCCGCCAGCGCGGCCTTGCTCTGGTCGGCCAGCCGCCCAGACAGCCCGGCCCGCGCAACGACCGCGCGCGCCAGACGCTCGGGCAGATCCAGCGCATTCGCCAACTCACGCCCGCCCTGCCCGCTGCGCGCGGCGCGCGCCTCGGCGGCGATGTCGCGCCCCGGCGCCAGGTCCACGCGGATCGTCGTACCCTCGTGCCAATAGCTTGAAATCTGCAGGATCGACGGGCCGGACAGACCGCGATGGGTAAACAAGAGCCCCTCTTCAAAGGCGATCTTCGCCCGTGCCCGACCGTCCTCCGCCAGACTGACGCGCGCGGGCAGCGACACCCCCGCCAGCGGCCGGATCACGGCTTGCTGGGCGTCGGTAAACGTCAGCGGAACCAGCGCGGGGCGCGGCGTGATCACGTTGATGCCGAAATCCGCTGCCACCTGATAGGCGAACCCCGTGGCCCCCATCTTCGGGATGGACTTGCCGCCCGTTGCCACGACAACCCTGTCCGCCTGGAGCGCCCCCTGCCCGGTCTCGATCAAGAAACCGGGCCGCACCGCCAACGGCGCGACGCCAAGGCGCAATTCGCCGCCGGCCTCGGCCAGATCACGGATCAGCATGTCCACGATCTGGCGCGCGGACCCATCGCAAAACAGCTGGCCCAGCGTCTTTTCGTGCCAGGCGATCCCCGCGCGCTCGATCCGGGCGATGAAATCGTGCTGGGTATAGCGGCGCAGCGCCGACAATGCGAAGCGCGGATTTTGCGACAGGAATCGTTCGGGCGCGATCTGAAGGTTGGTGAAATTGCATCGCCCGCCACCCGAAATCCGGATCTTTTCGCCGGGTGCGCGGGCGTGATCCAGAACCAGCACGCGCCGTCCCCGCCGCGCGGCCTCGATGGCACAAAAAAGGCCCGCCGCACCCGCGCCCAGAACGATCACATCCCACCGCTTTGCCGCCATCTGCCCCTCCTGCCGCAGGGCCGTTCTAACCATGCCGGGAAGCCGGCGCCAGCCAAGATCCGGGTGCGGCATTTTTTTCGCAAGCCCCCTTGCGAGCCCCGCGACCAATGGATAAACACCGCCACAGTTGGGGCGTAGCCAAGTGGTAAGGCAGCGGTTTTTGGTACCGTGTACCGTAGGTTCGAATCCTACCGCCCCAGCCATCTTCACCGCCCATCATTGTGATAAGACCTCGGGCTTCCCCGTTGGCCCTGTTGTGCCCCAAAGGGTGCCCCGCTCCGGGTGTGTCGGGTAGGGCAAAGCTGTATCGTGGAGGGACAGGCTCACAGGAGCCGACGATCGATCCCGTTAGCCATGTAGTCCCAGTCGTCATGCTTGTTGTCCGCCCGAGAACCCAGCAGCAGGTGGTCGGGGTTGATGCATAGCCGGTTATGACACCTGTGCCGAACGACTTCATCGGCCGCCGCTGGGGTCTTGGCAACCACACAATAAATGAACCGATAGGCCGGAAGCTGCCGCCCCCTGAAGCGCACCCGTCGGACCGTTTGTGTGCTCGTTTCCCGACAACCGTTGGACTTGAGGACTGTGTCTTCACAAAGCGAGTTGGCCCTCGCAAGGGCCTCCTCGTAGTGTTGCTCCAAGATCGTCTCCCACCAAATTTCAGACTCGTCTTTTAGCGCGATCATTTCACTCCCTCGACAAGGTATGCTTCCGCCCGCTTTTGAGAAGCGGCAAGATGATCCGCCACGCGCGTAACAGTGAGGTGCCCCCCGAAAACTGGACAATGACGCAAGCTCGGATTTGCTGTCTGCTG